>Ga0310122_10002697_pt1 | contig 11280 bp, 9 predicted proteins | sample CB6_Bottom_1051__FD_203503 | JGI IMG/M metagenome (GOLD analysis project Ga0310122, IMG submission 203503) | Marine microbial communities from Western Arctic Ocean, Canada - CB6_Bottom_1051 | ecosystem: Environmental > Aquatic > Marine > Oceanic | place: Canada: Western Arctic Ocean | collected...
CGAATAGAACAAGACGATCCCCGCCGAGAACCGGTTGGTCCGAGCTTCCCTGTCCCGGTCCTGGTGGAGATAACGCGCCACCAACTCGACGCTCAGGTCTTCACCGAGGCGACGCACGACGCGCGCCTGCGCGAAGTACTGCTTGGTCTCAAAGGCTCGCTTCGATTCCACCGCGGTAAACGAGGCGAATTCGGCGACCGGGTTTCCGAGAAGGTCCGCGGGCCCAGGGGCGAGGGCCGCATCGCCGTTCAGCAGGTAGGGACTCTGGAGCGACTGCCGGTGGGTGAAGACCAAGCTGAGCGTCCCGTTCCAGTCCGGAGTCGGGCTCCAGTCGAAACCCAGGCCCGCGCTCGTCACCGAGCTTGCAGTGCCCTCTCCCGAACTGTTCGATTCGGTTCGGCGTACGTAGGCCCGGACGGCCCACGGCTTTTCTTCGTAGACTATTTCGACGTGCCCAAAGAAGGTCACCGAAATCGAGCGACCGCTCGGGTTCGGTTCCACGCCGAGTAGGACCAGGTTCGCCGCGGCTTGCGAGGGGGTTTCCCCGGGAAAGGTCGAGTCATCGACGTCCGCGAGGTCGTGTCCCTCAGCGCAAGAGGAAACGGTGGGCTCCGCACAGCTCGAAAGGTCGATGAAGAACGGGCTCGCAGCGCTGCCGCCCCATAGGTACTGGTAGGACTCCATCTCCGAAAAACTCGACGGCGTGAAGAACTGGAGCGTCGGCCCGCCCTGGAACTCCAGCCGGACCGAACGGTTCACCTGGTAGCGCCCGCTGAGGAAAAGCTGGGCGTTCGAATAGCGCTGCCCCTGACTTTTCGACGATTCGTCGAAAACGCTGTAGTCCCCCGAGAGCCCACCGCCCAGGGTCAGCTCGGGACTGTAGACGTGATTCAAAGAGAGCTGTCCGCGGATGCTTTCGCTGTCGGTCTGGTCGGACTGATTGTACTTCGCAAGGTTGTGGCCAACGCTCCCGGAAATCGACCAGGTGGGTGCCAGCAGGTGCTGAAGCGCGACATCGGCGTAGTTCCGCTGGGCCCGTTGATAGTCCCCGCCGGTGTTGACGTCGACGCTGCCATCCGGGAGCAGCTCACTATCGAAATCGAAGATCGCGACGTCTTGAAAGCGGTTCGAGGCAGTGAAGGTCGTGCGCTCGTCGAAGTCGAATTTGAAGTTGCCGTCGAGACGATGGCTCCACGCGTGTTCCCAGTCCCTCCGCGATTCGACTTTAAACTCGGGCGAGTAGGCAATCGAGGTCTGGTAGCGCTTGGAATCGACCACCAGCCGGACCTGCGGGGCCACATTGATGACGGCACGGTCCTCGAATTGTTCGGAGTAGTCGTACATGCCCGCGGCTCTCACTTGAATCGACAGCGAGCGCTGCTCGCCCACTGCCGGCTCGGCGACGAGGCAGAGGAGTGAAAGTGCGGCAACGGCCCGACGCATCCGCATGTTTCAGTCTGGAACCACCACATGGTCACCCGGCTCCAGCACGATATTCGAATTCGGCGCCTTGCCCAGGACGAAGTCGTCGTGTGAGAAGTGGTACTCGACGATTCCACTCGGCGTGCGCCGGAGCACCCGCACGTCGTTTTCGTCGGCGTAGGGGGTGAAGCCTCCGAGGATTGCGATGGCTTCGAGGATCCGCGTCGGGCGAGCCAGCGATACCACTCCGGTCCGGGCCACTTCGCCGGTGATGGTGGCGTTCCGACTGTTCATCTCGCTGACGATCACCGTCACATCGGGAGAGGACACGAATTCCGAGAGTTCCTGGGTGAGCACTTCCTTCAACTCCTCGGCGGTGAGGCCTTCGGCCTGCACGTCGTCGAGAAGCGGCACCGAGATCTTCCCGTCGCTGCGCACCGGCACCACCACCCCGAGTTCGGGGTTCTTCCAGACGGTCACGGTCAAGCGATCGGTTACGCCGATCACGTATGGCGCACGCTGCCCGGGAGACAATTCCACGAGCGGCGGCCCCGGTGGATGGTCACTGCTGCAGGCGAGGAGGACGCCGGCGATCAGCAGCGCGGCCAAGTGTCCTACCCGGTATTCATCGAAGCTCACGGATCCCCCCAGATCCCGGCTCAGCGTCCCTGGCTGAGTCCGTTCTCCTTCATCTTGTAGAGCAGCGCCTTGTAGCTGATTTGGAGCCGCTCGGCGGCTTCCTTCCGGTTCCATCGCGTCTGGTTGAGGACGCGCTCGATCACCCGCTTTTCCGCGAATTGGGACGCGCGCTTCGAGATCGCCTTGAGATCGAAGCCCATCTCCTCCGAGAGATCGGGACCGAGTACGTTCGCGACGTCGCCCGCGCCCGCTCCCATCGGGCTGTCGTCCTCCACCGAACGGGTCGAGATCTCCTGCAGCACCACCTGCTCGTTTCCCAGCACGACCATTCGCTTCATCATGTTCTCGAGTTCGCGGACGTTGCCCGGCCAGTGGTAGCGCTCCATGGCCCTCATCGTCTCGGGCGTCACGGGCGTCAGGGGCTTCTCGTACTGTTCGCAATACATCTGCAGAAAGTGGTCCACGAGGAGCGGAACCGAATCCATTCGCTCGCGCAGTGCCGGCAGCTGCACCGTCACCACGTTGAGTCGGTAATAGAGATCCTCTCGGAAACTGCCGTCGCGAACCGCTTCCTCGAGGTTCCGGTTCGTTGCGGCGAGGATCCGCGTATCGACGCGGATGTCGGCCTCGCCTCCGAGGCGCGAAAACTCGCCGTCCTGCAACACCTGGAGAAGCTTCGCCTGGAGAGCGGGCGCCATTTCGCTGATCTCATCGAGGAAGATGGTGCCGTTGTCGGCGTACTCGAAGCGCCCGAGCTTTCGCTTCAGGGCGCCGGTGAAAGCCCCCTTCTCGAAGCCAAAGAGTTCACTCTCAAGAAGTTCCGAGGGCAACGCCGCGCAGTTCACCTTGACAAAGGGCCGATCACGACGACTCGAGAGCTGGTAGAGGCTGCGCGCAACCAGCTCCTTCCCCGTCCCGCTTTCACCGCGAATCAGGACGGTGATGTCGGTGTCCGCCACCTGCTCGATGACCTCGCGGACCTCCATCATCTTCGGATTGTCCCCAAAGAGACCGAGCATATTGCTCTCGGCCCGTACGCGACCGCGCAGCTGTTCGACCTCCTCCTTGAGGGCGTTGGTCTCCAGCGCCTTCTGGAAGGCGAGTTCGAGCTCTTCGACCTCGAAGGGCTTGCGCAGGAAGTCCGAGGCGCCCTGGCGCATTGCCTCGACGATCGTCGCAGCCTGACCGTGGCCCGAGAGCATCACGACGGGCACGTCGGGGACGCGCTTCTTGAGCGCCACCAGGGTTTCGATGCCATCGATCCCGGGCAGCACCACGTCGAGGGTGACGATGTCGGGGACCGACTTCTCGACCGCCTTCAGCCCGTCCTCTCCGCTGCCGGCGGTCACCACGTCGTAGCCCTGACGGGTCGCAAGCGATTCGAGGTAGTCGCGAATGCTGGGGTCATCGTCGATCACGAGGACCTTCAGCGGCTTGGCCATGACCTCGTTCCCCCTCAGCCGGCGTGGCTCGATTCGCTCGAATTCGCCGCCTGGTGATCCCGCAGTTTTCGCGAACCTGTTTCCGAAGGCGATACATAACGTGGTTCTGGGGCGATTCGAACTCACCCCGCGGTCGAACTCACCCCGCGGTCGAACTCACCCCGCGGTAGGATGTTCGGAGAAAAATTATTCCCGAATTGGGAAAAAGTCTAACGCAGGAGGAACAGTTTTTCCGTCCGAATGTCGAAAGGAAGACAATTTCCTAACCTGAATGCACCTTGAGGCACCGGGTCGCACCTTTCGGTTCGAGGGGGAATTACCCCGAATCTTGATCTGGGGCCCCTCCGCAAGCCAAGGGCCGTGCGGGTGGCAGAATCCGCCAAAAATCGCGACACTCCCCACGGGGGAGGAGAGGACTCGATGCCGGACGCTCCGATTCGCCTGCTGACGGTCGCCGGCGCGCGACCCAATTTCATGAAGATCGCGCCGATTCTGGCCGAGTGCGAGCGCCGCGGATCGGATTGCATCGAGGCCACGCTCGTGCATACCGGGCAGCACTACGACGAGCAGATGTCCGCGACGTTCTTCGCGGACCTCGGCATCCCCCTACCCGATTTCAACCTCGGCGTCGGCTCGGGCTCTCATGGACGCCAGACGGCCGAGGTGCTGACCCGCATCGAGGAAATCCTCGAAGCCGCCCCGCCGGATGCCGTGCTGGTAGTGGGCGACGTCAACTCGACCCTGGCGGCCTCACTCGCCGCCGTCAAACTCGAAATCCCGGTGGCCCACGTCGAGGCCGGGCTCCGCTCCTTCGATCGCCGCATGCCCGAGGAAATCAACCGGATCCTGACTGACTCGATCTCGGACTGGCTCTTTACCACCGAGGAAGCTGCCGAAGCGAACCTCTTGCGCGAGGGCGTCGCGCCCGAGCGGATCCACTTCGTTGGCAACGTGATGATCGACACGCTGCGGGCGAACCTCGAAAGAGCCCACCAGCAGGACACCCTCGAGCGTCTCGGCCTAGAGGCGGGTGGCTACGCGGTCCTCACCCTGCACCGCCCGAGCAACGTCGACGACGCCGCGCACCTCGCCGCGCTCTTCGCGGTCCTCGAAGAAATTCACGCGACCCTCCCGGTCGTGTTTCCCGTCCACCCGCGGACCCGGGCATCGATCGAAGCCGGACTCGGCGGAAAACTTCCCGACCTCCACACCACCTTGCCCCTCGGCTACCTCGACTTCCTCGAATTGATGTCGAAGGCGCGCGTGGTTCTCACCGACTCGGGCGGCATCCAGGAGGAGACCACCGCACTCGGCGTTGACTGCCTGACCCTCCGCGATTCCACCGAACGTCCCATCACGATCGAGCAGGGCACGAATCGACTCGTGGGCACCGACCCCGAGGCCCTGCGAAGCGCCTTTCGCGAAATCGGGACGCATCCACGAGAAACGCCGTCCGTCCCGAAGGGCTGGGATGGCCGGGCCGCCGAGCGTATCCTCGACATCCTGCTCCACGACCTGAAAGGTGCGCGATGACTTCCGCTGATCGGCCGCACTCCTCTCCCGGCCTCGAACCGTCGAAGTCCTCGAACGCAGTCACGATCCTCGGCCTCGCGGTGATCGCGCTTTCGCTCGCGTTGTCGGCACCGATCCTCCACTACATGGCGCTGCATTGGCTCTCCTCGGGCGGCGACTACACCCACGGCGTGATGATCGTTCCGCTGGCGCTCTACTTCGGGTGGGAACGCCGCGGCGCCCTCCGCGGCACGCCGGTCCAGCCGAGCTGGTGGGGCCTCGTCCCGCTGATGCTCGGCTCGCTCTCCCTGGCCATCGGGCGCCTCGGCGTCGAGCTGATGACCATGCGCGCCGGGGTGATCCTGACCGTGGTCGGGCTGGTGATCCTGATCTTCGGTCGACGGATCTTTCGCATCCTCGCGTTTCCGCTGCTCTTTCTCTTCTTGATGGTGCCCCTTCCGCAGGCGCTGGTGAATCAGGTCGCCTTCCCGCTGCAGCTGCTGGCGGCCGAAATGGGCGTCGCCGTGCTGCATGCCGTCGGCATTCCTGCACTCCTCGAAGGCAACATCATCCACCTCGCGAACTCCGAACTCTTCGTCGCCCAGGCCTGCAGCGGACTTCGCTCGCTGATGGCCCTGATCACGCTGGGCGTGGTGTTCGCCTACTTCCTCGAACGAGGGATCTGGCGGCGCCTCTTGATCGTGGCCTCCACGATTCCCATCGCCATCGTCGTCAACGCGCTGCGCGTCGCACTGACCGCGGTCCTCGCGCACCACTATGGAACGAGCGCGGCCACGGGAGTCATCCACGACTACCAGGGGCTGATCATGTTCGGCTTCGCCTTTCTGCTGCTCCTGGGCGAGACGAAGCTATTGCATGCTCTCCCGCGTTTACGCAGCTGGCTGGCAGCACGGAGGGCCGCTTCGTGAGCCGAATCGTCGTCGCACTTCTCTTCGTGGCGCTGAACTTCTACATATATAGCTACCTCGCGACCGACGAGGTCATCCCCGAACGCACGTCCTTCGAGAGCTTCCCCATGGAAATCGAAGGCTGGAAGTGTCGCGACCCGCAGCAGATGACTCCCGAGATCCTCGAGAACCTGGGGGCCACCGACTACCTCATGTGCGACTTCCGAGGGGATGACCCCAAAGAAATCGTGAACGTCTACATCGGCTACCACGAGACCCAGATCCGCAAGGAGGGCGGCGGCGCTAAGGAAAACTCGATCCACCCGCCCGAGCACTGTCTCCCCGGGTCGGGTTGGGATGTGATCGAGGCCGCCGTAATCCCCATCGACTTCGAAGGTCTTCCGGGAGGCACGGGCGAGGCGAAGCGCTTCGTGATCGCAAAGGGAAACGCGCGGCAGCTCGTCTATTTCTGGTACCAATCGCGCGGCCGAGCCATCGCCCGCAACCATGACGTCATCCTCTATCGATTCCTGGATCGCGCAATGCGACAGCGAACCGACGGATCGCTGGTTCGACTCACGGTGCCGATCTGGCAGGAAGATGAAGCCGGCGCCGAAGCCGAGCTCGACCGCTTCGCCAGCGAATTCGTTCCCAAGCTCGATGGTTACATCCCCAATTGAGACCTCCCCCTACAGGACTCCCGATGGCACCCCCGAGTGAAATCCGCAACGGACTCAGCTTCGACATCGAGGAGTGGTTCCATATTTTGAACCTGCCGACGAGTCCGGCCCCGGACTCGTGGTCGTCGCTCCGCGTGACCGTGGTGCGGAACACCGACCGCCTTCTCGAGATTCTCGAGGCGAATTCGGTGCACGCGACCTTCTTCGTGCTCGGCTGGATCGCGCGGCAACACCCGCTCCTGGTGCGACGCATCGCCGATGCCGGGCATGAGATCGCGTGCCACGGAGACATGCACGAACTCTGCTACGAGCAGGGACCCCTGCGCTTCGAAGAAGACCTTCGGCGCGCCCGTGGCAGCCTCGGCGATCTGGTGGGAGCACCGATCGAAGGGTACCGCGCACCCGGGTTCTCGATCCTCGCCGAGACCCCGTGGGCCTTCGAGGCGATCGCGCGCCAGGGTTTCGTCTACGACTCCTCGATCTTTCCAGCGCAGCGGCAGCACGGGGGTGACACCGGAGCCCCCGTCCACCCACACGCGATCTCGCTCTCCGATGGCAGCCAGTTGGCCGAGTTTCCGATGACGGTCGCGGGCTGGGGGCCGCTTCGCTTCGCGGTGGCCGGCGGTGGGTACCTGCGGCTCCTCCCCTACCCCGTGGTGCGCTGGGGGATCCGCCGCATGAACCGAGCGGGGCACCCGGGCTGCGTCTACCTGCACCCCCGCGAAGTCGATCCCGGCCACCCGAGAGTCGAGATGCCCCTCGGCCGGCGCTTTCGGTCCTACGTGAACCTGGCTTCCACGGTGCCGAAGCTGACCCGCCTGCTTCGCGAATTTCGCTTCGCACCCCTTCGCGACGTGCTCCGCGAGCACGGGTTGATCGATGCCGCGCCCCGGAAGTAGCCGATCTTCGGCGGCGCGGGGCGCATCCACGACGGACGCCTATACTCAGCCGCCGATGAGCGGAAGCGACGCGCGCGACGAGCCGACGGCCGCTGAGGAGGACGGGGCGAAGCCCCCCTCCAGCGTCTTCATGCGCTCGCTGAAGATCGCGGGCCTGCTCTTTGCCATCGCCGTCGGCGGCATCGCCCTCACCGCCTGGATCTCCGGTGGCCAGGAAGATCTTCCCTTCGAGTACGAAGGATTCGATTGATCCGTGGCCGGAAAGCGCCGTTCGTCGCTGATTTCGAATGGGATCCTCCTCGGAGCGAGCATCGTCGTCACGGCGCTTCTCTTCGGAACCCTCGAGGGAGTGCTGCGCCTCGCCGGCCTCGGTGAGCCGGACGCGTCGCGCACCTCGAGGCTCAAGTACCAGCAGATCTACTTCCCGACGCTCATCGCCGACGCGCGACCCGACGGAACAGAGGTGCTTCGGACCGACGACAAACGTCTCCCCTTCCAGGAGATCCTGCGGGAGAAACCCGCAAATGGATACCGCGTCTTTACCTTTGGCGGCTCCGCGACCGCAGGCCTTGGTTACGCACCCACGGTCTCCTTCGCCCACCACCTGCGCCAGATGCTCGAAGCGGCGCTCCCCGAGAGCCACGTCGAGGTCTTAAACCTCGGCATCGTCGCCCTCGCCTCGAAGCAGGTCGCCCTTCTGGTGGACGAAGCGGCCACGCATTTCGATGCCGATGCCCTGGTGGTCTACTCGGGTAACAACGAGTTCCTCGAGGTCCACGCCCAAAAATACGCCGACGCGCATGCCACGCCGATCAGTCGCGCACGCGAACTCCTCGCGGAGACGCACCTCTACCGCTTCGTCAATCAAGCGATTCGCGGCGGACCCGACACGCCCTCGCTGGCCGAGCAGGATTTTTCGCAGGAGGATCTGCGCCTCACCCAGGCCGCCATCATCGAAGACGTCAAGATGGAACCGGCCGAGATCGACGCGGTCGTCGATCGCTATGCCGCGAACATCGCCGCCATGCAGACGTCGGCCGAAGCGAACGACGTCCCGCTTCTGCTCATGACGGTCGCCTCCAACTGGGAATGGCGCGGCCGCTCGGATCTCCCGGAAAGCTGGATCGACGACCTCCTCGGCTCCGTAGCCCCGGCCACACCCGAACGCCTGCTCGAAGCCCGCCGTCGCGTTTCCGAAGAACTCGAAAAGGCACCGGCAAACGAGCGCTACGAGTGGCTCTACAAGCGTGCCGAACTCTCCGCCCAACTCGGTGACTGGGGTGCGGCCCGCGCCGACTACCGCGCCCACATGAACGAAGACCCGCACCTGCGCAGGGCCCTCGATCGCATGGGCGATCGTGTGGTGGCGGTCGCGAAGGCCGGAGCGGCGCGCGCCATCGACATCACTGCAGAATTCTCGCAGACCGCCCCGAACGGCATCATCGGTTTCGAAGCGTTCTACGATTACGTGCACTTTACACCCAGGGGCGCCACCCGGGCCGGTGTGCTCGTCTTCGAGGCCCTCCGCGATGCCGGCTGGCTCCCCGAGGAGACTGATTTTGCCCCCCAGGCCTACCTTCAGGGCGAAGCGGCGCGGATCGCCGCCAGCGGCGCCGACGCCTTCGGCCTCGACGCCTGGCTGGGAATTGGCTTCGATTCGGCGAACCTCTCCGATCGCGATCTCTGGAAGTACGACCGGATGGTGAAGGACCTCGATCAACGACTCGAGGCCAATCCCCAGGACCTCGACGCCCTCGTGTATCGCGGAAATGCGCACTACTTCGAAGTGGACGGACACGGAAGAGCCGCGGCGCTCTACGAGAGGGCGCGCGACCTCGCGCCCGAGAACGCCGACATTACCGAAAACCTCGATCGCGTCCGCTCCGAGGCGCGTCCGTGAGAGCCGGGTCGGCCCGGCGCAGCGCTCGCATCGCAGCGGCTCTGCTCCCGCCGCTGCTCCTCTCACTCTTCTTTCTTTCGGCCGCCGAAGCCTGGCTCCGCTGGAACCGCTTTGGGGGCGACGCGCTCACCCAGCCCTTCGACTACATGGCGCCCGCCTGGCGCGACGTCGATTGCTTTCGCCCGGGCCCGTCCGGCGAATTGATGACGCCCGACTGCCGCATGCGGTACAAGGGCGCCTTTATCGCGACGAACGGCCGCGGCCTGCACGACCGCGAATTTGACACGACGGCACCCCACTACCGAATCGTCGTACTGGGCGACTCGATTTCGATGGCCGCGGGCGTGGAGCGAGACGAGACCTACCACGCGGTTCTCGAGAAGCGCGTGAACACCGATCTCGGCGCCCCGGGTTTCGTCGAGTTCGAAAATTTCGGTCGCGGGGGGCGAACCACGGCCCAACAGATCTCCGATCTCGAAGCTGCGCTGCGAATGGGGCCGGTCGACGCCGCCCTCATCGCACTCACCCCGGGAAGCCTCTGGGGCAATCTCCGCGACGCCAGCGCCTGCCAGGACGCAGCCGGGCAGCCAGCAATCGGCGACGCCGACCTTCGTTTCCACGAACGAGCCGTGCGCGGTCTCAATCCGATCTCGAACGCGCTCCACTGGCTGGAAGCGAAGACCGGCCTATGGGCCTTCCACGTCCCCCAGGACGCCGCGCGCCGAATCGCGCTCTCGCTTCGCACCGACGAGAAGTCCCGCGAGCGCAGCCTCGCCATCGAAGCCCGCGCAACAGCCCTCTTCCGGGCCTGCGCAGCCCGCCTCCACGAGATCGCCGAGCGCGAGGGAATCGACCTCGCCTGGGTCGTACTCTGGTACCAGCCGAGTCGGCACGGCGAAATTCTCGAAACCGAGCTACGCGAACTCGGCGAAGTGGTCCTGCCCACCCCGCACCTTCTGGGTGCCTTTCCCAACCGCGAAGCCATGGTCATCTACCCCGGCGAGGTTCACCCGAATGCGGCCGTCCACCGGGCCTTCGCGGAGAAGCTCCGTTCGTCGCTCGGTGACCTCGGCTGGTTTGAAAGGGCGGCCGACGCCCAGCAGCGCGCAGCGATGAGCCGGCCGTAGCAACGAGCCGCCGCAAGCGAAATCAGCGCCGCAGCGGTGGCCCCAGCGGTAGGCCGGCGGCGGGGTCGGCCCCGAAGGTCGGTCCGGAAGTCCCCCGGCCAGGCGCGGCCGGGTCACGAGAGAGTTCCGCCAATCGCGCTCGGAGCAGGTGCTGCAGAACCGTCGACAGGGCGAGAAGCACCCACAGCGATTTGAAGCGCAGGGATGACAGGAAGAGATTGTCGACCAGCCCGGCGGCCAGGCCGATCTGCAGGAAGGTCGCAGCCAGGTAGATTTTCGAGATCAATGGATCGGCTGGAAATCGTTTCGCGGTCTTCCAGGTCCGTGAATAGTCCGACCACGCCAGTCCCAGGAAAACGACGTAGGGAATCAGGCCGAGCAGGCCCATCTCCGCTGCGACGTGGAGATACGAGTTGTGGATCGCACCGCGTGAACCAACCATGGCCGTATCGGTGCCCGCGAGAACATCTGCCCGTCCCGTCTGGCGAAGCCCCCGAATGTGATCGACGCCCCAGCGCCCGAAATAGAGGTATCCCACGCCGAAGATCGGGTTGTTCACGAAGGCACGAGCGGCGTACTCGTTGACCACCATCCGAGACCGGACCGACCCATCGGCATCTGCACTGCCGACATTCGCAAGCGTCCCCATGCGCTCACTCCACCGCGGGGTCGCAAAGAACATCACGAAGCCGCCGAGTACACCGGCAGCAACGAGCGCGGGGAGGAACCGGTAGGCACGGAACCGGATCAT
>Ga0310122_10002698_pt1 | contig 11279 bp, 9 predicted proteins | sample CB6_Bottom_1051__FD_203503 | JGI IMG/M metagenome (GOLD analysis project Ga0310122, IMG submission 203503) | Marine microbial communities from Western Arctic Ocean, Canada - CB6_Bottom_1051 | ecosystem: Environmental > Aquatic > Marine > Oceanic | place: Canada: Western Arctic Ocean | collected...
AGCAGCGGGCGCGGGCGCGGCGGGCACGGAGGTCGCAACCGCTGCTGGCGCAGGCGCAGGCGCAGGCGCAGGAGCTGGCGCAGGAGCTGGCGCGGCGGCTGGCGCAGGAGCTGGCGCGGCGGCTGGCGCAGGAGCTGGCGCGGCGGCTGGCGCAGGAGCTGGCGCGGCGGCTGGCGCAGGAGCTGGCGCGGCGGCTGGCGCGGCGGCTGGCGGTCTGCCAGCGTCATCGGCGCTCGAACACGCCATCAATGTGATCATTGCCACGAGCGCAAACCCTAATGCGAGCGCCCTGACACGTTTTATGGACATCAGTTTCGACATGGTTTCCTCCAAGACGTTTTAATTCCCGTCTAGTTTGACCAATTACCCGTATAACTGGCGATTTATAACAGGTTTCTTTCGCGCCTGTCAATACATCGGAAAACCTAGTCAACCTAATTAAGCATCCAACAAACAGCGAGATTAATGACTCATTTTTCCGAGATATAATCGAAAGTGGTGTACGGAGGGAATGAGAAAGGTGGCGTATCGTGCTGGATGAGCAAACAAACACAATCCAGCAAGGAGGATGCGCCATGAGCGTTGATGACGTCGAAGAGAGCATAAAACTGTTTCCTCGATCGACTTCGAGTTTTCGAGCTGGCGTATGATCCGTTCTTGCGGCCCCAATGATCGCCGATGATCGAGCCATCGGTATCATCCGCTGGCAAAATTTCGATGCAGACGCTTATGAAGAGACTGACCTGGAACTGGCTGAGCGAGTCGCAAATCAGATGGCAGGCGCAATGGCCAACGCAAAGATATTCGCCGAAAATCAGCGAAATCAATTGGGGCTGCGAGAAAACGAAACACAATACAGACAGCGATATCACGACGCACCAATCGCCTATATTTCGACCTACGCCGCCGGCATCATCGCGCAGGCTAACGATCGAGCTTCAGATCTGTTCGGCTACGGGCTAGAAGAACTGGTCGGCGGACCCGTGATGGCCCTATACGCCGACACTCCAAACCGCATAGAAAAAGCACGGGACGTCCTTGGCGAAGCGGGCGGCCGCTCCTCTGCTGAACTTGAGTATCTACGCGCCGACGGCAAGCAGTTTTGGGCAGTCTTTCCGTTCAACAAATTCTAGATGATAATGGGGAAGCGGTAGCGCATCAAACCACAATTGTGGACATCAAAGAGCGCAAGCTTGTGGAACTGCAGTTGGCGCAATCCCAGAAAATGGAGACCATCAGGCAATTGGCAGGCGGTGTCGCCCACGATTTCAACAATCTCCTGACCGCCATTGGCGGATATGCTCAATTGGCATCTATGGATCAATCGCAGCCCGATTAAACACGAAAGTACATCAGGGAAGTCAGGGCTACGGCTGACCGCGCCGGCGCTCTGACAAAACAGCTTTTGGCCTTCTCCAGGCGTCAGGTGGTAGTGCCTGTAGCTCTGAATCTCAATGATCTGGTAATCGAACTCGATAGCATGCTGCGCAGACTGATCGGCGAAGATGTTGAACTGGTGGCAGTGACTTCGCCCGACCTTGGCACAGTCAAGGCCGACGCAGGCCAAATCGAACAGGTTCTCATGAACCTGGTCGTCAACGCGCGCGATGCCATGTCGAACGGTGGCCGGCTGACCATAGAGACTTTCAATACTACGGTTGAGGGAGGATTCGTCCGACTATACTCAGGTCTGCGCCCCGGGGACTACGTAGTCCTGGCCGTCAGCGACACCGGGATCGGCATGACTCAGGACGTCCAGGAGCATATGTTCGGGCCGTCCTATATCACCAAAAACGTGGGAGAAGATACAGTGTTGGAGCTGTCCACCTGCTACGGAATCGTGACGCAAAGCGGAGGGCACATCGCCGTTGATAGAAGCTTGAGTGCGGGAACTGCCTTCAGAATTTTCCTCCCCAGAGTCGATGAAGAACCGTCGTCTGCGCCACGACGAGACGAAGAGGGGTTCTGGCCCAGAGGGGACGCGACCATCTTGCTTGTGGAAGACGAACCGCTGGTCAGGTCGCTGTCCGTCGAAGTGTTTGAGGGGCAGGGGACAAGCCATCGCGGGCCGAGGCCATGCGAATCGCCAGAGCAGGGCGAACGAATCGATTGACCTGCTACTCACTGACATAGTTATGCGATTGATAGACGGCAGGGAATTGGCTGACAAGTTCAGGCCGGTACACCCTGAAGCCAAAGTTGTCTATATGTCAGGTTACCCCAGGGATCTGCCAGAACCGGCGCCGAATTTATTGAAAAGCCCATGACGCCCAATATCCTCGTCCGACGAGTGAGATAAACGCTGGACGCCCCGAACGGGCCGTCTATTTCATCCTGACCTTTGGCCGAGTGATCCATCCTTGGCAATTATAGTTCTCGGGCGTGAATATTCTTTGCAGTCGCATCGACAATCGACATCCCACCGTCAACAACCAGCGTGGTCCCGGTAATAAATGATGCATGGTGAGACGCGAAAAAAAGCGCTGGCATCGCGATTTCATCCACGCTTCCCATTCGGCCCAACAGTGAAGCGGTAGTCTCCCACGTGATATGGGCCGGGTCGTCGGAGTTTGCCGCCGTAAAAGCCGTTTTTACCCACCCGGGGCTGACTGCGTTGACCCGAATGCCCAGAGGGGCACACTCCATTGCCATGCTCCGGGTCAGCCCTTCGAGCCCGGACTTCATCGCGCCGTAAAGTCCGTAGTTACCATGCAGTGTGGCCGTCGATGAAACGTTCACTACGGCCCCGCCTGTCCGGCGCATGATCGGCAAGGCGTAGGTCGTCACCAGATAGGCGCTCAGGAAGTTGCCTCCAGACATCTGGGTCCAGCGCTGCATCACAGAACTGGCCTCGTTGATACCCTGATTGCGTTCGCTGCCTCCGGCGCAGTTGACCAGAACGTTAAGCGCTCCGTATTTTCCGTCAACGTCTTCCATCAGGGCTTTTACGGCATCGTGGTCACCCAGATCAACCAAGAAAAACTCGGACTGCCCTCCGAGTCCTGCAATCTCCTGAACCACCGCCTCCCCCTTTACCGGGTCTCGCGCAACTAATAGGACCACAGCTCCAGCTTCGGCCAGGTGGACCGCAATGCTTCGTCAAATACCAGAGTTGCCGCCAGTCACCAGCGCAACCGAATCTTTGAATCCCCAGTCCATGTCATCTCCGATACTTTATGCAATTAATGGGGCGACCAGACTGGATTACAACCCGCACTAGTTACGTCAGATGCTTGATGTAAATAATACTCTCGTGACCGATGGGATACTCGGGTATCGGAGCCACTCTCTGAAATCCCAGTTTTTCGTAGAACTTTGGAGCCTGAAAACTATGCGTCCACAGGACAATCTGGTCACAGCCTCTACCAACCGCCTCTTGTTCTGCAACCTGCATCAATGCGGAACCAACACCGGCGCCTCTCAAGTCTTCGTGCACCCAGAGGTTAAGAACTTCACAACAGCCGCCCCAGGTATGGCCATTTAACGCCCCGACAACGGCGCCGGCCTCATTTTCTATTGACGCGTTGAGGAGTTCGCCGTCATAGATTCCCGTCGTTTCGGAGTTGAACTCATATAGTGACTCTTCAAGAAACGCCTCTTACTCGGGTCGATTGTCGTTACGAATTTTGATCTTGGCGCGCGGCACATCCCGACTCCTCACTGAAGTTAATCCCTACTGGAACTCTGGAATCACGTACTTGCCGAACAACTCTATCGACTCCATGACCTTCTCATGGGGGATCGTCTCAGTTTGCATCATTATCATCATCTGGTCGATCCCGGTTGCTTCGTGTTTTTTAAGAGCCGCGATGCAGCTGTCCGGATCGCCGGCGATGACGACGGCCCGGTCGCTCAGGGTGTCGGCATCCAGGTCTGACCATGCCTTGTGCGCGATGGCCTCGCCGCCAGAGAAATCAAGCGAGTCTTCGACTTCCTCCTCCTGCCCTTCCGTCTGCGTGTAACGAGAGAAATTCTGAGCCAAATGATCCGGCACTCCGCCCCACTGCTCCAGCAGTCGAGTGTAAACGTCCTTCTGGCCCTGGATGTACGGCCTATCGGGGCCGAAGAAGTTTTTGAGCGATGCGGCGCCCAATTCTCTGGCTTCGTTGTTATCCTCCAGGCATATGCCTAGCGTGGAGTTGGCCCACTGGTCGTTGACGAATGCGCCCACCGGGTTGGCCTTTTTCACGTTCTCCTTGTAAGCCTTGATATACGGTTCTAGCGCGGAGGGCGCGCTGGAGCCAAATGCCAGAACACCGATTCCCTTGGAGGCGGCTATCTCGTAGGTGGCGGGCTGGAGCGCAGCTACCCAGATCGGCGGGTGCGGGTCCTGATACGGCTTTGGAAGAACCTGCCTTTCCGGGACGTTCCAGAATTTACCTTCCCAAGAGAACCAGTCCGACTCCCATATCTTGGGGATCATGCTAAGAGACTCTTCCCACATATCCCGACTGTCACGAGGGTCAATTCCCATGCCGGTAAGCTCATAAGGGGCCGACCGCCCTGTGCCGAAATCGACACGGCCCTCTGAGAGATGATCCAGCATCGCAACTCGCTCAGCCACCCGATTGGGGTGATGGTATGGCAGGATCACGACACCCAGCCCCAGCCGTATCCGTTTGGTGCGTTGGCTCAGCGCCGCAAACACTAGGTCTGGCGCCGGCGACGCTGAGAATCCTGTTAGAAAATGATGCTCGACGAACCACAGGTAATCGAACCCCACCTCATCGGCAAGAATGCACTGCTCCATCGTTTCGGTCAGCACTTTGTGGTCGTCCAGGCTGGGCCTTTGCATCTCGTATTGCAATGCGAGTTTCATATTCCATCCTCTTTTCGAGTTGCGCTATTATCTGGGATTTTGACTATTGCGAGCATCGTATCATCGAGCATACAGAATTTCACTCTGTCGATTCCCTTTGGACAAACAGGCCGTCTGTCTGCTGGCCGACAGTTGCTGCGCTAAATTGTGGTTAAAATGAATCTCTGGGCCGACAGGCGGTTCGTTATCACAATTTAACCTAAGCCCAGCCGCGACACGAAATCCATGTGCAAAGCGATCACCCGTTTCACTGTCTGCGTAGTCGGTAGAAGTCAGTTACCTGCGTCGATTACTATAGACGCGCTTTGCCAAATGATAGACTCGGCTTAACAATAGCATCGCCTGAAGTTAAATATGGTGGAGTCGAATGACATCAGAACGCCAGTCCCCTTCCGGAGGGCAAAAACTGTCGATAGAGCGGATAGATCACATCGCCCTGGTCGCCACAAACGTCGAAACTTCCGTGGCCTGGCACGTCGATATGCTCGGATTCGAGAACTTCGGAACCGCCGCTGGGTCCATCAGAGCCGTCTGGCTCCCGGCGAATCGGCGTTGGCCCGAAGGTTCTCCGATGTCCATAAGTTGCTCGATGAGGTTGTTCTGCATGTTTATAACCTATGTTTCAAAGTTGGGGTTCGACGGCGTGAGCGCCGTCTGCGGCCGGGGTCATTTCAATCTGTTCTGGCCCAATGACCGCGGGGAGATCGTCGAAGCGACAACACAACAAACTGGCTGGAGTGGCAGGTCGAGTCGCGAACGATAGCCCCACTGGCTCCATCCAGAATGTTCCTGGCAAATTGGTTGTGATTCAGGCGATTAAACATCGGTTCCCCTCCTCGTGTCTGTGCCTGGGTTCGACAGATTTGATTCCTGTCATGATCGGCTCCCTCCAGGGCTTGGATTCAGAGAACATGCCACACCGCTTGGAGACATTCGAGTTTGCACCTACTCTGGCCGGATGCCAGTACTCAAACTAGGAAGGAGACATCTAGGTGCATAGGTGTGCTTACCTAATGATTCGCACGAATGTTCGTAGTTTTGCCGCCTGGAGGCCAGTAGTTTCCAGAAAATAAAAAAGAGGGCATTGTGCCCTCCTCGAGTCCGTTGGTTAAAATCAATGGGTTTGGCAGTCAGCAAGCCGCCTCGTGAACCGTATTGACGGTGTCAGACCATTCGCCGGGTGAAATCTTAGTTATTGGGCTGACAATATCCCTTCCTACTGAGCCAGCCCACAGCGGTGTTCCAAAAAATACCTGGCCATGGAATTCAAAACATCCATGCGTGTTGCCTGCGTCGCCATGATCAGCATACGCATTGCTGCTGTCGCGAATCATAACGCCAACCGGTATTACGAAAGCCGCAATAATCCCCAGGACCATCGTTTTCACACTCGTCCTGTATTCCCCTGTTTGGTTCTGAATAAACCTCGCATTGCGCTCATATTTTCCCTGCTTGTGATGATTTGCAATAAGTCTTTAAACGTCCAGTGCCAGTTTCAGTCAGGTTCGGGGATAGAACGGTATGAAATCGGAATCGAAACCTCATCTACCTCGCTCTTGGCTCTAACAATTGGCGAGGAAATGAACGCCGATATATACTGGATTATGACTAATCATCTTTTCAAATGATATCCATTCACAGAAATTATTCGTTGGTGCGTTTCCCCACATTATCCCAAGTGTTCAACGTATAACGGCGAGTGTTTGAGCGCGCCAGCACGTTGTCATGAGGCCCATTTGAACCCAAAACTATCCGATCAGCAGTCAAATATCATCGAAAAAGCTATCCTCACGGAGGGAATTCCGGGGGTTGCGGTGGCAATCGTCAGTGGCGGCGAGACCATCAGCGCCCAAGGTTACGGTTATCGGAACCTTAACGAACATCTGCCAATGACCCCCGAAACGGTGACGCCAATCTGCTCGCTCACCAAGTCGATGACCGGAACTGCCATCATGCAGCTCGTGGAACAGGGCAAGATTTCGCTTGATGAACCGGTCCAGACCTATCTGCCAAAACTCATGATTTCCGACCCGACAACAACTCGAAAAATCACGCCCCGGGTCCTGTTGAGCCACAAGAGCGGGATGGGTCGGACGGGGCATCAGACGGCGATGTGGACTGAGAAGGTCTCGCCTTATACAGATCGCGCCGATCTGGTCTCACGATTGGCGGACGTCCGCATGCAGACCCCGCCAAATACAGCATGGTCGTACTGCAACGAAGGATTCGTGACCCTGGGACATCTGGTGGAAACTGTCAGCGGAGTGCCTCTGGAAGAGTATTTCGAGACCCGCATCTTCCAGCCAGTGAACATGAATGACACTTACACGACCTTCGACGGATGGCGCGGCGCGACTGACCGAGATTGGCTCTATGAGAGGGGAGACGCCGGCCCGTCCGAAGTATTCCTGGCGGCAAATTACTCCATCTACCTTTCCACAGGCGGAATCTCCAGCTCTGTTATCGACCTGGCCCGTTACCAGATTGCGTCAATGGACTACGTCAACAGCCCTCTGCTAAGAGCGGGCTCTTTAGAACAGATGCAGAGCATATCCATGCCCTTCGGCGACACCGGAACGGGATACGGAATGGGATGGCAGGTCAGGTGGGCAGGCAATCTGAAGGTCGTGTCTCACGGCGGCGCGTTGTCGGGCGTGGCGACCCACTCTCTAATGGTCCCGTCAGAGGGCATCGGCGTTGTGGCGCTGGCAAACTTGGGAGGGGCGAACGTGTCATTGCTGGTCCAACAGTTGGCCTCGACCCTTATGGACGAACCAATTTTCTACTCCGACCCCCAGAACTATCCGCCTATCGACACTCGTTATGTCGTGCCTGATGGTTCAATGTCCGAATATCCCGGCGTTTACAGATCCGACGAAGCGACAATCGAAATCAAAGGCCGCAACAGCAGCATCTCTTTCGTCCATAGCGTCCCAGAAGGCGGCACGGAGGAGGCGAATCTGGTCGGCATCGGCGAGGACCTGTTCATGGCAGAGGACGGAGTTCGCAGTCAGGGAACGCTGGCATTCTTCGTCAGAAATACTGGGGGCGAGGTGAACAGCGTCCTGGTGGGCGGTCAACAGCACTGGCTTCAATAGAATTGTCGGACAGTGGGAGGCTGATTAGGGTACACTCTGGGCTACGCGCAACAGTAGGCTTGACACAAAACATCTTCTGATCTGGAACTACACATGACCACAAGAAACCTGGCGCTCAAAAACAGCTACCGAGACTCAGTGGAGTTGATGCGCCTCAGCCAAGAGTTGGAGCAGATGAGCGGCGTTCAAGGGGCGACGATCATCATGGGGACCGACAACAACAAAGCCATGCTGGAAACCGCCGGCCTCCTGACCGAAGACGGCAAGGCAGCGGAAGCCAACGACCTCATAATCGCAGTGCGGCTCTCGCCAGCCGACGACGAAGCCGCGATCATGAATCGAGTTCAAGAGTCGCTAGATTCATCTGGTCGAGAGTCCGAGACGAACGCGTCCTCCAACCAACCTCGCACGATAGACGGCGCGTTGGCGGCATTGCCCGACTCAAACCTGGCTCTGATCTCGGTTCCCGGCCAGTATGCCGCCTACGAAGCCACGAAGGCGCTGGATCGTGGACTCCACGTTCTGGTGTTCAGTGACAACGTCTCCATTGAGGACGAGGTTGAACTCAAGAATCACGCCTTGAACCAGGGCCTGTTCATGCTAGGACCGGACTGCGGCACGGCGATCATCAATGGAGTGCCGCTTGGATTCGCCAACGCGGTGCCTCGTGGACGTGTCGGGATTGTCGCTGCTTCCGGAACCGGACTTCAGCAGGTCTCGTGTCTTCTGGCGGCCCAGGGTCACGGAATCTCGCAGGCGCTCGGCGTCGGGAGCCGCGATCTCAGCGATCAGGTGGGTGGAGCCATGATGCTGGAGGGCATCCGAGTGCTGAACGACGACCCGAACACCGACGTGATCGTTCTCATCTCCAAGCCTCCAGGCCCGATGGCCCAACAGCAAATCGCATTCGCCCTGCGTGTCGTGTCCAAGCCTAGTGTTGTGTGCTTCCTGGGCATGGACGCCCAAGCGCCCAATATCCCGAACGTATATTTTGAAATGACCCTGCACGAGGCAGCCAATCGTGTGGCGGGTTTATTGGGAGACCCGACGCACGATACCTCGCCCGTCCTGCCTTCACCCGAAATGACGCTCTTGCAGGAGATCAGTGACGGTCTTGGGCGCGACCAGCGATATATTCGTGGCCTGTACTCCGGCGGGACCCTGGCGTACGAGTCGATGCTCTTTCTACGGGACCTGAATTTCGACATATCATCGAATCTAGACTTCCCGTTAGTGAACTCCATCGACGATGACGCCGAGCGAACCCACAAGCTCATCGACATGGGAGACGACCGCTTCACCCAGGGCGTCCCGCACCCGATGATCGACTACCGCCAACGTCGCGAACGCATATTAAAGGAGGCAACGAACCCGGAGGTCGGCATCATTCTGCTGGACGTGATTCTGGGCTACGGCTCCCATGCCGACCCGGCATCAGAATTGGTTCCGGCCATCAACGAGGCTCGACTTCTGGCATCAGGCGCAGGACGTCAGCTAGCGTTCATCGTGGTCATATGTGGAACATCTGACGATCCCCAGAACATCCAGAAACAGGCCGCCGAACTCACCGCCGCCGGCGCGGTGGTGGTTCCCAGCAACCTTCAGGGAGTCAGCATCGCCGCGGCCCTGAGCGTCGGCGATCTGGAGATGATACGGGGGTGGAGCCAGTGATGAGACAGAACAAACCGCTGCTGGGAGAAGACCTCAAGGTCGTCAACGTGGGCCTCTCGCTATTCGCCGACACACTGCGAAGCTCAGGAACCCCCGTCACCGATGTCGACTGGCGGCCGCCCGCAGAGAGCGACCAGCGTCTCACAAAAACTCTTCGGAGCATACAGAAAAGGAACGCCTCCGGACACCTGAACATCATCGACGAGGCCAACCGCACGGCCCATCAACGGATGTTGGACGCTCAACCCGCGCTGGTGGACGTCGCGCCGGCTGGCGAGGCCATCGCCGGCCTCGAGGATAGGACGCTCCTGCACGCAGGCCCTCCCATTGAGTGGCCGGATATGTGCGGCCCGATGCAGGCGGCAATTTTGGGAGCGATTCGATACGAGGGTTGGACTCACACGGACACCGGCGCGGTCACCGCCCTTGAAAACGGCGAGATCACCCTCCAGCCGAACCACAACCTCGGGGCCGTGGGGCCGATGACCGGCATCACCAGCCCATCTATGCCCGTCTTTGTGGTGGAGAATCGGGCCTTCGGAAACCGCGCCTACTGCACGATCAACGAAGGCATCGGCAAGGTGATGAGGTTCGGGGCCAACGACGACACTGTAATCCAGCGGCTTGAATGGCTCCAGAATGGCCTGGCCCCTGTGCTTCGAGAGGCTGTGCAGTCTGCGGGCGGTGTCGAGCTTCGACCCATCGTAGCCCGCGCCCTGACAATGGGCGACGAGATGCACCAGCGCAACGTCGCGGCCACATCGTTGCTTCTGAGAACCCTCGCCCCTCATATTGCAAACGCCAGCTCAATCGGCAACAACGTCAGTGACATCCTCAAATTCCTGGCCGACAACGACCAGTTTTTCCTGAACCTGGCTATGGCAATTGGCAAGGCGACGATGGACCCCACGAGGGATATTCCAAATTCCACAGTGGTCACGGCGATGAGCCGCAACGGAACCGAGTTCGGCATTCGAGTGAGCGCCACCGGCGACCGTTGGTTCACCGCTCCGTCACTCATGCCACAAGGTCTGTATTTCCCAGGTTTCACAGCGGACGACGCCAATCCGGACATGGGCGACAGCACCATCATCGAGACGATGGGCCTGGGAGGGTTTGCGATGGGCGCGGCCCCGGCAGTTGTTGGTTTCGTGGGCGCTGGAACATTCCAGGACGCCCTGGCCTACACGCGGGAGATGGGCGAAATCACGGTGGGGCGGAACCCGAATCTCGCATTGCCAACGCTCGACTTCCAGGGAGCGCCGTGCGGAATCGACGTTCGCAAGGTTGTTGAGTCCAGCATAACTCCGGTAATCAACACTGGGATAGCCCATCGAGAGCCGGGCGTCGGTCAGGTGGGCGCAGGCATCGTAAGGGCGCCAATGGCCTGTTTCACACAGGCGTTGGAAGCCATCGACCAACTGCTGTCGGAGACGGCGAACGCCTAAGTTTCCTAGACGCGACCCGTGGTCAAGCACAAGTCGTTATGCTGAACGCATTGAGGCATCTGGTCGCGTGTCAGATGGCCATTGCCCCTCTGCCACCAGATTCTTCGCCGCGACTCAGAATGGACATTCCTTAAATCGGAGAAACCATGACTATCTCTGGCATCGATAACCTCGAACACGCCCTGTTCACCCGCGCAGAGATGGAGCGCAGATGGAACGCGACCAGAGATATGATGTCCGAGG
>Ga0310122_10002702_pt1 | contig 11273 bp, 12 predicted proteins | sample CB6_Bottom_1051__FD_203503 | JGI IMG/M metagenome (GOLD analysis project Ga0310122, IMG submission 203503) | Marine microbial communities from Western Arctic Ocean, Canada - CB6_Bottom_1051 | ecosystem: Environmental > Aquatic > Marine > Oceanic | place: Canada: Western Arctic Ocean | collected...
TACAAACATTTCGATCCTCTTTCCTCTCTGCTTTCCGCTTAGTCGACTCTTCCTTTCATACATGCCTCTGACTTTGTCTTTCCTAACCCTTAGCTATGCCAGCCCCTTATTGTTTTGATTATTTGTCCAAATACCAAAAGGCCGGGGAACAGGTGAATGTCATTGAAATGATCCGGCAACTAACGAAATTCACCAAGGATGCCAAAAGTCTCAAGCTGCTGACATTCATCCGAAATGAAGCGGATGAATATTTGAGCAGCAGCACCCTGAACATCCTGACCGACTATGCACTTGGGCTGCGCGGGTTCTTGACGCGAGAGTTCGGGGATAAGTTTGATGACGAAACAATCACGCTGGAAAACCTGGGTGTCCTGACTGATAACTACAGCCGGACGGTGTTACAGGGTGCGGCAGATTGAGTGTTGGGCAACCCCATTTTTTCTTTTTACACCATTGCTTTCCCGGGAACTTTTGGCATGCCGTAGGGGAGTTCGTCCGGGATCGGCGCGAATTCCCCGACGGCTGCCCAAAGGCGGGAGAAGTCCTTGTTCACGTCGCCGGAGAGGCAGTCGGTGATCTCGCCCGCGAGGTCGGGGTGTTTGTTGGTCAGGTCGCGAAAGCTGAAGTTCGGGTTGTAGAAGGCGTACACCAGCTTGCGCATGTTCTCGATGCCCTCGCGCAGTGTGGTGGCGTAGCTCTCGAATTGCGCCGGGCAGAAGTCATCGGCCTCGATCGCCTCGTGAACGGCGTCGGCAGCCATCACGCCGCTCTTGAGCGCCAGCATGAGGCCGGAAGAAAACACGGGATCGAGAAAGCAGAAAGCATCGCCGAGCAACAGCAAGCCTTCGCAGCCGCAATGCCTCGAGTGATATGAAAACTCGTTGGTGACGTAGTAGTCGCCGGTGGAGTGGCCCGGCGCGAGGTATTCCTCGATCCACTTGTTCAGGCCGACCTCACGGTGAAAAATATCCTGGGGTGCCTTGATGCCGCCGCGCGTGAGGTATTTACCCTCGGCCACGACGCCGACGCTGACCCGGTCGTCGTGCAGTGGGATGTACCAAAACCAGCCTTTCTCCGGCAGGAACGCCACGGTGGTCGTGCCCTCGTCGATGCCCTTGTCGCGCTTGGCGCCCTTGTAATAGGTCCAGACGGCGACCTTTTTGAGCTCGGGATCGGGCACGCGCCAGCGGTTGCGCGACGCGGCGAACGACTCCTTGCCGGAGCAGTCGAGCGTGATCGGGGCGCGATACTCGGCCTCGGTGCCGTCCGGCTGCCGCACGCGCACGCCAGTCACCCGATCGCCGTCCCGCAGCAGATCGAGCACCTTGGTTTCCTCGACGACGTTCGCCCCCTTGTCGCGCGCGTGGTCGAGCAGCATCTGGTCAAACTCGGAGCGCAGCACCTGCCACGTCTGCGCCACGTCGTCGTCGTAGCGGGTGTTGAAGTAAAACGGCTGCGACGCCTTGCCGGAGGTGGAGATGAACTGGACGCTGTATTTCTTGATGAACGCCGAGGCGCGCATCCGCTCGATTAGGCCAAGCCGCTTGAGCGGCTCGTAGGTGAACGGCAGCAGCGACTCGCCGATGTGGTAGCGTGGGAATTTTTCGCGCTCGATGAGCAGCACGTTGTGGCCGTGCTCGGCGAGCAGCGCGGCGGCGCACGAGCCGGACGGGCCGGCCCCGATCAGGAGCGCGTCGTACTGTCCGTTGTCGCTCATACCGGCGGCAGGATCTCCACGATCTCGGCCAAGCGGTGCTCGCCGCCGGCGTCGTAAAGGGTGTTGCGCCGTCCGTACAATAAGGGCCGCTCGTCGAGGCCGAACAGTCCGCCGATGTAGTCGTCGCACTCGACCCGCAAAAAACCGGAGGGGCGGCTCAAGTGGCCGATTCCGTAATCGTGTAGCAGTTGGCCAAGCGGCACGGCGGCCCCGGTGATGGCGTCCCGCGCCGGTTCGGGAAATTGGCCAAGGTGAATCTTGATGGCGCCGTACTCGACCGGTCGGCGGTCGCGCTTGGCCAGCAGCAGCACCTCGCGATAGTAGGCGTCGCCGCCGTTGTGCCGGTGCAGTACCTCGAGGCCGATGTCGTCGCCGTGGAATTGGCCCAGCGTGGAGGTCATGTCGCGCTCGTGCATCAGCAGCGAGCGATGCGGCTCCGGCACGGCGGGGCCATCGACCCGCTCGATGACCGGGAGCGGGCGCTTGGCCAAGCGGTAAAACTCATCGAGCGGATGGGTCAACACGGTCTCGGCTACGGCGACGCTGGTTTCGGTGTGGCTCAAGGTGTTATGCGTAGCGGGCGTTTCGGTGCTCGTCCAAAAAGAACTCGTGCAACAGGCGGTCAACCTGCAGCAAGCCTTCGCGGTTCAGCAGCCAGTCGTCGCCGTCGAGCGTCGCAAAGCCCCAGTCCTGAAGGGTTTGCAACGGCTTGGCAAAACGCTCGGTCGGGTTCACGCCGAACTTGTCGGTGAAATAGGAAAACTTCAGGTGGCCGAGCTTCATCTGCAAAACGAACTCGCGGATCAGCCGCTCGTCATCGGTCGGTGTCAGCGCACGGTGCACCGGCAACTCACCGTTTTGCAGGCGCTCGACGTACGGCGCGAAGTCGTGCTGGTTTTGGTAGTGCGTGCCACCGATGTGGCCGAACGACGCGACGCCCAGTGAGAGCAGATCCGCGCCGGCCCAAAGCTTGTCGCGATAGGCGAAGCTCGTCTTCGTCTTGTCCTTCACTGCGGTGTAGGCGCTGCCGACGACGTAGCCGTCCTGCTCCAGTTCGGCGAACGCCTCGCTGACCCAGCGGCGCTTGGTTTCCCAGTCGGCGACCGGCGCGGTGAGTTTGCCCTCGGCCTTCATCTGCTTGTAAATTCCAGTGTTGTACGGCACTTCCATCTGGTAAATCGTGACGCTGTCCGGCGCCATCTCGCGGGTGCGCTTGATGCACTCCTTCCAGTTCTCCTCCGTCTCATCGACCATGCCGGCGATGAGGTCGATGTTGATCTGCGGGAAGCCCAGCCCTTGGGCAAACTCGTACGATCGCACGATCTCCGCGCCTCGGTGGGCGCGACCGTTCACCTCGAGAATGTGGTCGTCGAAATTCTCCACGCCGAGGCTCAATCGAGTGATGCCGATCTCGCGCAGCACCTCGAGTTTCTTCTCGCGCAGCGTCCCCGGCTCGCACTCGAAGGTGACCTCCTCCGCCTCGTCCCACGGCAGCAATTCCTTCATGCCGTCGGTCAGGTAGCGCAGTTGATCCTCGGAAAGATACGACGGGGTGCCGCCGCCAAAGTAGATGAAGTTCGGCTTGCGCCCGCCGACGAATGCCTCCTTCGCGTAGAGCCGCATCTCGTCCAGCACGGCGTCGATGTAGTTGCGAATCTCCGACGAGTTTTTGTCCGTGTACACGCGGAAATAACAGAAGTGACAGCGCTTGCGGCAGAACGGGATGTGCACGTAGATGCCCAGCGGCGTGTCCGGCTTGGGCGCTTGGCCAAGCGCGGCGCGAAAGTCCGGGATGTCCTCCGGTTTCCAAAAGGAGAACGGAGGGTAGTTCGAGACGAAGTAGTTGCCGACCGTGGTCTGTTTCTCCAGCGGTGGCGCTGTCTTGGGGGCTGTGGTGGTTGCGGTGTCGCTCATGGTCTGTTTCCTGTTTTTACTTGGCCGGGCCGAATGCGTAAACCCGGCCGTCCTCTGCGCCGATGATGATCGTGCCGTTGGCCAAGGCCGGCGCGGCGATGATCGGTTCCCCAATCTCGTACGACCAAAGTTTTTTTCCATCCGCCAGCGAGACAATGTACAGGTTGCCATCGTCCGAGCCGACGACCACCTTCCCGTCAGCGACCACCGGCGAGCTGTCGATGCTGCCCCGAGTCCGGAACGCCCACAGCCGTTTGCCGGTCTTGCGGTCGAGGCAGTGCAGCCGCTTGTCGCGGCAGCCGACCACCACGCGATCCGCCGTCACCGCCGCCGACGAAATATAGGCGAAGGAGCGGTCCTTGTATTTCCAGGCGATCTTGCCGGCGTTGATGTCGATGCAGAGAAACTCATTTTCGTAGTGGCCAATGTATGCCATGTCATCGACCACCGCCGCCGAGCCGACGATGTACGCCCCGGCGTCGATCTGCTTTTCCTTTTTGCCCTCGGCCAACTGGATGACGTGCAGCACGGCGTCGCAGCCGCCGAACGCCGTTCGTCCGGACGACACCGCCGGCGAGCCGTTGATGTAGTTGGAGGTCTCGTAATGCCAGTTGCTCTTGCCGGAATCGAGGTCGAGCGAATAGAGCCGAAAATCGTAGCTGCCGACGATCAGCGCCGGCTTGGCCCCGTCGCCGCTTGGCTCGAACAAGTTGGGCGCACCAAGCACGCGATCTTCAGTCTCAAATTTCCAAAGCAGCTTCCCGTCCTTGGCCGTGACCGCGTACACGAACCCATCCGACGAGCCGAAGTAAACACGGTCGTTGTGCACCAGCGGCGACGACTCGACGATGTCGTCCGTCTTAAACGCCCACAGTTTTTTGCCAGTCTTGAAATCCAGTGCGTACAAGTTGCCGTCGTCGCAGCCGACGTAAACCTTGCCGTTCGCGATGGCTGCCGTGCTGTGGATGCCCTCCTTGGCCTTGAACGTCCAAAGCAGCTTGAGCGCCGAGCCAAGTTTGCTTTTCGAGACACCGGTCAGCGAGGCCGTGCCGCGATACATCGGCCAGGCATCCGCCGGCGCGGCGTCCACCCCGGCCGCTTGGCCACGCCCTTGGCCAAGCGCCGCCACCAAAGCCAACGTTGCGATCGAGAAATACCTCATAAATCTGGCGAACCAACCTGAAAAAGCCCGCTTAACGAAAAGCCTGCCGAAGGGCAGACGGCAAGACAACTCAAAATACAACGCACACGTACTATTTAGGCCATTGCTTGGTTTGGGGAAAATGCCCATTTTCTTCAGTTTCTAGCTGGGAAACAGTGCAAACCACACGTGTGCTCCTCCGGTGGCGGCTAGTTGAGCTGCTCGGCGTAGTCGTCGGGGGAGAGGAGGGCGTCGAGTTCGTCAAGGTTACTCAGGCGGATTTTGAAAAACCAGCCGTCGCCGTAGGGGTCTTCGTTGACGGTGCCCGGCTCGGTTTCAAGGGCGTCGTTGGTCTCGATGACTTCGCCGCTCAATGGCGAATAAATATCGCTGGCGGTCTTGACCGACTCGACCACGGCGCAGGGATCTCCCATTGCCAACTCGCTCCCGACCTCGGGTAGCTCGATGAACACCAGTTCGGTCAGTTCCTCCTGGGCGTGGTCGGAGATTCCGATGATGGCTTCGTCTCCCCCCACGCGCACCCATTCGTGTGAGTTGGCGTACTTTAAGTTGATCGGTATGTCTGACATCGCAGGCGTTTTTCTAGCGAATGAGCGGCCCGGCAGTCAACCCGGTTTTTTAAAAATCGGTCGTCGGACGATTTGCGCCGGGAAGCATCGGTTGCGAATTTCGATCTCGATGTTGGTGCCGGACTTGGCGTGGGCGGTCTCGACATAGCCCAGACCGATGCCGCAGCCGAGCGACGGGCTTTGCGTGCCACTGGTCACTTCGCCGATTTCGCGGTCGGTTCCGTCGGCGGAAAATATTTTGTACTGCGCGCGCGGCGGGGCACTTTTGCCGGTCATTTTGAAGGCGACGCAGCGGCGGGAGACTCCGTCCTGTTTTTGCGCCGCAAGCGTTTCACGGCCGGTGAAACTTGGCTTGTCGAGGGCGACGGCCCAGCCAAGCGCGGCCTCGATCGGCGTGGTGGCAGCGGTCAGTTCGTGGCCGTACAGCGAGTAGCCGGCCTCGGTGCGAAGGGTGTCGCGCGCGCCGAGGCCGGCCGGCACGAGGCCAAGCGCTTGGCCAAGCGACGTGAGTTGCGCCCACAAAGCCGCCGCTTGGTTGTTGGGCACGACCAGCTCGAAGCCGTCCTCGCCGGTGTAGCCGGTGCGCGACACCCAGGCGGTTGCCCTGCCGAAGTCGAGTTCGGCGATTTGGTTTTTCAGCAGCTCGACGGCTGCCGGAAAAACATCGGCGATGATTTCAGCCGCCTTCGGCCCCTGCAATGCCATCGCCGCCAAGTCGCCGGAGAGGTCGGTCATCTCGAGTTGCAGCGACTTGTGCCGGGAGTTGTGCTGGGCCTTGATCCACATCCAGTCCACCTCGAGCCGCGAGGCGTTGACGATGAGCAGGTAGCGCGTGTCGCCGAGCCGATAGGCGTAGAGGTCGTCGATCACGCCGCCGTCGTCCTGGCAGAGCAGCGTGTATTGGCCTTGGCCGGTAGAAAGCTTGGCCAAGTCGTTGGTCAATAGTTGGTTTAGGAACTCGATCGCGTCCGGGCCATCAAACTGGAACTCGCCCATGTGCGAGATGTCGAACAGGCCGGCGGCTTGGCGGACGGCGTGGTGTTCCTGCAAGATGCCGGAATAGAGCACCGGCATTTCCCAGCCGCCAAACCCGACCATACGCGCGCCAAGCGCGGTGTGGGTTTCGAAAAGTGCGGTTCGTTTCAGCGATTTTTCCTCCATGCCCGGAAGCCACGCAGAGTAAGCGCTTGGCCAGGCGCACAAAAGCTTTCGCCCAGATTCGGCACATTTTTGACCGGAAGAACGGATTGCATTCCCGCGGTAAAATGTCACCTTTCGGCCTGTTTTGTGTAACTCGGCCAGGTGCTGGGGCGTATAAGCTTTGTTTGATTGACGGGTTTTGAATCAGGGAAAACAATGAAAACAATAACATTTCTTCCGACAATCGCCACGGGCGTGCTCGCGGCATCCATCGCATTGACGACTGGCTGCGGTAACGCTCCCGCCGGGGATTCCACCGCAAACGCCGAGCAACTCGAGGCTATCAAGAAGGAAAAAGATTCTCTCAAAGCCAAGCTGGCCAACGCCCAGTCGCGCATCGACAGCCTCCGCGCCCAGCTCAACAGCGGCGGCCCGGCTGTGGCCGACTCCGGCCTGTCGGCGCCGGACATCATCGAGGAGTTGATGCAAATCAAGATGACCTCCGGGAACCGCCGGGCTGTGCAACGACGTATCAACTTCCTGCTAGAGAGTCTGGTGGAGCAGGGCGAGGCTTCCGTGCCGCACATCCGCGAGTTCCTCAACAAGATGGAGGACATCGACTTTGCGGTGCAACGCTCCGAGGAGGAGGAGAGCGGGCGGGGCGGTAACCGATGGGACCGATTCCGAAACCGGGGTGGTCGCACGACGCTGGATTTCGAGCAGCCACCCTCGATGCGCATCGGGTTGATTGACATCCTCACCGAGATCGGCGGAGACCATGCGGAAGCTGCGTTGGCCGAGGTGCTCGCCAAGACGGCCCGGGGCTTCGAGGTGGCTTACACCGCCAAGAAAGTCCGGAGTTGGCTTGGCAAGGAAGCGTATCGCGATGAGGCGCTGGACGCGGCGCACACCTTGTTGAGTGACCCGGTGGAGGTGCCCAACCCGAACAACTTCGACAAGGCGTCCAAGCAGTATTTGTTCATGGTGCTGGAAATGTACAACGACCAGACATTTGTGCAGTCCGCCCAGGGGATGCTCATTGATGACGACGGCGGCATTGACCGTACAGTGCTCGATTATCTCAACGACGTCGGCAAGGAGCAGGCGATGGATGCGATTTTTCAGGCGTTCAACAGCGGGCAAGTCACCGACAGGGGCGACTTGGCCAACCTCGCCCGCGCCGGACTCAAATACACCGGCACCAACCCGCAGGCGAACCAGATGTTCAAGGACATCATGTCCAGCGACGAGTACGATATTCAGGTCAAGTGGTCCGCACTGCGCGAGATGGACGATACCGAGGATGCCGCCACGCTGCAGGCCCGGCTGACCCTGATGCAGGGGGTTCAGGCTTCCGGCGACGACACCACCGACAGGGTCGTGCAAATGTACACCCGCCAACTCGAGGCCAAGGTCAAAGGCGAGGAGTACGACATGCGAAACGAAATGCGCAATGTTGCCCGCGAATTGTTCTCACGCGAAGGCGGGCGGGGCGAACGCGAACGCGGCGAGCGCAACCGTGGCGGCAATCGGCGGAACCAGCCGACGGTGGTTCCCGCGCCGTGAGGCCGGGATCAGCGATGTTTTTTGCGCTTGGTCAAGCGGGGAAAATGCCCGCCTCTCGCACAGGTAAACGACCATTATGTTTATATTGTGACGAAACCAGCCAGGCACATCACGAACGCAGCCACTTGCTTGGCCGTGGCTGTCCTCCTTTCTGCCGTGGGCTGCAGTCGGGCACCAGCGACCGGGGATCCATCCGCGGCGGCCGGCGATGTCGAGGCGATCGAGAGGGAGGCTGCCTCACTCAAGTCCCAGCTGGCTGACACCCGGTCGCGCATCGACGACCTTCGCCTGGAGCTCAACAGCGGCGGCTCGACGGCGGTCACGGGGAATTTGTCCACGCCGGAGATCATCGGCGAGTTGTTGGAAATCAAGTTGACCTCCGGGAATCGACGCGCGGTTCAGCGTCGAATGGGCTATCTCTTCGAGAGCCTGGCCGGGCGGGGCGATGCCGCCGTGCCGCACATACGCGGGTTCCACAACAAGATGGAGGACGTCGATTTTGCCATCCCCAAATCGCCGAAGGATGAAGCCAACGAACTCGAGTACTGGCGCTCCCGCATGGTGCGCGCGCCGCTCGACTTTGAGTATCCTCCGTCCCTTCGCATCGGGTTGATCGACATCCTCTCCGAGATCGGCGGCGCCCAGGTGGAAGAGGCCATCGCGAAAGTGCTTGCCGCCACCGGCCGCGGATTCGAGATCGCCTACGCGGCCAACAAGCTGCGGTCGATGATTGGCAAGGACGCCTACCGCGACGAGGCCGTCGGGGCTGCGCACGAGTTGTTGGCGGAACCGATCCACGTAGCCGGCGGCAACAAGCTCGACGCCGCCTTGCGACAATACCTCTTCATGGTGCTCGAGATGTACAACGACAAGACGTTCATCCAGACCGCCCAGGTATGTTCATCAACGAGGATGGCAAAATCGACCGTTCGGTCCTGAGATACTTCGAGCAAGTCGGCAAGGAACATGCATTTGACTCCGTGGCACAGGCGATGCGGAGCGGGCAATTGAGGGATCGCGAGATGATGGAGCTTGCCCGGGTCGCGGTTCATTCAACGGGCAAAAACAACCCGCAGGGCGACACGCTGTTCCGGGACATCATGACCAGCGACAACTACTCAATGGACGTCAAGATGCAGACCATCCGCTCGATGGACGACCTCGAGGATCAGGCGATTCTCCAGTCGCGCCTGGCGCTGATGGACAGCATCCATTACGGGGAAGGTGACATCATGGGGCGCGCGAATGAAATTTATTCCGGCCGGGTACAGTCCAAAATGACCAAGGGAGGTTTTCGAGACCAAAAACAGTACGACGCGATGCACGCCGATTTCCGAAAAATCAACAAGCAGGTGAAACGGGGGCAACGACCCGGCAACATTCAGCGGAATGTGCCAAGCGGTCCGACGATTGTTCCCTCCCCATAGCCCCATGAGCGGGCACTTGGCCAAGCACAACAAATCATGAAACATACCAGGACATTCCCCAACGCGACCGCCGGCTTGGCCTTGGCGGCATTTGTTTTCTCCGCCGGCTGCGGCCAGGCGCCGCCGACTGCCGACTCCGCCGTGAACCCGGTTCGGGTCGGCGCGCTCCGGAAGGAGATCGCCTCGCTCAAGGTCAAGTTGGCCAACGTCTAGTCGCGTCTCGACAGCCTCCGCGAGCAGATCAACAGCGGCGGCGCACCGCTCACCACGGGAGGCATGTCCGTGCCGGAGATTCTCGACGAGCTGATGGAGACCAGGTTGGGCTCCAAGAATCGGCGCAGGGTTCAACGCCGGTTGAGCTACCTGTTCGAGAGCCTGGCGCTCCAGGGCGATGCCGCCGTGCCGCTCATTCGCGAGTTTCTCAACAAGATGGAGGACGTCGATTTCGCGGTGCAACGCGAAGGCGAGAGCGACGAGGAACGCAAACGACGTTACAGCCGTTTCCGGGCCACGCTCAACTTCTCACAGCCGCCGACGCTGCGGATCGGCCTCATCGACATGCTGGCGGAGATCGGCGGCGACCACGCGGAAGCCACCATTGCAGAGCTGCTCTCCATCACCGGTCGGGGGTTCGAGATCGCGTACGCCGCGAAGATCATCCAGGGCTGGCTCGGCAAGGACGCCTACCGCACCGAGGCGCTGGCCGCCGCGCACGAGTTGTTGCTCGACCCGGTCGAGGCCGTTGGCGGAAACCAGTTCGATCGCGTGTCCAAGAACTACCTCTTCATGGTGCTGGACATGTACGACGACCAGACGTTCATCCAGTCCGCGCAGGGCATGTTCATCAACGACGACGGGCGGATCGACCGCACCATTCTGGATTACTATGAGGATGTCGGTAAAGTGCGCGCGCTGGACGCCATGGTGCAGGCGTTTCGCAGCGGCCGGGTTCACGAGGAGGACATGGACAACCTTGCCGAGGCCGCCTCGAGATACGTCGGCATCAACCCGCAGGCGGACCAGTTGTTCCGCGACATCATGACCGGCGACCAGTACAACATGGAAACCAAACTGGACGCCATCCGGAGCTTCACCCAAAGCGACGGCGATGCCAGCACACCTGGCGTTGCTCCACATGTGCTGCAGGCGCGGCTGAACCTGATCAACACTCTTCAGTATGATGAATCCGACCTGATGGGCAAGGGCATGGCGTTACTGGCTCTTCAACTGGAGGCCCAAATCTCCGGCGAGAGGCAGGACGAACGAAAAATGAGGGAGACTGCCTCGCGGCTTTTCGGCGAGCTCCAGAAACAGGAGAACCGCGAACGCACATCCGGCCAAAGGACACCCAACGCCCAGCCGACCATCGTTCCCGCGCCCTGAGCCGCGCGAATCCCCTTGCAATCCCATTTCAAACGCCGGAAACCTTCCGGCGTTTTTTTGCGCCTGGCCAAGGGCGGCGCAGCGAGCAACCCGACATGACCCCAGCCGGCATCACCCGAGAGCAGTGGAAACTGATGGGAGTGCTGTCGCTGTTTTGGGCCACGCTGTTTGGTGCGCTGGGCATCTTCTTCCCGTTCTACTCGCTTTACCTCAACGAGAACCTTGGCTTGAGCGGCCAGCAGGTCGGCCTGGCCATGGGGGTGTTTCACCTGGTCGGCCTCGTTGGCCAACCGGCCTGGGGCTATCTCGCCGACCGCACCGGTGCCCGCAAAACCGTGCTGGTCGTCATCACGCTTGGCATGGCGCTTGGCTTCATCGCGTATTGGTACGTCAAG
>Ga0310122_10002703_pt1 | contig 11272 bp, 12 predicted proteins | sample CB6_Bottom_1051__FD_203503 | JGI IMG/M metagenome (GOLD analysis project Ga0310122, IMG submission 203503) | Marine microbial communities from Western Arctic Ocean, Canada - CB6_Bottom_1051 | ecosystem: Environmental > Aquatic > Marine > Oceanic | place: Canada: Western Arctic Ocean | collected...
TGATCAGCTTAAATTGATCGCCAGTTTCGGCACCGGCGTCGATCACATCGATTTGCCGGCCGCCAAGAAACGCGGCATCCTGGTGACCAACACGCCCGGCGTCTTGACCGAAGACACCGCCGATATGGCGATGGCGCTAATTTTGGCGGCGCCCCGGCGCTTGACCGAAGGCGACCGGCTGGCGCGCGGCGGCGCCTGGCGCGGCTGGGGGCCGACGGCGATGCTCGGCCAGCGAATTTGGGGCAAACGGCTCGGCATCATCGGCATGGGACGTATCGGCCAGGCGGTGGCGCGGCGCGCCCTGGGTTTCGGCCTCTCCATCCACTATCACAACCGCAAGCGCGTGCATGGCGAGATCGAGGAGGAATTGGAGGCCACCTGGTGGGAAAGCCTTGACCAGATGCTGGCCCATATGGATCTCATCACCATCCACTGCCCGAGCACGCCGGCGACCTTCCATCTGCTTTCGGCGCGCCGCCTCAAATTGATTCGCGCCACCAGCTTTATCATCAACACGTCGCGCGGCCACGCCATCGACGAGGCGGCGCTGGCGGTGCTGCTGGAGGGCGGCCAAATCGCCGGCGCCGGTCTGGATGTTTACGAGAATGAGCCGGCCATCCACCCCAAGCTTCTCAAACTCGACAATGTCGTGCTGCTGCCGCATATGAGTTCGGCGACCCTGGAAGGCCGCCTCGATATGGGTGATAAAGTGCTCATCAACATTCAGACCTGGGCCGATGGCCACATGCCGCCCGACCGGGTGATCGAAATCGATATCTAGAAAGTTCTCGCCGCCGGAGCTGGCTATCGGCAGGCCCTCACGATCTGCGCGCGGCGACGAAGATGCAGGTGATTATTTCGTCTCCCAGCGCCCGGCACGCCTCCAGGCGATGCAGACCCTCGACCAGAACATAGCGGCCATCGCCCTTGCGCACCTGAATAGGCACTTTCATGCCTTTTTCCAAAATATCCTCCGCCAGCGCCGCGACCGTGGATTCGTTCAAGGTCTTGCGCCGTGCCGTGGGAACGTAGATGTCGGCGATATCAACGATTTCGTCTCTCAGCACCGCCCTTGCCTCCGCCTCTGCCGCCCATTGTCTGGCGGGCAAGTGTGGCAAGCAAGTGCGCCGGACGCAACTTCAAGCGATGTGCGCCGATAAATCGGTAATCGTCGGAGTCTCGCCACACAGCGGACAGGACGGGTCCGGCTTGACGCGCACATTGCGGAAGGTGGCGCTCAACGCGTCATAGATCATGAGGGTGCCGGAGAGAGAGACGCCAACGCCCAACAGCTCCTTTAGAACCTCGGTGGATTGCAGCGAACCCATGGTGCCGGCGACGGCGCCGAGAATGCCGCCTTCGGCGCAGGACGGAATAAGGCCGGGCGGCGGCGGCTCGCGGAAAATGCAGCGGTAACAGGGATGCGCCTTGCCGGCATACGCCTTGAAGGTGGAGAGTTGGCCGTCAAAGCGCAGGATCGCCGCCGAGACCAGCGTCCGGCCGGCAAGATAACTGGCGTCGTTAATCAGGAACCGGGTGGCGAAATTATCGCTGCCATCGGCCACCAAATCATAGGCGGAGATCATATCCAGGGCGTTTTCAGCCGTCAGCCGCGCGTCATGGGTAACCACCGTCACATCCGGATTGATCGCCTTGATGGCGCGCTCGGCGCTGTCGACTTTAGCCGTGCCGAGACCGTCGGTGGTATGAATCACTTGGCGTTGCAGATTGGACAGGCTGACCCGGTCGTCATCGATGATGCCGAGCGTGCCCACCCCGGCGGCCGCGAGATAGAGCAGCAGTGGCGAGCCCAGCCCGCCGGCGCCGACCACCAGCACGCTCGAATCGAGCAGCTTGGCCTGACCCTGCCCGCCGACTTCCTGCAGGATGATATGGCGCGCATAGCGCTCAATCTGGGATTCGTCGAAGCTCATGACGGGACCATATCACCGCTCGTTGGCATTAGACGCCGCTGAACAGATCGGTCGACAGATAGCGCTCGGCGAAGGACGGGATGATCACCAGGACCCGCTTGCCGGCCATCTCGGGCCGGGCCGCCACTTCCAACGCCCCGGCCACCGCCGCGCCGGAGGAAATCCCCACCGGAATGCCTTCCAGCCGGGCGATCTGTCGCGCCGTTTCGAACGCCGTTTCATTGCCGATCGAAAGAAATTCGTCGATTGCCGACATCTCCAATATCTCCGGCACGAAGCCCGCCCCAAGGCCTTGTATTTTGTGCGGACCCGGATTGCCGCCCGACAGAATGGCGCTGTCCTCGGGCTCGACCCCGATCACGCGCAAGTCGGGCAGGCGCGGCTTCAGCACCTGCGCGCAGCCGGTAATGGTGCCGCCCGTTCCAACGCCGGCGACCAACGCGTCGAGCTTGCCGTCGCAGTCGATCCAGATTTCCTCGGCCGTTGTCTGGCGATGAATTTCAGGATTGGCGAGATTGGCGAATTGCTGCAGCATCAGCGCGTTGTTATTTTCCGCGACGATTTCCTTGGCCCGCGCCATGGCGCCTTTCATGCCCAATTCGGGCGGCGTGAGCTCGAGCTCGGCGCCCAGCAGCTTGAGCAGCTTGCGCCGTTCCACCGACATGCTCTCCGGCATCGTCAGGATCAGGCGGTAGCCCTTCGCGGCGGCGACAAAGGCGAGCGCGATCCCGGTATTGCCGGAGGTCGGCTCCACCAACAGCGTCTTGCCCGGAACCGCCTCGCCCGCCGCTTCGGCGGCGTCGATCATGGCGAAACCGATGCGGTCCTTGACCGAGCCCAACGGATTAAAGAATTCGAGCTTGGCGATAATTTCCGCTACGCAGCCCGCTTGGGCGGGCAGCCGATTCAGCCGCACCAAGGGCGTTCCACCCACGGTTTCGATAATGTTTTCATAGATTTGGCCGCGCGAAAATATTTTCCGTTCGGAGGCTGCCGTCATTTTTTTCCCACGGCTAAATGATGAAGTCGATATTCGTATCGGCGGCGCGTTTGACGCCCAGGCGCGTCGCGCGGCGGCAAATATCCTCGATGGTGATTTTATCGAGGCGAACCATTAAATCTTCCTGCATCTCACTCCATATGGGCTGGAGCACCTGATCCGCCAAGTCGGACAGGGCATCTTTTTCGCCGCCATCATCCAGATTTTCGAGCACCCGCACAACCCGGGCGATTTCGCCGAGGGTGATACGCCGGCGTTCCCGCGCCAGAAGATAGCCGCCGCGCGGCCCCCGCACGCCGCGCAGCACACCGGCCCGCACGAGGCACTGCATCACCTGTTCGAGATAGCGGTGCGGCACGCCCTGGCGCTTGGCGATTTCGCGGCTGCGCACCGGTTCCGCGCCGCCATTATAGGCGATATCGACCACCGATTCGACGGCATAGACGAGCTTTTTGGACGGATCGAGCAAGACGCTAGCCGTCGATGCCGGTCGAGCCGAAACCGCCGGCCCCGCGCCCGCTCCGGGGCAAGGAGTCGGTCTCCGCCCATGCCGCGCGGACGACCGGCGCGACGATCATTTGCGCGATCCGCATGCCGCGCTTCAGGACAAACGGCCGCTGCCCGTGATTGATCAAAAGGACGCTGATTTCACCGCGATAATCCGCATCGATGGTGCCGGGGCTGTTGAGGATCGAGAGACCATGTTGCAACGCCAGGCCGGAGCGTGGCCGCACTTGCGCCTCATGACCCTCGGGCAACGCTATTGATATCCCGCTGGGAACCAGATGGCGTTCGCCAGGGGCAATTTCCATCTCCGATTCGATCGCCGCCAGGAGGTCAAGTCCGGCGCTGCCCGGACTGGCATAGGCGGGTAGCGGTAAATCCATGCCGTGCGGCAGGCGCCGCACGGGCAATTCAATTTCGCCGCTCACGCCGCGCTCCCCAAGGCTTGGGCAATACGCTCGGCGAGGCGCGCCGCTATCTCCACCTTGCTGGCGCGCGGCCATTCCTCGACGCCGGGAGCGCCGTCACCGCCGCGAACCAGAAGATGAACCTTGTTGTCATCGCCGCCGAAAGTGCCGGTATGGGGCGCCACATCATTGGCCAATATCCAGTCGCAGCCCTTTGCCGCCAGTTTGGAGGCCGCATAGGCGACGACATTGTCGGTCTCGGCGGCGAAGCCGATGACCAAGCGGGGGCGGTCATTCTCGCGCCCCCCAAGGGTCGCCAAAATATCGGGATTTTCCACCAGCTCCAAATTGGGCGGCGGCGGCGCGGCGCCGCGCCCGCCTTTCTTTATTTTTTGTGTGTGCGCTTCAACCGGACGCCAATCGGATACCGCCGCCGCGCATATGGCGACATCCACCGGGAGCGCCTCAAGGCAGGCCGTCAGCATGTCGCGCGCGGTCTGGACATGCACGGTCGCCACGCCGGGCGGATCGGCTTCATGGCTCGGCCCCGAAACCAGGGTGACAGCGGCGCCGAGGCGCGCACAGGCGCCGGCAATGGCATGGCCCTGTTTGCCGGAGGAGCGGTTGGCGATATAGCGCACCGGATCGATCGGCTCATGGGTCGGGCCGCTGGTGACCAGCGCGCGGATGCCGACGAGTGGGCCGCCCAGCGCGGTTTCGATCGCGGCCAGAATATCCGCCGGCTCGGCCATGCGCCCGATGCCGATCTCGCCTTCCGCGAGTTCGCCATGCGCCGGCCCGACAATCATGATCCCATCGGCTTGCAGCCGCGCCATATTACGCTTCGTCGCCGCATGCGCCCACATGCGGCTGTTCATCGCCGGCGCGACCAAAATCGGCCGGTCGGTGGCCAACAGGGCCGTGGTCGCCAGATCATCGGCAATGCCGTTCGCCATTTTGGCCAGAATATCCGCCGTCGCCGGCGCCACCACCACCAGGTCGGTCTCCCGCGCCAGGCGGATATGGCCGATTTCGCTTTCGTCGGTCAGGGAGAAAAGATCGTCATAGACTTTTTCCCCGGCCAATGCCGCGACCGAAAGAGGCGTCACGAATTGCGCCCCGCCCTTGGTCAAAATGGGCCGCACCCGCGCGCCCTGGCGGCGCAGGCCGCGAATTAGTTCCAAGCTTTTATAGGCCGCAATTCCGCCCGAAATAACGAGCAATATGCGCATATTATTGAGCAATTACGTAATTCCAATTATTTACCAATTTGAATCTGTGGATAACCTAAAACGCCTGGAAATAAAGGGCAAGCCAAAATAGGTCCGAACCAATTATGCCAAATGAGCTACTTTTCCCCATCAAACGCCGGGAGTCCCGCCATCCATGATCTACGATAAGCCCCTGTTCAGGACGCTGGCCGATACCGCCCTGAATATTGAGTTCGGCGACGAGGTCAGTATTCCGCTGAATTTCAAAATTCTGGCTCTCGATTCCGCGATTGCCGCCCATCCCCCCAAGGGGCTGTTGGAAACCAACCCCCAGGTCCGCTCCCTCGGCATCGTCTACAACCCGCTGGTGACCACGCGCGGCAACCTGATTGCGGCGCTCGGCGAATTAATCGGCGCCCTTGATAATACCGCAACCGTGGCGAGCCGCCGGATGATTATTCCGGCGTTATATGATGACCCCTGGTCACGTGAATGCGCCGCCGCCTTCGGCGTCCGGAACAACATGGAATATATTGCCGAATTCAACGATATGACGCCGCGCCAAGTGATCGAGACGCATACGGCGTGCGATTATTGGGTCACCGGCGTCGGCTTCGTGCCCGGCGCCTTTATGTCTTATGCGATGGACCCCGGCAAACGGATCGGCGCGCCGCTCTACCGCACGCCGCGCACCTGGACGCCGGCGCGATTGCTGAATTTTGGCGGCACCACATCGACGATCTATCCCCTTCGTGTCCCCGGCGGCGGCCAATTGTTCGGCCGCACGCCGCTCAACATATTTGAGCCCGGGCAGAATAACGCGGTGTTCCACGATAGCCCCGTCCTCGCCAAGGCCGGCGACAGGCACCGCTATGTCGCGATCTCGCGCGACCAATATAATGATATTCGCGCCCAGGTGGAGGCGGGAACCTACGACTATCAAATAACCGAGGGTTTATTTGATTGCGCCGACTATATCGCCTGGCTCGAAAGCCTCGGCGAACCGGCGGACCACAGAGATCCCGACAGTTCCTGGAGCTTGGAATAATGCTCGAAATTATCTCCGGCGGGCTGCACACCACCGTCCAGGACATGGGCCGCCAGGGCGGCCAGTCCCTGGGAATCCCGCCATCCGGCGCGCAGGATGGGTTTGCCCTGCGCATCGCCAATTTGCTGGTCGGCAACGCCGGCGGCGGGCCGTTGGTCATCCGCAACGACGCCGGCGCCGCCGGGCTTGAAATCACCATGGCCGGCCTCAAGGTCAGGGCTCAATCGGACCTGCTGGTCGCCATTACCGGCGCCGATATGCGGGCGACATGCGACGGTAAGCCGGCGCCCCGTTGGCAGGCGTTTGTGCTGCGCGGGGGCCAGAATTTGGCCTTCGGCATGGCGGCATCCGGCGCCCGCGCCTATCTCGCCGTCCATGGCGGTGTTGACGTTCCGCTCTACCTCGGCAGCCGCGCCACCCATGTGCGCGGAAATTTCGGCGGCTTCAAGGGGCGCGTCCTGGCCGACGGAGATATTCTCCCCATCGGCCCGGCGACGGCGAAAGGCGCGGCTCTCGCGGGCCGGCGTCTGCGCCCGGAACTGACGCCCGCCTATAGCGGAAAGCAGCGGATACGGGTGGTTCGCGGCCCGGAAGCGCATTTGTTCAAGCCTGAAAGCGAGACGAAATTCTACGCCGCACCATGGCGGCTCAATCCGAAATCAGATCGTACGGGAATGCGTTTTATCGGGCCCGAGCTCAGCTTCCGGCCCGGCCGGCCGCGTTATCTGATCGAACAGGCCGGCAAGGATCCGTCGAATATCGTCATCGACCCGGGCGCGCCCGTCGGCACCATCCAGGTGCCCTCCGGCGTCGAGCCGATTGTCCTGGGCGTGGATGCGCCGACGATTGGCGGCTATGCCCGGATCGGAATTGTGATCTCGACGGACATGTCGATTATCGGCCAATTGCAGCCGCTGCAATATGCCTGCTTCGTCCGAACGTCCCATGATGATGCCGTGGCGGCGCTGAAGCGGCAGGAAAAATTGATTTCCGAATTGAGCGTGATTGCGCTCTAAGTCAGGTGCAGAATAAGCAGCGCCGCCAAAACAGCGGCCATAAATCCGAGCGCCGCAAATACGCCGTTCAAACGGCTTTTTTGCCCGCCGCCGGAATTGGCCGCCGCGCCACTATCCAGTTTCTCAAGCGCCTGTTCCGCGCGTTCCAGAATGCGCGGCAGGCGCCTGAGAGCGCCCAGCGTGTCCACCACGGCATCGCGCAGGCGGGCCTCGGGGCCCAGATTTTCGCGCGCCCAAAGCTCTATCTGCGGCTGCGCCAGAACCCACATATTTTCCTCCGGGCTGAGGCGGCGGCACATGCCTTCGGCCATCAATAGGGTTTTTTGTAGCAACAGGAGTTGCGGCTGGGTTTCCATTTCGAAGGTCTTGGTCACCCTGAACAGATGGCCCAACAGTTGACCGAGCGAAATTTCGTGCAACGGTTTGCCGAGAATGGGCTCGCCGATGGCGCGGATCGCCTGGGTGAACGCCGCTTTTGATTTTCGCCGGGGCACATAGCCGGCCTCAAAATGCACCTCGGCGACACGCGCGTAATCGCGCCGCAAAAAGCCCATAAGCATTTCCGCCAGATAGCGCCTTGTCTCGCGGTCAAGCCGGCCCATGATTCCGAAATCGACCGCGATCACCCGGCCTTCGGCATCGACCAGAAGATTGCCGGCGTGCAGATCAGCGTGGAAAAAACCGTCGCGAAAGACCTGCCGGAAGAAAGCGCCGGCGGCGATGACCAAAATATCGCGCGGCTCATGGCCGGCCGACACCAAATTTTCCCGTTCATCGATCGGCACGCCGGCGACCCGCTCCAGCGTCAAGACACGCTGGGACGTGCGCTGCCAATCCACGGCGGGGACGAAAAACATCGGTTCGTCGGCAAAATTTTTCTTTAATTCGGAAGCCGCCGCCGCCTCGATGCGCAAATCCATTTCCATCGCCACGCTCTCGGCAAAAGTGCGGATCACCTCGACCGGCTTGAGACGCCGCCACGCCGGCATGGCGCGTTCAGCGAGCGCCGCCAACCAGTAGAACAGCTCCAAATCGCGGGCAAAGGCGGCCTCGATTCCGGGGCGTAATATTTTTACCGCGACCTCGTCACCCGCGACCGTGCGGGCGAAATGCACCTGAGCGATGGACGCCGCCGCCACCGGCTCATTGTCGAATTCCGCAAACAGCGCCTCGAGCGGCTGGTCGAACTCGCGCGCAACGATGTCCCGCGCCGCCTGGCCGCTGAAAGGCGGCAAACGATCCTGCAGCTCGGACAAGGCAAGCGCCACTTCCTCGCCCACCAAATCGGGGCGGGTGGACAGCGCCTGGCCGAATTTGATGAAGCTCGGCCCCAAGACCTGAAGCGCCGCGGCGAGACGTTGGCCGGGGCGGCCCAGCCCGCGCCGGCGCGGCGCCAGGCCGGCGATCCAAATGACGGACGGCGCGATCTTCGCGTCGGCGAGCAGAAACAGCGCGTCGTAGCGCCCCAATATCCAGGCGATCCGCACCAGACGCCAAATATTTATAACGGCCCGCCGCATGCCCTCAGACGCGCCAGGCGGAATGCAGCGCCGCAATACCGCCACTCAACGGGCGCCATTTGACGCCGCCGAAGCCGGCCTCGCGGATCATATCGGCGAAGCGGGACGGCGGCGGAAAACGGCGGATGCTCTCCACCAGATAGCGATAGGAATCGCGATCCCCGGCGACGATTCCGCCGAGCAACGGGATGATCGAAAAGGAATATATTTCGTACAGCCGGTGGAGGCCGGGCGCCTGCTCGGGGCTGAACTCCAGGCAGATAAATCGCCCGCCCGGCTTCAGCACCCGCGCCGCGTCACGCAAGACCTTGTCGATATGGGTCACGTTGCGAATGCCGAAGGCAATGGTGTAACCATCGACCGTGCTTGGGCCAAGCGGCAGCGCCTCGCCATCCCCCACCAGCCATTCGACGCCATCGAGAATGCCCCGGTCCCAGCCCCGTGCGCGACCTTGCACAACCATATTCTCGCTCAAATCGCAGACGATAACGCGGCCCTCACCGGTGATGCGGGCATGCACGCGAAAAGCGATATCCCCGGTGCCGCCGGCTACGTCGAGATGACAAGAACCCGGCTTGGGCGCCAACAAATCGATCATTTGGCGCTTCCACAGCCGGTGCGCGCCGGCGCTCATGAGATCGTTCATGAGGTCGTATCGCCCGGCCACGCGATCAAACAGATCGCGCACCAGGCCCGCTTTTTGCGCCGCCTCGACCCGGCGATAGCCAAAATCCGCCCGCGCGCCGCTCCCGTCTTCTTTTTCCCTATCCGGCATATGCCGAGGATAGCCTAGCGCCCCCGGAGGCGCTACTTTGCCCCCATGCCTGAATTGCCTGAAGTCGAAACCATCCGGCGCGGCCTGGAAGCGCGCCTCCTCGGCCAGCGCGTGGCGCGCGCCGAAGCGCGGCGGGCGAACCTGCGCATCGCCCTGCCGGACCGTTTCGCCGAGCGCCTGCAAGGGCGGCGTTTCGAGCGCTTCGAGAGACGCGGCAAATATATTCTCGCCTATCTTGACGATGGCGCCGTGCTCATCATCCATCTTGGCATGTCCGGCCGCTTCACTCTGGATGACAGCGGCCGGACGCCCGATGGGCCGCATGACCATGTGGTTTTCTTCATGGCGAACGGCACGATCGCCACCTATACCGACCCCAGACGCTTTGGCTTGATAACGCTGTGCTCTGAAACAGAGGTGGAGACCCACCGCTTGCTCGCCAATATGGGGCCGGACCCGCTTGGCAACGCGTTTAATGGCCCCTTTCTGGCGGCCCGATTGGCCGGCAAGCGCTCGCCCATCAAGGCGGCGCTGCTCGATCAAAAAATTGTTGCCGGTCTCGGCAATATTTATGTTTGCGAAGCGCTTTACCATGCGCGTATCAGCCCCAAGCGCTCCGCCCATACGGTGCAGGGCGGGCGCGCCGAACGGCTGACGGCGGCGATCCGCGAAGTTCTCGACAAGGCGCTTCGGGCGGGCGGCTCGTCCTTGCGCGATTATGTTCAAGCGAGCGGCGAAATGGGCTATTTTCAGCATCAATTCACCGTCTATGGGCGCGAGGGAGAGGCCTGTCCGGAATGCGATTGCGGCAAATCGATAATACGCATCACGCAAAGCGGGCGTTCGACTTTTTACTGCGCGCGGCGCCAGCGCTGATGATGCGGGGCGTCCGGCATATCTGTGTCACCGTCCTGTTGGGCGGTTTCATCACCCTGTCCGTGGCGTGGGCGGACGGCGAGGCGGACGGCGAGGCGGCGGCGTTTCTGTCGGCCCTGGAAGACGTGCCTCTTATGGCGGGCCTGACCGAAGACGAGACGGCTGCGCTCGAATTCGACAAGCCGGACGGCCGCCTGGCCGAAGCCTATGCTTACGGCGAGATAAGCCGGGAAGATGCCGCCGCGTTCTACACCGCTATCATGCCTGAATTCGGCTGGCGAAAGATCGACGGTCTTGTTTTTTCGCGCGAAGGCGAGATGTTACGTATATTTCTCATCGCGGAAGATCGCTCGCTGCTGGTGCGATTCGTTCTGTCACCCCAACCCTCGCAATAACAGTCGCGCCCCTATAAAGACGGAGCATTGGCCATGTCCTACGAACACATCATTCTCGACCGCACGGAGCGGGTGGCGAAAATTACGCTCAACCGGCCGAAGGCGCTCAACGCCCTGAATTCGGACTTGATCGCGGAGCTCAATACGGCCCTCGACGATCTGGAAGCAGACGACGCCATCGGCGTCATTGTGATCACGGGAAGCGAAAAAGCCTTTGCCGCCGGCGCCGATATCAAGGAAATGCAGACCAAGGGCTTTATCGATGCCCAAACGGGGGATTTTATCGGTCCCTGGTCGCGCGTCACGCGATGCCGCAAACCGGTGATCGCGGCGGTCGCCGGCTATGCGCTCGGCGGTGGCTGTGAACTCGCCATGATGTGCGATTTTATCATTGCCGCCGACAACGCAAAATTCGGCCAGCCGGAAATCACCCTGGGGGTGATCCCGGGCGCCGGCGGCACCCAGCGCCTGACCCGCGCCGTCGGCAAGGCCAAGGCGATGGAAATGATCCTGTCGGGGCGCATGATCGGCGCCGAGGAGGCGGAACGCGCCAATCTGGTCAGCCGGGTGGTGCCCGCAGCCGAGT
>Ga0310122_10002704_pt1 | contig 11267 bp, 8 predicted proteins | sample CB6_Bottom_1051__FD_203503 | JGI IMG/M metagenome (GOLD analysis project Ga0310122, IMG submission 203503) | Marine microbial communities from Western Arctic Ocean, Canada - CB6_Bottom_1051 | ecosystem: Environmental > Aquatic > Marine > Oceanic | place: Canada: Western Arctic Ocean | collected...
GGATGCGACGTTCCATCCAGTCGGCCGACAGCCGGCCGCGTGGTGTGGCGAGCTGCCGGAAGACATCGCCCAGCAGGGCCACGTGGTCTTCGAGGATGAGCCGTCGATAGTCGGGGATCTGGCACACGTCCCACAGTAGACGCACGCCCTGTTCATCGTCGGTTCGGGTGCGGATGGTCGGGTCGTGGGCCAGGCTGCGCAGGGCGTCGCTGTCGGCGGCGCGCGCGGTCAGGCGGAGCGAGCGACGCGGCGGGCGCTGGTGGAGCGAGTCGAGCAGCGCGTCGAGGCTGGTGAAGTCGAGGTCGCGGTTGCGCCACATCACCCGGCGGGCGGCGGGGAACCGGTGCTGCTCGATTGACGAGACCATCGAGGTAGAGAACGTCTCGGCGGGTGCCAGGGTGCCGAAGGTGCCGTCGTGCAGGTAGCGGCCGGCGCGGCCGGCGATCTGCCCGACCTCGACGACGTCGAGGTTGCGACTACCGCGGCCGTCGAACTTGGTGAGCTCGGCAAACGCGACATGATCCACATCGAGATTGAGCCCCATTCCGATGGCGTCGGTCGCCACCAGGTAGTCGACCTCACCGCTTTGATAGAGGGCCACCTGGGCATTGCGTGTGCGCGGCGACAGGGCGCCCAGCACCACCGCGGCACCGCCCCGCCGCGCCCGCACCCGTTCGGCCAGCTCCCAGACCCGTGCCATCGAGAAGGCAACGATGGCGGTGCGCGGCGGGAGGCCGCTGACCTTGAGACGCCCCCGGTGGGTGAGCGTCGACAAACGGGTGTAGCTCCGGATCTGGGCGTCCGGAACCAGCGCGGCCACCATCGGGCGGAGGGTGTTCGAGCCGAGGAACCAGGTCTCCACACGCCCGCGGGCATGCAGCAGTCGATCGGTGAAGACGTGTCCACGCTCGAGGTGCGTGGCGAGCTGAATCTCGTCGACCGCGAGGAAATCGACCGTCCGGTCGAGCGGCATCGCTTCGACGGTGCAGACCCAGTAGCGTGGCCGCGCCGGCACGCGCTTCTCCTCGCCGGTAACCAGCGCTACGGCCTGCTCGCCAGCCCGGACGCTCAGCTTGTCGTAGACCTCGCGCGCCAGCAGCCGCAACGGCAGCCCGATCATTCCGCTGTCGTGTTCGAGCAGACGCTCGACGGCGCGGTGGGTCTTGCCGGTGTTGGTCGGGCCGAGTAGGGCCAGGAGCTCCGGCTCGGAGGAATGCGGCTGGGTGAACACGTCGGCGCGAGCCCTCACGGCAGTGGAGAAGGGCATGTTCGTGTCAGAAAGTCGTTGGATTATAACGGCAGGGCAGCCTCGGCTGAGGGCTCTCAGGTGCTCGGTCGCACAAAAGACATCAAAGTGAGGTGGTTCGAACTTGGGGCCCGCGGCCCGGTCGACCCGAGTCGATGTAGTCTAGTGAGCGCTGTTGCGGTTGTTCCTTGGGATATCACAAGGGGAATACGGATGACGAACCCTGCGCTCAGACCTGTCAGATTGCAGACGCGAATCTTTGGCCTTGCCCTCGCGGTCATGATGGCGACGGCGACGGCCGCCACCGCTCAGCGGTTGACCGGGACCGAGAACGGCGAGTGGCGCTACCTGGGCGGTGATGCCGGGCACACCCGCTCGTCACCGCTGGACCAGATCAACGGTGAGAACTTTGCCGACCTCGAGGTGGCGTGGCTCTGGCGGGGCGATAACTTCGGTCCCAACGTCGACTACTTCAGCCGGTCCACGCCGATCTACGTCGACGGCATCCTGTATACGGTGATCACCCCGCGGCGACAGGTGATCGCCATCGAGCCCGCCACTGGCGAGACGCTCTGGACCTTTCGCGAGCCGGAGACCATCAGGCACCTGCGCTCGCCCCGACAGGCCTACGGCAAGGGGGTCGCCTACGCGGAGGTGAATGGTCGCGGGGTGATCTACATCACGAGCCCGGCGTTCTTCCTGTGGGCGCTCGACGCGAAGACCGGTCGGCCGCTCGAGAACTGGGGTACGGCGGTGCCACTGGACGGCTTTCCGGACTCAGGAGGGCTTGACCTGATCCCGCCGCTCGTCGCGGACTGGGGGCGGTGGCAGGACCGCAGTGCGACCTATGACGCCAACTACGGCATCCCGAGAGAGCTCGGGATGGTCACGGCGTCGGCGCCGCCGATCGTGGTGAACGGGGTGGTCGTCGTGCTCGTCGGTCATCAGCCCGGCTACGGTCAGACCCGCATCGAGAACGTCCCGGGCGACATCATGGGGTTCGACGCGGCCACGGGAGCGTTCTTGTGGAAGTTCCACGTGATTCCTCGGCCCGGTGAGTTCGGTCATGAGACCTGGCAGAACGACGCCTGGCAGTGGTCGGGTGACATGTCGACCTGGGCGCCGGCGTCCGCCGACCCGGACCTGGGGCTCGTGTATCTCGTGACCAACGCCTCGACGGTCCAGAGCTACGCCGGGCATCGGCCCGGCGACAACCTCTTCGGCGGCAGTGTGCTCGCGCTGGACGTCCGGACCGGCGAGCGACGCTGGCACTTCCAGATTCACCGCAGCGACCAGTGGAACTACGACCTGCCGACCCCGCCGATGCTGATGGACCTGACGGTGGACGGGCGGCAGATCCCCGCGCTGATCCAGAACACCAAGCAAGGCCTGATCTTCGCGTTCAATCGCGAGACCGGTGAGCCGATCTGGCCGATCGAGGAACGGGAGGTCATTCAGACCGAGGTCCCTGGCAACTACACGTCGGCCACCCAGCCCTTCCCGACCTGGCCCGAACCGGTGGACCGTATCGTCTGGGACGGACTCACCGAGGACTATGTCATCGACTACACACCGGAGCTGAAGCAGCAGGCGCTGGAGATCCTGAGCTACTACCGCGTCGGGGGGCTCTATGTGCCGGCGCTCCCCCAGGACCACGACAACCCGTTCTACAACAACGTCGGGTGTCTCGGAGGCGGCAACATCATTCCCCATCCACCGGTGGCGGACCCAAGCACGGGACTGATGTACGCCTCACATCGACGTACCTGCAATGCCCCCACGTTCATGGCCCCCACCGGCGGGGTGGACGTGGACAACCCGAACTACGCCACGCCGGGCGCGGGCGGCGCCACCCCCAACTCGACGCCGACCACGGGCACCACCGTCGTCGCCTACCTGCCCCGAGGCGCCCGGCGTCCGACCGACGCGCAGGACCCGTTCGTCTCGCCCACGGGATTGCCCACCGTCGAGGGGCTGCGTATATACAAGCCGATGGACAACCAGCTCTCGGCCTTCCAGATGAACACCGGCGAGCGGTCATGGTCGCTGCCGATTGGCGAGACACCGGAGATGCTTGCGAACCACCCGCGTCTGGCCGACATGGATCTCCCAAGCACGGGCGGCGCAGGTTGGTCGATTCAGATGGTGGCGGGAGATCTCCTGGTCCAGACTCGGGCCCTCAGCGAAGGCACCCGACAGATCAGACCGGACGCACCACTGGAGCTCCATGGACGAGACAAGCTGACCGGCGAGATTCTGGGAAGCGTGGAGCTTCCAGCCCCCGGTCAGTACGGCATGATGACCTATATGCACGAGGACAAGCAGTACATCGTCGTGCAGATCGGCAGCATTCACACAGACGTTCCCGGTTCGCTGGTGGCGTATGCGTTGCCGTGAGTCGGTCCGGGTCGCCCTGCGTGGCAGGGACGGAGGAGGCAGTTCGCCATGGGAGTCGACACTGGGCAGGCAATCGGAACGGCCGCGGCAGAGGCGCCGAGCGCGAGAACGCGTCTGCACCGCGCACCGGACCGCGCTCGCTACGCACGGGGAGGATGTGCTGGCGATCTTGAAACAGGGTCTGTACTGCCACGTGGCCGTCGCCCTCGACACCCATCCCGCCGTAATCCCGACCGCCTATGCCGTGCACGACGGCCAGCTGTATATTCACGGCTCGACGGCCAATCGCATCTTCCGCGCGCTGAAGAACGGCGCGGAGGCGTGTGTCTGTGTCACGCTTCTGGATGGGCTCGTGCTCGCGCGATCGGCGTTTCATCACTCGGTCAATTATCGTTCGGTCGTCGTCTACGGTGCGGCGCGGGAAGTGACGGAGGTGGCCGAGAAGCTCCTGGCATTCGACGCGCTCATCGAGCACGTTGTGCCCGGGCGGTCCTCAGAGGTGCGAGGAGCCAGTCGTGAGGAAATCTTGCGCACACTCGTCCTGGCGATTCCGCTGGACGAGGCCTCGGCAAAAACTGCGGAGCGGCCCCCCCGATCGACGACGACGAAGACTATGCGCTCGACATCTGGGCGGGCGTGATCCCTCTGCGAACCGTCGCGGCACCGCCCGTCACCGACCCGCGCGCCACGCAATCGGTACCACAGGGGGTCGAAGCACGGTGTGCGGATCTAGGAGCCCGTGCCTGAGGCACTGCCTGTTCCTAGATCAGGCGCCCACGATCAGCGTTACCGCGCCCCGCCACCGCCGGTGGTGGTATCCAAAGAGAACGGATCAGGGCCCTGCCCGGCGGCAAACTCTTGTTCGCGCACCCGCGCCCCGATAAACATCGCCGGCAAACCGTAGTTGCCTTCGTGGCACCGCGGCTCGTAGTAGATCCGGTTCTGCTCATCGCTCTGGCGCTTCAGCTCTTGCCGGACGGTCCACGGCGCCATCCATACGGTCGGGTCCTCGATCGTCACCTCGTATGCGAGCGTGTCCGCATCCACGCGGGTATACCGTTCGACGACGGTGAGGTTCGCTCCTGAGCCACGAAACGGAAACTTGGGGGAGAAGTTCGTCGTCTCGATGACCAGGGTCGCGCCCTCCCACCGTCCTCGTGAGTCGCCGTGGCGGAGACGAATCTGGCTCGGCGGATGGTTCCCGCTCAGATAGATGATGCGCTGGAACCCCTGGCCCTGCCCGGTGTCATAGCCCATCGCAATGGAATCCTGCCCCTGCACGATGCGACGGAACCCATTGAAGTCTGGTGTGGCGCCCAGCATGCACCGATCGCCCAAGCTCTGATCCTCCGGGCCGTCGTGGCGGTTCATGCGCAACGTGTTGTAGAACGGCGGGACATCGAACCGGCGCGGCGACACTGGCCCGTATTGGCCGCCCTCGCAGGCGGGTGCCTCCTGTTCGCAGGTCGGGGTGTTCCGCATGAGCATGACCCGCCAGTCGCGCTTGAGCTCGGCCTCCCGCGTGGCTTCTGGCGTCACGGCGGGGATGCGCCCGTTCGGCGGATCGACGACGAGCGACGTACGCGGACCCGCCGGTTTCACCGAGGTATAGACGGCGTTGTAGGCCCCAGACACGTCCTGCGGACTTCCGGGCGGGCCGCGGCGGTCACGGCCCACGTTTCCCATGCGGGCCTGATCTTGTAGGGCCCGCTCTTCAGGGGTCGCAAACTCACGGTCGCCAAGCTCTGAGGCGCGTTCAAAGGGTGTGGCGTAGACATCGAGCCAGATGCCCTCCAGGTTCGGATGTCCCCACGCGGTCGTGGGCGCCGTCTGGCCACCCATCGGGACCGCGGTCAGCTGGAGCACGACCGCGATGCCAGCGACGACCATGACCACACCGAGCGACTCGAGCAGCCGTCCCTTCATGTCCCCACCTCCCCGGTTACAGCCGATTCGGCCGCAAGACCAGCGCCGTGCACACTCCAGAGCCGTGTCGATTATGGTGGAGGCAAAGACGGTGTCAAGGGGCTGTACAGGTGGTGGCGCCGTAGGCGGCCGCCGGCCAGTAGCCGAACCACCACTATAATCCCCCTACCTTCCCCCAGCACACGACGCGATGAATCGCGTCCGGGAAGGAGAGGTGGGCAGATGAAGCTGCTGGCACTCGTTGGTGCGCTGCTGACTGCGCCATGGGCGGTGGCGGCCCAGTCGCCGGACGACACCGAGGTGCCGCGCACCTCCTGGGGCGTGCCCGACCTACGGGGCGTCTGGGACTTTCGCACGCTCACGCCACTGGAACGACCTCGGAACCTCGAGGGGCAAGCACGGTTCACCGAGGAAGGGGCCGCCGAATTCGCACGGCGGTCCATCGAGCGCCGCGCCACCGACGGTGGGAGGGACCGCAGCGTCCATGCGTATTGGTGGCTCGACTACGGCACCGAGGTCAACGAGGACCGGCGCACCTCCCTGATCAGTGATCCGGTGGATGGCCGCATCCCCCCGCTGACCCCTACGGCGCAGGAGATGGTGCGTGCACCGCGGCAACACCCCATCACACAACCGCTGGTGCTCGAGAGTGGCGCGGACGGGCCGGACGATCGAGGCGTGGCCGCGCGATGCATCATCGGGTTCAGCTCTGGTCCCCCGATCGTGCCCAGTGCGTACAACAACATCCTGCAGGTCTTCCAGACCCCGGACCACGTCGTCATCTTCACCGAGATGGTCCACGAGGCGCGCATCGTGCCCCTGAACGACCGACCGCATCTCACCCAGAGCATCCGCCAATGGTTGGGCGACTCACGCGGTCATTGGGAGGGCGACACGCTGGTCGTCGACACGACGAACTTCACGGACAAGGCGAGTTTCAGTGGCAGTCTGATGGCCAAAGGGGCGTCAGGTGAGACGTATCACGTGGTCGAGCGTCTCACCCGGGTCAACGCCGAGACGCTGGTGTATGAGTTCACGGTCGAGGATCCAACATGGTGGACCCGACCCTGGACCGCCGCGATTCCGATGAAGCGCACGAGGCAGCTGACCTACGAATACGCATGCCACGAAGGCAACTACGGCATGTTCAACATCCTCTCCGGGTCGCGATCTGATGACCAGGCAAGGGCGGAGGCGGGAAACCGATGAGGCGATCGAACGATGTTCGACCGTGGCGAGTGCCGGCAAGGGCGGTCGTTGGCATCGCCTGCCCCCTGGCGGTCGTGATGGCGGCGAGCCTGACCGCGCAGCAACCCGACGTGACCGGTGGGTTCACGGCGGCCCAGGCTACACGTGGCGGCGAGGTCTACGAGCGTGTCTGCGCGAGCTGTCACCGCACCGACTTCCAGGGCAGCTTCGAGGCGCCACCGCTCGCCGGCACAAATTTCCTGAACCTCTGGGGTGACCAGAGTGCCGCCTCGCTGTTCGACAGAATCGGCGGGTCAATGCCACCTGACCGGCCCGGTCGTCTCGGCGCTGAGACCTACGTCGACCTCGTGGCGTATCTTCTCCAAGCAAACGGGGCGACCGCGGGCGGTGTCGAGCTGATGGGCACGACGGTGGCCGCGATCGGCACGTTGGCGACACGCCAACCCGCCTCAACTGAGGTCCGCGCGGGAGGACAGACTCGGCCCCAAGGCCGGTCGCGAGACGAGCCGGCAGGGCTCAGGGTAACCGGCACCGTCCCGAGCTTCAGACCGGTCACCGACGAGATGCTCCGTGCCCCGTCTCCCGACGACTGGCTGATGATCCGAGGCAACTACCAGGCCTGGAGCCACAGTCCGCTCGACGACATCACCCGGGACAACGTGGGGGACCTCGAGCTGGCGTGGATCTGGTCGATGCGCGAAGGCGGATGGAACGCCCCGTCGCCGATCGTGCACGACGGGGTCATCTACGTGACCAACTACGGCAACGTTGTGCAGGCACTCGACGGGCGCACCGGTGACCTGATCTGGGAGCACGAGGTCGGGACCGAAGCCCGGACCTACTCCGGCACGAGCCGGAACCTGGCCATCTTCGACGATAAGGTATTTCTGGCCACCTCGGATGCGCGGATGGTCGCGCTCGATGCGGCCACCGGCGAGCGTATCTGGATGACCCCGTTCGGCGACAACACCCAGGGGCACCAGAGCACGAGTGGGCCGATCGTTGTCGGCGGCACGATCGTGCAAGGGCTCAACGGATGTGAACGCTTCAGCCGCGCCGGCTGCTTTATCAGCGGGATCGACGCCGCGACGGGTCAGTCGCTCTGGACCTTCAACACGATCGCGCGGGGGGACGAGCCGGGCGGCAACACGTGGGCCAACCTGCCGGACGCGATCCGCGGGGGCGGCGATACCTGGATCACGGGTAGCTACGACCCGCAGTTGGACCTTGTCTACTTCGGTGTCGCGCAGGCGAAACCGTGGGTGGCGGCGAGTCGTGGCATGACGGTGGACGACCAGGCGCTCTACACCAACTCGACCATCGCGCTCCGACCGGACGACGGCTCGCTCGCCTGGCACTTCCAGCATGTCCCCGGCGAAACGCTCGATCTCGATGAGGTCTACGAACGTGTTCTGGTGGATGTCGCTGGTCGTCTGGTCGTATTCAGTATCGGTAAACACGGCATCTTGTGGAAGCTCGACCGGAGTACCGGCGCGTTTCTCGGATTCAAGGAGACGGTCTATCAAGACGTGTTCGAACGGATCGACCCAGGCACCGGCGCGGTCACCTATCGGCAGGACATCCGTGAGGCCACGATCGATGTGGCGATGTCGGCATGCCCCAGCACCGCGGGTGGCAAGAACTGGCACCCAATGAGCTATCACCCGGGTGCCGGACTGCTCGTGATCCCACTCGCCCAGACGTGTATGGAGATGACCGGCCGCGAGGTGGCGCTCGAAGAGGGGTCTGGCGGTGTCGGGATGCGGTCGCGACCGTTTCTCGAGATGCCAGGGACCAATGGTAACCTCGGCAAGCTCGCCGCGTTCGACGTCGAGACGATGCAAGAGGTGTGGAGCGTCGAGCAACGGGCGCCGTTTCTCACCGGTGTTCTGTCGACAGCGGGTGGGCTCGCCTTCGTCGGTGATCTCGACCGCCGCTTTCGCGCGGTAGACGTGACGACCGGCGAGTTGCTGTGGCAGACCCGGCTCGGTACGTCGGTGCAGGGCTTTCCGGTCTCCTTTCGCGCCGGAGGCAAGCAGTACATCGTGGTGTCGACGGGACTCGGGGGTGGTAGTCCGCGGTTGTCTCCGGCATCGCTCGCACCGGAGATACGCCACCCTCGCAGCGGCAACGCCTTGTATGTGTTCACGTTGAGAGACTGACCCTGACACCGCTGGAGCTAGGAGAAAAGATGACACACCAACGCTACGTGGCTGCGGGAACGTTGGTCCTGCTGTGCGTCGCGGTCGTCGTCACCGCCGGACGACAGCCGCGGGGCATCCAGTTCGATGGCGTCGAGCTGACTACGCAGCACGTCGCCGGCAATGTGCACATGGTGCAACGCCCGGGCGGCGGTGGCAACATCGGCGCTTTTGTCGGGCCGGAGGGCGTCCTGCTAGTTGATTCGCTGTTCGCGCCGCTCGCCGACCGGCTGGTCGCCGCGGTTGGCGCGATCTCTGCCAGCGAGATTCGCTTTCTGATCAACACTCACGTCCATCCGGATCACATCGGGGGTAACGAACCGCTGGCGAGCCAAGGCGTGCTGATCTTCGCCCACGACAACGTTCGTGTGCGCGCGCTCGAGCGACTCCGCTTCCCGCGCGGCGGCGGACGGTTCGGGGCCCGGCCGCCCGAGGGCGCGCGGCCGGTCGTCACCTACACCGATCAGGTGAGCTTCCACCTTAACGGCGAGGAGGTACGCGCCTTCCTGGCACCACCCGCGCACACCGATGGTGACACCTTCGTCTACTTTCCGGACTCGGACGTGCTCCATCTCGGCGACGTCTTCCGCACGACGAGCTATCCGATCATCGATGTCTACAACGGTGGGTCGCTGGCCGGGACAATCGAGGCCTTGGAGATGGCGATCGATCTGGCCGGGCCGGGGACCAAGGTGATTCCAGGTCACGGCCTCGAGATCGTCGGGCGCGACGCCATGGTGGAGTTTCTCGACATGATCGTTGACGTTCGCGACCAGGTGCGGACGATGATCTCGGAAGGCAAGCAACTGGACGAGGTGATGGCGGCCCGACCGACAGCCGCCTACGACGCGATGTGGGGACAGGAAGCCTCGTGGACTGCCAACGACTTCGTTCCGATCGTCTTCCACGAACTGGGCGGTGGGTCGCTCTATGTGCCGTGAGGCGAAGACGGCTCAGTTACCGGTTCGATGACTGCGGCGGGTAGGGCGGCATGGCCGACACAGCAGATCGCAGCGGCGGTTTTCTGACACGCAACCTTGAGACGATCGTCACCGCGGTCGTGTCGCTCATTGCCATCGGCTTTGGCTTTCTGCAGTTCAATCTGTCCGAGGGGCGCAGAGAGCACGAGATCACGATGGAATCGGAGCGAGCGGATCAGGAGTGGAAACTGGCCCTGACCCGCTTCGCGACGGAAAACTACGATCAGATCTTCGCCAATGACGAGGCGAAGCGGGCCAGGCTGCGCGCCCTCATGAACGCGACCTTTCCGTCCGACCTCTTGAAGGAATTCTACGAAGAGCAGACAAAGTCGGCGACGACCTTCACCGAGATCGCTGAGTTGAGCGATGCATACGCCGCCCTTGGACGCGCCACAGCAGGATCAGGCATCAGAGCCGGGAGAGTCACCGCAGACGCAAGCCACGACCCCAGTGGCGGCACAAGCCCCTCGTATCGCGTCGTCGGCGACGATCTATCTGCAGTACGCCGACGAGAAGGACCTCCCGACCACTGATCAACTCTTGACGATGCTTCGCTCCGAGGGCTTTCGCACGCCAGGCAGCGAGCTTGTCGTTGATGTCGTGTTCGCGGCCGACGTTCGTTACTTTCACGGAGACGACAGACAAGATGCGGAGCGCGCCTTGGCGGCACTGACAGGGTTCTTGAGCGCCCGCGGCCTCGACGCCCCATCCGCGCCGAGAGACCTGTCCACGTCCTATCCGAACGTGCCAGAAGGCGTGGTCGAGGTCTGGTTGCCGCGATTGCCAGGGCCCTAATTGCCGCGCGAGCGTTAGGAAGACCAGTCGGTAGTCAGCGTTTCTGTTTCGCCGCGTCGCGCTTGACCTTCTGCTCGAAGAAATCCGCCACCGAGCTCCGTAGGGACAGCGGCCGCATGTCGGTCCAGACCTCCTCGATGTACTCCAGGCACTCCTTCTTGGTGCTGCGCTTCCCGACATCCTTCCATCCGTTGGGTATCTCCCGCTCTACGGGCCAAATCGAGTAATGCTCCTCATGGTTGATCACGACCATATAGACGGTGTCGTCGTCATCGCCCCACGGCATGTTGTTTCCTCTTCAGAACGCCACCGATCTCGCCCGTCCGACCCGTCTTGGTGCGTCGACTCGGTGGTCCGATCTCGCGCTCCGGATCACATCATGGCCGACGCGGCCCGTCAACCAGACGTAGGCGGAGTCGTCGCTGCTGACAACCAGGGCCTAGGCTGGCCGCGAAGCCTCGAGGACGAAGAGTCCAGGTGTGGCGGTGGCCGTGTCCCCTGTGAGCGACGGGT
>Ga0310122_10002705_pt1 | contig 11264 bp, 8 predicted proteins | sample CB6_Bottom_1051__FD_203503 | JGI IMG/M metagenome (GOLD analysis project Ga0310122, IMG submission 203503) | Marine microbial communities from Western Arctic Ocean, Canada - CB6_Bottom_1051 | ecosystem: Environmental > Aquatic > Marine > Oceanic | place: Canada: Western Arctic Ocean | collected...
ACTGGTCCATTATCTAACATGCTTAAAGGAGAAAACCCCATACTCATAGAAGAGGATCGCCAGGGTATATCTGAGAGTTACCAGTATAACTTACAGGATGAATTCCGTGAAGTGTATGAAGACTTTTACTCTTGGGTAAGCTCTGAAGAAGGTATTGAAATCTATAAAGACTGGCTTGAGTTATATCACAATACAGCCTCACGATAAAATATTTCTCGGCAGAAATCTACGTATATAAACAATACTGGCAACAAACTAAGGAGGTGTATGCGGGGAGTAGGATTCGAACCTACGAAGGCACTAAGCCACATGGTGTCTTATCATCACGTCCTGCGACGTTCATCGCTCAAGACTGTGTGATCTTGAGCCATGCCCATTTGACCGCTCTGGAATCCCCGCATCAGCAAGTTTCGTTTCTCCTCTCTCTGTAACTTGCAATGCGCCGACCGGGACTCGAACCCGGGTTACGAGCTTGGAAGGCTCGGGTCATAGCCACTAGACCACCGGCGCATAACTGATTCGTTTGAAATAATCTTCAAGAAGCTATTAAAGAGTTTCTATTCCTCTGTGTTTCCAAACTCTTCCAGAATCTTATCAAGGTCCAAGCCCTCTTCATGATTCAGAGAAAGCGGCATCTTTCCGTAATAGGGAATAAGGTGTACATGGGTGTGCGGAACTTCTTCACCCATCAGAAGAACAAAAATCTTTTCAGCTCCGAATGATTCCTTTAGCTTCTTTCCGACTTCCTGCACCGCTCCGAAAAGCTCCTTTTCAGAGTCCTTTGGCATGTCCAAAAAGCTCTCCGAATGCTCCTTCGGTATAACAAGCGCGTGTCCCTTGGAAGCCGGTCGGATATCCAAGAATGCAATATGGCTCCCATCCTCCCACAGCCGCTTTGCCGGTATGTCACCGGCCGCAATCTTACAGAATATGCAATTTTCACTAGCCATCCTGGAGACTCTTAGAGTTCTCTTCCATTTAAAAAGCTTTCTTTTCCCCAGTTTCGCGGGATTCGCGTTAAATAGCTTTTCTTGGCACTAATACTATCATGAACTTGGTGATGAGTTTCAAAAAGATTTTCATTCTTTCTCTCATCCTTCTTGTCGTTTCAGTCGCCGGATGCACTGGCAGTTTTGACAATCTTCCCTACAATATCAGCTCAACGGACTATGCAAATCTTTCCGGGATGATAGAAAACAATCTGAACCAACTTTCCTGCGTCAATCAGACTGTTTCAGCAGATCCTACAGGTTCTGTACTTAATGGGCGGGTTCAGGTGGAAATAAGTCATGAGCTTTTCTTCAATGGCCAGAATGTAAACAGCAAATTTATGTATCTTATCGATATCAAGAGAACTCCTGAAAAATTCTTTCCAAAATACAGTGACTTTGTCCCTGATATATTCGGAAGCTACTATCTCTATGTCGATACTTCAACAGGCAGGATTTACACAAGCCCTACAATAAATATAACGGTTGATGAGGAGCTACATGATGGGTTTTTCACAGACTCCGATTGGCGCTGGCTTTATTCAGCCGTAACAAAGTGCTATGACTACAGCCTCATCAATTCCAATGTCTGCTCAGGTCTCAGTATCGAGGAATTTTCCGAGTCACTAGAAGGAAATAGCTATATTAGAGATGCGCAGTGTCTTACAGACCAGAAAGACCGCCACTGGTGGAGCCAGATGAATCTTATCTATGACGGAAAGGTCCGTTCTAATCCTGAGCCTTCTGAAGAATCTCCTCCTGCTGAAGAGCCGCAGGCGGAAGAAAATCTGACTTTCGAGGGTTTCAATGGTTCTGAAAGGTGCTGGTCTGATGCCAGCTGTCCTTGGAATCAGGAATGTTATGGTGGTCTCTTTTCAATTCCACCTGGGCGTGGTGTTTGCAAGGATATAGACTGTCCTGATGGAAAGATAAAGAATAATAACTGCATTCCAAATCTCTGCCAAGTAAATAGTGACTGCACTTCAGGCTATCGCTGTGAAAGCGAAAGCAACAAATGCGTCCCAAATTCAGACTGCACCATTATTCAAGACAGCGGCTCTGGGAGTGGAACGCTAGATATAACTTTCATAGGTGCCGGTTTCAACAGCATATCTGATGTCCATCAACTTGCGGAGGGGCTTGCCGGAAGAACCAGTGGAAGAAAAAGAACAGGAATTCTCGGAAGCAGTCCCTTCAACAAATACTCTGGCAGAATTAACATAAGAGTTGCAAATCAGCAGTCCGAACTAGATGTAGGTACGACAAATATGTGGAGGGAAACTCCAAGATTCACAAGAAAAAATATTGCAAGCCAGGAAAGACTCTGCCCTGAAAATGATGTTGTTATCACATTAGTTGACAAAACACTAGCAGCTGAAAAGGGAGTTATTGTTCCTCACTGTAGCGGTTCTACAGCGAGTACCTGTTTTATTCCCTTGTCTGGAACAAGTGCAAGTAGTGATGATATTGGAGCAACTCTTCACGAGCTCGGCCACGCCTTTGCTCATCTTGCTGAGGAATATGAATTTACTGAAAAATCATGGTATTTCCATTCAGGAATTTCTACAGCAAAGCCAAACTGTGCCCCTGATTTAGATATCGCAGAAAACTGGTGGGGGGACTTAGCAGAAAAATATCCGGCAGATGTTGGATACTATATTGGATGCGGTTATGGGGATGAAAATATCAGGCCTCACAGAATGTCTGTGATGCGCGACTACAGAAGGACACATTCCTATGGACTTGTTAATGAGCTAGAGATAGAGAAAACATTTGACAGGTATTCATATTTTGAACCTCCAATTGTCAGATTGGCATTAAATCAGATTCACGCACCCTTTGGAATCGGCGAGCCTGAAAATGACAGAACTGTCGCCAATGGCAATGAAAAAAGCAGAAAAAGGCAGATGAAACCACGCGAGGAGAGAAATTACTTCGAGCATCTAAAGAATAAATTGAGTGCTATGATTGCTGTGGATGAAAAAGCAGAGAAAGGGAGAAACGGAAGAAAAAGCTCAGACCAGAACTACTTTGAGAAATTCAAGAAAAAAATTGACAAAGTCTTCGAATCAGATGCACCACCTAGTCGAGGAAAACGCGTTCTGGACAGAGAAAGAAAGTTCATAAAGAAAAGTAATCGTGACAGAAGAATCAGTCCTAAGAGAGACAAAAGTCTGGATAATGCTCTTGATGGTGTAAGAAAAGACTTCGAAAACCTTCAGGACACAATCAGTAAACAAAATAGGAGGAGACAAAGATGAAAAAAACAATTGCTGTAATGCTTGCGTTCCTTTTGCTTTCAATCGGAGCCTATGCACAAACTGAGACTAGTCTGCGTTATGTGACTGATCTCAAAATCGACCCTGCTAGCGGGGTATTTGAATACATAGACTTGGATGTTGTTCCGGGGAGTGGAATAAGTGAGGCTTCTGAAGAAAGTGGTCTTGTTGTTTCCTTATACGATTATGAGAATACTCTTCTCTACTACGCCTATTTCCCTGTCGATTTGAGTGGCTCTGAGGAGGTATATCTTCCAATAACTCTGCCCTACTTCTACGAAGGAGCTTGGCTAGATGTATATCTTCCAAACGGTACGCAGGCGCACTCAATTGATGTCCGAAACTTTGCCCAGTGCAATCAGAACGCTGTCTGCGATGACAATGAATTTTTCGAAACTTGCCCGCTGGACTGCGCTCTTGAGAGCCAGTATCCTCAGAAGAGCAAGTGGATTTGGTATGTAGTTCTGGCCGGACTGATTGTATATGGAGCATTCAAACTGTCGAACAAGAAAAAGAGGCTTGTGAGATAAATAGTAGTGGACCCGGCGAGATTTGAACTCGCGGCTTCTACCATGCCAGGGTAGCACTCTACCGAGCTGAGCTACGGGCCCATTGAATTGGATAAATGTGGCGTCTCGTTATTAAAGCTTGCGCCAAAACAAAATCTTTAAAACGGGGTGGAAACATCAAGAAATCCCTAATGCCCCGATAGTGTAGTCCGGCCAATCATACTAGGTTCTCATCCTGGTGACCTGGGTTCGAATCCCAGTCGGGGCGTATCCCATTAAGTTAAACTCCCAAACGCATGAATATATACTCGTTTTTTCTGTCTGTTTCTTAGGGGATTGGTAAAATGGAAAACTGAATAAGAAACCCTTTTAAAGTTTTAAGACATATCTGACATTATTATGTTATTATTAATTGATAATGGAAGTAAACATACTCCAGAATTAATAGCTTATTTTAAAAAGAGAAAAATAAAATACATAATTGCTCATCCAGATTCTAGCTTAAAATCCTTGATGGAACATAAATTTAAAGGTGTAATCATGAGTGGAGGACCTTTGTTATACGATGAGGCAGTTGATATTGAAGAGGTTGATATTGATTTAGCAGTTTTACTTGATTTGAATGTTCCTACTCTAGGTATTTGTTTTGGTCACCAAACAATTGCAGAAGCTTTTGATGGAAGAATGAAAAAATTACCTGCAAAAGTTGAGAAAAATGAAACAATTGTTATTGTTAAAAGTAACAAATTATTCAAAGGAGTACCTAAAGAATTTCAAGCTCAGGAATTTCATACAGATTGTGTAAGTGAACTCCCTTACAATTTTGACTTAGTGGCAAGATCAGACTCTTGTGGAGTTGAATCAATGAAACATAAGTCGAAAGAGATTTATGGAGTTCAATTCCATCCTGAAGCATCTGGAGAAATTGGAGAACAGATTCTGGATAATTTTATAAAAATATGCGATATTAAATAATATTGGGGAAGAATAGTAAATGTTCAGTCGGGGCGCTCCCAGATTTTTTCATCAGCCTACTTCGTTCAGTTTCCTTTGAGTGTATTTCTTCCGCACTTTGGGAACTGTAAGCTTTTTCCACTTCTCTAGATGTCCGGGGAACATTCTGTCCATTCCAAAGGCACCTAAAGACAGTCCTATAAAAACAACAAGAAGTCTTCCTATCCATTCCGTCATCAGAGTGGCTATAATATCCTTAAATGTCAGAAGGTTTTCCTGCGTTGCGAAGAATCCTGTGAAAAATATAGACATCCCAAGAAGAAGGTAAAGGAAGCCTCTGGTCCTGTCTCCCATTATGCTGGCTCTTTCATAGAAAATTATAACATTTCTCCTTGTGCTATGCAAACCGGAACCGGCAACCTCCTTAAGATTTCCTATCTGTCTCCGAACCTTCGGGCTTTCAAGTGTAAAAGTAATTGGGTTCTTATTTATTTTTCTTATATCTTTCTCTATTTTTGTACTGACTTCCTGGCTTACAGCTTCTCCCAGAGTTTCAAGAACTTCTTCTACTTTCTTTTCTTGTATATCTTTGGGCGTCTCAAGTTCTTCATCGGCCTTATCTTCTTTTAGAACGACTTTTATTGGTTTTACTTCTTGAGCCTGAGCTGTTTTTTTCACATCCTCAGCTTCTATAATTTCAATTCCTGCCTCTTCAACAACTTTCTTCTTAGAAGCTCTTTTCTTAGGGTTTTTCGGCGCTTTACTTCTGGTCCTTGCTTTTCTCATGGCGCCTTCCTGTTAATCGTTCTCGGGAATGGTATCGCGTCCCTTATATGCTCAAGTCCGCATATCCACATTACAAGCCTTTCAACACCTAGTCCAAATCCTGCATGGGGTACAGCTCCATATTTCCGTGTGTCGAAGTACCAGTCATAGGTGCTCAAATCTTCTCCTTCGTCTCTTAGAACTTTTTTCATTGCATCTACATCGAGGTCTCTGACTGAGCCTCCTATCAGCTCCCCTACTTCTGGCACTATTAAGTCAAAGCAAAGGGCGGTTCCTGGATTCTTCGGATCCTCAGGTTTGTAGAAGGCCATTATCTCCTTTGGATAGTTTGTGACAAATACAGGTCTTTCAAAATGCTTCATAAGTTCTCGTTCTTCGAGAGTTCTCAAGTCTTTTCCGTATTTCACTTTCATCCCGTTCTTTGCCAGAATGTCCAGAGCTTCCTTGTAAGTTATCTTTGGGAAAGGAGCCTTTATTTTCCGTAATTCCTTAGGGTCCTGTCCAAGCTCCTTCAACTCGTCGGTATTTTTCCGTGCCACTTCCTGGCAGACATAGGAGACTAGCTCTTCTCCGTATTTCATCAATTGAGGAAGGTCGCAGTATATTACTTCCATTTCAGCGTGCCAGTATTCAGTCAGATGACGTGGAGTTCTCGATTTCTCCGCTCTGAAACTCGGGGCTATTGTGTAGAGTTTCTCAAGAGATGCGGCCAGAGCTTCAGAATAGAGTTGCCAGCTCTGCGTTAGATATACAGTATCTCCAAAATAATCGACCTTGAACAGTGAACTTCCTCCTTCACAGGCTGTAGGGGTCAGAACAGGAACTTGTGTTTCTATGAATTCATTTTTTCTGAAATACTCATGTATCGCACCCATAACTGTTGAGCGTATTTTGAAAACGTTTGTAAGTTTTCTTGACCTCACCCATAGGTGCCGGACGTCCAGAAGAAACTCCTCGCTTTTATCTCGTGATATTGGAAATGTCTCGGCTTTCCCGACTATTTCGAGCTCTCTTACTTGAAGTTCATATCCGGTTGGGGCTCTCTTATCTTTTCGTATTTTTCCGGAAACAATAACAGAAGATTCTCTTGTCGCATCTTCGGCAATCTTGAAAAGCTTTTTATCTTCAGCTTTTACAATTGCTTGTATGGTCCCACTCACATCTCTTATTACAAAAAACTTGAATTTGTTACTCCCACGTTCTCGATGAACCCAGCCTCTTATAGTTACAGTCTTTCCAACATTCTTTTCTGAAAGCGCTTCTTTTATTGGGATGCTTTTCTTCATGTTTGTTTATGAGGCGCCTTCATTTATTAAGCTTTAGGGGAATTTCTGTAAAGTGGCTCAATTTCCTTCAAAAATTTCATTTAAAGTATATCCTCCAGAACAACAATGGATATATAAAGAGATTCCTGAATAGAAAATTAGCCAACAGAAAGAGAGCAAGTCTTTGCCAAACATCAGTTGCCGCTGATATCTTGATTTGCTTTGTTTCGAGTGTGAGTCGAATTATAGATAAGTCCTATTCAGGAGTTTATCCATTAAATATTATTAATGAGTGGTAACACTCTTAGGTATATAAAGCCTTGTTACCACTCAAAAGTGAAACGGAGGGAAAAAAAATATGGAATTCTTAGTAAAAAACGCGATGAATCGCGAACCAGAACATTCGGCAGCACCCGCTGTCGGAAAAGCAAAAATTGTCGTTGTTGGCGCCGGTGGCGCAGGCAACAACTCTATCAGCCGACTCATGAAAATGGGTGGCGTTCACGGCGCAGAGACCGTGGCAGTAAACACAGATATGCAGCATCTTGAGTCTATCAAGGCCGATACAAAGATACTGCTCGGTTACAAGCTCACACAGGGGCTTGGCGCTGGAGGTTATCCTGATGTTGGCCGCAAGGCTGCAGAAGACAGCAGGAATGAGATTCGTGAAGTTATGAAAGGAGCTCATCTTGTGTTCCTGACTTGCGGACTAGGTGGCGGTACAGGGACTGGCGCAATTCCAATATTGGCGGACATCGCCAAGAAGGAAGGTGCGATAGTAATCGCAACAGTTACGACGCCCTTTGACCTCGAGAAAGCCCGTCTCCTAAAGGCAGAAGAAGGTCTGTCAGAGCTTAGGCAAGTGGCGGACACTGTAATTGTAATAGACAACAATAAGCTTGTCGAACAGGTTCCAAATCTGCCTCTTGAGCAGGCATTTGCTGTCTGCGATGAGCTTATCGCGACCATGATAAAGGGAATCTCAGAAATAATAACTGTTCCCAGCTTGGTCAATTTGGACTTTGCTGATATAAAGTCAATAATGACTGGTGGCGGAGTTGCCATGATAGGGATCGGCGAGTCCGATACCACCAATAAAGTTGAGGAGGCTGTGAAAAGCGCAATGCAGCACCCACTTCTTGACGTTGACTACAATGGCGGAACAGGTGCTCTGATACATATAGCAGGGGGTCCTGGAATGACTCTGTCTGAAGTTACACAGGCAGGAGATTTGATATCTGCTGAGCTTGACCCAAGTGCCCAGGTAATCTGGGGTGCAAGGGTTGATCCTGAACTTGAGGGGCGAATAAGAGTCATGACAATCGTAACTGGTGTCAAGTCCCCGCACATTCTCGGCAGGCACAGCTCACAAGATGTTCCGGAAAAAAATTCCACATCAGGTCCTGAAGCTCCTGAACTGATGAAAGAGCTGAAAATAGACTACACTTAATAAACCACCTACTGGCTCCCGGGTTTAAGACTGGGAGCCTCCTTCTTTTTTTCCGATTAGAATGTTCCTGACCAGATTCCTATAGTTATCCAGTAAGTCTTTACTAGTGTGTAGAGAGCCAATAATATGAGTATCTGAACCATCAGGCCGGCTTTCAGAAGGTCTTTCTGTTTGAAGTATCCTGTTGAGTATGCCATTGTGTTTGCAGGAGTTCCGTAAATTGTTAAGAAGGCGAATGCAGTAGGTATGGCAGTTACCAGAGCTATTAAAACTGGATCTATATTTGCGATGAGAGCTATGTTAAGAGATATCGGGATGAGTATTGCCGCAGAAGCTCCTCCACTGAGGAATTCCGTTGCTATCGCTGCTACAATTATTATGCTGAGCATGATGAGGAGTGGTGATTCAGACGGGAGAACCTGTAAGGCTCCTCTTGCCAACCACTCTGCCGCCCCCGTATCTTTGAGCGCTATACCCATGGTTATCGCAGCTCCATAGATGAACATGATTCCCCATGGTATGCTCCGTTCAGCCTCCTCCCAGTCTATGACTCCCGCCAAGAACATGAGTATTGAACCAAATATAGCGATAGTTCCTAAGTCTATAAGGCTTGAACTGGTAATAAAGAGGAGAATTGTAAATGCGAATATTCCAAGTGCTTTCCACTGTCTGGAACTCATTGGCTTTACAGTTTTCTTTAGTTCTGTAAGTACTTTTTCAATCGAGAAATCCTTTGGAGGGGGGAAAGTTATTCTCAGAATTATCCAGACTATTGGTATCATTATCAGAGTCAAAGGTGCCGCAGCCTTCATCCATGTGAAATATGAGAGCTCAATTCCTGCTAACTCCTGAAGGAAACCTAGAGTAACAGCATTTCTTGCCCCTCCAGATGGTGTAGCAAGTCCTCCGATGCTGGCTCCGAATGCCACAGCAAGAACTAGGGCTATTCTGAATGGTCCTTTCAATTCCATCATACTGACTATGAGTATAGCAACTGGTATCAGCATCGCAGCGACTGTATGGTCAGATATGAACATTGCAAGGAATGCAGAAACTGCTACAAAAAGGAAGAGAAGTAAGTTAGCGTTATTTCTTGAATAAGTAAGAATTTTAATTGCGAGTCTCTTCGCAATACCACTTTGTGTAAGTCCTTGGGCAAGCAGAAGAGAACCTATAATAAAGAATACTGCAGGATGCGCGTAGGTCTTGAAGGACTCTGTAGGTGTACCGTATATTCCAAAGAAATACAGCAATATTCCGGGAAGGAAAGCCGTAACAGGTAAGGGAACTACCTCTGATACCCAAAGTATGATTATAAACACGAAAATCGCTATTGCCCTTTGTCCCAACATACTCAGCCCGGGCATGGGAATTATCAGAAGAATAAGAAATATTATTATGGAAAACAGGCCGAAATATCGTTTCTTTGTTATATCTTCTCTGAATTTTTCAACGTCGGTAATCTCTTCCTTCAACTTTGAGATTTCGACACGCATCCTCTCTATTCCGGTGACGTCAACCTCCTTTTTCCCTATTGCATCAAGTTCCTTTGTGACTTTCTGAAGGTGTTTGCTAATAGAGTCTCGTGTCTTCGCTTCCTTTATCTCTACTTTCATCCGCTCTTCTTCTGTCTCGCGGACTATGTCCTCAAGAGGTTCTTCTTTTTCATCTTGCTTACTCTCGTCTGTCCGGCCATTTTTCTTCTTCCCCCTCCTCTTCCTGCCGGTGCTACTGATGATCTTTTTCAGATTTTTGGCTATCCTTTTAGCTACCATCTCTTTTTCCCTTGAGTTGTCCTCTCTTTATAAGTCTTTAGATTTGCATTAATAATTTAAATACAGGGCGTATATTGTATCTTATGAAGTACGGAAAACTTGTTGATTCTTACAGAAAGCTCAGTTCTACAAGCAAAAAACTTGAAAAAACCTCCATCGTTGCAAAGCTTTTAAAATCTGCGTCAGACGAGGATACAGTGATGCTTGCTATGCTTTTCCAAGGAAGAATATTTCCTGAGTGGGACGAAACGGAGCTTGGCGTGGCTGACAGCATAATGATAAAAACTCTTATCAGGATTTCAGGGGTATCTGAGTCTGAAATAAAGTCAATTTCTAGAAAAACCGGGGATCTAGGTGATGCCGCAGAGAAAATACTCGAAAAGAGAAAGCAAACAACTCTCCACAAAAAAAGCCTGAGCCTAGATGATGTTTATTCAAACCTCCAAAAAATACCGACTATTGGAGGTGTCGGATCTGTTGAAAAAAGAATGTCTCTAATCTCGGAGCTCCTGTCTTCGGCAACGCCGGAGGAAGGAAAATACATAACTCGAACTATATTGCAGACTCTGCGTCTGGGCGTCGGAGAAGGAACTATGCGCGATTCTATAGCGAAGGCCTATGGCGTTGAGCCCTCTCTTGTCGAAAGAGCTCATAATATACGGAATGACTTCGGCGAAGTAGCCACACTGGCCAGAGAACAAGGTGAAAGTGGTCTGAAGAAGCTTTCTCTGGAAGTCGGACGTCCTTTGAAACCAATGCTCGCTAAGAAAACAGAGAGTATAGAAAACGCTGTTGCTGACATGGGCGGAATTGCTGCATGGGAAATAAAATACGACGGGATGCGTGTTCAAATACACAAAAAAGGGAGTGAGATCCGCGTTTTCACACGAAGACTGGATGATGTAAGCAAGCAGTTTTATGATATAGTTGAACTTGCTTCAGAGTCCATTAGTGCAAAAGACTGCATACTTGAAGGCGAAGCGGTTGGTGTAGATCCAAATACAAGAAGGCCACTCCCATTTCAGCAGCTGTCCCGCCGGATAAAGCGAAAATATGACATCGAAGAGCTTTCAAGGGAAATTCCTGTCACTGTCAATCTTTTTGATATCTTATATCTTGATGGAAAATCTCTTCTGGATTCTCCATTTGAGGAGCGCCGAAAACTTCTTGTAAAGTCAGTAAATCCTTCCGGCTCAAAGTTTGCTTTTGCCGAGCAACTTATTTCTGGTGAAAAGAAAAAAATCAAAAGATTTTACG
>Ga0310122_10002707_pt1 | contig 11263 bp, 6 predicted proteins | sample CB6_Bottom_1051__FD_203503 | JGI IMG/M metagenome (GOLD analysis project Ga0310122, IMG submission 203503) | Marine microbial communities from Western Arctic Ocean, Canada - CB6_Bottom_1051 | ecosystem: Environmental > Aquatic > Marine > Oceanic | place: Canada: Western Arctic Ocean | collected...
CAACCGATCTGCTTGCCATCCTGCTCGAAATCAACGGTGGGGATGATCTGCGTCATAGGAATCCGATCCTAGCTTATTGTATTTCGGGCCACACGGTCAACTGCCAGAAATCGAGTTCTGGGCGACGTGCATGGCACGGGTAGACAGGTACAGCCCGGTAGTCTTGACCAGGCGGGCGATAAGGGCCTTCATAGTGGCTCTTGCATTACCGACTGTCCCGATTACTGGCACGGCACGATCGTCACCTGGATATCGTCCGCGGCACCAAGAAGCGCATATCTAAGAATCGAGGATTCAGCAGCCATTTTCAAGGAGTTGCCAAGAGAGATGACCACGTTTATTTGACTTTGTCTCGGAAAGCCAGGGGGGAGTGTTCTGCTCGCTGCCGCAGGGAAGGGACTTCGCGCTTCATGCGCGCACAGAGGTGTTTTTGGCCGCCAGCCGAATGGAAGAGAGATAAGCTACGGTCACCCGGGAGGTATTCACCCTCTGGTCGAGAGCAAAGCTTATTGTCTGGGTATCTGCTGGGGTTACACACAGTACCCAAGTCAATGAGAGTTTCAAGACTCGTCGATAGATTCCTTGGCGCAGACCATATTACGGGCCTTGGTCTTGGAAAGGATAGAGTGGAGTTGTTTCGCGTTCTCTTGGATGCGTCTCCAACTGAGCCAAAGGCGAGGTTGGAGAAATTAGCATTGAAGAAGTTCAAATGCCACAAATCGGCGTTTCGTTTTGGCGCCAGCGCCCGAGTGACCTCTGCTGATGCAATGGAATTCATCGCCTGTCAAGCGGAGCTTCTCAAGAAACACCCGAGGAAAGTACAAATTGAGTATTCAGTTGAGCAAGCTGTCAGGAGCATCATTAGCCGATCTGCCACGCGGTTTCCACTGACAATGGCCGCCCTGTAGGCGAGAGCGACGACGCCCATGAACCACCAGGAGCCATCTACCGACGGCTGGCATTCGCCGGCGGCGATCTGGCGCAATATCGTCGTCGGACTCGCCGTCAGCTTCGTCGCCCTCAGCCTTGGCGCCGCCTTTGGCATTCTCTCAGGCCGCGGCGCCGCGGCCGGCATGATTTCGGCCGGCATCATCTCTCTGATAACCGCCCTGTTCGGAGGTACCCGGGTTCAGTGTTCGGGCCCCACGGCGCCGATGAGCGTCGTCGCCGCCACCGTCGTCGCCATGGCCTTCGACCGCCTGCCCGACCTGGTACCCGGCGCCGACCCGAACCAGTTCATCAACCTCGTGATGTTGCTCACCGCGGTGTTGCTGATACTCATCGGTCTGCTGCGCCTGGGCCGCTACATCACGCTGGTACCCAACGTCGTGATTTCCGGATTCATGAACGGCATCGCCCTGCTGGTCTGGGCCAGCCAGTTGCGCAAGCTCTTCGGCGACGCCGAGGCGCAAGCCTTCAGCGGGCCCGTGTGGGCCAATGTCGGCGTGGCGCTGGCGACGCTGGGACTGGTCGTCCTGCTACCCGCTCTCGTCGGCCGTCTGCCCGAGCGCCTGCGGCCCTTTGCCCCGCCGGCGACCCTGGTGGCACTGGTATTGATGACGGCGGGCGTACAGATTCTCGGCCTCCCTATCGGCACCACCGATGTCAGTGGCGGCCTTGCGAGCTGGGATGAACTGAGCAGTCTCGTCAGCACGCAGTGGCCACGCGACTGGTCTTCACCCCTGCTGATGACAGCCCTCCCCTTCGCGGCGCAGCTGGCGGCGCTCTGCTACCTCGACACCCTGCTCACTTCGCTGGTCATCGATCGCATGTCCGGTGAGCCGACGCGCCAGAACCAGGAGCTCATCGCCCAGGGCGCCGCCAACGGCGCCATCGCCATCGTCGGCGGCATACCCGGTGCCCAGGCGACGATCCGCTCTGTCCTCGTCATCAAGGAAGGCGGCACGATGCGGCTGGCAGGTGTCGCCATCGGAGTCTTCGTATTGGTGGAGATGGTGCTGCTGCGCGATCTGATCGCCATGATCCCCCAGGCCGTCTTCGCCGGCATTCTCTTCAAGGTCGGGTATGACGTCTTTGACCTCGAACCTGTAATCGGCTACGCCTGTCGCTTCACCGAGTGCCGCAACCGCGCGCGGGGGGCGATCTTCGTCGCCCACCTGGAGATGCCCTTCATCGTCGGCACCACCCTGGTCACCTTTCTGTGGGATCTCAATATCGCCGTCATCGTTTTCACCTGCGCCTTCTACCTGATCAACAAGGTACTGCGGCCCCACAATCCGATCCGCGACCTCAAGCCCTTTCAAGGGCTGGCCCGCGAAGACTGACCCCAAAAAGTCTGAACTAGGCAGCGCGGAACCGCAAGGCGTAGAGATCGGCGTCCCGCATGGCGAACCTCAGCCTGATCGGTCTGCCCGCCAACCGGCTCACATCGCTGCCGCCGGCCCATGTCACCGTCCGCTCGATCTCGTCGCCGACGATCGTGTCGCAGTCGTCGAGCGCATAGCCCGGCACCGCCTGGCCATTCGCATCCTGAATCTCCACCTGCAGATCCCCGGCCGCACCGGTGGCGTAGTTGATCTCCAGCTCCCGTCCGCTGAAAACGCAAGGCCTGGTGACCATCTCGCCACCTCCGTATGGGGCGTTGACGGAGATGAACCCATCCGTGCGCAGGGCAAAGCGCCGCAGATGCCAGGTCGGTTGGGCGTAGTCGCGGCTGGCGAAAAACGAGATCTCGTCAGGGCCCGTCTGGATGATGCCATGCAGTGGGTAATTGGTGCGCGAAACCCAGTTGCTTGGCCCCGGCCCCGGCCGCAGAAAGGCCTCCATGAAGGTTCGCTCATAGCGGGTGGTCCCGGCTCGAGTGCTCATGAAGACCGCGTCGGAACAGTCGTTGTAGTACGTGTGCTTGCCTGCGGAGGCGACATCCATCCCCGCCAGCTGTGCGTCGGTCACCACCCGCCTGCCCTGCATGAACCGCGCCGGCAGCGCGATGTAGATATGGGGTGCGCGGAAATAGGGCGTGGTGGAGTTGGTGTAGAGCTGCTCTCGCGTCGTGTTTCCGTAGTCCATCGCTACCGGGTCACTCCAATGGTGCAGATCCGGCGAGCTTGTCCGGGCCATGGTGCGCAGCGGATCCATGATGCGGAAATAGCAGAGATATTGCTGCTCGGCTTCCGACCAGAAGAAGATGTTGTGCGAGTCGAAAGCGTTGGGCAGATCGCAGGTGAGAATCGGCTCGGCGCCCAGCTCGCGAAACGTCAACCCGTCGCCCGAGGCGAGCAGATGAACCGCCTTCCTCCCCTTGCCGGCAAAGTAAGGTGTCAGCCGCTCGCCCTCGACTGAGTACCGGGTCATCTTGATGCGCTCGTCGGCAGCCACCCCCGGTCGAGTGTCGAGAAAGATGTCGTAGTTGGGCGTATCGGCCACGATTACGTTGTTGTCGCGACTGCCGTCGATATCCACCAGACCCAGATCCGGCTTGGACCATTGAATCCCGTCTGCACTTTCGGCGTAGCACAGATTGGGGCCGCCATGGGCAGCCATGCCGCGATAATACATGCGGTACGAGCCCTCGTACTCAAACACGCAACAGCCGCCGTTGAACGGCCCCTCCCACGGCCGGTCGATGCGGATGGCCACCTCCGCCGGTCGCGGCTCGTGCAGCTTCAGGCGGGTTTGCAGCAGGCGGTCTATCAGCTTGTAGTCGACGAACAGCTCGCGCCGGGTACTAAGGTCGGTGACGTCGTGGTCCATGGTTCTTCCTGCCTTTCATCTGGAACCGTTGGCTGGGTAAATTTTAGTCACGGTGTGCTCAGGCCCTGACGAGCGACAGGCAAGTCGAGTCCGGCAGCCGGCACCAACACTCTCGACAGGATGAAATCATCATGACGTCTTGACGTTGTAACGTCAACATGCTACGTTGGCTCCCATGACTGATACGACAAAGCGAAGCACCGTCTACTTCGATGCCAGCATCCATCGGGCTCTGAGACTCAAAGCAGCCGAGACCGATCGGACCATATCCGATCTGGTAAACGATGCCGTGAAGCTCTCCCTGGCTGAAGATGCCGAGGATCTGGCGGCCTTCGAAGAGCGCGCAGCCGAGCCGAATTTGTCTTTCGAGGATGCGGTCAAGTCGCTGAAACTCAGTGGCAAGATATAGCCTCGAAATCAAGCCATCGGCGCTTCGAGAGCTTGAGGCTGTCCCCCAGAAAAAACTTCGGCAACGGATTGTCGCCCGGATCCGATCGCTGGCCGATGATCCCCGCCCGCCCGGTTGCCAGAAGCTCTCCGGCAGGGACAGGTACCGCATCCGTCACGGACAATATCGGATCCTGTACTCTGTTGGCGATGGAGAACTGGTCGTGCTCGTGGTGAAGATTGGACACCGATCGAGGGTGTACCGGTAGTCCCCCTGACCCGGGAGACTGACCCGGGAGACTGACCCGGCGAGACTGGCCGCGGGTGTGCAAGACGCCCTGATCAGCTTTCTGGTGGCGTCGCCGCAAACCCCTGATATCGTATCGATCAACGACCGACCCCTCATCCTTTCCGCAGTTTGAATGCCACCGAATACGGACGCGTGCGGCTGTTCCGGAGCTTTCTCTCGTTCAGGGCCAGATCGCGCCTGTCCCCGCTAAGCCTGGGCTCCTCAAAGCCCACGACGCTAAAAGCGGCGGCCGCAAACGCCTTCCAGTAGTCGGACAGTGGCCGGTGGAACCAGATGAAATCCGACGTGAAGTGCGCCCACGGGGGATCGGTGAGTCTGCTCTGCTGGAAATACGGAACATGCCAACGATAGGTTACCTCCCCATCCTCGGAGATCGTCGCCTGCCCCTGCGGGAAGCACGGATGGGAGAAGATGAGGATCGCCATGCCCCCGGTCTTCAAGACCCGGCTGAAGGCTTCCATGGTTTCGCGCAGATCGGGAGTGTCCATCAGCACGTAATTCGAAACGACTAGGTCGTAGAGCTCGTCATCGATCGTGCGGAGCTCGGAACAGGAGTCCTCGCGAAAATCTATCTGCGGATTCTTCGCGAGAGCGATCTCGATCATCTTCTCCGAGAAGTCGATGCCGGTCACGAGAGCGCCCTTGTCGGCGAGTTTCCTCGACAGGTATCCGGTTCCGCAACCCGCGTCGAGGACGGAGAGCCCGGCAACGTCGCCGGCGAATGCCCACAACACGGGGTCGGAATTGAGCCTTCGGTTGCTGTCGCCCTCGTCGCCGACCTGGATCTGCCAGTCAGCGGCCACGCTGTTCCACATCTCCTGTGTCTCTTTCCGATCATCAATCTCACTCATCGAATGTCCCCTAGCCGTATTTCTTCATCAGCACGGGCCCCAGGTCGTTCTCGTCGAAGGCGCCGTAGTCGCGCCATCCCAGGTCGAAGCGGATCTTGGGGATTTCGAATTCGAAGAACCAACGGATGGTCATCGGGTACTCCTCCTCCCCCCAGCGGCAGTGGAATACGGCGCATCGCCCTACCGACAGCTGGGCGACCTCCATGGGGGCGATGTCGCGGAATCTGTCGATCTCCTCCTCTATCTCCAGGTACCGCATCAACTCGGGCAGGAAGCCGGCAGCCTTCCCTTTGCCTTCGTCGCCCCGCGAGACCACTTCCTCCTCGTCGTTCCAGGCCGGCAGATCGCCGGATGCAGCCGCCGCCGGTTTTTCGAACCACACCGGTGTCGACCAGGCGTACTCGCCATCCACTTGCTCCACCCGCACGTATAGCCACTCACCCGGCAGCTGCTCTCTCTCCAAAGTCAGACTCTCCGAAAAATCCAGCTGATCCGGTCTTGCGATAGCCCATGAGTGCACCCGGAATGCCCCGACGATCACATCCACCCGGCGGATGGAAGCGCAGGCGTGAATGCGCATGTCGACGGTTAACCCTTCGTCACCCAGCTGGATCTCGCCGCCGGCGCGCTGGCCGTTGCACGTGACCTGCAGATAGATACGAGCGCCGCTGGTGGCGTAGGTCTGTCCCGTCTGGATGGCCTCCCACAGCTGATTTCGGTCGAGGTGCGATGCGAAGATGGCGGTCAACGGCCCCGTGCCATAGGATGAGTCCCGCTGATTCATCGGGTACTTCTGCCCGAACCGACCCCGGAAGGTCTCCACCGCTCGCGGACCTCCCATGAACCCCAGATGCAGGTCGGAAGCCCCGCAGACCGACGGGCGGTACCCGAGTTGCAGCGCCTTCTGCAGCAGCCACTCGGCGCAGCCGAAGCCCGAGCACACCTCCAGCAACCGCTCTCGTTCCGGTCGGTAAAGATCCCACCTGGGAGGAGCGCCGCCGATATGGACCTGCAGCAGCACGTCGTCGCGATGGCCGTAAAAATCGTCGAGCTCGCCCATTGGCAGGCGCATATCGGGCGGCTTGGGCTCATCGGTGAAGTCTCTGAAGATCATCTGCCGATCCCCGGCTTCGGGGTGGGCTTCGTAGGCGAGAAAGGGCACGTAGACTCCCGGCTCGTCCATGCTCGCGCAGGCCTCCCGGTACGCCTCCCAGATCTCCTCTCGCCGCTCGGGGTCCATCGACATGGAGGCCGGGCAGGCAAAATCGAAGCGGCCTATGTCGCGGCCCTGCCGGTGCCGCTGGAGCGGATCCAGCTTCTCCGAGCGCAAGTGCATCAGGTGCATGGTGGAATCGCCCCAGGCGTGAGCATGCACATCTCCCCAATACACGTAGCTCGACGGTGCATCGCTCACCACAATCGGGTTGCCGTAGAAGGAACCGGCTGCCCCGCTGACGCCGATCCGGTATGCCCCTGGCTTATCGATGCTGATTCCGCCGATAGTTCTGAGCCCGCCCTCGGCCGCACTCAGACGACAGGAGGGCGGCAGGCCCCGTACTCCAGCAGGCGCGTCGAAGGTGATTTCGCCGACGGGCGAATCGACCGGATTTCGATTTCGGTCGAACACACCCAGATGGACCGCGAACTCCTCTCCCACGGCCGCGCACGTCGGTCCGAGCAGGCGCAACAAGCGCGGTTCGGGGTGAGCGACGACGCGGAAATCGACAGGATTCTGTCGGGTCCCGGTGAAACTCCCCTTCCCCGTTGCGTCCACCGCCACCAGAAACTGTCCCGTCGTCGCCGTCCAGAACACCTCGGAGCCCACGCTCCCCTGACGCCGGTCTCCCAGACGCACGGTGCAGCTATCCCCTTGCCTGAACACCCCCTCCTCGACGACGACACTGAACAGATTCACCGACCCTCGTCCGGCCCTGAGACTGAGCTGCGCTCCGCTGGCACTTTCGAGAGTGCAGTAGTCGCGCCCCAGAGGTCGAGTCGTGTTGAGCTCAAAGGCGAACTGGCAGTCGAAGCGAACTAGCGTGATGACGGCGCCTGCGTGCAGGTCGTGGTCGTGATTGGAAAAGCTGAACAACCACGTACCACAGGTGCCGGAGACTACCGGATCGTCTGGTAGATGGTACGCCCCGTCGCTCCTGCTTTCGAAACAGACGTCGAGCTCCAGGCGCAATCCTCCCGGCGCGTAATTCGCCGGATAGGCCGGCACCGGTCGCCCCCCTTTAGCGGCCATCGTCTCCTCCTTGCCGCCGAAGGGCCGCGCCAACTCTCACGGTAAGCTCACGGCGCATTGGCCGTCTCCGATCGTCACTCGCGTCTCCCCCGCTCCGATGGTCAGGGTCAGCTTCACCAGCGGATGGAGCTCCTCGAGGACCACCTTCTCGAGATGAAGCTCCTCCTGCCCCACTTCACACACCACGACAAAACGACTCCGTCCACCCGTCTGGCGCAAGGTGAGGGCCTCCCAGCTCCACTCCGGATCGGCAAATACCTCGTTCCGGTTGCGCCAGGCCGGCGACTTGAAGGTGATGACCTCATCACAGGGCGTCATCACGTGTGCCTTCAGTCGATGAGTCCTGCCCCAGCTGGCGGCGAACCCCGCCGACAGGGCGCCAGCGGTGCGAAATCCGGATGGTCCCGGGTCACCCATTCCCGCGTACAGAGAGGGTCGCTCGACCAGCTCCACTCCCTCGAGATCGAATGCTCCTTCCGGGTCGTTGGCTCGCACAATGTAGTCATGCGTATCGCCACCTACTACATCGAAGACATCGATCATGACCGGCAGTCCGTCCGGCTTCGGCAGCAGGACGATGGCCCTCCGGTAGCGCATGCGATCGCCTCGATCTTCGCCGGCGGCCATAACCTCAGTGGTCACATCAAGAAAACTGAACCCCCCGCCGGCGACCAGACCGTTGAGCACACAATGCCCGGCCGACCGCATCGAGCCCTCATCGACGACGACAGTGTTATGGGATGCCGTCGCCCGGATCCAGCTGTTGGCCGGGTGGTCGGCGATGTAACCCAGGTCGGGCAGCACCTCTCTGCCGCCGGCGAAAAGCAGCAGTGACAGCGGCGCCTGGTGTCGGTGCCCGGTGGCGCCGTCGCCACCATCGCAGTACAGCTGCACGGCTTCCCGCCCATGGCCGTATCCCAGACAGATCAACCCCCGGCCGCTGTAGTAGCGGTTGACGGCGTCGCGCTCCCTCGCACCTGACGCCACCGGGCGCTGCTCGCCGAACATGCTGATGTACGAGGGGCGACGGGGCAGCCGCGGTATGTGGCCCATGGCGGCAAAACCGATGGGGCCGTCCAGGAAGTAGCGGCCGTCTCCGAGCTCGAGCTTGAGCCCACCATGGTCGGGAATGCACTCCAGCGACGGCGCGTAACCACTGTTGTTCGCCACTTCGGATACCGACCGCACCCCGAATCCCGCCATGCTTTCGGGCCCGTAGGGAATCTTCAGCCCCATGCGAATACGCGCCGTATCCACCAGCTGCGGCTGCAATCTGTATTCGGCCGGGCTGTCGTCCAGGGGCGGCTGCGTACCCAGCGGCGTGGCCAGGTCGGCGTACGCCTGGAAGGCGGCGCGGTAGAGGGGGTCGCTGCACAGATCCACCCGCCCGCGCAGCATCTCCGGAATTTCCACCATCCCCTCGAAGAGCGCTTTGGCCCCGTATATGGGTGTCTCCTTCCAGGAACCGTCCTCGTAAAACTGCCCCGACAGGATCTCCCGAAACTGTGCCAGACCCTCCTCGATCTCGGCTTCGTCGTCGCAGAACAGCCCCAGCGCCACCCGTGATGCCGCCCCGGGACCCGACTTGTTGTTCACCTTGCGGGAGAGCCCCCTGGTATCCAAGTAGAGCTCCAGCAGAAAATCGCGCTCGATACGGATGCGGTCCTCGTCCGCAATGGCGTCCTTCACCAGATCGTAGCCCTTCAACAAGCTGAGAAACAGCTGCCCGTTGGAGGCCTTCTCGCGTCCCAGCCGGCTCGTCCCCCACTCGGCATTGGTGTAGTGAGAGATCGCCGGCGTCGTGCGGTCCATGCCCCGCCCGCCGCTGCGCCCCCCGTACTCCCCCGTGTACGTCGCCAGCGTTGCTGCCCGGCGGAAGGGCGTGGGCAGCGCGTCCACCCGCTCCACCGCGAACGCCGGATCGGCATCGACGTACTCCTGGCCATACGAAAACACCGGGTAGTGCGGATATACCTCGGCCATTCGCATCAGAATACTGCGTACTACCCGCGCGTAGCGCTCGTCGCCGGTGATGGCATACGCGGCTCCCATCGGCTCGACCTGGCCCAGGGCCCACGCGAGCTTGCAGGTGCGGATCTCCCCGGAAAAGGAAACGTGTGTGGGAATGCCGGCGAAGTTGCTGGCGAAACGGCCGTCGCGCCAGTCCTCACACGCCCGTTCCTCACAGGATAGATAGAACTCGTAGGTCAATCCGAGCCGCGGCAGCTCGAGACGACCTGCCTCCGGGTAGTCGGGATGAGGATAGGTGATGCCGCAGTGGGGGCAGGTGAGATGATCCGGATCCAGAACGCTCCAGCGCCAGAATCCGGCGTGTTGGGTGATCGCGCTCTTGGCTCCGACGCAGTGAGGACAGAACGAGCCGGCGAATACCCACGGCCCCCGGTCACAGATCAGATCCGCGAAGGTCGTTGGCGGCAGCTGAGCCACCCCATCGGCGATGGCGACGAGGCGGTCCCGCCAACGAGCCGTCTCCTCATCGGACTCGACGTTGGCGTTGAAGCGCGCGATCTCTTCTTCGTCCAGCCACAGACGGGGGCCGGAGCCCTCCCCCTTCCCGGCGCGTTCCGCCTTCCAGGCCTCCCGCCGCTCGCGCGCCGTCCACTCCTCCGGTGTAGAGCCAGCAACCACCGGGCCACCCGGATCCCAACCGATCAACTGCCGGAACGCCGCCATTTCGGACGCGTCAAGGTCGATGATGCGCTTGGCGGATGGTAGCCCGAGCAGCTGCAGTGCCGCCTCGACTGTCGCTACCTCGTTGGAGTTGCCTTTTCGCAGACCTGCTTCAGGGGTGGCCATGTCCTTGACGATGAGCAAGAAGTCAACGTCATGTCAAGGGTCCGTGAGTGCACCGCCGCACAGGCAGCTTGTAATCCACGCCGAGGCACCCGGGAGTGGTGTTCCTGCGCGGGACCCAAGTGACGCTACAGTCGTGCGCCACAAGCGCCCGTGCGATTGCCCGATCTCGACGGGCGTCTGAGACTGATGCATCTTTCCCGGCCCAAGAAAGGAGATTGTCCTTGAAGCTGATCACCCACAACACCTACTGGTTCCAGGGCTCCCCGAGTCTGTGGGGCGAAGAATACACCCGGGCACACCCGGCCATTGTGGCGTCCCTCATCGATCTGTACGGTGAATTGAGAGCGGACGTTCTCTGCCTTCAGGAAGTGCCGGGAGTGAAAGTTTTCGAGAGATTGTGTGCCGCGCTGGGCATGGACGGCGTCTACGCACCGGGTGGTGAACGATCGGTGTACGGAGGGGGAATTCTCTGGCGCGAGATGGCTGGTGCCGTAGAAGACCTCACCCAGAGAACAGTCATCGACGGCCGCGTCTTCGAGCGCATTTGCCTCCGGCTCGACCTGCTCCGGGATGGAGTGCCGCTGACGGTAGTCGATCTACACCTGGCTTCGAATCGCTACGCTCCCGACCGCAAGGGGGAGCCACTCCGGCTCGCGGAGGTCGGAGCTCTTTTCGACGCCTGCCCCGAACCCGATGTCGTGGCGGGCGACTTCAACGCCAGACCCGACAGCGGCGTGTACGCGGAGATGATAAGCCGGGGATTCGTTGACAGTGGAGCTGGCGCCAACCAGCACGGCCGCCCCAACCATCGGCGGATCGACTACATCTGGGTTCGACGGGATTCCGTGTTGACCGCTTCCGACTATAGCGTCGTGAGGGGACAGGACTTCCGACTCGCCGCGAAGTCGCCGGTCGATTTGAGCGATCACCACCCGG
>Ga0310122_10002708_pt1 | contig 11262 bp, 9 predicted proteins | sample CB6_Bottom_1051__FD_203503 | JGI IMG/M metagenome (GOLD analysis project Ga0310122, IMG submission 203503) | Marine microbial communities from Western Arctic Ocean, Canada - CB6_Bottom_1051 | ecosystem: Environmental > Aquatic > Marine > Oceanic | place: Canada: Western Arctic Ocean | collected...
GGCTACCTACGGGCCGTGCGCTGCTAGCAGCCCGTGGCGAAAGCCCGCTGCATTCGACCGACGCTGAATCCGTCCGATCGGCGTTGGTTGCAGGGCACTAGGGCAGCGTCAACGCCAGTAACTCGGCCTCATCGCCGGTGCCGACCGCCACTACCAGGTACTGTTTGCCGTCGTGCAGATAGGTCACCGGGTTTCCGCCCGGCACCGCCGGGAGGTCCAGCGAGCCGAGGTGGTCGCCACTGGCCTTGTCATACGCGCTGATGGTACGAGAGCTGGCGGCGATGTCCTCGTAGCCGCGGCCGCCGTGGTTCATGATCAGGAGCGTCGGGGTCACCAATGGGCCGGACGTGATGCCTCCACCGCCGCCGAGCGGGGGAAGGTCCAGGTCCACCAACGCCGGGTGGTTTCTGGGGCCGTCCCCGTGTGCCTGCATCCAAGCGTGGTCACCGGTATTCAGGTCAATCGCGGTTACCCGCTTGTAGGGTGGCTTGAATAGCGGGAGCCCTTGCGGACCGGTCAGGCCCCTGCCCCACGGATCGGTGAAGTAGCCGATGGTGGCCGGTGGCTCGTACTCGATCAGGTCCGCGAGGATCAGGGTCTTCGACGACGAGACAAAGAGCCGGCCGGTCTCGATGTCGACCGCGGACCCTTGCCAGTTCGCGCCGCCCCCGGCGCCTGGGGCCTGGATGAACGGTAATTCCCCTCTGAGTACGGGTGGGGAAAAAATCGGTCCGAACCGCGCCCGGGGTTCGATGATTTCGAGCGCTTCCGCCCGCAGCTCCGGGGTGAAGTCGATCACGTCTTCGAGACGGCTGCCCTGCTGCTCGAATGGCGGTGGTTTGGTCGGGAACGGTTGCGTGGGCGAGTACCACTCCCCGGGTACGTTGCCCTGCGGCACGGGACGCTCTTCAATCGGCCAGACCGGCTCACCGGTGGCACGGTCCAGCACGTAGGTGAACGCCTGTTTGCTGACCTGGGCGATCGCGTCGATCTCGCGCCCGTCGACGTTGATGGTCAGCAGGTTCGGTCCCGTCGGGAAGTCCCAGTCCCACAGCCCGTGGTGAATCGCCTGGAAATGCCAGGCCCGCTGGCCGGTCTCGATGTCGACCGCCACGATGCTCTCGGCGAACAGGTTGTTCCCCGGGCGCATCCCTCCATACCAGTCGTTGGACGGCGTGCCGGTGGGCAGATAGACGAGGCCGAGCTCTTCGTCGACCGCCATGTAGGACCACACGTTGGCGTGCCCGCTGTATCGCCACGATCCGTTCTGCCAGGAATCGACCCCGAACTCGTCCCCCTGCGGGATCGTGTGGAAGATCCACTTCATCTCCCCGGTGCGCGTATCGTAGGCGCGCACGTCGCCAGGGGAGGCTTCGCGCAGTCTGATGTTGGTGTCCTGCACGACGCTGCCCGCGATGATCGTGTCACCCGCGATGGCGACAGGCGACGAATAGGTCATCCGCGACGCATCGATCTCCCGACTGTAGCCCTGGGTCAGATCGATGTACCCGTTCTCTCCGAAGTCCGCGTAGACGGCGCCGGTCCGCGCGTTCAACGCGACGAGCTTCAGGTCGTGGTTCGCCATGAAGATTCGCGCGTCGTCGCTTTCGCTGTCTTTCCAATAAGTGAGTCCACGGTGACGCCAGCCCATGTTCGGCGGCCGGTCCATGTAGTCGTAGATGCGGGGGTCGTGGGTCCAGACCGTCTCGCCCGTCCCGGCGTCGAGCGCCGCCGCCTGTCCGAGCGCGGTGCTGACGTAGACGAGACCGTTGGCCATCAGCGGTGACGACATGAAGGCGCTCGGGCGAATCTGCTCGTGCTCCGCGACTACGGCTTGCGAGAGCGACGTCCACCGCCACGCGATTTGCAGGTCTCCGAAGTTGTCAGCCGTGATCTGGTCGAGCGGCGAGTACTTGGTGTTGGCACCGTCCCGGCCAAACGCATGCCACTCGCCGTCGGGGACCTGGGACTGGGCGGCGGCGGACTCAGTCGCGAACAAGGCGACAACGGCGACCAGCCATGCGCCAACAATGAGAGACCGACGTCGTAGGCCCGTGTGCATGACGGTGCTCCTTGAGAAGCTCGAGAATGCCACGATCATAGTTGACGAGAATGCCCGCCTCGCCGGGAATTCTCTTGATCCGCCGGGGGCCGTACTAGTCTTCGCTGAGTCGCCATAGGTGCGACCGTGTCCGGATGAACAGGCTCCCTCTGGCGATGGCCGGGCTCGACATGGCGACTTCGCCAAGGTCATTGCTGCCAACAACGGTGAAGTCATCCGCCGGGTCGATGACATAGGCACTGCCTTCTTCGCTGAGCACGAAGATCTTGCCGTTGTAGGCCCAGGGCGATGCCGTGAACCCGCCGGCGCCGACCGCGACGCGCCGACGCACTTCCTGGTTCAGCACCTGCTGCTCGCTGTAGTACTGCTCTTCACCGGTGTGGGCGTCGTGCACGGTATAGAACCCCTGGTCGAGCAAGGTGAAGTAGTAGTCGCCGTAGACCAGCGGCGTCGGGTGATACGGTCCGGCACGGTCCTGATACCAGACGACGGCGTCGTTGCTCGCCTGCCCGGCTTGCAGCGTGATATCGCCTTGGGCCCCCGGGCGGATCGCGAACACCGGCCGAACCGCGTCGCCGACATATCCGGACGTCACGTAGAGCAGTCCGTTGGCGCTGAACGGTTGGGGAATCGAGATCGTGTTCAGGCCGCTGAAGCGCCACAGCTCCTTCCCGTCGAGGTCGTACGAACGCACCTGATCACTGCCGGCCGTGACGAGTTCGGTGCGTGCGTCGTGCTGCCACACGAACGGCGTTGACCAGTTCGTGCCCTCGTCCCGGTCGACGCGCCACCGCTCGGCCCCGGTCGCGGCATCGAGCGCGACGACAAACGACTGGTCGTCGTTGTCGTTGACGATGAAGAGCGTGTCGTCGTGCAGCACGGGTGAGGCCGCGGGACCCCAACCCAGCCGGGTGACGGCCGGGTCGAACCGGCGCTCCCAGACCACCTCACCCGCCATGTCGAGGGCAAAGACCCCCACGTTGCCGAAGTAGGCGTACACCCGCTCCCCATCGGTCACCGGTGTCGACGACGCGAAGGTGTTCTTCAAATGGCGGTCGAATTGCGGCTCACCGACGTTGACCTCCGAGGTCCACTCGAGCTCGCCGGTGTCGAAATCGAAGGCGTACACCAGCCAATGGTGGACGTCCACCTCGCGCTCCATCAGGTCGCCTGGCTTCGGGTCGGGGAATCTGCCGTCGTCGGTCGTCTCGGGGGAACCAAAGGGGAAGTAGAGCCCCATGCGTGGCTCCTGGCTCTCGCCGTCGCTCACGACCGTCGTGAGGAAGATCCGGTTGCCCCAGATCACGGGCGACGACCAGCCCAGGCCATCGACGGGCGTCTTCCAGACGACGTTCTCCGTCGCGCTCCAGGTGCTGGGCAGCCGCGTGTCGTCTTCCGCGATCGGCAACGCGTGTGCGCCGCGGAAGGCGGGCCAATTGTCGTTCTCGGCCGAGAACGTCGTGACGGTCGCGACGAGCGTCAGCAGCAAGATCGCAAGAAACGGGATTCGGATGGAACCGGGTCGGCTGGAAAGCATGGAGTGTCCTTCGTGTGTGGCGGTCCTTCCGCAATTATACGCGGGCCATCACCGCCGCGGACTCGGTCGGGTGCGCGAGTGACCACTCAAGGGGACATTCAATGGTCCGTCTCGCGACGATAGAGTTTGATGTAACTTCTTTGACGTCATCAGTTACATGCGTCCTGTCGTTGTCCACGCCTCTGGCACGCGCCGTGAAGGTTACTTCGCCACAGGGTCGGCCGCGGGCCGGCCCCACAGACTGGTCGGCCCTTGAGCCGGCCGCGATGCCGGAAGCAAGGGGGAACCCATGAGAGCGATGACATTCGCACAATTGAACGGACGATGGCTGGCGATCGCGATACTGACGATGTTCGTCGCCACGCCCAGTGTTGCGGCGAGCGCCGCCGACGGCGACCTGCAACGCGAGGTCGAGCAGCGTCTTTCGAAGAAGGAAGCGGTCGCGGCCAAGATCGACGTTACCGTCGCCAACGACGTGGTGACACTGACCGGGGTGCTTGCGTCGCTCTGGGAGACCGAATGGGCGGTCGAACGGGTCGAGAAGACCGATGGGGTGGCGACGGTGGTCAGTCAACTGACCATCGTGGTGCCCCGTCCCGATGCCGACCTGGCCGCGTTGGTCGCCGACGCGATCGGCAGCTATCCCTATTACACCGTGTTCGACCATGTGACCGCTTCCGTCCAGAACGGTGTCGTGACGCTGAAGGGCGACGTGACGGTCACCCCGGACAAACCGGCCGACATTCGGGAGCGCGTGTCGAAGGTGATCGGCGTCCACCAGATCGTCAACGAGATCGAGATACTGTCACCCGGCATCGGCGACGGACGGTTGCGGTACTCTCTCGCCCGCCAGCTCTTCAACCACCCATCGCTGGGTCGTTACAACGGCTACAACCCTGGCATTCACATCATCGTGAAGACCGGGTATGTCACGCTGAAGGGCACCGTGTACGATGAGGCAGACAGGCTGATTGCCGATAGTGTCGCTCGTCGGACGTTTGGCGTCATCCGGGTCTACAACGAGTTGAAGCTTCGCAATGAAGTGGTGGTGCCGGCCGCGGCGCCCCCGACCAGTTCCGGCGTTGTCAACTAGTGCTGCACTAATCGCGACGGGTGGGCGTCTCACCCAGAGGCGCTCACCCGCGTCACCGGCGGCAGCACGCCCGAGTGCGCCGGATCCGGACTGACCGGCGCGCTGCGGGGGCGAATCGAATCTGCTCGCCTCGTTGAACCATCCCAATATCGCGGCGATTCACGGCCTGGAAGATCAGGGCGCCATCCGCGCCCGAATCGCGATCCCGAGCCTTCACACCCGCCCGGCTCACCGGTTCGGGCATAATGCGACCGATATCGACCCACACGGGAGAACCAACCATGACATACACGTCCAAGACATCGATTGCCGCGTTCGTGTTGCTGGTCATCGCCGCGACCGCGGTCACCGTCGAGACGCAGGAACCGCGGAACCCACGCAACATCGAGGAGTTCAACGCGTTGTTCCAGGAATACAACAACTGGGGCCGCTGGGGCGCCGACGACGAGCTCGGCACCATGAACCTGATCACGCCGGAGAAGACGCGAGAGGCGGCGGCGCTGGTTCAGAAGGGCATCACCGTGTCGCTCGCGCACAACCCGATCCCCGGGGTGGCGCCTGATAATCCGGAGTCCGCGTTCATTCACACCATGGGGCGCACCCTGCGCAGTGACACCTACGAATTCACGTATCACGGCTACGGCGTCAGCCACATCGATGCGCTGTGCCACTTCCTCTGGAACGACCGGCTTTACAACGACACGCCGCCGTCCGCGAGCACGACCGAGGGGTGCGGCAAGTTCGGCATCCAGAACCTGAAGAACGGCATCGTCACGCGCGGCATCTTGCTCGACATCGCGCGATTGAAGGGTGTGCCGTATCTCGAGCCGCAGACGCCGATCTACGTCGAGGATATCGAGGCGTGGGAAGCGCAAGCCGGTGTCACCGTGTCACCGGGCGACATCATCTTCGTGCGAACCGGACGGTGGGCGCGCCGCGCCGCGCTCGGACCGTGGCAGGTGTCCGGGAACAGCGCCGGGCTCCACGCGTCGGTGCTGCCGTGGATCAAGGAGCGTGGAGTCGCGGCGGTCGGGAGCGATGCGGCGACCGACGTCATGCCGTCGCTGGTCGAGGGCGTCGGGCAGCCGGTGCACACCATGTTGATCGCCGGCTTCGGTTCGAACATCTTTGACAACATGGATCTCGAAGCGCTCGCCGAGATCGCCGCGGCCGAGAACCGCTGGGAGTTCATGCTCACGGCCGGTCCGATTCCGGTCGAGGGCGGCACCGGATCGCCCCTGAACCCCATTGCGGTATTTTGAGAGCGACGAGACCAAGAAACTGTGGTCGATCCCAGGTGGTCGACGCTCACGGCGAATGAGCACCGCGCCGGCCGCTCGCGGACCGAGACTATACTCGGGCGCATACACTGGAGCGGCCGAGCGTTCAGCATGATGCCTGGCGAACGCGGACGGCCGAAGAGGAGGTCGACATGAATGTTCGAGGGACGATGTGGACGCTGATGGTGTGTGCCCTCTGGGCCTTCGGTGTTGCCAGCCCCCACGCCCAGACGCGACGGGCCGAGATTCCGCGCACGGCGTCCGGCGCCCCAGACCTCCAGGGAGTCTGGGACTTCCGGAGCCTGACGCCGATGGAACGCCCCGGTGACCTCGCGGAGAACGAGGTGTTCACCGAGGAGCAAGCGGCCGCGTTCTCGGCCGATGAAATCGGACGACGCAGCCGCGACTCGAGCACCTCAGACCGGGCGGCGAGAGTGGCCCAAGGCGACATCATTCCCTACAACGACTTCTGGTTCGACGAGGGGACGGTGGTCACGACCCAGCGCACGTCACTCATCGTCGATCCAGCGGACGGACGGATCCCGTCGCTCACGCCTGCCGCGACTGCGGCGGCGGCCGCGGTACAACGCGCCAGGAACGGCGTGTCCAGCCACGAACCGACGCCCGGAGGCTTCGTCGAAGATCTGGGGCCGGGCGGGCTGCAGGTGCGGTGCATCCTGGGGTTCAACTCCGGTCCGCCGATGACGCCGAGCGCCTACAACAACAACGTCCAGCTGTTTCAGACAGAGGACACGGTCGTCCTGCTGGCCGAGATGAATCACAACGCGCGGGTCGTGCCCCTGACTGGCAGCGACCATGCGCCCAGCTCCGTCCGGCAGTGGACGGGCGATTCGCGGGGCCATTGGGACGGCGATACGCTCGTGGTCGAGACCACGAACTTCTTGCGCGAGACCAACTTCATGCGGGGGGTGACGAGCTCCGACCTCACCCTGGTCGAGCGGTTCACGCGCGTCGATGCGGACACACTCCGATACGACGTCACAATCGACGACCCGAAGGTGTGGACAGCGCCCTGGACGTTCTCGGTGCCGATGACGAGGAACCCGCAACCGGTGTACGAGTACGCGTGTCACGAAGGCAACTACGGGCTGTACAACATCCTGGCCGGCGCCACGATGGAAGCCGCGAAGTAGGCGGCGCCGGCGTCAGCCAACCGTCACGGCCACACCGCGGCTATCGAGTCGCCGCGCCGCGCTCTTCAGACCGCGCACCATTGAGAATATTGTAGAGACCGTAGTTGCCTTCGTGGCACGCGTATTCATACAACGGCAGGTCGCTCCGGGTCATCGGGAATCTGGCCGAGAAGGTTCGGGTAAAGACCGACGGATTCTCGACCGTAAACTCGTAGGCCAGCGTGTCGGCGTCGACCCGGGTAAACCGTTCCGTCAGACGCAGGTCCGCCCCGGTGCCCCACGACTGTCCCGTCGTGCTGAAACTACCGATCCGATCGGTGAAGTTCGTGGTGTCGACGACGAGCGTGTTGCCCTCCCAGTGCCCCCGCGAGTCGCCGAGCCATTGGCGGACGTCGGGAGCGACGTGCCCAGGACCGCCCAGCGGAATGATGCGGACGTCGTGGATCATCTCCACCACGAGGGCGACGTAGCCAGGGGCCTGCAGGATCTGGACGTTGTTGTTGTAGCCAGCGGGCAACATTGGTGGGCCGGTGCTGAACCCCACGATGCACCGCTCGGACAGACCGCGGTCCTCCGGGCCGTTGGCGCCGATACCGCCCGCGCGGGTGCGGACGGGACGTCCACCGGAGGACTGGTGAGCGGCCACCCGGCTCGTTTCGGCCGCGGTCACCGCGGGAATCTTGCCGTCAGGCGGGTCGACGACGAGCGACGGCTGTCTGAGCGCCGTGGCGCGCGACCGCTCGGTCCAGACTTCCTGCCCGTACGCACCGGGATTGCCGGGGGCAGGTCCATCCCGGTCTGTCGCCAACGCGGCCGACCGGCCCTCCTGACCGATGAGTGCCGCTTCTTCAGCCGTCAACGTGTCCCGGCCGGCGAACGCCTCGCCACGTTCGAGCGGCGTGAACGTCCAGTAGTCCCAGACGCCTTGGAGATCCGGATCGCCCCAGGGCGTCGTAGGAGATTGACCGGCGGCCGCGAGCGGTGGGGCCACGATGAGACCAACCGCGACGATCAACCCGCCGAACCGTGCAACGCGGGAGAGTGCCATACGCTGGATCATAGTGCCAACGGGAGCAGGGGAGGAGTCTACGAGAAGCGGGAACGGGCTACGACCGGCACCCGCGCCTTGAGCTCCTCGACCCAGTTCTGGACGACGACCACCCTCGGACGTGTGCCACCCGCCATCTCGGTCGAGGTCGCCCGACTCGCGCTCATGAGAAAGCGCGAACCATCGGCGGTCACGGCATACTTGGCCCGCGACGACCCGCCCTCATACGCGCCGCCCTGAAACAGCTCGCGCGGCGGGCCGACGGTCAACGTCGGGTCTGTCGAGACGTCGACGACCATCATGGCGTAGTCGCTCGGCCGACGGTAGAACAGCTCCCCGTTCGGCGCCCCGTGCCAGTTCCGTCACCCACACGGTGGATGTACCGGCTTCCGAACCTCCAGCGCGGCCTCTGAGCCGTTGGGTGAGAGACTGACATTCAGATAGCTGTTGAACGGTGTGGTCAGCCGTTCCTGCTGGTCATCCAGGCCACCCCACATGAGTCCTTTCTCATCCCCTGCAGTGATGGCACCGCCACTCTGGTAAACCAGCGTCCCTGTGTCAGAGACACCGTAGTGCGCGGTCGGGGCGACGTGCCCCACCCCTTGCTCCAGCGGCACGCTCTGGCCGATGGTCTGGGCGTCTGGGTCAAACGCCGCGGCGAACAACCCGTTGTTGATCGCATAGACCAGATGGCCGGTCGGCAGATAGCGCGGGCTGCTCCCGCCCGGCACGAGCAGCGTCCGCGTGCCTGTGGCGAGCGACTGCATCACGATGCCCAGTGAGAGCCCGGCGGCGGCCCCTGTGGTGAATAGCACAGACTGTCCGTCGGGCAAGAGTTGCGGACTCGCGAGTTGTTCACCCGGCTGGGCCTGGATCACTATTTCCGGCGTACCACCATTGGCCGAGACGCGCACGATGCCCTCGCTCTGATCAAAGAGGATGGTGTCGTCGGCGGCCCAGGTTGCGCCGTAAGGGAAGAACGGAGCCGGGCTGACGGTCTGGGGAGCGCCCCCGCTGATTGGGACGCGCTTGAGCTGGTTGTCCTGGAAATATCCGACATGTTCCCCATCGGGGGAAAAAAACGGGGTGGCCAGGTCTGCCTCGGTTCCGGCAATGATCCTCGCCTCCTTGTCGTCCATCGTGCGCAGGAAGAGGCCCTCCGGCGTGTTGTAGACAAAGGAGCGGCCGTCGGGAGACAGCGCCAGGACGGGCCAGAAGTATCTCCTGAGAATCTGGCCATCTGGAAGGTGATGCACGAACTCGACCACGGGGGCCGGCTCGCTGGTGGGCCAGGGGGTCCATCCAAGGAGAGCCACCGCGAGCCCGCCAACCACGAGCGCGGCGGCCACGGGCAGCAGCCGACGCCACACCGGCTGCCCGACTGTCAGGGCCTCCGTTGCCTGTGGCGCCGCCGTCTCAAATGCGCCTTCCAGCGCCAGGCGAAGATCCTGCACGTCTCCGATGCGCTGCTTCGGGTCCTTGTGTAAGCAGCGGCGAATGTAGGCGCCGAGCACAGGGGAAATGCCCGGTGGCAACTGTGTCCAATCCGGCTCTCTGGCGAGCACAGACGCCAGCACCTCGGAGACGTCGTTCCCCGCGAATGCCCGCTGCCCCGTCAACATCTCGAAGAGCACGGCGCCAAAGGCCCAGACGTCACTGCGCCGATCGACGGCACCCGCCTTGGCCTGCTCCGGGCTCATGTAGGCCGCGGTGCCGATCACCATCCCCATCTGCGTCGCGGCCACCGTCAGCGAGAGGGTGGGCGACATCGACATGTTCGGGTCGACCGTCGCATCTGGCTGAAACGCCTTCGCCAGCCCGAAGTCCAGCACCTTCACGGTGCCGTCGTCCTTGACCTTGATGTTGGCCGGCTTCAGGTCACGGTGGATGACGCCCTGCTCATGCGCCGCTTCAAGGGCTTCGGCAATCTGCTTCGCAATGGGTAGGGCTTCGACGACCCGGATGGGGCCTTGCGCAATGCGGTCTGCCAGCGTGGGGCCTTCGATCAGCTCGAGGACCAGGGCCCTGAACTTGCCTCCCTCGGCTTCCTCTAGCCCGTAGATCGAGCCGATGTTGGGATGGTTCAGCGAGGCCAGCACCTTGGCTTCCCGCTCGAAGCGGGCCAGACGCTCGGGGTCGGCTGTAAACGCCTCGGGCAGCACCTTCAGCGCCACGTCCCGGTCCAGCTTGGTGTCGCGGGCCTGATACACCTCGCCCATGCCGCCTTCGCCGATCTTGGCGGTGACGGAGTACGGGCCGAGCACGGTGCCGGGTTCAAGAGACATCAGTGGCTGAGAATCAGCCAATCATACCTGGCTGGACTTCGATAGATGTGGCGCAGGCTGTCGCCCTGCCGTGCGAACTGAACGGGTTTCCGGTTGTTCTCAACAAACTCGAAGAGGGTTCAGAGATGACATTAGGCATCCATTTAGCTATCTCCGAAGTCTTCTTGGAAACGATCATCCCCAGCCGAGCGGCGACCAAGAAGTATCTCGGAGGTCCACAATGGCGCGACTGACCAAGGAAGAACGCGAAATCGTCAAGGCGTTCGAACAAGGCGAGCTACGGTCTTCGCGCCACGCACCAGCGATCATGAGGCAGCATCGGGAATACGCTGCCGCCACATTTCGCAAAGACAAGCGGGTGAACGTGCGGATTTCCAGCCGCGACCTCGATGCCCTCCGGAAACGGGCCCTTTCGGAAGGCATTCCCAATCAAACGTTGATTGCCAGTGTGTTGCACCGGTTCGTCGAGGGCCGGCTGCGCGCCCCGGAAGCGCCCGAGTAGAGAGTGTACGCGCCGAGCGTCGACCGCAGCGAGTTCGCTGCCGGAGATTTGACCGAAGAGCCTGCGAACGCGGCGCTGGTGAAGGTGGCGCTTTCGAACAACCGTTCGACTGGTGAGCGCCATGTTCCGTGGAGTGTTGGGCACCGTCATTCCGCCGGTACAAATGCGCCCATTCGCACGGCAGTGGCTTCGAGTCTCCGGTCCAGAGTCCACAACCCACACCCTGCCAGGAGCGTCGAAGCCAACAGGTGCATGTCTATCCAGCCGAGGCCGTGGCCATGGAGCTTGTGTGCGCCTGCGA
>Ga0310122_10002713_pt1 | contig 11250 bp, 7 predicted proteins | sample CB6_Bottom_1051__FD_203503 | JGI IMG/M metagenome (GOLD analysis project Ga0310122, IMG submission 203503) | Marine microbial communities from Western Arctic Ocean, Canada - CB6_Bottom_1051 | ecosystem: Environmental > Aquatic > Marine > Oceanic | place: Canada: Western Arctic Ocean | collected...
GGAGCCAGACGCCGCCGAGGATGCCCTCGGGGTTGAGCAGGGGCCAGCGGTCGACCAGCTCGTCGGGGCCGATGACCTCGACCTCGACGCCGAAGCAGTTGGCCATGCCGGCGCCGCGGACCAGTTCCTCGAGCCGGCCGGGGTTGTCGGCGATGCTGACGGAGCCGACCTTCCTGAAGCCGGTGGGGTGGCCCATCTCCCGTTCGAGCCGGTCGTAGAGGTCGGAGGAGTAGGCGGCCAGGCGGGTCATGTTGTGGGTTGCACGAAGGCCGCCCATCAGCCCGGCGGCGTGCCAGGTGGTGCCGCTGGTGAGGGCGTGGCGCTCGAGCAGGACGACGTCGGTCCAGCCCAGCTCGGTGAGGTGGTAGGCGATGCTGGCGCCGACGACGCCGCCACCGATGATGACGACCTGGGCCTGATCGGGGAGTTGTGGTGCCACGGTGGTGCCCTGCTGCTCGAAGGGATTGATGTTAGATGGGATTGCGTATAAGTTACAGACTCTAACAACGACGATCAGGGCCGTTCCGGCCTTTCGGGGTCGATGGCCGCCGATCGGTGGCCGGAGTGTACGGCACACTTCTCCGGGCAATTCGAGTGTGATCCACGAGAGCAGGTAGAGCGATGACCGACCAGCGTCGACGGGCCCAGCGCCACCTCGTCCCACACTTCACCCCCGGCGCCGCCTGGCGCAGCGACTCCCTTCCCATCTTCGAGCGCGGCGACGGCTGCTACCTCTACGACACCGATGGCAACGAATGGCTGGACGGCCTTGCCGGCCTGTTCTGCGTCAACATCGGCCACGGCCGGACCGACCTGGCCGAGGCCGCAGCCGATCAGATGGGCCGCCTCGCCTATGCCACCAACTGGGGCAACGCCCATCCGCCGGCGATCGAGGCGGCGTCGATGATCGCCGACCTCGCACCCGGCGACCTCTCCGAGGTGTTCTTCGTCAGCTCGGGATCCGAGGCCGTCGAATCGGCGCTCAAGTTCGCCCGCAACTACCACCTCTCCCGGGGCGACGAGGGCCGCTACAAGGTCATCTCCCGTAACTGGGCGTACCACGGCACCACCCTCGGCGCCCTCGCCGTGACCGGCATCCCGAAGTTCCGCGACCCGTTCCTCCCCATGCTCTGGGACGGCGTCCGGCACGTGCCCAACACCCGCCAGTGCACCTCGCCGGCGGGCACGCCGGTCGCCGACCTGTCGTGCGTCCGGGCCATCGAGGAGATGATCCTCGCCGAAGGCCCGGAGACCGTCGCCATGGTCATCGCCGAACCGGTCCAGAACGGCGGCGGCGCCCTCGTCCCCCCCGACGGCTACTGGCAGGAGTTGCGCCGCATCTGCGATCGCCACGGGGTGCTGCTCGTCGCCGACGAGGTCATCTGCTCGTTCGGGCGCTTCGGACACTGGTTCGCCAGCGAGCGCATGGGCGTCGTGCCCGACATGATCACGTTCGCCAAGGGCGTCACCTCTGCCTACCAGCCCCTCGGAGGCGTCGTCATCCGCGGCGAGCTGGTCGAGGCGATCCACGACTCGGCCATGGGCGCCTACGTGCACGGCTCGACGTTCGGCGGCCACCCGGTCGCCACCGCCGTGGCCGTCGCCAACATGACGGCCATGCGCGACGAGGGCGTGATGGACCACGTGCTCGCCCACGAGGCCGGCATGGCCGAATCGCTCGCCAAGCTGGCCGACGCCCACCCGTGCGTGAAAGAGGTCCGGGGCACCGGCTTCTTCTACGCCGTCGACCTCTGTGCCGACCGTGGCGATGGCCGCGAGCTGAGCCCCACCCAGGAGGCCGGCCTCCGTGGTGGCGCCCTGGGTGGCTTCGTCCGGGAACAGCGCATGACGATCCGTCCCGACGACCGTGGCTACACGGGCCTGACCATCGCGCCGCCGCTGATCGCCGACGGCACCGTGGTCGAGGACCTGGTGAACCGGACCGACCGGGTGCTGGAGCGCACGGGCGCCTGGCTGGCCGAGAACGCCTGAGCGGGATCCGATGAGCGGCCCGACGCCGGCCATCGTGGCCGGCTGGTACGAGCGTGCGGCTGCCGACCCGGCACGTGTCGTCCTCGCCGACCTTGGCGATCCGAGGGCAGACGAGGCGGCCGCCCTCCTGCGGGATGAGGGCCTCGCCGTGGTCGTCGAGCCCGTCGTCGATCCGGGCGACGTGGACTGCGGGCCGGCGATCGCCGCCGGGCTCGACCCGGCCGACCCGGTCGTCGCCGCCACCCTGCTGGTGCGAAGCGGACGGGCTGACGCAGCGGTCGCAGGTGCAACCCGACCGACTGCGGATGTGGTCCGGGCCGGACTCAGGGTCCTCGGCATGGCCCCGGGGGTCTCGACCGTCAGCAGCTGCTTCCTGATGGTCCTGCCAGACGGTCGTGCGATCACGTTCGGCGACTGTGGCGTGGTGCCCGATCCCGACGCCGAACAGCTGGCGTCCATTGCCGTCTCGTCCGCAGTGACCCATGCAGTGCTCACGGGCGAGGAGCCCAGGGTGGCGATGCTCTCGTTCTCCACGAAGGGAAGTGCGCAGCACCCCCGTGTCGACAAGGTGCGGGCAGCGACACAGTTGCTTCACGAGTTCGTGCCCGAACTCGTCGTCGACGGCGAGTTGCAGTTCGACGCCGCCTGGGCACCCGAGGTGGCTGCATCGAAGGCCCCGGGATCGCCGGTGGCCGGCCGGGCCAACGTGTTCGTCTTCCCGGACCTCGACAGCGGCAACATCGCCTACAAGGTCGCCGAGCGCCTGGCCGGCGCCCGGGCCTACGGGCCGTTGCTCCAGGGGCTCGACGGGGTGCTCCACGACCTGTCCCGCGGCTGCTCGGCCTCCGACATCGTGGACGTGTCCGTGATCGCCGGCCTCATGGCCGGCGCTCGCCGGGGCTGAGGAGGGGTCCGGGTGCCGCTCGAGGCCGTCCTGCTGGTGCTGGTCTCGACCGTGATCCATGCCGGCTGGAACGCCCGCCTCCACCGGATGGACGATCCGCCGGTGGTGATCGCCACCTCGTACCTCTGTGTCGGGATCGTGCTCCTGCCCATGGTGGTGGTCGATCCTCCGTTCGAGGTGCTGGGGTGGGTGGTCGCCTCGGCTGCCGCCCAGTCCGTGTACCTGGGCTGCCTCGGGGCGGCCTATCGCGACGGCAGCCTGAGCGTCGCCTATCCGATCGCCAGGGGCACGGCACCGCTGCTGATCGGACTGGGTGGATGGTGGCTGTTGGGGGAGACACCTTCGACCGCCACGTCGGTCGGCCTGGTGGTCCTGACGGCGGGGATCCTCCTCGTGGCGGGCCTGGGTGCCCGGCTCCGGGAGGGTCGTGCCGTCGGCCTGGCGTTGCTCACGGGCCTCGGGACGGTGGTGTATTCGCTGATCGATGCCCGATCGGTCGACCTCACCGGCGCGCTCGGGTACCTCTCGCCCATCATGATCATGAGCTCCCTGACGGTCATCGCGGTGCGTCGACCGGGGATGGAGCGGATGCGGGCCTCGTTGCGTCCGGGCGTCCTGATCGGCACCGGGCAGGGGACCGCCTATGTGCTCATCCTCCTCGCCTTCCAGCAGGCCCAGGGAAGCGCTGGGCCCGAGGGCGTTGGGTGGGGCGCTGGCGGTGACGGTCGGTGCGGCGCTCGTGGTCTGGTGACCGTGTCACGGAACCAGGTGTCGCGGAACTATGCGCTCTAACTGGAATGTGAGAGGTCCTAACGTTAGGGTCAGGGCATGACCCGACACACCCTCGACACCGCTCAGGTCGTCGCGGCGGCGGCGGCCCTGGCCGATCGCGAGGGGCTCGATGCGGTGACCCTCACTCGTGTCGCCAACGAGCTGGGCGTCCGGCAGCCGGCCCTCTACCGGCACGTCGACGGCTACGACGCCCTGGTCCGGCTCTTGGGGTTGCGTGGTCGCGAGATCCTGGCCGACCGGCTCGGCGCCGCTGCCGTCGGCGTGGCGGGCGACGACGCGGTCCGGGCCGTCGGAAGCGCATGGCGGGAGATGGTCCGCGACCACCCCGGCCTCTACGCCGCAACCGACCGGTATCCCTGTGCCGGCGACGCCGAACTCGAGGCGGCCGTCGACCAGGTTGTCGTCGTCCTCAGCCGTGCCCTGACCGCCTACGACCTCACCGACGACGAGCAGGTCCACGTGGCGCGAACCCTGCGAGCGGCCTTCCACGGCTTCGCCCACCTCGAGGCCGGCGACGGCTTCCCGCAGCCCCACGACACCGACGACACCTTCGACCACCTGCTCGACCTGCTCTGCACGGGCATCCGCCCGCGGGCGACCCGGTAGTCAGGCCCACGATGCTCCGGGTCCGACAAGTCTGCCTGCGCCCATGACCCGCCTGGGGTTCGTCCTCGATTCGGGCAGCTGCATCGGCTGCCACGCCTGCACGGTGGCGTGCAAGAGCGAGCACGACGTGCCGCTCGGCGTCAACCGCACCTGGGTCAAGTACGTCGAGACCGGAGTCTTCCCCGATACTGACCGGCACTTCTCCGTCATGCGGTGCAACCAGTGCGAGGACGCACCGTGCATGACCATCTGCCCGACCTCGGCGCTGTTCCGGGCCGACAACGGCGTGGTCGACTTCGACGACCACAACTGCATCGGCTGCAAGGCGTGCATCAACGCCTGCCCGTACGACGCCATCTACATCAACCCCGCCACCTCCACGGCCCACAAGTGCAACTTCTGCAACCACCGGATCGAGGAGGGGCTCGAGCCGTCGTGCGTGATCGTCTGCCCGACGCAGGCCATCCGCGTCGGCGACCTCGACGACCCCGACTCCGAGATCTCCCGCCTCTTCGCCAGCGGCGAGGGCGACGTGCGGACGCCCGAGCAGAAGACCCGCCCCAAGGTGATCTACAAGGGCGCCGATCCCTCGACGCTCGACCCGCTGGCCTCGGCCATCGCCGCCGACGGCCTCATCTGGGCCGACACCACCCCGGCGCACTCGACACCGACCCCCGTGGCGCTCACCGCCGCACCGTCCCGCGACGACGGCGCCGCCATGGCCCGCACCGTCTACACCACCCAGCACAAGCCCACCTGGGGCTCGATGGTGTCCGGCTATCTCGTCACCAAGGCCATCGCCGCCGGGGTGATGCTGGTCGCAGCGCTGCTGGTGGTGCTCGGCCACGGAGCGGAACAGGCCGCCGTCGGCGTCGTGCCGCCGATGGTCGCCGGAGCCTTCCTCGTCCTCACCGGAGCCCTGCTGGTGGGCGACCTCAAGCAGCCGCGGCGCTTCTACTACCTCATCACCCGCGGCAACCGCAGCTCGTGGCTGGTCAAGGGCGCCTACGTCCTGGCCGGCTTCGCCGTGTGCCTCGCCGCCTGGTGGGTCGCCGGCCTGGTCGGTGCCGACTGGGTGCTGCCCCTGCTGGTCGTGCCGGTCGTGCTCCTTGCCCTCGGCACCGCCGGCTACACCGCCTTCCTGTTCGCCCAGTGCGAAGGCCGCGACCTCTGGCAGCAGCCGATCCTGCTCCCGACCCTCCTGGCGCAGGCCGTGGTCGCCGGCGGCGCAGCGACGATGGTCCTGGACCTGTTCATGGAGGTGCCAGGGATCGTGGCGGTGCGGACGATGCTGGCGATCGGCCTCGTTGCCAACATCGCGCTCGTCGTCGTCGAGGTCCGGGGCCGCCACTCGCGGCACGTCACGATGGCGATCGCCGACCTGACCCGGGGGGCACAGCGGACCCGCTTCCTCCTGTGGATGGTCCTGACCCCGCTCGTCCTCCCACTCGCACTGCTGGGTGAGGTGCCGGCGGCCCTCGGCGGCCTCTGCGCACTCGCCGGCCTGTTCGCCTACGAGGACGGCTACGTCCGGGCCGGCCAGTCGGTGCCGCTGTCGTGACGGAACTGCTGCCGTGCTGAGCGCCTACCCGCCCGAGGAGAACTGGGACGACCACCACGCCCTCGACGCCAAGGCCTGGCCCAGGAAGGTCGAGCGCCGCTTCCGCCTGGTGCCGACCACCTGCTTCAACTGCGAGGCCAACTGCGGGCTGCTGGCCTACGTCGACAAGGACACCGGCAAGATCGCCAAGTTCGAGGGCAACCCGGTCCACCCCGCCAGCCGCGGCCGCAACTGCGCCAAGGGCCCGGCCACCCTCAACCAGGTCGAGGACCCCGAGCGGATCCTGTATCCCATGAAGCGGGTCGGCGACCGTGGCGAGGGGCTGTGGGAGCGCATCACCTGGGACCAGGCGCTCGAGGAGATCGGTGGGCGCATCGGCCGGGCCTTCCGGGAGGACCGGGGGCACGAGGTCATGTACCACGTCGGCCGGATGGGCGACGACACGTACATGGAGCGGGTCCTGCACTCGTGGGGCATCGACGGCATGAACAGCCACACCAACATCTGTTCCAGTGGTGCCCGTGTCGGCTTCGCCACCTGGATGGGCTTCGACCGGCCGTCGGCCGACTTCGCAAACGCCAAGGTCATCTTCCTCATCTCCGCACACCTCGAGGCCGGGCACTACTTCAACCCCCACGCACAGAGGATCCTCGAGGGGAAGAAGAACGGCGCCACGATCATCTGCATCGACCCACGGTTGTCGAACACGGCGTCGCAGGCCGACCACTGGTTCTCGGCCTGGCCGGGCACCGAGGCGTTCCTGCTGCTCGCCATCGCCCGGCTGCTCATCGAGAACGACACCTGGGACCGGGCATTCGTCGAACGCTGGGTCAACTGGCAGACCTACCTCACCGAGACCCGTCCCGACCTCGAGCCGGTGTTCGACAACGTCGGTCCCGCCCTGCTCGACCACTACGCCGACTACACGCCGACCGAGGCGGCCCGGGTGTGCGGCATCGACGAGGACCGCATCCGCGAGGTCGCCAGGGTGATCGGCGAGGGCCTCGGCGGCTTCGCCAGCCACACCTGGCGGGCATCGTCGGCCGGCAACGAGGGCGGCTGGCAGGTGTCGCGCTGCCTCTGGTTCGTCACCGTTCTCACCGGCAGCGTCGGCACCGAGGGCGGCACCAACGCCAACGGTTGGAACAAGTTCATGCCGGTCACCCCGATCCAGCCCGAACCCCAGGGCGAGTGGAACGACCTGACCTGGCCCGCCGAGTACCCGCTGTCGCACCACGAGATGTCGATCCTGCTGCCGCACTTCCTCAAGTCGGGGCGCGGAAAACTCGACACGTATTTCACCCGGGTCTACAACCCGATCTGGACCAACCCCGACGGCTTCACGTGGCTCGAGGTGCTCGCCGATCCCGAGAAGGTGGGCTGCCACGTGGCGCTCACCCCGACCTGGAGCGAGTCGGCGTGGTACGCCGACTACGTGCTGCCCATGGGCGTCGGCGCCGAGCGCCACGACGTCGGCAGCTTCGAGACCCACAACGGCAGGTGGATCGGCTTCCGCCAGCCGGTGCTGCGCCGCCACCGCGAACTCGAGGGCGAGTCCTTCAACCGCACCTATGAGGCCAACCCCGGCGAGGTGTGGGAGGAGCAGGAGTTCTGGATCGACCTGTCGTGGCGCATCGACCCCGATGGCTCGCTCGGGATCCGCCGACAGTTCGAGAGCCGGGAGAACCCCGGCACCCCGCTCACGCTCGACGAGTACTACACGATGCTCTTCGAGAGGTCGGTCCCAGGCCTTCCGGAGGCTGCCGAGGCCGAGGGGCTCGCCCCGCTCGAATACATGCGGCGCAAGGGCGCCTTCGCGATACCCGGCGACCAGTACCGGGTCTACGAGCGTGATGTCGACGAGGCCGACCTGGTCGGCACCGTGAAGGACGAACAGGGCGTCTATCGCATGCCGGGAACCGCCGGCTCCTACGACTCGCTGGACGAGATCAGCGGCCACATGCCGTTCATCGGCGACGGCTCGCCGGCGGTCGACATCGACGGTGAGGCCAAGTTGGGATTTCCGACGCCGTCCAAGAAGCTCGAGCTGTTCTCCGAGACGATGCGCGACTGGGGCTGGCCCGAGTACGCCACGCCGACGTTCATCAAGAGCCAGGTCCACTGGGAGGACCTCGACTTCGCCGCCGGTGAGCGGATCCTCGTCCCCACCTTCCGGATCCCGACCCTGATCCACACCCGCTCGGCCAACTCCCAGTGGCTCAACGAGATCAGCCACCGCCACCCGCTGTGGGTCCATCCCGGCGACGCCGAGGAACTCGGCATCGAGGAGAACGGCCTCGTCCGGATCACCACCCGCATCGGCCACTTCGTGATCTCCGCCTGGCGCACCGAGGGCATTCGGCCGGGCGTCGTCGCGGCCAGCCACCACATGGGCCGCTGGCGCCTCGACGAGGACAAGGCCCGCTCCTGGGGAACCGGGAAGGCGTCGATCGACCGCGATGCCCACGGCCGCTGGCGCCTGCGCCGCGAGCACGGCAACCAGCCGTACGACAGCGACGAGCCCGACACCGGCCGCATCTGGTGGACCGACACGGGCGTCCACCAGAACCTGACGTTCCCGGTGCAGCCCGATCCGGTCAGCGGGATGCACTGCTGGCTGCAGCGGGTGACGGTCGGCCCGGCGCAGCCAGGCGACGCCTACGGCGACGTCGTGGTCGACACCGACGCCTCGCATGCCGTGTTCGAGGAGTGGCTGGCCAAGACCCGCCCCGGCCCGGGTCCCGGTGGCCTGCGGCGACCCCTCTGGTTCGCCCGCCCCGTCAAGCCGAAGGCCACCGCCTACCAGGCCGACTGAGTGCAGGGGAACAGCGCCCCTTCTGGCTTCTCGTAGACTGTCGGAGTGGGATCTGTGGCAAAGGTGATCACCCGGCGTCGGCTCGGAGAGGAAGAATCCTCGTTCGACTACTGGATGACGCGTACGCCACAGGAGCGCCTCGCCCACGTCGAGGAGTTGAGAGCCGACTACTACGGATGGACCAATGGAACTGGACCGCGGTTACAGCACGTCGTCCGCATCCTCCGTTGGATACGACCAGCACCCGTCCGGCCCCTGACGCGTGATGACCCCGGCTCTGTTCCGGGGAACTGCCGGGGTCATCGACGTGGCGGAAGGTATGGGATTTGAACCCATGGTGACCCGGAGGCCACAACGGCTTTCGAGGCCGCCCCATTCGTCCGCTCTGGCAACCTTCCACCGACGAGGCTAGCCAGCGGGCGGAACCCGGCCAACGGTGTTCCGGTCAGCGGCGGTCGGCGAAGAAGTCCGCCAGGAGTGCGGTGCACTCGTCTGCACGCACACCGTGGGTCACGGGGAACTCGTGGTTCAGGCGGGGGTCGGTCCCCAGGTGGTAGAGCGAGCCCAACGATCCGGCGTCGAGGTTCGCCCCGCCGTAGACGACCCGTCCGATCCGTGACGCCCAGGCGGCGCCGGCACACATCGGGCAGGGCTCGAGCGTGACCACGAGCGTCGCCCCGTCGAGTCGCCACGACCCGACGGCCTCGGCGGCGTCGCGCAGCGCCAATACCTCGGCGTGGGCCGTGGGATCGCCGGTGGCCTCTCGTTCGTTGTGGCGTCGGGCGACGACCTCGCCGTCGACGACGACCACGGCACCGACGGGGACCTCGCCGGCGGCTGCGGCCACGCGTGCCTCGTCGAGCGCGATGCCCATCAGCGCCTCGTCGTCCATCCTGCGACGATACGCGCCACACCCGCCCTCGAGCGTGGCGGCCAGGCGATCTGCGGCACCCCGGGGGTTCCGTTGAGAGCTGCTGCCTTCCGGCCCTGACCCGGTTCACGGGCCCCGGTCGCACAGGACCCGACCGCCACACTCCAAGACGGGTGTGTGTCGAGACGATACCCATCGTCCGGATGGCCCGCGCCAGGCCCTGTTCCCGTCGGGAAAGCGGCCGCTAGCCTTGCCTCCGGAAACCGCCCCGGGGCGGGATCCGGAGGGATGCGAGAGCGGACGAATCGGCACGCTTGGAAAGCGTGTGTGGCCCCGGTCACCGTGGGTTCGAATCCCACTCCCTCCGCCGACCGGTGGCCCGCGGCACGCCCCCGAGCGTGTCGCAGGGCCGCTGTAGGGTGAGCGGCGCATGGAATACACGTCCCTCTACCGCCGCTACCGACCGCGCCGGTTCGACGAGATCCGAGGGCAGGAGCACGTCGTCGCGGCGCTGCGCAACGCCGTGCGCGAGAACCGTGTCCAGCACGCCTACCTGCTGAGCGGACCCCGGGGCACCGGCAAGACCACCGCCGCCAGGATCCTCGCTGCGGTGCTCAACTGCCTGGACCCGGTCGATGGTGAGCCCTGCGGCGAGTGCGAGTCATGTCTCTCGATCGTCGCCGGTCGCTCATTCGACCTGCACGAACTCGACGCAGCTTCCAACAACAAGGTCGACGACATCCGCGACCTGTTGGCCAAGGTCGCCCTCGGCACGCCCGGCAAGACCAAGGTGTACCTCCTCGACGAGGTCCACATGCTCACCCCGGGTGCCGAGAACGCCCTGCTCAAAACACTCGAGGAGCCGCCGGCCCACGTCGTGTTCGTGCTCGCCACCACCGAACCTCACAAGGTCGTCGAGACCATCCGCAGCCGCACCCAGCACCTCGAGCTGGGCCTGCTGTCCGCCGAACAACTCGAGTCGCTGGTCGCCGACGTGGTCGCCGACGCCGGCCTCGACGTCGACGCCGAGGGACAGGCGCATGCGGTGCGGGCCGGCCGGGGCTCGGCACGCGACACCCTCTCCGCCCTCGACCGGGTCGTCGCCGGCGGCATCACCACCGACGACTCCACGATCACCGAACTGCTCGCCGCACTGGCCGTTTCGGACACGACGGCTGCACTGGCCGCCGTCGCGGCAGGTGTCGGGCGTGGGCGCGAGCCCCGCGTGCTCGGCGAGGCGTTGCTGTCGGCGCTGCGCGACGCCTTCCTCGTACGCATGGGCGTCCCACCCGCACAGCTCACCGAACAGGACCGGTTGCGGGCCGAGACGTTCGCCGAGTCGGTCTCCCCGGCCACGATCACCCATGCGCTCGAGGTGCTCGGCACCGCCCTCGTCGACATGCGGCGGGCACCCGATCCCCGGGTGGACCTCGAGGTGGCGCTGGTCCGGCTCACGGCTCCGGCGGCGGACGCCCCCGGGTCGACCTCCGTCGATGCCACGGTCATCGACGACCTCGTCCGACGCATCGAAGAACTCGAACAGGCGCTGGCGCAAGGCCGGCCGACCGGGGCGCCGGCTGCCGGACCGCCTCCGGTCCCCCCGAAGCGGTCGCGCAACGGCCCGGCGGCCAAGGCCCGCGAGACCCTCGCAACGCATCGCTCATCCGAGCCGGCACCAGCGCCGGCACCAGAACCGGCACCAGAGCCCC
>Ga0310122_10002715_pt1 | contig 11248 bp, 7 predicted proteins | sample CB6_Bottom_1051__FD_203503 | JGI IMG/M metagenome (GOLD analysis project Ga0310122, IMG submission 203503) | Marine microbial communities from Western Arctic Ocean, Canada - CB6_Bottom_1051 | ecosystem: Environmental > Aquatic > Marine > Oceanic | place: Canada: Western Arctic Ocean | collected...
GGCGGAGCCGGCAGCCGCGGGTGCTGAGTTACGGCCGGTGCCCAACGAATTGGAAGACGGCCTGGTGGGACAGGCAAGACCGTGACGGATCATCTGGTTTCAGTGCGAACGATTACCAGACCAACACATACCGCTGCCCACGCATGTGGGAGGAGCAAGCCGATGTTGTGCATGGATGCACGGACAGGGAGTGGATGGACCCGCAGGCTGAGAGTCATGACGGCAATACTAGTCATGGTCACTGTCGGGATCTCAGGCTGTGCCACGATCACGGGCCTCAGCGGGGTGCCGTCGGTTCCGGCCCACCGCGTGCCTCCCCAACTGTTGGCCTTACCCAAGAGCGACTTGCAGGAGATCAGCCTGGCTCGTCTGAGGCAGGATCCTCCGGAGGTCTACCAGTTGGCACCCGGTGACGTGCTGGGAGTGTTCATCCAGACGATCCTGGGCGACGCGGCCGCCGACGGGCAACTGGGCAGCAACTCGCCTCCGTTCCAGATTCCCGACGATCCGTCTCAGCCGCCGGTGTTTGGCGTGCCCGTGCCGGTCCGTGAAGATGGGACGGTGGCTCTGCCGCAGTTGCCTCCGATCAAGGTCACCGGCCTGACCCTGGCCCAGTTGACCAGCCTGATCCGCCAGGAATACTCACTGCCCAAACGCGACATTCTCAAGAAAGGCAACGACCGTGTGATGGTCGGCCTGATCCGCAAGCGGACCTTCCGCGTGCTGGTGGTTCGCGAGGAGAGTGGGGGGCAGATGGGCGTCAGCAAGCGGGGGACCGGGTCAACCATCGACCTGCCCGCCTACCAGAACGACGTGCTGCACGCTCTGAACGCCACCGGCGGACTGCCGGGCCTGGATGCGAAGAACGAAATCCGCATCTACCGGGGAGCGTTTCAGGATGCCGTTGAACGGGACAGGTTGATCGCCGACATCAAGGCCGGCCGAAAGGTCTGCGAACGAGCTCCCGGGGAACCCGTTGATGAGAACGTGACGGTCATCCCGCTGCGGTTCTCTCCGCACCAACTGCCCGAGTTCTCTCAGGAGGACATCATTCTGCAGACCGGCGACATCGTGATGATCAGTAGCCGCGAGGAGGAGACCTACTTCACCGGAGGTGTGCTCGGTGGCGGTGAACATGCCCTGCCCCGAGACAAGGACCTCGATGTGCTCGGTGCCATTGCGGTCTCCGGGGGTCAGCTGGGAGCTGGTGGCAGTACGGGAATGGCAGGCGGTGGAGGAGGAGGAGGTGGCCGGAGTTCAGGTGGCGGAAGGGGCAGCTACAGCGTACCGGCCTCGAAGGTGATCATCCTGCGTCGGACGCCCGATGGAGGACAGATTCCCATCCGCATCGACCTCAACCGTGCCCTCGAAGACCCGCGTCAGCGAATCCTGATCCAGCCCAAGGACGTGGTGATCCTGAGGTACACGTGGGACGAGGAGCTTGTGAATTTCGCCAGCAGCCTGTTGCAGTTCAATCTGTTGTTCAACGGGTTCTCAGGCGGAGGCATCTAGGGACTTTCGTGGCAGGGACGCCGCGAGTTGCGGAGGCCAACGCGAAAAGGCCCGCTCCGGAGGATCCGGGGCGGGCCTTGAGCATGCGCCGAGGTCGGGCAGGCAGCTTCGAGTGGTCTCTCAGGGGTCGCTGCGGGCGCCGGTGGCGAAGAGTTGTCCGGCGGGCCACGAAGCGATCCTCTGCCAGTCGGCGGGCAACGACGTGGGCCAGGTGTCGAGGAATGCGGGGAGCGGCTCGTGGTAGTCGTTGCGAAGTTTCGAGAGGCGATGCGGGACGATCAGGACCCATCCCTGTCGTGGTGCCGCGTGCCGTGGATCAAAAATCTGGACCACACCACCTCGGGTGGGCCCCAGCAGTGCCAGGCAGCCTGCCGTGTTGCCGTCGGTCAGCAGGACCGGCGGGCTGGCAGAAGAATCGATCCGAGCCAGCACATCGTGGTACATCTGGTTGAGCGGATCATGGCGTGACTGGTTGATCCAGCCGGGACCGGTGCTGACGACAATCAGAACTCCGATCGCCACGGCCAGCAGCTGAGCGCAGCGTCGACTGGAACCTCGCAGGTCCCGGGCCAGCCCCATCATCAGATAGGCGGTCAGCCCACAGGCGGGCAGGAACAGCGGGAGCAGATATCGTTTCTTGAGGACCAGGGGTCGGTAGGGATCCCAGCCGGTCGGAGCCACGTTCAGCAGCAGTCCCATCAGCAACAACCATGCGGCACAGAAGGCAACGCGGCGATCGCGGCGCCATGCGGCCCAGGCGATTGCAAGCAGCGCCAGCTTGACCGTGATGTTCGAGGCGAGCAGGATGCGGGGTCCCGTCTGCAGCAGCCGCTGGCCGAGTGCGGTCGCGTATTGGCCGGCGGGCCAGCCGTCTCGACCACCCTCGACAAACCAGAACAGCTCGGCGTTGTATTCGAAGTTGCGGGCCGTGGCGTGGAACCGGTACAGGGCATCCCCGGTGACCCATCCGTAGCAGACCGCCTCGATCGCCACGACACTGAATCCGGCGGCCACCAGCGCCACCGCTGCGCGTCGTGATGCGGGGCGTCGGAGGCAACACCAGATCAGGTAGACCAGCACCAGGGGACCAAGAAAGCTGACGGTCGACTTGTGCAGCCATGAGAGTCCCAGTGCCAGGCCAGCGGTGATTCCCGTTGCGATCGGGTAGCGTGTGCGACCGTCCCGTTGGCATCTGAGCATCAGCAACAGGCCCAGGTGGGCCCAGGCACCGGCCGGCAGATCGGGCAACAGCATCGTGGCATACCGCAGGTGCAGCGGCACGACGCCGAAGAGCAACGTACCCAGAGTCGCCACGCGGGGTCCGAACAACTCGTTGAGCAACAACCAGGCGATCACGATGCCCGCTACGGTGGCCAGCAACGGGTAGGCCATCAGGGTCCACTCGGATGGCCCGAAGATTCCCAGCAGCAGGGCCACCGGCGCCAGCAGGCCGATACGCACCGGGAAGACTGGTGGTCCCTGGTAGTCGACCAGCGGCAGACGGAATTCCGAGAGGCTGGTGGCCAGGTTGGCATAGTGCAGGTCATCGTGACCGGTCAGGCCCTTTGCGGTACACAGGTAGAGAATCGCAAATGTGACGCCCAGTGCAGCGGGGACCATTCGCATGTCGGCTCGAGCGAGGGCCGAGAGTGCTCTGGGTTCGGCGGCCAGTCTGACCGGGGCGTGTGCGTGCGACGAGGAGATGAAGGTCATGAGATCGTGGCCGAGGAGGCCCAGGCCAACAGCACGATGCAGACCAGGCCTGCCAGGTAGCTGGCAGGATCACGAGTCGCAAAGACCACGGGGTCATCGTGCAGGCGGCCGGTAATCGCCAGGTGCCACGTCCGCAGCAACCAGCTCAGCAGCACAGCGCAGATCAGCAGCAGCGGCCACGGGGTGGAATAGAGCGCGGTCATGGCGGGACTGAAGCTGTAGGCAGCCAGGACGACGATCGAGCCGACTCCGGTGACGAGTCCGGTGCAGTGGACCCAGCCGCGGTCCCTCGCGCGGTAGGATCGCCCCGGCAGAGATGTCGCCGGGGTCCCTTTGACCAAGCGTGACAACTCGGCCGATCGCTTGGCGAGTGCGAGCGAGAGAAACAGGCAGGCTGCGAATGCCAGCAGCCACCCGGAAACCACGATTCCCGTTGCCAGTCCACCGGCCTGGATCCTGAGCATATAGAACAGGACCAGGGCCAGTACATCGAGCAGTACCAGTTGCTTGATGAAGTGGGTGTAGGCCTGGTTGAGCAGCAGGTACAGCGCCAGCAATGCGGCCAGCCGCGGAGTGCACAGTGCGGCGACGACCAGCCCGGCGGCGCCCAGCAGCACAGCCAGCGGCATCGCAAGCCGGATCGGAAACGATCCGTCGGCCAGCGGACGCGACCGCTTGGAGAGACTCAGTCGATCGGTGTGCCGGTCCTTGAGGTCGTTGAGGACGTAGGTGGCCGAGGCACACAGTGTGAAGGCCAGCAGCCCCACCAGGGCGTCGGCGAGAATCTGGTGCGAGCCCCAGCGATGAGCGAGGACCACCGGCACAAGCACCAGCAGGTTCTTGACCCACTGGTGCGGCCGCAGCAGTCGCCACAGGGGGCCAACGGTGAGCGCGGTGGTCCCGGAGACCGAGGTCGAGACTGATGTGATGGGAGTGCGCATAGTGAGAGTGCGGGAGCGTCGGGGGGTCAGGAGGACCCCGGATCGGTTTCCTGGGCGACCTCAGTCGATGCAACCCGTGCCGGTTCCGTGGCGGGTTCCGGAGCCGGGAGATCGTCCGAGCCTTCGTAGGCATACCCGCTGTCGTAGCCGTAGCCGTAGCCGTAGCCGTAGCCGTAGCCGTAGCCCGAAGCGTTGTAGCGGTAGGAGCCGTAGCGACCGTACTTGCCGTAACCGTAGGACTTCTTGGCACCGGCGCCATTGACCACGACTCCAGCCAGCGTGGCACCGACAGAACTAAGTATCTCAGCGGCGCGGGTGACCGAACTGCGTGCGTTCTTCTGGAGCCGGATTGTCAGAAAGACTGCATCAACGCGGGCGGCGACCACGCTGGGATCGGTGACGGCCAGCAGGGGAGGCGTATCGAGAATCACGTAGTCGTACTTGTCTCGGACCACGTCGAGGAATCTTTCGAAGCTGGCAGATGTCAGCAATTCAGCGGGGTCAGTGGGCCGCCGACCACAGACCAGGCAGTCGAGACTGTCTATGCTGCTACTCTGCAGGACGTCTGCCAGTTCAGCCTGTCCGCGGAGGACCTGGACGAGGCCCTGATCGTTGGGCAGGCCGAAGATCTTGTGGACTCGAGGTCGTCTGAGGTCGGCGTCGACCAGCAGGACCGACTTGTTCGAGTTGGCGATCGATACGGCGAGATTGGCTGCCAGGGTCGATTTGCCGTCTCCGGGGTTGGGGCTGGTGATCTGGATCACCCTGTGTCCACTGGCCTGGGTATTGAAGTACAACGCGACTCGAACCGCGCGGTAGCACTCGGCGTGTTGAGACTGCGGCCTGTGAAAGGCCACCACGGTCGGTTCGATCGGAGATCCGGGGTGCTGGGCATTTCGGATCGAGCGTGGCATGTCGGCGACGTGCCCGATCACCGGGACACCCAGTTGAGCATGGATGTCTTCGGGGGCCAGGAAGCGGTTGTCGGCCTTCTCACGGATGTAGGTCAGTGCCAGGCCGACGATCAGTCCGAAGATGCTGCCGGTGGTGATGAAACGGGCCAGGTCGGGTGCCGTCTGCCGGGCACGCGAGGACTTGTTGATCACCTCCATCGTGTACGCACCGGCGGTTTCGTTGAGCTTGATCTCACCGAGTCGCTGGACGACCAGTTCGAAGAGCCGCTTGGTGCGGTCGATCTGGTCTCGCATCGACTGGTCCTTCAATTCGACGTCCGAAGACGACTTCAAATTCTTCCGCTCGTCGGCGAGCATCGATGTGAATGCCTCCTCCTGAGAATTCAACAGCTTGACTCTCTGGTCCAGCGAAGCGATGTAGACGGTGACAAAGTCCTGCTCCTTCTCCGGTTTCTGCCCCTTGGTGCTACCCGTATCGATGCGGAGCAGCCGCCGAGTGATCTCGATCTGTCGACGCACCTTGCGGACGCTGGGGTGCATCGGACCGACACGCTCCAGCAGCATCTGCTCCTCGAGCATCAGCGGGAATAGCCGAGCGGTGAGTGACTGGGTGGGGATGGCACGGCCGGAAACAGTTCGTTGTTCGCTGAGCTTGTCGATCATCAGCATCAGGGCTTCCTTGCTCCCACCGCTCTTGAGGGCCGCTTCGATCGAACGCTTCTCGGCAACCAGCTCGGTCTTTTCGAGGAACGAGTTGGACCGTCGTTCCTCGATTCCCACCAGTCGCGATCTCAGCAGGCTCTCTTTGCCGTCGGCCTTCCAGATGTTGGGCGTTTCGGCGCGGAATGTCCGGTAGTCACGCTCGCTGGTGGCCAACTGCTGCTGCAGGTCGTCCTTGGCCTGGGAGATCAGGCGTACGGCTTCGACGTTGACATCGCGGTGGCTTTGTTCGAGGTACTCGCCGTAGGCAGTGACAATGGCCCGCAACACCGTGCGGCAGTCCTGCGGCTCGAACCAACTGAAGGTCAGATCGAGGATGCCTCGGGTTTCGTGCCGGATCTTCAGGTTGGCACTGATAAGCCGAACCAGATTGCTGCGACCGGCCAGGGAGGGCAACTTGTCGAGCTGTGCCGCGCGGATCGCCGGATCGATGATCCGTGGACTCTTCAATAACGCGATCTGGGTCTCGAGTTCATCTCGAAACTCGTTCGTCTCGAGCCCGGCCACCGGCAGTTGAGCCTCGGGTCGATTGACCAGGACTCGTGCGCTGCAGGCATAGACGGGAGGCTCGATGGTGAAGAGGTAGTAGTTGATCCCGAGCGAGATCGAGATGGAAAGCAGCAGCAGCCACTTTCCTCTGAGGACCATGCCCCAGAGCCCCTGCGTGGCCGAGGGCGGTTCGATGGCTCGAGTTGTGGTTGCCGCGGCACCGGTTGAGGTGTTGTCCGGGCGCTGTGAGTCGATGTATGGGTCTGAGTTCACGGGTCTGTCCTTCAAGTCTCTTGACGTTGCTTCAGATCAAGCGGAACGGCAGATGGGATTCCGGTTGGTAGCTGGGTGTCATCGCGTGTTGCCAGGTGTCATCGGAACGGGGGCAACGAGTGATGTGATGAGTTTCGTGTCGGGGAGCAGCAGTCGACCTGCTGGAGGCAGGGCGATGCCTCGGGCGTGGATGCCGACGTGTGCCAGCACGGTGGCCGCGAGGTCCCCGGGAGAAATCGAATTCGAGCGAGGTGCCTGGCCCTTGGGATCGGTGGCTCCCAGGGTACGTCCGCCCGAGTCGGCTCCACCGCACCAGATGGCCGTCATCGCTCGCGGCCAATGGTCTCGACCCGAATACCGGTTGACTCGCGGAGTGCGGCCGAATTCGCTGAGGACCAGGACGGCGGTCGAATCGAGTCGGTCGCGGTCGGCGAGGTCATCGATCAGTGCCGAGAGGGCGTTGTCCAGGGGCGGCAGCTGGCTGCGCAGGCTGGTGAAGTTGTCGCGATGCGTGTCCCAGCCGGGCACCGGGACCAGTACGAACCGGGAACCGGCCTCGACCAGTCGGCGTGCCAGCAGCAGATGATGACCCAACTCGTGCTCACCATACCGGTCCCGCACCGCTGCGGGTTCCAGTTCGGCGTTGATCGTGTCGCGGAATGCCTGTGAGGAGAGCAGTTCGAGTGACTGCTGGTAGGCCTCGTCCCGAGTCAACTCGGAACTGTTGGCAGTGGCCCCCGCTGCACTGCCCTCATCGAGCAGTCTCAACAGTGCCCTGCGACCGTTGCGTCGCTGTTTTCGTGGCGATTGGGCCAGCAGTTGGCCTCCGTCACCCAGCACACTGAACGCGTTGCAGGCCGGGCCGAGCACACCCGCGTCGGAGGGCTGGCGCGGTATCGCGGTGTAGGCCGGCGGCACCTGCCAACCGACCTGGTGAGCCACCACCGAGCCGATGCTGGGAGTGTCGACCGACGTGAAGCGTTCACCGGAGAGGGCCTGCCGTTCGGCGAGGCGATGGTCTCCCTGGCTGTGTGCCATCGACCGCACCAGCGTGAACCGATTCAATCGCCTTGCCAACTGCGGCAGCTGGTCACTCAACCGAATCCCCGGCGTGGCGGTTGCGATCGAGCCGAACTCGCCACGGATCTCCACGGGTGCGTCGGGTTTGGGGTCGAGTGAATCGAGGTGACTCAGGCCTCCGGCGAGGAAGACGACTATGGCACTGCGCGGCGGCGACTTGGACTGCGTGTTGGGAGGCGTTGCCAGGAGCCCGGAGAGATTCTGAGATCCCAGGCAGCTGAGGGCTCCGGCGGTGAGCAATCCGCGGCGGCTGATGGGTGGGATTGTCATATCAGCGGATGAATTGAAACTCGCGAGAATTGACCAGCGCCCACAACACGTCGCTCCAGCGGTCGAGCGAACGGACATCAGGACCGACATGTTCGAGGCAGGCGAGCCGTTCGCGTCGACTCGGAGGTCGGCACAGGCAGGCCAGGAAGATGGAATCGAGGGTCTGCTCTGGGGAGCTCTGTCGAGCGAGCAGCTGATCGAGGCGTCCACCGGAGGCACCCAGTCGCTGTTGGAGCGTGCTGTCGACGAGCAGATACATGGCGGCTTCGACCCGCAATCGTGGCGCAGCCTCGGGCTGACCGCAGAGGATCCGGGTGCCTCGTTCGGCAGCATCCTCGGGACCTGGTAGAACCCCCGGTGATGCGAGAGAATCAGGCACAGCGGTGCCGCTGGCCTGCGCAATCGACCTCAGCAGCGCGCGGCCGGGGATCGGTCTTGGGGAGAACCGTGCGTAGGAGTCGTTGGCAGGGACTTCGGATCCGGCGACCGGTTGGCTCGAACGCTGGTAGGCTCGGGAGTTCATGATCAAGCGGTGCAGGTGTCTCAGCGACCTCTTGTGCCTGCGGAAGTCGTCCACCAGCCACTCGAGTAACCTGAGTTGGTCTCCGTGGGCCAGCTTGCGGCCGAACCACTCGTTCCAAACCCGGTTGACGATCACGCGATCCATCTCCCGCTGCGGGGGTTGCAACATCCACGCCAGCAGCGTGCGTCTGGGATCGTCGTCGACGGCGTCTGTGATCGCGGTCTTGTCGAACAGCGTGGGGACCGAGTCGGTGTCGGGGCGAAGCGGCTCGAGGTAGATCTCGGTGTCTCGTCGCGGTCGATCGGGTTGCTGCCGACTTGTGAGTTCTCGTCGCCATCGATTCAGCAGAGGCTCCCGCAACCGGGCGTTGGGCTGCTTTGCCGTCGAAGCGGCGTCGGCGGCCGTGGCGACCAGCAGTGCTCCGGCGAGTATGGCCAGGGAAGCGGCGATACCAGGCCGAGGTCCGACTGACACGAGCAGGCGTCGACAACCCACAGTTGTGGCCAGCAACGCCAGGCCACCCAGCAGTGCGATGGCCAGGTAGAAGACCATGTGACCGGTGCGGTCCCCCAGCCACCAGTTCGTGATCCAGAGTCCGGGGCTGGTGACTCGAGTCGTAACCACCGGAACCAGCAGGTGTGAGAAACAGCTGGTGGCGTAGACGCCGCCCGCCAACATCAACAGGCCCCCGCAGAGTGTCCATCGAGCCGGGATCCGGCGTCCGCGTCGGGCCAGGTACGTGGCCAGCAGGAACAGCGCGGCCAGCAGAGTGGCTCCTGCCATCGACGCCGAACGGACCAGGTCCACGCGACGCTGCAGCGCGACGGGTGGGGCCTTGGCGTGGGTCAGGCGTCCGAATACGGCGTGAAAGTCACTGAAGTCGCGTTGAGTCCACTGCCCGTCGGGGTGGTCGTGGCAGCGTGCACATTCGATTTCGACACCCAGGAACGTGTTGGCCACCGTGCTGCCGATCAACTCGCGGTTTTCCAGGTGAACTCGCCAGAACAGGTCGTTGGTCCGGCGGCGGGCGTATTCCCGGCTGCCGAGGTCTCCGGACTTGACCCGCTTGATGAAATCGTGCTGGGCTCCGATGGCCTCGTGGTCGGGGCGTCCGTCTCGCGTTGTCGCCAGCAGAAATCCCGCCACGATCTGATCGTAGGGTTCGTCACGTTCGAGTCGGACTCGCAGCCACTCGACCCACATCTTTGAAAACGACTCCGGCGGAACTCTCATCCTCGCCGACGCTCGTCGCACCTGTCGGTTGAGCCCGGCATGGCAGCCGGTCCATTCGGCCATCCAGACCGCCCAGCGTTGGCTGGCGTCGTGGCTGCCGAGGAGTCTCTCGATCAGCCTGTGCCGGCGGCCCGGCTTGGGGTCGGAGAGGAACCGGGTACGTTCCTCCAGGGTCGGCAGCCGTCCGCAGGCATCGAGTGTGGCTCGCCTGAGGAACTGGGCGTCGCTGCAGGCGGGGCCCGGGCTGATGCCCTCTGCGGCGAGTTGTTGTTCGAGGAACTGGTCGATGGATGAGCCGCCGGTGTTGGAGTCGGCCGGGGCGTTGTGCGAGGCCCAGGCGGGGGATGCCGCTACGAGCAGCAGCCAGCACACAAGCGACAGGTCCAGGCGAGGGCGATCAATCACGAGGCGACCTCGGCATAGAGGTCTTCGAATTCACCGACACAGCGATCGATGCCGTAGCGGTGCCTGATCAGTCGGTGAGCCGCGTCACCCATCTCGCGGCGGCGACGGGGGTTCCCCAGCAGTTCGAGTGCGCGGTCGGCCATCGCCTGCATGTCGTCGGCCTCGACGAGGAAGCCGGAGTGGCCGTCGTCGATGCACTCGGGCAGCCCGCCCACCCGTGTTGCGACTGCGGGGGTCCGACGTGCGGCAGCCTCGAGCACGACACCGGGGATGCCTTCGATTCGGCTGGGAAGCAGCAGCACATCCGCGGCGGTGGCGAGGTCGGCTGCGTCGGCTTGATCACCCAGGAAATGAATGCGTGATGCGAAGGGGCTGCCGGTGGCTGTTCGCTGGACACTGCTCCGGAGGGGGCCGTCGCCGCAGATCACCAGGTGGGTGGTGGGCGAGCGCGTTGCGATTCTGGAGAACGACTCGAGCAGCCCTGCATGGTTCTTTTCCGGCGTGAAGCCTCCGATGTGGATCACTGCCTGCCAGTGGTCGTCTGCGTCGAGTTGGATTCGCGAGGCAAGTAAGCGTCGCGCGGCCTTTGGGTCGAGAGTGGCGGGGACTGTGACGCCGCGGCGGATGGTCCGGGTACGTTGCATGGGAAAGTCGTAGGTGTGACACAGGTCGAGCGCACTGGCGTCGCTGACCGAGGTGGCCTGTGCGACGGACTTCATCAGCCATCGGCCCCAGGGTCGTTGCCAGGGCCGCGAGAGCCACCGGCTGGCGATGCTGATGTTGCGGTAGACCAATGGCCAGCGGCCTCGTGTTAGGCGACGGGCGAGCACGGCGTACTTCAACGCATGGAAGGCATTGGCCTGGACGACATCGGGTGCCTGTTCCTCGAGCAGGCCGATCAGCCGCCGGATGGCTCGGAATTCGACCCGCCCCTGGCGGTGTGCTCCCAACTCGACCTCGGCCACCGCGTCCTCAAGCGAAAGGGCCAATTGTCCCTGCCGGCGACGGTAGATGGCCGCGAGGCGAACTTGGTGACCGCGGCGGCTGAGCCCTCCGCAGAGTTCTGCAGCGAAGACCTCGGCCCCTCGTAGCTCGTTGCGGGTGATCAGTTGCAGGACGTTCATGGAGCGAGTTGGGCGAGTACGGTGTCGTAAAGCTGTTCGATCTACCGTGTC
>Ga0310122_10002717_pt1 | contig 11242 bp, 5 predicted proteins | sample CB6_Bottom_1051__FD_203503 | JGI IMG/M metagenome (GOLD analysis project Ga0310122, IMG submission 203503) | Marine microbial communities from Western Arctic Ocean, Canada - CB6_Bottom_1051 | ecosystem: Environmental > Aquatic > Marine > Oceanic | place: Canada: Western Arctic Ocean | collected...
ATCATGCTCGTGCTTTCGGTGTTGGTGGCAACGATGGCGATTGTTTGGCCGCCGTTGAATCGTATGTATAGAGACTACACGTTGGACGAAGCGGTATCCAACGTCCAAACGTGTTTGGGGCAAGCCCGGTACTACGCTCTCGATGAATCGATCACCTATCAGTTTCGCTATGAACCAGACGGTGAAAACTATTTGGTCATCCCGTACGAAATGGAATTGGCCGGTGACGACGATTCCTCAGCCGGCACGCAATTCAAATACGCGAACAAGCTGAAAGAGGGAATGGCATTCAAGCTGCCACAAGACGCATCGAAGGAATCAGAAAGTATCGATGCCGAGTTTCTGGCCGGGTTGCCGAATTCTCACGATCTCGAATCAGTTGCCTGGTCACGGCCGATCTTGTTTTACGCCGACGGCACCGCTGAAGATTCGAAGTTCGTCGTCGAAGACTCGCAGCAACAATCGATTCAGTTCGTGCTGCGCGGACTGACCGGCTCGGTTTCGATCGGTCCTCTGAGCAAGGAGGGCACCGAATGAGAGTCCGTCGCGTCAAACAGAATCCACGGTGCCACCGAAACAGCGAGCCGCCACCGCGAATCCGGACTCGCAAGAGTTCGGGGGGAATGCCGGTCAACCCGAATTCTTGCGAATTCGGCGACAAGAATTCATCACGGCATTGCCGGTCTGGGCTGACGATGCTCGAAGTCATTCTGGCAGTGGGCATCTTCGTCATGTCGATGTCGGCATTGAGCCAACTGATTGCGACGGGTACGAGTGCCGCCGTGCAATCGCGGTTGCTGACGCAGGCCGTCATGCGGGGCGAGGCAAAAATCGCCGAAGTCGTATCGGGATTCGAACCTGTTGAAGACGTTAGCGACGGCAAATTCGAAAATGATGATGAGAATTGGTCCTGGAGCATGCAGGTTCTGGACGGCCCGCATATCGATTTGCTCGAACTGGTCGTTACCGTGTCCTACAACGGCGAGAGCGACAATTCCTCGGTGTCCACAACACTCAGCCGTTACGTCCGCGATCCCGCGGTCTTCATGGAATTCGATGACTTAAGCGGGGACATGGAATGATGCGTTCGATGTCTCAAACTGATGTTCGTCGCGTGCCCAACAATCGTGGTTTCACGCTGCTCGAAATTCTGCTCGCATTAAGTCTGACCGTTGCGTTGCTCGCTGCCGTGTACGCGGCGTTGGATCTGCATTACAAATTCGTCATGTCCGGGCGCGAGGATGTGAAGCGGGCGCAATTGGCGCGATCGTTGCTCAAAGAGATTGCCACCGACATCCGCTGCGTCGTGTATGCTCCGGAAGAAGAGGAAGAGGCGCCGCCCAGCGAAGCGGACTCGGAATCAGAGACCGGCGACAATACGTCGGGCCTGATCACCGATGATGGCAGCGGTTCGGATACCGATTTGGAATCGATCGAAGTTGCTGATCCCGCCGACGCGTTTGCCGGCGGCGGTGTCGGGGTTGTCGGCAACGCGACGTCACTGGTACTGCATATCAGCCGGCCGTCCCGCACGCAGATGATTTCGCGGGGCGCGGATGACGGCGAACCGCCGCCCGTCCAAAGCGACCTTCAATCGGTCTCGTATTTCCTGGCCGGCGAGGATGGCGGCACCTTGCAGGAAATGGTCGCCGATCAGATCGGTTCCGACGTCGAAGGATTGGCTCGCATGTCGGGCGACCGGTTGGCCATGGATCTCGCCGATGCCAATGGCGACCTGCAATCACTGGCGGCACGAACCAGAATGCTCGCTGAAGAAGTCGACTTTTTGCAGTTTCAGTATTTGGACGGACCGGATGTCTTGGACGAATGGGACAGCAAGGCCTACGGCCGGTTGCCGTCAGCGATCGTCATCGAAATCGGTTTCCGTGCCCCGGAAGCAACCGACAACATGCTCACGCAAAAAGTTGTCAGCGCGATGACCGAAAAATATCGCCTTGTCGTCCATCTTCCGCTCGCCAATCCAACGGATGCGTCTTCGGACTATTGAGAGGGAATTGCGATGCACAACCAACATCTTGCAAACAATCGTCATTCCGCCGGAGTAAGCCCGACGGTGATGTCCGCGACTCACACTTCGTTAACACGCAACCCGACCTTCGCGAAACGTACGAAGACGAAAGCTCATGACTCACGCCGGGGCAGCGTGCTGTTGGCAGTCTTGGTGATCATCGCCATTTTTACGCTGAGCGCGTACACATTTTCAATGACCATGGTTGGCGAACACCAAGCGGCAGCGATGCATCTTCGGGGCGTGCAGACGCGATTGTACGCCGATTCGGGAGTCGAATTGATCATGGCGACCGTTGGCGACATTGCGGAGGACGCCGACCGCAATTACTACCACAACCCTGACATGTTTCAGGACGTGTTGGTCAAGGACTCGGAAAACCGCCGGGGCCGCGGAAGATTCAGCATCGTCGCGCCCATCGAAAGTGACGAATCAACCAGTTCGATCCGGTTTGGCCTGATCGACGAGTCGTCGAAACTGAATATGAATTTTCTGCTCCAGGACGAAGATGCCGACGACCCGATCAGCCAAGAGAAAACTCGCGAACGGCTGATGTACCTTCCCTACATGACCGAAGAAATCGCTGACGCGATGCTTGATTGGCTCGACGAAAATACCGAACCACGCGAGTACGGCGCGGAAGACGAAGTCTACATGTCGTTGGATCAGCCGTATGCCGCCAAGAACGGGAAACTGGAATCACTCGACGAATTGTTGCTCGTCAGCGGGATGACTCCCGAATTGCTTTACGGAGAAGACACGAACCGCAACGGGCTGCTGGATCCCAACGAAAACGATGGCGACAAGACTCCGCCTTTTGACAACAGCGACGGCGTGCTGGAACTCGGCTGGAGTGCCTATCTGACTGTTTACAGCCGCGAGGCAAACCGGCGATCCGACGGGTCCGAACGAATCAATGTGAATGAGAATGCACTCGACCAACTCTTCGATGCATTAGAAGAAGAATTCGACGAGGACACCGCACGCTTTATTGTCGCCTATCGAATTTACGGAGCCTACCAAGATCCGTCCCAAACGTTTGACGAAGAGGGTGGATCCACGTCATCGAGTAGCCAAAGAAATAACACACAAGCGGGCGCGACCGAATTACAAGAACTGGCGCAGTCAACAGCCAACGCGCTGTTTCGCGCGGCCGAAAACGGCACTGTGACACGCGGTGGTCTCGATCTTTCTCAGGGCGGACAGTATCAGCTCGGGTCAATTTACGATTTGGTGGGCGTCAAAGTGGAGGCACAAATCGCCGAAGAGCCGGTGACGATCGAAAGTCCGTGGCAGATCGATTCGGGTGATTTGCAGGAAAACCTGCCAATTTTGCTCGACACGTTATCGCTGACTGATGATCCCATCATTCCCGCTCGCATCAACATCAATCAAGCGCGGCTCGAAGTTCTTCAGGGGATCCCCGACATGCCTGTCGAAGTCGCACAAGAAATCATTGACCGGCAAATGATCGGATCGGCCGGTGAACCGCTGATTGACGAAATCTCGATGCGAAACACGTGTGGATGGCTCTTGATTGAAGGCCAGTTGGAAATCACGCAAATGCGGCAGCTCGACCGGTTTATGACGGCTGAAGGTCACGTCTATCGTGCTCAGGTCGTTGGTTATTTTGACGAGGGCGGACCCTTCACGCGGTTGGAAGCCGTGATCGATGCCACCGAATCAATTCCGAAAACTATTTTCGTTCGCGACCTGACGGATCTTGGAAAAGGGTACTCACGCCGCGTCTTGGAAACCGGCGCGATTAGCCGGTGAATTTGAAAGTCGCTGTTCGATCTTGTGTTCGGTCGAAACGTGATTGAAGATAAAAGGTGACTCCTCTCAAGAAACTTCCGTCGAAACAGTCAGTTTGTTTTGGCAGAAGTTACTGACTCGAATTGTAGCGATCTAAACAAACCACTTGCGGTGGCTGGAGAATAACATGCTTGCAATCGACTGGGAAAAAAACCAACTGTGCGGCGTTGAAGCCGACGTTTCGCGCGGCCGTGTGAAAATCAAACGGTGTTTCACGCTGACGTGGCCCGAAGACATCAATCCGATGCAAAGCCCCGAAGCCGCGGGCGAATGGCTGAAGGGCCAATTGGCCGAAGCCGGTGTTTCCGACCGCCAGGCTATCGTCGCGTTGCCGCGTGAAGATGCCGTCGTGCGGCACTTGGAACTTCCCGCCTCGCCGAAATCCGAGATACCCGATCTCGTACGATTTCAGGCGTCCACGAAATCGACGTTGCCTCTGAACCAATTACATCTCGACCATTTGCCGTTGCCGGCGCGAAAAGGATTCGAAGGACTCGAAGTCTTGATGACGACGATTTCGAAGCTGTTGTCCGACACGATCAAAAAGGTCTTGCAAACAGCCGGCGTGGAACTTGTTTCGCTGGGGATCACTCCCGTGGCGGTGGCCGAGTTGATCTCGCGCGTTGAACAGAGTGGCGACCGGGCCGGCGCAACGGATTCCAGCTTGATCGTTTCACAGCACGGCAATCGTGTCGAGATTTCCATCGTCCGGCAACGGGCATTGTTGTTTTCTCACTCGGCACGGCTCGGCGGCGATGAAACGGAAGAACATGACGCTCAGTCGATTCTGGCCGAAATCAGCCGGTCGTTTGTTGCTCTTCAAAAGACGCAATTAGAGATCTCCATCGGACGTGCCTGGGTGTTGGGTTCCGAGGAAGAAACGCGGCCACTGGTCGCGGCACTCGAAAAACGAATGGCCATCACGACGATCGCCGGTGACGACTGCGACGTCAAGACGATCGATCCGTTGAAGGCGGCCGGCGTCACCTTGTCCACCAAGAAAACGCCCGGCAATCACACATTGTACGCCGGCCCGGTGGGAATGCTGTTGGCTCGTGAAGACCGGCTGGTCGAATCGGTTGACTTCTTGAATCCTCGCAAGCCGGAAGTCAAACCTGACCGCCGCATCCACAAAGCCGGAGCAATCGCGGCGGCGGTCGCCACATTGCTGTTGGCATTCTTCGGCTGGCGTTATTTCGAAGTCCGGTCGATGGAGAACGAAACAATAACGAAATTGGCGAGAATTAAAGAGTTGAAAGCCAGTCAAAAAAAGAACCAGCCTGTACTGGTCGCACACGGCCAAGTCACCGATTGGGTGAAAGGCAGTGTCAATTCGCTGGATCAAATGCAACGGATTGTGCAGATCATGGACGGTACCGAACAGTTCTACCTTAGCGAATTGAGAATCAGCCAGGGGACGACGACTTTGGGAACAATCACCGCCGAAGGCGCGGCCAAGAGCCGTAACGATGTGCAGTCGTTGAAAATTCGCATCAACAACCTCGACATATTCAAGATTCAACCCAATAAAGCATCGACCAACTCACGCGATTCCGAATACCCCGAGAAGTTCGAATTGAATGTCTCGTTGCAACACCCGCAACCCGAATCGCCGCCCAAGGGCAGTAAGAACGTGAAGACGAAGAAATCCAAAAAGAACGACACCCGGACTGGTGACAGTCGAAGTGATAAGTCAAGAAAGTCTCGTGTCGGAGGGCCGGTCTAATGCAATCACGTGAATTGAAACTACTGATCGGACTGCTCGTCGCCGTCTTCTACGGAGTCTTCGGCGAAAGCACGGGCGAATTCTTGATGGGGACCGTTTGGAACGCCGAACAGAAACTCGACGACACCAAAATCGATCTCGATAATTTGGAAACGGAAGAGATCGACGAGATTCGCAAACTCGGCAAAATGAATAAATGGAAGCGGCAGAGCCTGCCGCCCAGCCCCGAGAAAGCGACGCTCGTTTACAAAGAGTGGTTACATGATTTGGCCGAGGTCGCGCTTGAGTTTAAGAACGTCAAGGTCACGCCCGAACGAATGTCGGCCAAACGAAAAATGGCATTCGTGGGTATCCAGATCAAAGTGGTTGCGGAAGGCAACGTCGATCAAGTGCGCCAATTCCTGTATCGCTTTTATCAGGCAGACCTGATGCATCGCATTGTCAGCCTCGGTCTCGAGAGCCAGCAAAACCAAGGCGATCCCGTGCTCGAAATGACGCTGACGGCGGAAGGTCTGTCATTGCCCGATGCGGCTGCGTCAGTTCAGAATTCGTTGTTCGCCAGAACGCGGCTTTCCGATTCGGTCGATGCTGATTCAACGTCGTGGAAGGTCGTTGGTGCCGATGAATTCCAACGAAAGCCCCCGTTTCGAGTCCGCATTGGCAAAGAGTACGTCAATGTGACAGGTACGGACGGCAATGCCTGGACAATCTCACGCGCCGTCGATTCCAGCAGCCGCACGAAACATGAAAAGGGTACGACGATCGAATTGGCTCCGGTCAAGGACGAAATGCAATCCAGCACGCTTGAGGAATTCGCATCGCTCGTCGAACTGAATCCGTTTGCCAAGCCGGCCAAGTACGAGCCCAAACTGGAGATCACGGGAACGCGCGCGATCGCTCGAAATGAAAAACTCGCATTGGAAGTCAAAGCCACCGGATTTGACCCCAAGCAGGGCAAAGCGGTATTGACCATCCAAGACGTGGCGGACGAATTGAAAGAGCTGAGTTTTGATCCACGGACGGGAAAGGTCAGTTGGACGCCCGGCGACGATGTTGCACTCGGTGAATACAAATTCACATTGAAAGCATCGTCCGATGCAACGCCGGAACCGATTGTTGAGACAGTCGCGATCACGCTACGCAATTTGAATACGGCTCCCGTGATCGAGAAAGTCGGAGACCAAACTGCCATCATCGGCCAAGAGTTGGCGATCAGCGTCAAGGCGGCCGACAAGGATGAACCCGCCAACAAGTTAACTTTCGCACTGCCAGAAGGTTCTCCGGCTGGTTCGTCAATCGATCCGAACACCGGAGCTTTGAAATGGACGCCCGATGTCAGTTCGCAACCAGGCCGAGTGGAATTGACCGTCAACGTTACCGACGACGGCAACCCGCCAATGACCGCGTCCATTAAGATCCCCGTCGACTTGTTGGACGACGCCGCTCAATTCACGCACCTGACGGGAATCTTCGAAGCTGACGACGACCGGCAGGCACGATTCTATGATCGTTCCAACGACAAATACCTCGTTGTCCGCGAAGGCGAAACGTTGAAATACGCCGGTATCGAAGGCTTTGTCATGGCCATTGGCCGCGACTTCATACTGATGCAAATCAAGAATCAGACATATCGTCTGGAACTGGGCAAGCACCTGCGCGATATCCGAAAAGTCGAGAATCAGAAGCCAAAGAACGTGCAAACTTCGTCTCCAAAAGTACCAATGCCAGCCGCCGGGCCGTAAGTCATTGTGCTGTTGTTACTTACGAGACGGCGATTCTTCCCGCAATTCGTTGCACTTTCGAGATTCTCTCTCAGACGGCATGTCAGACTTTGCCGATAGATGGGAAAGACCATGTCTTGTCAATTGGGCGGCTCTTGTCCGTACGATCGGCATCATGGTTGGACGCGTGGAAGGATCCACGCGGTTGGGGGCAATTGTACAGGGAGGTTACCTTGGCCACTTCAAGAACAACAACGACAAACGTACGCAGTTCAAACGTCCTCGGACGAGTCTTCTTATCAGCCACCATCCTCTGGCAAACGATGCCGTGGTGCGGGGCGGGGGCGGTTGGTTTCTCATCATCAACCGTGCATGCGGCCGAGCATCGGGGACGAGCCTCTCGTACAGTGAGGTTGAACTACCTGAATGCCAGTTGGTCAAAGGTGCTGAACAACGTGGCCAAAGCCAACGGGTTGACGTTGGTCATGGACACGCCGTTAAAAGGACGGTTCACTCGGCACGACTGGCGTCGCTATACGCTGTCCGAAGCCATGCGGGTACTCGATCGAGAATTGAGGCCGCAGGGATACCGGCTGATGCGTAAGTCGAACTATTTGGTCGTGCTCGAACTAAAAGCCGACCGAAATCGCTATTCGCGAGCGGTTGTTCCCAAATCAACTCCGTCGCATCCTCGGCACAACGTACGAGACATTCAGCAGGCGTCGCACCAATATCCGCAGGCGCCGCATCAGCCAGGTCGCACGCGACTTGACCCACGCACTCAGCGTCAAGGTGACAACGTTCGCCAAGCTGATTACGCCGCGACACGAGGGTCACGTCGAAACATCCAGCACGTACACCACAACGAACATCTGGGGCCACCGGTCAGCGACGCGGACACGCTGATTCCCGTTCTCATCCGAAACAAGAACGCCACGGTTCTTTCGCGGAAGATCTACGACGCTTTCAAGGATCGCGCGGAACTCTTGGACGCTGGTCCGGCGGGTTTGCCGGCGTTTCGCGTGGTTGCCAATCAACGTCCCACGGCCGCCGGAGCGAAACCCAATCAAGAGCTGTTTCAACTGGGACTCGATACCAAGGCCAATCAAATCGTGATTCAGGCACCCCTCCGTCGCGGGAAATCATTGGAACGCTTGATTCGATGGATGGATGCGATGCCGGCTTCGTCCGACCAAAATATTCACTTGGTTGCCACCACTAAAGATGCCGCCAAAATCGCCAGATTCTTGAACCCTGTTGTGGGAGTCATGGTCGCACAAGGCGGAACGAACGCCGCCCAGCGCGACGCCAACGCCCCACGTCAGAACGCCAGACCGCAAACGCAACCGGGCCAACAGCCCGCTGGTGAAAATCAGCCGCGTGGGATCGGTGGATTGCGGAGTGAAGTAACGGTGGAATCGCTGGACGATTTGGGTGTCTTGATCATCCGTGGAAATGAAGCCGATGTCGAAGCTGTCATGGAAGTCATCCGGCAGATTGAAGAGTTGGCGGTTGGCACGACGCCCGAGATTCATCTGCGAATCCTCAAAGACGTCGATAGCGAGGCTCTGTCGGAATTGTTGACGACGGTTTATGAACGAATGGCGAGCGCGCGCGGCCGGGTCATTCAGCAAACCAACGCCATCAGTTTTGTCCCCGTGGTGAAACCGAATGCGATTTTGATCCTGGCTTCCAAGAACGAAGTCGCGTCGGTTCTCGACCTGATTGACAAGCTTGACCAGCCGGTCGACCCACGCACCACGTTTGCAATCTTCGGTCTGAAATACGCGGTTGCATCACAAGTTGTCACGCAAATTGACGCTTTGTACCCCGATCCGCAGGGACTGGGCACACGTGTCAAAGCCATCGCCGACGCCCGCACCAACACGGTTGTTGTGCAGGCGAATCCTCGTGATCTCGAGGAAGTCGCGTTGTTGGTCGAACGAATCGACGTCAACTTTTCCGACTCGGTTGTGAAAATGAAGGTCTTCAAACTGAACAATTCGGTTGCCGAAGAGCTTGCCGAAATCATCACCAGCGCGATTCAAAGCGTCTTGTTTCCTCAACAACAGGGACAGGGCCAATTTGGTGGATTTGGCCAAGGCGGCGGACAAAACCGGGAACTGACGGAAACCAAGAGTTCGGTGATCGAATTCACAACCGGTGACGGAGACAACCAGCGCATTGTCCGTTCCGGCTTGTTGACCGATGTCCGCGTTTCGGCCGATCCGCGTACGAACAGCCTGACCGTGATCGCTCCCGAACAGAGTATGGAAATGCTGGCGGCGATGATCGAACAATATGACCAGCCGGCGACACAAGTTGCTGAGATCAAAGTCTTCACGCTGGCCAACGCCGATGCCAACCTTGTCGCTCAAATCCTGGAAGATTTGCTGGTCGAGCAACAATCGACGAATCAGCAAAGCCCGCTGGGTATTCAATTGGCCGGCGCAACCGATGCCAGCAGCAATCTGATCCCACTGAAATTCTCGGTTGACTCACGTTCGAACACGATCATGGCCGTCGGCGGAGCTGCCGCGTTGGGAGTTGTCGAAGCCATCGTCTACACGCTGGACGACGCCGAAATGCGGCAACGCGACACCATCGTCATTAAATTGAAGAACAGTTATGCTCCGTTCGTCGCCGACTCGATCAACAATTTCCGCGAGACTTTGCGGAGCCTGCAGCAATCCGATCCCGATCTGCTCAGCCCTTACGAATTGATGGAGCAGGAAATCGTTGTCATCGCCGACGAGACGACGAACAATTTGCTGATCAGCGTGTCGCCACGTTACGCTGATCAAGTTCGGGACTTGGTCAAGGAACTCGATCGCGCGCCTCAGCAAGTCATGATCCAGGCGTTGTTGGTTGAAGTTGTCCTGGAAAACGACGACGAGTTGGGGGTTGAACTGGGTTTCCAGGATTCCGTGCTGTTCAACCGCAGTTTCCTTGAAGACATCCAAACCCTCCCGACCACGACTCAGACCGCCGGAAACAATCAAGTCATCACCGAAACCATCATTTCTCAGGAGACTAATCCTGGATTTCTGTTCAACAATCCCATATTGGGTAACAACGCCAACCCTCTCGCGAACAAGGGAAAGGTCGGACCTCAAGGTCTCAGCAACTTCGCGACGGGACGAATTAACAGTGAACTCGGATTTGGCGGGCTGATTCTGTCAGCCGGTTCCGACAGTGTCAGCGTCTTGCTGCGAGCACTCTCGCAACAGCGAAACGTCGAGATTCTGAGCCGTCCGCAAATTCGGACGTTGGACAATCAGTTCTCTTCGATTCACGTCGGACAACTTGTTCCGCGGATTACGGATGTCGAAATTAATGAAAATACCGGCAGTACCTCGCCACTACTCACCGAGACGGCCGTTGGAATCCTCCTGGAGGTCACGCCGCGAATCAGCCCTGACGGCACCGTCGTGATGGAAGTTCTCGCAACAAAGAGTGCTTTGAGCGGCCAAGGCGTGCCTTTGTTTACAACGACGACGTTGACCGCGAATTTGCAGACGCTCGAGTCCCCCATCATCGACACCAGCACGGCGCAAACGACAGTGGCCGTGAAATCGGGCCAGACGGTTGTGATTGGCGGCATGATTACCAACGAGGTTGAATCCCTCGAACGCAAAGTTCCTTGGTTGGGCGACATCCCCATTCTGGGACGGGCGTTTCGATTCGATTCGACAAGCACTCGCCGCACGGAATTGCTGATCTTCCTGACGCCAAGAATCATCGAGACGGACGAAGATTCCGAGCGAATCAAGCAGATCGAGACCGAGCGGATGCACTTTGTCGTCGAGTCGGCCGAAGAGATTCATGGACCGCTCTTCGGCATCGAAGAACAAGACGATACCGTACCAATGGATACCGTACCAATGGATGCCGGGTCGCCCAATGGCCAATCCATGAATTTCCCAGTACCGCCGGCTGCCGATGACGAAC
>Ga0310122_10002718_pt1 | contig 11242 bp, 10 predicted proteins | sample CB6_Bottom_1051__FD_203503 | JGI IMG/M metagenome (GOLD analysis project Ga0310122, IMG submission 203503) | Marine microbial communities from Western Arctic Ocean, Canada - CB6_Bottom_1051 | ecosystem: Environmental > Aquatic > Marine > Oceanic | place: Canada: Western Arctic Ocean | collected...
AGCTGGGATACAAGCCGCTTATCCTCTCTTCCCGCATCGCTGGAGACACCGGCGAAGCGGCCCGTCTCCACGTGGCTATCGCGGAGGAAGTCGTGCTCTCCGGCCAGCCGATTGCGGCTCCGGCCTGTCTCATCAGCGGCGGCGAGACCACCGTCGTCGTCACCGGGACCGGCAAGGGGGGACGAAACCAGGAGTTCGCCCTAGCTGGCGCGACCTTTCTGGCTGACAGTGATCGTATCACACATGATCGCATCACACTTCTGAGCGCCGGCACGGATGGCACTGACGGCCCCACCGATGCGGCGGGGGCACTCAGCGACGGCGGCACTCTGGCACGCGGCCAAGCTCTCGGCCTGGACGCGGCCACGCACCTGGCCGCCAACGACTCCTATCCCTTCTTCAGCGCTCTCGACGACCTCGTCATGACGGGACCCACTGGTACCAACGTGATGGATCTCCGCCTCCTCCTCGTGTCGTGATCGAGGAACATTGCGGCGGATCAAGCGTAATACTCTCTATCGTTCCCAGGACTTTTGACATGTGGCCTGAGACCCTATATTCATCGGCATGGTCCCCAACGCAATGAAAACAGACCGGCCCTTTGGCTGCCTCGTCGTCTTGATCGGCATCGCGCTGGTCGCGCCACCGACGCCCACAGAAGCGGCCACCGGGTTCGCCGGTGAATTTCTCGCCGTGGGTGCCGGCGCCCGGGCTATGGCTCTGGGAAACGCTTATGTCGCCCTGGTGGACGACGCCACCGCCGGTTACTGGAATTCGGCCGCCCTGTCTGGCGTGCGCGAAAACACCGCATACTTCATGCATGCCGATCGGTTTTCCGGCCTGCTGAACCAGGACTTTGTCGCCGTCGCCCTACCCGGGTTTTCCCTCCTGCACGGTTTCTCGGCGAGCCTGTTGCGGCTGGGCGTGGATGACATCGAGTTTACCACCTTGCAGGATCCATCCGCCGCCCTGGGACCGAACAATCGGCCGGTTGTCTCCTCGACCGAAACCAGCGCCGATTACGCGCTGTATCTGTCGGGAGGACGAAGACTCGGCGAGCGCCTCGACATCGGAATCAGCTTGAAGGGGATCTATCGAACGGTCAGCTCCTTCAGCGCCTACGGCTTTGGCGCCGATGTGGGTCTGCGCTTCCGCCTCGCCAGCGGGATCACCCTGGCGGCAAATCTTCGCGACATCACCACCACCCCCATCATCTGGAATACCAATACAACCGATCGCATCCGGCCCTCGGTCAACCTGGGCCTCGCCGTAACGCGCACTGTAGCGGGAGGACGGACCAGTCTCGCCCTCGGCTCCCGCGCCGGGGGCGACGCCAAGGATCAATCGGGTTCAGAGCCGATCAACCTCGGCATCGAATACGAATACCGCAGCCTGGCGTTGCGAGCCGGGCTTGAAGATGACCGGCAGGCCTTTGGAATCGGGCTGCGCCCCCACGACCGCCTCCAACTGGATGTGGCCTTTCTTCAGCACGATGAGCTCGAGGACTCCTATCTCTTCTCTGCCTCCGTTGGATTCTGATATACCTCCCGCCGTTCCGGCACCAGGCGGGCCGCGCCAGCTCCGTTGCGGCTATATCGCCCTGGTAGGCCGACCCAACGCGGGCAAGTCCACCCTCTTCAACGCGCTCCTGGGGCAACGGCTGTCTATTGTCACGAGCAAACCCCAAACGACTCGCAACCGTATCGTCGGTATACTGACGCGGCCTGGAAGCCAGATGATTTTCCTGGATACTCCGGGCTTGCTGGAACCCAGCTACCGGCTCCACGAGACCATGAGCCACCAGATAGAGCGCTCGGCCAGGGAGGCGGATGTTGTCCTTCTCCTGATAGACGCTACCAGACTGGACGACCGCCTCGATCTCATCCGCCGCTTCCTCTCCTCCCCCCTCAAGGGTCAGGTCGTAGTGGCGGTCAACAAGGTGGACCGATTGGACAATTCCGCCGAGATGGAGGCGATTCGCGCGCGCGTCGCCCGCTCGCTGGAGCTGCAGACCGTGATCGCCATTTCGGCGCTGAAGGGATATCAGCTGGACGGCATGATGGCGGAGTTGGAATCCCATCTGCCGCTGGGCCCGCAGCTGTATCCGGATGAAATGGTTGCCGAGCAACCCGAGCGCTTTTTCACCGCCGAGCTGATCCGGGAGTCCGCCTTCAATCAGCTGGTCGACGAGTTGCCCTACTCCATCGAAGTGGTGATCGAGGAATTCCGCGAAGGCGACCGCGCCGCCGGCGACGACTCAGCCGTTGCCCGGGTGGACGGAAGCTCCCCGGGGGGCAAAGCGTACATCGCCGCCACCATCTACGTGGAACGCGACAGTCAGAAGGGGATCGTCATCGGCCACAAGGGCAGCCGGTTGCGCTCTATCGGGCGCCAGGCCCGTCTGCAGATCGAGGCCCTGCTTGAGCAAGCGGTCTATCTCGATCTCCGGGTCAAGGTCCGCCTCGACTGGCGCAACCGGGCTCGAGACCTCAGGGAATTCGGCTACGAATAAGGCGTTTGTCGGACGGGAATAGCGAAGGGAAGGGCCTGACATGAAAGTACTCGTCGTGGGCAAAGGGGGGCGTGAGCACGCCCTCGCTTGGAAGATCGCTCGCAGCCCGCGTGTTCGCAAGATTTTCGCCGCCCCGGGTAGCCCCGGGATAGCCTCCCTCGCTCACTGCCTGCCGGACATGCGGCTCGACACGCCCGTGTCAGAAATAGAGCGACTCAGCGCCGAAATCGAGCGGCTGCGTTCCTTCGCCCTCGAGGAGGCCATCGACCTGACCGTTGTCGGGCCGGAGGATTGCCTGGCCGCCGGAATTGTCGACCGCTTCAGGGAGGTCGGACTGCGCATTTTCGGACCCACCGCCGCTGCCGCCCGCATAGAGTGCGACAAGGTCTTCTCCAAGGAGCTGATGGCTCGAATCGGCGTGCCCAGCGCCGACCACCGCGCCTTCTCCGACAGCGAAGCCGCCGCCGATTACATCCGCGACCGTGGCGCCCCCATCGTCATCAAGGCCACGGGACTGGCCGCGGGCAAGGGAGCGGTAGTCGCCCGCACCGAGGGTGAGGCCCTGGCGACGATCCGGGAAATGATGGAAGATCGAATCTTCGGCGAGGCGGGAGCGCAGGTGGTGGTGGAAGAGTTCATGACGGGAGAGGAGGCTTCCCTGTTCGCCCTGTCCGATGGTGAGGATTTCCTGACCCTCGTCCCCGCCCAGGATCACAAGGCCATCGGCGAAGGAGACGTGGGGCCGAACACGGGAGGCATGGGTGCGTACGCCCCGGCGCCGGTGATGACACCGGATTTGATCGCCGAAGCCGAAGATCGGGTCGTGCGCCCCGTGCTGGCGGAGATGCGCCGTCTGGGCACCCCCTTTCAGGGCGTCCTTTACTGTGGCCTGATGATGACCGCCAGCGGGCCCAGGGTGGTGGAGTTCAACTGCCGCTTCGGCGACCCGGAGGCCCAGGTCGTGCTGCCCCTGATGGAGGCGGATATTGTCGATGTAATGGAAGCTGTCGTGGATGGGAGCATCGGTCAAATGAAGGCGGCGGTGCCGACTCCGCCCTCCCATGCCGCCGCGGTCTGCGTCGTAATGGCCTCACAGGGGTACCCGGGACCATACGAGACCGGCGTCGAGATCACGGGTCTGGATACCTTCGACGGTGACGACGGTCGGACCCTCGCCTTTCACGCCGGCACGGCCCTGCGGGACGGACGCCTCGTGACGGCGGGCGGGCGAATAGTCGGCATCACCGCTGTCGCCAGCGATATCCGCTCGGCGGTGGACGGGGCCTACGCGGCGGTCGACGCTGTTTCTTTTGAAGGCAGGTATTTTCGCCGCGACATTGCGCACCGCGCACTCCATCGCGCACCAGCGGGCTGAGAACTGAAACAGCGCCGAGAGGAGGCAATTCTCGGCGCTGCTTTCTTTCGGCGCTGCTTTCTATCACTGCCAGGTGGTTGAAAGACTGCGGATTTTCAGGGGTTGGCGAGCGCTGCCAACAGAAATTCGGATCAGGCCCCAGTCAATCAGGCCCCAGTCAATCAGGCCCCAGTCAATCAGGCCCCAGTCAATCAGGCCCCAGTCAATCAGGCCCCAGTCAATCAGGCCCCAGTCAATCAGGCCAGGGTGTCGATTATCTCACCCCTTCCCTCTTGCTGTTGGACCTCGGGCGAGGTGTTGGCCTCGCCGGTGGTCTCCTCCCCTCCGGGGACCGGCTTGAACCTCTCGGCTCTTGCCGCATCGGGCGTGGCATTCAGCTTGCCCGCTCCTCCGCTGAATCTGCTGGATGCAGCGGAGCCATCGCGTTCGATGCGAGCCTCTGCCCGCCGCTCGGCGCCAGCGTTTAAGTCTTGCGCCGCTGCTTCTAGGGTCTCGACCCGGCGCTGTTCGGCAGCGTCGCTCCGGGCCTTCACATTAGCGTTGGCCTCGGCGTTGCGCATCGCCTGCTCTTCTGATTGCTGCTCCCGCAGCTGGCGGGCTTGTTGCTGTCGCTCACCATCTTGAGCAACGGCTTGAGCTCCCTGCAACTGCTGAGCGGCCCCTCGAATCTCGGACATGTCCGACCTCCTTGGGTATCCTCCTTAAGCCTCCTTGCTGACTAGCAATATAAAAAGGGTTTTTCAAAGTCAAGCAAGCCGTCTTCCCCCAAGTATTTAGCCGCTAGTGTGCCGTCGCAGAAAGTAACTTGCCAAATTCCGTTGGGATCTCCGTCGCCCGGTTCGCAAGGCATAGCGACCGAGGGGGTTGTTGGACCCTCCGAGGGAGCGCAACGCCGCGAAGTCGGACGATGGTCGTGGATCGAAAGACGAGTAATCGAGACGGGTCTGTCGGCCCGGCGTGGCGCGCCAAGCAAACGAGCTTGGCCGCTGGAACCAGGGCCTGGGATGGGACGTCAGCACTCTTGCCATCTTCTTTGACGGCGTCTTTCGGTACGGGTATCTTCACTGTAACCTACTGTTTTGGATTCCTTTACGTCCTCGATTGATAGGCGTTGAGTCCCTCCCTCGCACTCGCACCGCATGAGAACCGGGCCGGCGCTTACCGCACCCCAGGATTCGCCATGACCTCCGATGTCCTTAAAATCCGCAATGTCCGCTTTCACGCCTATCACGGATTGCGCCCGGAGGAAGCTACGCTGGGGCAGGAATTCGAGGTGGACGTCGACATATTCACAGATCTATCCGCAGCGGGTCAGCGTGACGATCCATCTCTCGCCATTGATTACACCCGGGTGTTGGACCTGGTGGAACAAGTGGTCACTGGGCGGCGGTTCGGCCTCGTCGAGGCGCTGGCCGAGGCCATCGCGGGCGCCGTCGGCCAGGCATTTGCGCCCCTGGAGCTCACTGTACGCGTGCGCAAGCCGCACCCCCCGGTGGCGGTCTCCTTCGACGGCATCGAGGTTGAGATCTCCCGCCGATATGGCTGATACCGCCTACGTGAGTCTGGGTTCGAATCTCGGGGATCGCCAATCCTTCTTGGAGTCCGCTGTCTCTGAACTGGCCTCCAGGTCCGGGATCGATCTGTTGTCAGTCTCCTCTCTCTTCGAGACCGAGCCGGTCGGGGTTACCGAACAGCCCCTGTTCCTCAACGCCTGCGTGTGCGTCCGCGTCGACCGAACGGCACTCCAACTGCTGCAGTGTCTGACCGAAATTGAGGAGATGTTTCTGAGAGAGCGTTCCGGGCGTTGGGGTCCTCGCACCCTCGATCTGGATCTTCTCCTGTGCGGCGACCAGATCGTCGATTCCGCCGACCTCATCCTGCCCCATCCCCGCATGACGAAGCGCTGTTTTGTCCTGGTCCCTCTCGGTGAGATCGGACCCTCCCTGTGCCATCCCGTCAGCGGCCGGCCTTTTGCCGAGTACTGCCGCGAGCTGGCCTGCGCCACTCAGGTACGCCGCCTGGGCGCACTCGTGGCACCGTGCCTTGCTGATCGATAAGAGCCTGCTGGATAAGAACCCGATGAGCCGGACCAAACTCCGATGTGCGCCCTGCTCCGACTCAAGAGCGAAGCGGGCCCAGCGGCCAGGGTCGAGAAGGCGACGATTCATCGCGTTGCCGTTTGGAGGCGGGATACCGCGAAGCTGGTTCTTTCACCTCATCGCCGCCCTCGCCGTCGCCGTACTGGGTTGCGATGGGGGAAGCGACTCCGTCGACAGCCCACTCGGACCGGAAGAGGAGCGGCCGCCCCTTGTCGGCTTCCCCGATCTGGACAGGTTCCGCGGTGTCAGTCTGGCCACTGCCAACAGGCTGCCCACGGTCGCCCTTGAGGAGCTAGTGGACACGGGCGTGGAGTGGATCGCTCTGGTTCCCTTCGGCTGGCAGCCCCGCTTCGACGCCCCACAAATCCAGCTCCGCACCACTCGCGGCTACTGGACCCAGACCGACGTCGGTATCCGCCGGATCGCTGAGATCGCCGCCACGGCTGGTGTCCGCGTATTCCTCAAACCACACATCTACCTGGTGGAGGAAGTGGATGATCAGTGGCGGGGAACGATCGCTTTCAGGTCGGAGGAGGACTGGCTGAACTGGGAGGAGGATTACCGCTCATTCATCCTCCACTACGCGGCGCTGGCGGCCGACACCGGGATCGAGCTGTTGAGTGTGGGCGTGGAACTGCGTGAAGTGGTGCGCCAGCGCCCCCACTTCTGGCGCCAACTCGTTCTTGACGTGCGCCAGCTGTACCGAGGGTCATTGACCTATGGCGCCAACTGGGACCGGGAGTTCGAGGAGGTCGAGTTCTGGGACCTCCTCGACTTCATCGGGGTCCATGCCTACTTCCCCCTGACCGGTAAGCTGAACGCCTCCATCGAGGAGCTGGAACAGGGCTGGCAGCCCCACGTGCTGGCACTGGAAGATCTGGCCCGGACCTTCGGGAGGCCCGTGCTGTTCACCGAGGTCGGCTACCGCTCCATCGCCGGAGCTGGGGTGGATCCGTGGAACTGGCGAGTCAGACGATCAGCCGACGGCGGGGCAGAACAGGCCGACGCCTACGAGGCGATGTTCCGCACGTTCTGGCACCGATCGTGGTTTGCCGGTCTCTTCGTCTGGGAGTGGGACCCGGCTCGAATCACCGTCGACAGCCGCTTTGATACGGGGTACTCACCGCAGAACAAACGCGCTGCCGAGATCATGGGCCGGTGGTTTACCCGCCTGACCGGCTGACCCTGAGCCTCATCTGACCAGGGTCAGACTCGTGGTCTGGATAGACTCTCCGGCTTTCAGGAGTATGAGGTAGCGTCCGCTGGCGGCGCTCACGCCGTCGCCGCCGCGACCGTCCCACACGGTCTCCCGAACGCCGCCCGAGATCGGGCCCAGGCGGCGAATCAGCAGCTGTTGCCCCGCCGCGTTGTACACCCGCATCTCCACCTCCGAATCCTCGTCGAGTCGGAACGGTATGTGGATCTCGCCGTTGAAGGGGTTGGGAAACACCGAGTCGAGATGCAGCTCGCCGCCGGATCCATGCGGCGCCAACGCTGCCACCGCCGTGACCACCAGCTCACGGGCCGACAGCTCGAATTTCCCCTCCCCCTGCAGGGATGTGCGTCCCACAACAAGGACCAGACTGTCGATGTCGGTCGCCGTGACCACGCCCCGGTTCTCGCCATCCAGCTTCACCTGCTCGAGTTCTCCCCCGCCCGCGCGCATGGCGTAACTCCACACGCTGAAGCGGCTCACCTCCTCGCCGTCGAAGTCGATTTGAATGTTGCCCGGGGTGCGAAACACGATGTAGGTGGTTCCCCAGCGGCTCGCGACCTCGGCATTGACCGGCGGCAGGGGCAGCGTACCGATGACGAACGCCGTCGCTCGATGCCCTCTCAGGGCCGCGTAGGCCAGCACCTCATTGTCGACGGCGTAGTTGGCCACCACCCAGCGCTGCCAGGCCTCGACGAAGCCACCATCCAGCGACAGCCTGGCGAAGGCGGCGTCGATGCCGTCGCGGCCGTTGCGGGGCTCGGATACGACTTGACGGACCAGATCCAATCCGTAGCGCTCGGCCAGGAATGACATGAAGAGAAAGGTGGAGCCGTAGTTGTAGGTTGTGTCTTCCCACTTGCCAAGCCCCAGACCGGTGCGCCACGGCCGCTCCAGGAAGTCGGGAACAGCCGCTGGATCGGCCTCCGGAAAACCCGCCAGCTCCTCCGCGTACCCGGCCAGTCCCTCGTCTACCCAGGAGGACTCGTCTTGATCGTGTCCCCAGTGGATCAGGTGCTGGAATTCGTGGGCGAGGGTACCCCGCGCCAGATAGGATGACCGGCGGACCGAAGACTCGTCGAGGTAGACGACATCGCGACGCAGCTCGGGCACATCGTGGGTCGACACTCCTGGGTCAAAAAAACCGACCACGCGCGAATCGGGAATGTCGAACAGCAGCAGGAAGATCTGCTCGTAGCCATCGACATCGGGCGGCTCGCCAAAGGCCTCGATGGACAGATCGAAGATGCCGCGATCCGGATCGGCGGGAGTCTGGCGCTCGAAGAGCTCGCCCAAACCGTCGACGTGGCTCTGGAAAATCGAGCCGCCCTCGGTGTCCCACTGCCGGTTCTCAACGAAGACAAAGACATGCTCTCCGACATACCGGCAGGTGGCGGGTATCAGGCCGAAATTGAAGGCGGAATGGAAACTCAGCTCGGTGCCGACCGCGATCTCGGGGAGGTCCTGGGTCGCCTCCCCGACGTTAGCCCGCGTGAGCGTCTTGGCGGCGGCCACCGACGCATCCGGGTCGCCGACACGGGCGGCGGCGATTTCCTCGGACTCCAGTTGCAGCAGGCGAAAGCCGCAGATGTGGGCACTGCCGTTGTCGGCAATCGCTGGGTCAACGGGACCCGTTACAGCTGTGGTAAGGAGAAAGAGCAGCGCTTCCACGGTTGTGATCCCGCTCAACCACCGCCGGCGGGGAGCGACCGGATCCGACCGCCGATACAGGAGAGAAGCGAGGCGGTTGTTGATCTGAGGCATCATGCGGACCGGCGGCGACACCCCGGATCAGAAACGCCGCACCAGGGCGACGCCGGACAGGCGGGGATGTGGCTCCAGGGTTACCCCGCCCGCTTCATCTTCTCCACGCGCGGCGTGCACCGCCGCTACCAGGTGATTGGCGATCACCAGCCCGACGGCAAACAGGGCCTGTCGGTCAGCGGTCTCGGACGAATTGCGCAGCTCACGGTAGCTCTCTCGCGACTGGGAGCTGTCCCACTCCCAGAAGAAATCAGCCGTGTTGGGATAGAGTTCGGCATCGACGCCATCCGCTACCCGAGCGAATCGGTTGTGCTCGAGCTGACTGTCGTAGAACCCCAGATCGTCAAAGTAGACCGCGTCTTTTCCCGCGGCGCGCGCCCGGGCGTGCTCAGCGGCAAAGGTGCGGAAGTTGTCTTCCCGGATATCGGACACATAACGCAGACCGAAGGAGCTGCTCCAGAGTCCGATTTCCACGGCCAGAAAATTGGCCGCCGCCCGGGGACGGCCGGTCAACTTCTGGCCCAGTCCCGGAACCAGCAGGGAAAGCCAGAACCCCTTTGGCGACCCGGCCATTCCCGGTGCCGGAATCAGCAGCGACAGGGCGATCGCGGCCAGCAAACCGCGGCGCCATAAGGGCGCCACGACGTCCCGGGTACGCGGCCACCGGCTAGTGCATCGCGGCGTAAGTGCGGGGGTTAATGCGGGCGTCGAGGCGCCCGGCGGGCAAGGCGCGCGACCGAGGCGGGTTGTTGGACCCGGCGAGGGAGCGGAACACAGCCCGCCGGGATGCATCGACGCCCGAATGCCGCCGAACTTGCGCCGCGCTGCACCAAACAAACGAGTCCTATGCATCAGCGCAGGGGCCGGTAGGCCACGAGCATGGGCATGGTGCGACCGACGCTGTCCTCGCGCAGGGAGAACAACAACCGGGTGCGCCCGGCGATGCGGGCCTCACTTTCACCCAGTCGGCGCTTCTTGGCTACGCGGGCCGCGTCGACGGCACTGATGATGTGGTTTACCAGAATCAGCCCTCCAATGGTCGATGCCCGTTTGAGGTATTTGTTGCTGTCGTTGCGCCGGTCTTCGTAGGTCAGTCGAATTTCGGACAGGAAATTCTCTGCCGAGTCGACCTGGGTGGGTTGGACTCGGACCCCGTCTTCATCCGTCACATCCGCCCACCCGGAAACGAACTGGTTGTATTTCCCGACGAGCTCGTAGTACTGCTGGATCTCGGAGCCGGCGCAGCCCTTCAACGCCTCAGGTACCGTACTGGCGGCAATGTTGGCCACGTAGGAACTACAGGGCAAGGCGTGCGTGATGGAGGAGTTGCGGGCGATGGTGGAGGTGCGCCAGGCGAGATAGCTCAGAGGGCTCCAGGCCGTATCGGCTCGGGCGCGGAACTCATCCTCGATGTCGTTCCCCTTGCTGTTCCAGTTGAGATATATTCCCCAACCCACCACTTCCAGCCCGAAGAAAAGGGCTGCCCCGCGCTTTGACCCGTTGTAGAACTGCCCTGCTCCCGGTACAATGGCGGAGTAGAGCAGGGAACGGCCGACCGATCTCGGTGGCCGTCCGGACATCACCTCCCCACCAGCAGGGGTTTCGGGAACAGCCGCGAGGACATGAGGTTGGCCGTCGGCGACCGTGGCCGTGACGGCGGCATCAGACATCCGCGGTGGTCGGTTCGGAAGCCCGAACGCCAGTGGCAGCAATTGGGGAAGCGCCGCCGCCTGCGCTACAACCGCGATGGCCGGGACAACGCCACCGACCAGGGGACGGGTCTCCGGCCTCGCCACTCCTTCCTGTGCCCATACCTGGGACAGCACCCCAAAGGTGAACAGGGCCGTCCCCCACGTGGCCCGCTGCAGCCGACTGCGGCTCATCGCTATCATTCTCCTCATCCCTCCTTATTACAGTCGTAAAAAGTCCGTCTAAACAATCTCAGTTCTCAAGCCCTGGCCGGATCCGCGTGACAACAGAGAAGTGACAAACCGTGAGAGTGACGAAGTCATTCTCACCTCCGGCGCATGAGTCACCGTTTGAGTCAGTCCCCCCGATAAGCGCCGGTCAGAGCCCTACAGGTATCCAAAAAGTAGAGTAAAATAGAATTTCCAGGGACTTCGCCCGTCGACCTGGTCAATGCCGTAGGCCACATCGGCCTGGACGCGGGTCGGCATGCTGTAATAGGAGATCAGATCCAATCGCAACTGCCCCCCTAGGTCCCGGAGCGGACCGGAGCGGCCGTAGATGGGATCCGCGTCGTCGATGTCACCGTCCCA
>Ga0310122_10002719_pt1 | contig 11240 bp, 13 predicted proteins | sample CB6_Bottom_1051__FD_203503 | JGI IMG/M metagenome (GOLD analysis project Ga0310122, IMG submission 203503) | Marine microbial communities from Western Arctic Ocean, Canada - CB6_Bottom_1051 | ecosystem: Environmental > Aquatic > Marine > Oceanic | place: Canada: Western Arctic Ocean | collected...
GTTACAGTTCTTCAAAGAGAGAAGCATCCATTTGACCGCGGGATTATGGGTCGTTGGGGTGTAGAATACTGAATTACCAAGATATTTATATCTGACACTCCACTGTTCATCTATGTCAAAATATTCCCCCGCTTCGAAAGAGAGGTTCGCAAAACTTTTTCTGAGTGCAACAGCACTTTCATTGCTTCTGTTTATGTTCGTTTATACTGGAAATTCCACGAGCGGTCTCTCGATTTCAGAGTCTTTGGGTCCGGCTGGCGGACTGTACGCAATTGTTCTAGCGTCTGTAACAGTTCTACTTGGAGCTCTTATATGGCTAGTTTACTATCGGAATTAGTTAGCAAAACTTTATATACTGCCATTGATGCTACTATATAAGTCTATGGGATTACTTGGAAAGGTTCTTCATTTGTCAAAAAATGGAAATATAATAGTCAGCTCTTCAAAATTGAGGAACTTGCCCAGAACTGGTGTAAAGGCCTTTGATTCTGATAGGATTCTTGTCGGAAAGGTTTCAGAAGTTTTTGGTCCTGTTTCAAGTCCATATGTCTCTGTGAAACCCTTTAATAAAGATAACGAGTCTATGATTGGTAAAATGGTGTATGTATAATGGCAGAAAAATGTCCTGAATGCAATTCAGAAAGTGTGTCTTTTGACTCAAAGAGAGCGGAGACTGTGTGCAATAAGTGCGGAATTGTTATAGATGAGAGGCAGATTGATACTACACAGGAGTGGCGTGCCTTTGACTATGAACAGAGAAAGAAGCGCGACAGAACAGGCTCCTTTCTTACCTATACAAGGCACGATAAAGGCCTTTCCACCTCTATCGGAGATCAGGGATACAGCGACCTATACAAACTATCTCCTTCAAAGAGGGCATCATTCTACAGGCTTAAGAGATGGCACAAACAAGTTTCAACTGCCACTGAAAGAAACCTTCGATTCGCTCTTAGTGAGTTAGACAGAATTTCAAGCACTCTGAGCTTACCAAAAAATATCAGGGAAACTACAGCACTTATTTACAGAAAAGCGGTTACAAAGGGTCTCGTTCGTGGCCGCTCAATGGAAAGTGTTGTTGCCGCTGCTCTCTACGCCGCATGCAGGAAACACAATGTTCCAAGGACTCTCGACGAAATTGCAGAAGCTTCCAATGTTAAGAAGAGGGAAATAGGAAGGACTTATAGGTTCATAACAAGAGAACTGAAGATAAGACTTCTTCCGACTTCACCTATTGATTACATTTCAAGGTTTTCATCTTCCCTGAAACTTTCACCCGCAGTTCAGGAAGAGGCAATTAAAATACTCAAACTGGCTCAGGAGCACGATCTTGTTTCTGGTCGCGGGCCAACAGGTGTTGCTGCAGCGGCCATATACGTTTCCTCAACATTGTCAAATGAAAAGAGGACTCAGCGAGAGGTTGCAGAGGTTGCAGGTGTTACTGAAGTTACAATAAGAAACCGCTATAAGGAGCTCATAGAGGAGCTCGGAATCGCGGACAAAATGAGTGAAGCTTCAGCGAAAGACGACTAAGCTCATTTACTAAATTTTTCTGACCTAATTGCCGTCGGGTTGAAATGAGTTCTCGTGGCTTTTATTCCCTTCTCATTTAATTTTTCTATAGCCTCAGCAATTCTTGGAACATTTCCTTTGTAGCGTTTATGGAGGTCGTAATAAAATACAGACCCTCCAGCTTCTTCTTTCATCAATTCTAAAGTTTTTATCAGTCTTTTCTGTGTTCCAAAGTCCCGTGTTTCCACGATTTTCAAGCCACTCTTTATAAATTTCTCGTCAAAGATTGAGCCACTCCATATTGGTCCAAATTCTGATAGCTTTTTCTTACACTTGCATTTTTTCTCGAAACCGTGTTCACCACAGTCAAAACAGTGGTAGGCCGGTTCTATATTCTCCAAGGATTTGTTTGCATCTTCTGCGCCTTCCGTAGCTCTTAGTGTTATTCTAAGGTAGTGGTCAGCATTTAGAACCGAGAGAACTTGTATCCCCTTTTCAAATCTTGCAGCGGCTCTGGCAGCAGCAGCTATAACAAGTCTGGCTCCAATCTCATGGCAGTATTCTGTTCTAAGAGAAGTTCCTCCATAATTCCGTTTTGCCACTTTTGGATAGATTCCACAGAGTGCTGTCATATCAGTCGCAGTTATTCCAACAATTCCTTTGTTTCTAATGCTCCTGAACGCAGGTTCAAGGAAGGGTGCAGGACTTCCAAAGGGGTCGAGATCAATAAAATCAAATTTTCTTTCATTCATAAGGGCTGCAGCGTCTCGCTTAAGAATTTCGGCAAGTACTTTGTTTCTTTTCACATTCTTTTTTATCAGACTTATTGCTCCCTGGCTTATGTCATTTATTGTAACTTCAAGACCGTCAATTTCCTTGCAGAATCGTATTCCCCGTATTCCTGAGGCTCCGAATGCGTCAAGTGCTTTCCATCCCTTTTTACATACAGCGGCAAGCGTCGCTATAGTAAAGTCCCTATTAAATTCCATTCGTGGGTTGTAAAAGCCTACAGTCTTTTCAGGCTTATGCTCTCCTCCTTGTACTAGGATTTTTACCTTCCCTTCTGATATTTCCGTGCTACTCACTCCCATAAACATTATATATCTAACAAGTTAGTAATAAATGCAATGAATTCCGTTGGTGATGCCCGTTTATGGATGTAAACACACTTCTTGACTTTTCAGACGAACTTCTTAGTATGTATGGCTACGTTACTCGCAGGAATGTCGGCGTTCGTGGGGGGAAAATTTTAACGGCCGAGCTGGCAAAAGAAACTGGGAAGGAGGGAGAAATAGTTCCTTCAAAGGAAGAAGCAGGAGTTCTCTATAAGGTAGATATACTTGCAGAAAAAAAGGACATTGAGAGGCCCTTCGGTCGAGTGGTTGTTCGCTATAAGCGCGGAACTGATCCTGCTGACGCAGGAGATGTCAACCACATAAGTGCTGTGATGAAGGCAGCGCAAGGATATTCTGCAATACTTCTTTCAACAACAGGTTTCACAGAGTCTGCAAAAAAGACGGCTGATACTCTTGGAACTGTTACTCTCATGGGTCCAAAGAAGCTACAACAACTTCTTGGAAAAGCTATGGTGAAGGAACAGTGGTGGCAAAACGCCCCTGCTTTCCCTGTACTCTGGGATTATGAGAAAGTAAGGTGGAAGCTCAAATGGTTCTTCGAGAAGATGCTGTTCATAAACTTCAATACTATCTGGTTCATGACTAAGATGCTGGTTTATGAGCCATACTGGAAGTTCTCTTATTCTGTGTCTGACCACGGCCAGATAAAAAAAGGAACCTTTGCTATAAATGCCGTTACTGGGGAGCTAGATCTTTGGAGAGATATTGATCCAGAACTCTGGGCAGAGATTAAGGGAAGCAAGAAAGAGGCTATTTTCGACCAGGAAATAATCTACCAGATTGAGAGTCTGCACATGGCTCCAAGAACTAAAATAAAGAAACCAAAACTCCCTGCTGGTGTTCATTTTGATGTTCTGCGCCCTGTTATGGAAAAACACGAGGCCAAGCTCGCGGCGATGCAGTGGGTTTCTTATGTTGAGGACGTCAAAGCGGAAGATGTAGTTATAACAAGCCGTGAGCTTATTTATGCTCCTTGGTGGAAGTTCTTCTACTTCTACAGACCTATAGTCAAAAACGCCTGGGAGGATACAGAGTTTTACGGAATTAAGATGACTGCTGTCTTCGGAGATATATTCAACCAGTGGAAGAATTATCATTTCAAGCGCGACATAATTTACTATTATATGGAGAAGTCTCTTATTCGTCTGCTTGGCCGTGATAGGTATGTAAGTTTCATGAGAAACGTTACGTATGGTATCGCTTCGATGTGGTGGAACTATGAACTTGTCATAAAACCAAGTTATATCTGGGGAATGCTTATGCTGGTAACAGCAGGAACAATGTACGCATTCATCACAGCAAGCTGGGGGATGGGGCTGGTTCTCGGTCTTATAATGATTTTGATTTTCCTCGGTCCTGGTTATGCATTCCTCTATCTTCTTCAGGATTATCTCAAGAAATATCCTGATCCTGAATATCCTCACCCAGGTATGACAAAGAAGAGATATGATAGAGTTCTCAAACCTATACATGATGCAAAGGATGCAATGAGATCTCTAGAAATACTTGACGAAGAGGGCAAGCTCACAAAAAGGGAGAAGAAGCTCCTTCACAAAGTTAGGGGTAAAAAGGTCAGAGTGCTCTATAAGAAAGCTAAGAGACACAGGAAGAAACTCTAATGGCAAAGAATACATTATCTAAAAAAGCTGACATGCACTTTAAAGAAGTGCTAGTTGCGATAAAGAAAAAGAAGGATTGGCTCTCCGGGGATTTTAAAGGACTTACTCAGCCGGCAAACAATCCAAAAAAAGAACTGGATATTCTTCTAGATTTAATTGAAGAGCTTGGTGATGATGAAGAAGAGTTAAGGGCAGCTCTCCTTGCCGTAGGAGTTGAGACACGTCGTCTTTTAGATTCCATTGAGTCTGAGGAGGAGCTTGCACATTTCGGGAAGAAAGGAGAGTTTTTACTTGGAAAGGAGAAAGAGCTTTCCAGGGCAATTGACCATCAAGTAAATCTTCTGTTCAATCTTCATAATCTGATAAGGGATATAATTTCAGATATTCTTAAGAAATCAGATCTCCACATAAAGTCAGGAGGGGTTATTTCTAATATTGATAATCAACTTTCCTACCTTGAAACTATAATATTTGAAGAAGAGCTTCCAAATCTAAGCATTTCATTCAATGAGTTGGAATTTGAACACTGGCCGAAGATGCACAAGCGCTTGCACGAGCTAAAGCTTAAAGTAAAGCCCATGCCTTCCTAGCTGTCCCGCGCAACCTTTAAATAAGAGATTAACTGTCTAAATAGAATGCGTTCTTTCTATAACAACGCACGGTTTTAATATCATGGCAGAGAAAATAAAGACTATAATAAGACTCCTAAGAAAGGATGTTCCTGGAGATCTTACTATAGAGAATGCCCTCACACGTGTGAATGGTATAGGCTTTTCTGTTGCTAGTGCAGTTCGTCTTAAACTTGACATTCCACGAAGTACAAGGCTCTCAGAGCTCAGTGATGAACAGCTAAAGGAACTTAATCTCCTTCTGGAATCGACTGAGGAGCTAAATCTTCCTGAATGGATGAGAAATAGGAGGAAGGACAATGAAACCGGCACAGATGTTCACCTTCTTGACACAAATCTAATGTTTGCAAACAGGGATGATCTTATCAAGTACAAGAAGTTAAAGAATTATCGAGGTCTCAGGCACATGTTCGGTCTTAAAGTCCGCGGCCAGAGAACTCGTTCAACCGGGAGGAAAGGAACTTCCATGGGAGTTTCAAAGACTAGCTAATGGGTGATCCAGTTAAAACAAGAAAAAAATATTCAACACCTTCTCATATGTGGATTCAGGAGAGAATAACTCGGGAGACTAAACTTTCTGGACAGTACGGTCTAAAAAAGAGGCAGGAAATTTGGAGGGCTGAATCACTCGTTAAAAAATTCAGGTCTCTGGCAAGGCAGATAGCCGGAATCCGGGGTGATTCCTCTGCCGAGCAGGAGAGGCTTCTTGGAAAGCTACTCAGAATGGGTGTAATTGGCAGCGATTCAAAACTTAATGATATACTAACACTGGACGCTACAGACTTCCTCGAGAGGCGTCTTCAGACTATAGTTCTCAAAAAGGGACTGGCAAGCACAGCTAAAGAGGCAAGGCAGATTGTTCTTCACGGATTTGTTACTATAGATGGAGAAAGGAGAAGGGTTCCTGGATCTCTTTTATCTGTTAATGAAGAGGATTCAATTGCCTATGTTGGTCCGTCACGAGAACAGACAGTTCAGAAACCTACGAAGGCACTTGAAGCAGCTGCAGATGAAAAGGCAGATAAATCAAGTGACGATAAAGCACTTGAAGAAGCTCCTAAGGAAGTACCTGCAGAAGAAAAGCCTAAAGAAGTCGTAGAAGAAAAAACTAAGTCCTCTCCAGCTGAAGAAAAGAAAGGAGACTCATCATAATGGCGAATGAAGGAAAGAAAGCAATAATCAGAATATATTCATCATTTAATAACACACATATAACTGCAACTGATGTTACTGGAGCAGAGACTATATCATCAATGTCTGGTGGAATGGTAGTCAGGCTTGGTAAAGACAAGTCAAAGCAGTATGCTGCCGTTCAAATGGCATCACAAGTTTCCGAAGAGCTTGTTTCAAAAGGTTTCACATCTGCGGATGTTCACGTTAGAGCTCCTGGTGGAAACAAATCACGCTCACAGGGTCCTGGAGCAAAATCTGCTATAAGGACTCTTACGAGAAGTAGCATTAAGATAAATAAAATTGAGGATTCAACACCTGTCCAGCATGGCCATCTCAGGAAGAAGGGCGGCAGGAGAGGGAGGAGAGTATAAGATGAAAATTAGCAATGTAAAAAAAGAAGAAGATGTTCTTGAGTTTACTCTTGAGGAAAGTACAACGGCCTTTGCCAACGCTATCAGAAGAATTATTATGTCAGAAATTCCTGTTCTTGCTATAAGGGATGTAACTTTCATAGATAATGGTTCAGCTCTTTATGATGAGGTTCTTTCCCACAGACTTGGTCTCATTCCTCTTAAAACGCCGGTAAGAATGAGGGCCGACACTGAAGTCAAATACACTCTAGTTAAAAAAGGTCCATGTACGGTATATTCCGGGGATATGAAATCTTCTGATTCTAAACTTGCACCTTCAGATGAAAAGATTCCTATTGTAAAGTTACTTGAAGGTCAAAATATTAAACTTGAAGCCACAGCAATTCTTGGAACTGGAAAAGACCACGCCAAGTGGCAGGCTGCAATAGCTTCATACAGTATTGACAAAGACAAGTTCAATTTCAGAGTTGAGAAAACTGGTGCTATGGATCCTGAGAGGGCAGTCGTAAGTGCCGCAAAAGTTCTCAGTGGAAAGGCAAAAGAGCTCGAGAAGCTCGCAAAGTAAAACTTTTTAATAAGTTCGGATATTATCTTAAAGCCACTATAGATTATGCGAAGGTGGCGGAGTGGTCAAACGTGCTAGGTTGAGGGCCTAGTCCCTTAGTGGGTACGCAGGTTCGAATCCTGTCCTTCGCATTCCTACTTTCAGTTTATTGCCAATATTTTCCCCTTAAGAATCTAATTTAACTTGATTGAGTTATAATTCTAACTAAGTCCAATATGTTTTGCATCTAGATTATCTCTTTCCATAGTTTTATTACTACTACCCCTTTCTGACCTTTGAACCTCTCTGCTCTTTTTTTGTCTGTTTCTATTTCAAATATCATTCCATCGTCAAGACAGACTACATCTCTTCTTTTCTGGGTCTTGTTGCAGACTGCTTCGGTAATAAATTGCATCTTTTCTTTCCTCAGTTCATAGCAGACCTTCATCTTTCCGATTTCGTGCTCCAGGCTGTTTGAAGGGGAAATAAAAACTGCGTTTCTCTTACGATTTGTAATATTTGCCATTCCCGGCACGTGATACAGCCTCTGTGTGTCGTTTCTTTTAGTTGCTAAGTCTTTTTTATTCATTTTTACAACTTACAGATTATACTATACATCCCACCAATAAGACATTTCAATATATAAGACTAAGTAAGACCGAATTTGTTCTTGAACGATATATAAGACTATTTCTCGGCAGAAATTGGGACTATAATTAATATATAGTCGCTGAAATTGAAGATTGGATAGCCTGTCCCTCACGTTTCAATATCTTTTTATATCACAGTATTGAAGGTAGTCACTTATGTCTAAGTTGAAGGATTCAATTGGTTTTGGTGAATACTCCACACGGGGGGATTACCACCGTAGCCCGAATAAGAAGTGGCTCTACTATCCAATCTTTATGGAAAAGCAGAACTATGTTAAAAAACTCTGCAAAAATCTTAACACAGAAGGCAGTAAATTCCTTGATGTCGGCTGCGGTGAAGGAGTCCTTGTCGATGAGCTCTCGAAGAGCGGAATTGACATAAGCGGTCTGGATTTAAATTACAAAAGTAAATTAGTAAAGAGGGGGAGCATCTTAGACATGCCTTTTAAGGCTAATAGTCTTGATGTCGTTCTCTGTCTTGACGTTCTTGAGCACATCGATTATAACGGGCAGAAAAAGGCACTTTCAGAAATAAAAAGAGTTCTCAAAAAAGGGGGCACTGCGATAATTTCCCTTCCAAATATTGGACACATTGCAGGACGCTTTGTCTTTCTTCTGGGTGGTTTTTCAAGAACTGCCGCTCCTGAGCGCCACATAGGAGAAAGAACTTACAAAGAGTGGAAAACTTTGATAGGTGAGGAACTTTCTGTAAACGACTCTAAAGGTCTCTTTCCGACCTTTCCTTTAATCTCTCTCTATACTCTTGCCTCACCAAAGGCCTCCCTATGGCTTCACAGGCTGGAAAACACCTTATTTGGTGGATGGCTTCAGAGCTTTTGTTTCCTGAGCGTTTTTACAGCTTCCAAAAACTAGCTCAAAACTATTTATATTTCCTTGATTTATAGCGAGCATGGAAAACCGCATGAGGCTCTTGTCGCTAAGTCTTATATTATTCATAATTATGGCACCTTCTGTTGTGTCTGACTCAGAAAACATTGTCAGCATAATGGCACCTGCTGTTACTCCTGATGGCTATGGTGTCATGACTGAGATTGAGATTGAGGTAATCCCTGGCCGCGGAAGAGTTTTGCTGAATACAGAGCCTTTTATTGGTCTACAGACTCAGAATTCAGAAAAAATTGCTGCGGACATAGCCAGCAAGTACACTGGAATTGACAATTCTGACAAAGATATCATAGTTACTTTCAGAGTAAATGCTACTAGCATCGACGGTCCGAGTGCAGGTGCTGCAATTACAACGGCGATAATTTCTGCAATATCAGGAACTGAAATGAGGACTGATGTAGGTATATCGGGAACTATTGAGCCTGACGGAAGAGTCGGTCCTGTTGGCAGCCTTCCAGCTAAACTAGAGGCCTCTGCTAATGCAGGGCACGTGATTTTCCTTATTCCAAGTGAGCAGGAGTTTATTCCAGTTATTGTTGAAGTGGAGGAGTCTCCTGTTCCTGGATGGACAATTGTGCGCTCCGAGACAATCTATCTTAATTTGATTGAATACGGTAGGGAAAATTTTGACATAGAAATTTTGCCAGTTCGAACAATAAGTGATGTTGTGGATATTATGCTCAAGGGAAAGCTCCAGCCCACAGGGGTGGATTTTGGGGAGGACCTTGGTATTGTTCTTGGAGAGCTCAACCTTAGTGATACAATCAAACCTCTCAAAACTCTTGCCGACAAAACTATAGAGGAAGCGGCACGGCTTCTCAAGGATGCTGAGAACAGACTTAGTAGCAGTAATTTATCAGAAGTTCAAGCATCAGTTTCTTCTTCTCTCATAGATTCTGCAAGGATAGAGCTTGCCTCTTCGAAAAACGCATATACTAACAAGGTTTTGTACGGAGCAGCAAACCATGCCTTTAGGTCTGTAATAAATTCAAGGATTGCTCTAGATCTCTTAAAATATAATTCACTTGATTATGAATCCAGCCTTAGTTACCTTGGAGGTAGGATATCTGAAACTGGAAGGAAACTGGACGCTGTAAAGATAGACTTGGCAAATCTTAATCACTATGCTTCTGACCGCGATTCCTATGAATGGGCTGTCGCTGCCCAGCAAAGAATGACTCAGGCTGAAATGCAGTTCTATTCTCAGGGGGCGGATGAGGAGGAAATATTCAGGACACTTGCTATTACAGAAGGCTGGTTAAACATTGCAGGAAATTTTTACGATATTGCTGTTGATTTGTCCTCCGGAAAACGCATTGATTCTTCTGCATTTAAAGCTCTGGCCTCAGAAAGCCTTGTTAACTCAACGTCTCTTGCAACACAGTTCTATGATATTTCTGAATACGGACCTTTCTGGTATGTTTCCCTTGCAGAAGAGAACCTAAACAAGACTTGGTTTGTTGCTTCATATGCGGATTCAATGGCTGCAACGACTAAAATGTACAGTCAGCAGGAGATGAATCTTCGAGGTTTGGAGGATCTAATACTTTTCATAGATGCTGAACTTTCTTCACTGGATACACGGGATTCGGTGTGGTCTGAGTTATACCGTGATTATGCATTCTTTCTTCTTGAACGATCTCAAAAAGTTCAGAGTATAAATCTACTTGAGGATTCAATGTTTTATCTCAGGCTTTCAGAAGCTCATTCTGGATTGAAAAATACAGTAGCTTCTATGCCAGATGAGCGGTCAAAAGACTTATGGGGCTCAGACATAGCACTTCCCTTGGCTTTCGGAGTCTTAATTGTGGTTTTTGCAATATTGAGCTACACCAACCAGAGAAGAACATTGCTTCCAAAATCTAGGCGTCTATAAGCTCTTTTAATTCCCGTACTCTATCAGTTTTTTCCCAAGTAAATTCTGCTTCACTTCTTCCAAAGTGTCCGTAAGCTGCGGTTTTCCTGTATATTGGTCTTTTCAAATTTAGATAATCTATTATTTTTCCTGGCCGGAGGTCAAAAACCTTCAGAACTGCAGCTTTTATTTCAGTTTCAGGGTATTTTCCCGTTCCAAAAGTATCAATATATACTGAAACTGGTTCTGAAACTCCTATTGCGTAGGCAATCTGAACTTCACACCTATCTGCTAGCTCGGCGGCAACAATATTCTTTGCAAGATGCCTTGCCATATATGACGCGCTTCTGTCGACCTTTGAAGGGTCCTTTCCTGAGAAGCATCCGCCTCCATGGCTTCCAACTCCTCCATATGTGTCTACAATTATTTTTCTTCCTGTAAGGCCGGTATCTGCGCCTGGACCGCCTCTTATGAAGGCTCCAGTTGGGTTTATAAAATAATTTGTTTTTTCATCTACCCAGTTTTCACAAACTGGCAATATAACCTTCTTCTTAATTTCCTTAACTATTTCCTCATGTTTTACATCACTTGAATGCTGAGTTGAGACAACTATAGTATCTGCCCTGATTGGTTTTCCATCTTCATACTCTATAGTTACTTGGGCTTTTCCGTCAGTTCTTATCCAAGGTATATCTCCGTTTTTCCTAAGTTTTGCCATCCGTTGTGTAATCTTGTGTGAAAGCATTATTGGAAGTGGCATAAACTCTTCCGTTTCGTTTGTAGCGTATCCGAACATCAATCCTTGGTCCCCTGCTCCTTGGTTTTCCTTTGTTTTTTTCGTTACTCCT
>Ga0310122_10002722_pt1 | contig 11233 bp, 11 predicted proteins | sample CB6_Bottom_1051__FD_203503 | JGI IMG/M metagenome (GOLD analysis project Ga0310122, IMG submission 203503) | Marine microbial communities from Western Arctic Ocean, Canada - CB6_Bottom_1051 | ecosystem: Environmental > Aquatic > Marine > Oceanic | place: Canada: Western Arctic Ocean | collected...
GCGGGCCTCGAGGTGTTCGGGACGGCCGACAACCCCTATCTTGCCCAGATGCTCGCGGCGCAGGGCCGCCAGCCGTCCGAGAAGTGGATCTCGGTCCGCTTGCTGGAGGAGTCGCACCAGGTCTCGAGCCTCGGAGGCGATGTCGAGCACATCTCGCACGACGACTACGATCTGGTCATCGTGATCCATCCAAAAGGGCTGGGCGGAAAAGCCCTGTGGGCGCTCGACGAGTGGGTGGTCACCGGGGGCAAGACCCTCGTCTTTCTCGATCCCTATAGCATTGCCGACTCGGCACCTCAGGATCCCCAACAGCCCTGGCTCGCGCTCCAGTACGAACCGGCCTCGAGCCTCGACCCCCTCCTGTCGGCGTGGGGCCTGGAGATGCCGCCCCGCACCTTTGCGGCGGACCTGGCGCTCGCCGTGCGGCGTCCCGTCGCCCGCGGCGGCGCGAGCGAATCGGTCGTCATCGATCTCCAGTTCGACGGCGAAGGCTGGGCGGAGTCGAACCGCCTGAGCCCCGTCATTCAGGGTCTGGGCGACGTGCGCTTCTTCATGGCCGGCGTCTTGCGCGAGACCGGTGTGACGGCACCGGCGGATCCGGACACGGCCGAGGACGAGGACGAGGCGGCGCCGACCCCGGCCGATGCCGATGGCGTGACCCGCACGCCGCTCATTGGCACGACCAGGGGGGGCAGCACCCTCGAGATCGGGCCGGGGTTGGGTGGCGGCACCGGAGTGGGCCTGTTCTACACCGACCTCAACAACGCCGGCAGGCTGCGCGACGCGCTCACCCCCGGCACGGGCCCGGTCGTCATTGCCTACCAGCTCGACGGCCGCCTCCCGTCTGCGTACCCGGAGGGTGTGGAGTTTCCCGCGGCTGAGCCGGAGCGACCACCGGGGCTGCCGGCGAATATCGATCTGCCGCCGCCTGAGGATGCGGAGATGATCCAGAAGAGCGCTGTCCCGGACGATCGCCGCGCCGAGACCACGGTGCTGGTCTACGCGGACGTGGATCTGATCTCCGACACGTTGGGCTTCCAGCGCAGCATCTTCGGTATCCAGACCGCGAATGACAACCACAAGCTGTTCCTCAACAGCGTGGATCATCTGCTGGGTGCGCGAGACCTGATGAGCGTGCGGACGGCGCGACGACTCGACCGCCCGTTCACCCTCTTCGACCAGATCGAGGCCGACGCGGAAGCGGAAACGCTCGAGCGCGAGCGCCAGATCCGGGAAGAGATCCGAAATTTTCAGACAGAGCTCCGGTCGAAGCAAGGCGAGATCACCGAGCGCAACGCGGCGCTGTTCCAGCGACGGCTGCAGGACGAGGTCGACGCCCTCAACGAGCGTATCCAGGAAGGCAATCGCGAGCTGAGAGACATTCGGGTGCAGCGTCGTGCGGCGCTCGAGGGTGAAGAGAACGCCGTGCGCTTCGCGGTGTTCGGCTGGATGCCGACCCTGGTCCTCATGCTCGGGATCGGGCTCTACGTCCGACGCACGCAACAGGAAACACTGGCCAAACGAGGCACATCGCGATGAACACGAACGCCAAGCTCGCTACGCTCGCCACCGTACTCCTCATGGCATCGGTGTGGGCCTATGCCAACAGCACGTCGCGCGGGGACCGGTTCCAGCGAGGCCAGCTGCTTCTCCCGAATCTGATTCTCGACGAGGTCGCCACCATCAAGATCGTCAAGGGTGATGAGGTCACGACCCTCGAGAAACGCGGTGAGGCGTTCACCGTGTCCGAGGCCCATGACTATCCGGCGACCAACGAGTCGGTGAACCGCGTGTTCCGCGACCTGGTACGGATCGAGCTCGAGAAAGAGGTCGGCAGAGGCGCAGACCTGGCAGCCGATCTCGAGATCGATCCGCCGACAGACGACACCGTGGAAGTCACCTTGATGAATAGCACAGCGCAGGAGATGGTCAATTTACGGATCGGCACGTCCGTGCCCGACGCGTCCGGGCGCTATATCCAACGGCTGGATGTCGACGACGCGCCAATCTACGTCACCACCGGCGGCGTCTTCCTGTCCACTGACTCGAGCGCCTATCTGAAGAAAGAGATCGTCGATCATTCCCAGGCCGATGTGCGACGGGTCCAGGGACCCGACTTCGAGATCGCCGCGGAAGATCCAGAGAGCTCACCGCGCCTGCAGAACGTACCCGCAGGGCAGAAGGAGAAGACGATCGAAACCAACAAGGTCAAGTCGATCCTGACCCGCCTCAGCTTTGACACCGTCTTCCTCGCCGATGACGTCGAGGTGAGCGACCTGCGGTTCGACAGGGATCTCCGGGTGGATCTCCAGGACGGGAGCAGCTACGTGCTGTCCGTTGCCACGCGCGACGACCGCAGCTTCCTCCGGATCCGCGGCGCGCATGGACTCGACCGGGTCGAGATTGCGCTCGACACGCCCGAGGAGGAGCTTCGGGAGAAAGCCGACCAGCTCGGCCGCGCCGACGAGATCAAAGAGTTCAACGCCTTTCACGCTTCCTGGGTCTACGAGCTCTCCAGCTTCGCCGCCGACAAGCTCAAGCTCACCCGCGCAGACCTCCTCGAAGACGATGCCGATGGGTGATGGTGTTGCGCGGCAAACAGCTCCGCGCGTCGAGCCCCTGTGAGCAGCGCGACACCGACGAGCGACTTGGGCAACACCGGCAACGCCGCCAGACGGAATGGATCGGCGGCCGAAAGGGGTAGCTATTTCTGCGCGGACCGCTAGGAGCGGCCAGGGCGTTGCCCAGTCGAGAGTGGCCGACAGAGTTGCGGACGAGGCGGTCCTGAGGGATCATGGGCGTGTTCCGGAGAACGACGGCAGCCTCGGAGGGAGGGTTGACATGCACTATCGTCTCAGAACGGTCGCCATCGTGCTGGCAGTCGGCGTGCTGACGCCGGTGCTGGCAGTCGGGCAGGGTCAGTCGAACAGCGACGCGGACCCGGGCTGGGAGATGCCCCGCCTGCAGAACGGCCAGCCCGACCTGTCGGGCTACTGGACCACCCAGACTTTCACGCCGATGGAGCGCCCCGAGTATCTGGGCGACAAGGCCTTCTACACCGAGGAGGAGTGGGCGCAGCTCCAGGCGCAGCTCACCGTCGACGGTGCCGACCCGCTAGCCCGCTTCGTCATCACGATCGACGACTCCGACGAGCGCGAGCGGGTCCTCGATCAAACCCACCGCGATGAGACCTACGTTCACTACGACAACAACATCTGGCTGGCGACGCGTGTGCCCAAGGGGTTGTCGACCCGGCGCACCTCACTCGTGACCGACCCGCCCGACGGGCGGATTCCGCCGCGCAACGCACAGGCCCAGGCGCGGGCCGAGACGCGGCGCGCGGTGCGTGGCGGCCGCGGTGCCTTCGACGGGTACGAGCTGCGCCCGCTCAGCGAGCGCTGTATCTACTACGGCTACAATGGGCCTCCGCTGCAAAATCCGTCATACAACGACATCCACCAGATCTTCCAGACCCCGGACCATGTGGTGATCTTCACCGAGCAGAACAACAACGCGCCGCGGATCATCCCGCTCAATGGACGACCGCCCATCTCGGAGCAGATCCGCCAGTACCCGGGTGACTCGCGCGGACACTGGGACGGCGACACCCTGGTCATCGAGAGCAGCCACTTCAACGACCGGTCCGCGTGGGAGGGCTCGAGCCGCGACCTCAAGGTGGTGGAGCGGTTCACCCGGGTGTCCGACGATCGGATCCACTACGAGTTCACCGTCGAGGACCCGGCCACCTGGGATCAGCCCTGGAGCGCCGAGATTCCGATGATGGCCACCGAGGGTCCGATGTTCGAGTACGCCTGCCACGGGGGCAATCGCGACCTTCGGCACATCCTGGAGGTGTATCGCAACATCGAGCGACAGCAGGCCGAAGGCACGCGGTGACGTCCGCAGGCTCGTTCTTGAACGTCTAAAGGAATCATCATCGTGCGAGTGCCCGTTTGTTACCCGTTGCTCCTCGCCGTGTGCTGTGTGCTGGCCGCCTGCTCGTCAGACTCGGTGCCCGGCGCGGGCTCGTCCTCGGCTGCGTCCAGTGTCACCGGAGGCGCGCCGGAGACTCAAGATCAGAGAATCCTCAACGCGATGGGCCAAGCGCTCGGCCAGAATCTCGCCTCCGCTGGTTTGTCGGCGGACGAGCTTGCGTTCGTGCAGCGCGGTCTGAGTGATGCGGCCCTTGGTCTGGACGCCGTCGTCGACCTGGAAGAATATGGCCCTCAGATACAGGCGTTCATGCAACAGCGGGTCGAAGCCGGTGCGGAAGGAGAGCTGACGCTCGCGACCGCCTTCATCGAAGAGCAGGTCGGTATCGACGGGGCCGAGCGGACAGAGTCGGGGATCGTCATCCAGGAAATGACGGCTGGCACCGGTCCGAGCCCCACGGCGGAGGACACGGTGCAGGTGCACTATCACGGGACGCTTCGAGACGGGACGGTCTTCGACAGTTCGGTGGACCGGGGCGAGCCCGCCACCTTCCCGCTGACGGGTGTGATTCCCTGTTGGACCGAGGGCCTGCAGCGCATCAGCGTGGGTGGCAAGAGCCGGCTGGTCTGTCCCCCGAACCTGGCCTACGGTCCGCAAGGTCGACCCGGGATCCCGGGCAACGCAGCGCTGGTGTTCGAGATCGAGCTGCTTGAGATCGTGCAGGAGTAGTACTCAGACGGGGCTGCGCCCCGAACCTTACGCGGTCGCTCGCGGGGCCCCGTCGCCCCACTCCGCGGCCGGCTCCGAGCGGCCGGCCTAGGTACTAGCCAGCTCCGTGCGACGCTGGACTTTCCGGACCGTCTGCGGGCACCGGCAGCTGCGTCTCTCGCGTCTTCTCATTGACCTTCTTCGTTCTTGAGACAGCTGTCTCGTAGTAGCGCTTGAGTGAGGTGTATCTCTTTATGGAGTCGTAATATTCCCTGCCAGCAAGCCAGATGCCCACAGGCATCATCAGCCAGGACATGACGTAGAAAGCGATCGACCAATTTCTGTAGATCGGATCGGTGAAATAGAGAAAGAAGACCACCTTCGAGAGCAGTGCGACGACAAAGCTCATGACAATCAGGACGATGCCCAGTGCAAAATCGCCTGACAAGAGTCTCTTCCTCATGGAGATGAGATCCTACCCCTCACGCTCTCGATGGTCGTCCAGATATGCCCAATGATGGGCCCGTACGCACCCCAGGTGCAAGTACTTCAGGACACCGGGGTGCTCTGGTCGCAGGGCTTCGTGGACAGGGCATCCGGCCTGGCTCGGTTGGTCCTCGGTCGGAGACAGCCCGGTATGCCCCGCGAGTCGTCAGCACATCAGGGGGCCGCGGCCTCGAGACGGATGATGGGCCAATCCGCGGTACGTCGATCGGCGCATCGCGGGGTTCGTAGACCACCACGGAGATGCCCCTCGCTCGTATCGCGTGCACCTCTTCGGCGGTGGGCATCCGGTCGTAGGCGGTGTATGGAGAGTAGAACATGGCCTCGATGGGTGTCGGGATGTTGAAGATCACGGCATCGGGGAGCCCGAGTCTTTGAGACAGTCTCCGGAGTTCGCGAGACGCCTCCGGGTCGCGCTCGCGACGTTCGAAGCGCCCCGTTGGTTCCAGCAAGTAGCGCGCCGGCAGCGCGACCAGCAGGACGAGCAGCGCCATCGCAGCGACCCGATGCCGTCGCTTCCCCAGTTGTTGGAGGCGGCGTCTGAGCTCCGTGCAGAAGTGGGTCTCGATCAAGAACACGGCCGGTGCCGCAATCATCACGTACCCCGGGAGACGCGTGCTCATCATGGAAAACGTGAGATACGGTATCGCCACCCAGATCAACACGAGCCCTAGATCGTGCTGGCTACGTCGACGGGCCGTCACCATGGCGGTAACGAGAGGGATCCACACCAGCTCCCCAAAGAACCGTGGTTGTTCGAGCAGGAAGATGAACGGCGAGGATGGCGGCCCCTCCAGCGATTGCGACATGTGCATCAACGTATACCGACTGCTCCAGCTGGCTTCGTTCGGGAAGGTTGTCGCAATGTAAATAATCCACGGGGCCACGACGATGAGCCCGACGACGGCAATGGCGGCAGAGCGGGTCAACGCCACGCGGAGCGAGCTCCGCTGGAGGAAGCCAACGAACGCAACCGGGAGGATCAACAACGCCGGCGCCGACTTCGAAAGACCGGCAAGGCCGAGGGCGATCCCGGTGAGCACGAGATCTCGAGTCCGCGGATCCCCCCGGACTTGAGGGCCACCCAGATGCCGAGTGCCACGAAGAAGACCAGCGCGGTGTCCACGTGGTCGGCGACCCGGCGGCCGGCCGAGAGCGCCACGAGAAAGCCGTTCACGGCGTGGAAACCGGTCGCCAACAGGGCGACGCGCTCATTGAAGAGGACACGACCGATCAGGAACGTCAGCAAGACCGCTCCTGTGGACAAGAGCAGGCTCGGCAACCGCATGGCGAGTTCGTTGACGCCGAACACCCGCATGCTGCCGGCCATCAGCCAGAGGGCGACCGGCGGCTTGTGCAATCACACGTGGTTCGAGGTCCAGTCGCGGTAATCGAAGGCGACAGCTGGACTGCGATAGAGCGTTGGCTTGAGGGGATCAGCGATCAGGTTTTTGGCAACCAGGGCATGAAAGCGTTCGTCCCACGGGTTCAGCGAGTATTGCCAGCTGGCATCCACTCGGATGATCAACGCGGCCAGGATGATGAGGCTGAGTCTGAGGTTCAGATTCGACAGTGTGGCAGCCGCGAGGAGCAGTAGGCCAGCCAGTGCAGCCACAGCCAGACTGACGGGATCGTAGGGCATCGTCTCTCTCGTCTAGTCCCGTCGACCGAGCACACCGGTCTCCTGCACCTGTCGCGCGAAGTATGCGGCGACGGCCGGGCTCGGATGCCAGATGTCCCCCTCATCTTCCATGACCGCCACGCCGTCTACGAGTGCCTGGCTCAATGGATCCCAGAGGTCGACGTAGGTGATGTCCAGCTCGTCGAGGAACCGGCGAATGATCGCGCGTCGCTCTCGGTCGTCGACTGACCACTGGTCGATCGGCAACAGCGTCGGGAGGATCATGACTGTCAGGGGTGTGTGGCTCTCGTCGAGTGTGCGTCGGAGACCGAGGAGACTGGCCCGGACCTCGTCAAGCACTTCCACTCGATCGGTGGTGGTCTGGCTCACCAGGCCGATGGCAAACCGATAGGTGAAGCTGTGCCGGAACAGCCAGGGGCTGATCTCCCGGAGCGGTCGGTTCGGGGCGTAGACGACGATGGCTCCGTCGGCGTTCGTGAACGCGATCGGCGTCGTGCCGAAGTCGTTCAGGTGGAACGCCAGGATAACGTGGTCCGGGAGAACCGCGGTGTTGTAGCGGTGGTAGTAGTTCACCTCCTGCACGGTGTTGAACGACTCGACCCCGGCGTTCCATTACTCGTAGTGCTCGTCGCCGTAGAGGTCACGAATCGCCTCGACGATATGCCCGCGGGCCGTCACCGAGTCGCCCAGAAAAAGCAGCCGAGTCGTGTCTGGCGGCTTCTCGAACGCGTACTCATTGGCGCGGATGCCGTACTCGCTGTAGAGCCCGGTTCCCAGAATCGGTCGGAAGCCAAAGTCAGGATCGATCTCGAAGTACTGGGTGAGGTCCTGGCGGTTCAGCCGGAAGTTTTCCAGCTCGCTGGCCGCCCGGAAGGCCCGCTGCGGTCGCGTGATCCGGAAGACGACCTCGACGGTGAGGATGCACAGCGAGATGGACACCAGGAGCAGGGTGAGTTTTGAGCCAGCGCCAGCCGCCGGCGGTGCGCATGTCCTGGCTTGGGTGGCGCCATCGTGTCCATCAGTGCTTGACGAGGCGCGGTGCAATGATGGCCAGGCGGCTCGGCAGGCTGTGCGGTGTGTGGAGCGCGTCGACCACGATCAACAGGCGGGTGGCGCGCGCGGGATCGACTGCCGGGAGGTCGGCGATGACCGGGAGCAGGTCCCCGAATCGTATCTCGACCGTCCTGGCGGTCTCATCCGCGTAGAACGAGTGGCGCCACCGCAGATCGCCCGGTCCGTCCGCCTTCAGCTGCACCGACGCGCGGGTCGGCCGACTGGCCAGGACCTCGAAGCTAATCCCATCTCCCGCGTCAACCTCCACACGCCGAAGGTCGTAGCCGACCGCCGCGGCGGTCGGCGGTGGGCCCACACGCTCATAGTCGAGCAGGACACGATCCGCGAGGTGGTCGATGCTTGCGGTGACGCGCGTATCGTGCTCGAGCACCCACGCCTCGAGGTCGAGGGCCAGCGTCGAGACGGGTCCTGGCGGCTGGGGAGGGGGCTCTGCTGTGGGCGCCGCACCGACGTAGATCGGGTTGCTGACGATCCACGGAATCGCCGGTGTCCCCGGTGCCCCAGGGACGAAAACTTCCACGCGATAGGCCGCCGGCCGGGTCACGCTGACGTCGAGCGCGCCGCCGGTCACCGTCTCCACCGGTGTGCCGTCGGCCAGCAGCTCGATCCGGGTCCCGGACGGTCCCGCGACCCGCACGGCGAGCGCGACGGGCTGGTCGGACTCTACGCGGGTCCCCATCGGGTGCCGGCGGTCGCCCGTCCGGCCCTCGAACGAGAATCGGGCCGGTGCTGCGACCATGTCAATCGCCGTGAAGACCCGCCCTGCGCGGATGCCGGCCAGCAGCAGCGCTTCATCGGCCGCCGCCGCCGTCTCCCCGGCAAGCTCCCGCTCGAGCTCGACGGTGATCGAGAAGACCCGAAACACACGCTCGTAGTCGGGGAAGTCGAGCGCGAACCCGTCGTGGTCCGCGTCTCGTCCCACACCAGTGGCCAGATGGGCATGGGCGTCGGCGCCGGCGAGTCCGACGACCTGCCGCCGACGCGTGTTGGTGTCCCACTGCGCCAGGCTTGGGCCGGGGCGGTCCAGCAGCGCCGCCAGCGCCTCGGACGGCCGGAGCAGATACCGGACCACCGCCCCGGCGAGGGTGCGTCTCGACTCGTCGCGCCACTGGCTGTCCCCGTTCAGCCATTCGATGCCGTCGTAGGCGAGACTGGCATCGGTCCAGCCGAGATCCGCCTTGGCCGACTCCGGGTGCGCGACGATGCCGAACCCGCCCAGACGGCGCACGTCTTCGACGACCGCGTAGGACTCGCCGGCCAAAGGGTACGGTGATACCGGCAGCCCGAGGGCGATGTAGTGGCCACCCCGGGTGCTGATCTCCACCGCGTCGATGCACAGGACCCCTGACCGATAGACCGGTGGATCCGGTGCCCGGGTGGCGTCGCCGTGGTCGGTGAAGATGACGAACTGCAGCCCCGCGCGGGCGGCCGCCGCGGCGATGTCGTCCACCGTGGCGCTCCCGTCAGAGCGGTCACTGTGGACATGAAAGACCCCGCGCGCCGCTGGCGGCGACCGGTCGTGGGGCCAATCAGTGAGGTCGACGATATGGGCGCGTGGCGGCAAGGTCAGGAGCACCCACAAAAAAACGGCGACCAGGCCGGCCGCCATCGCCGTCACGACGCGTTTGCGGGCAGGCATCATCAGAAGAACCAGCTGAGGGACGCATATCCGGTCGTGCCGGAGAGGCCGTACTCGGACGGCAACGGACGCTCCGCGCTGACGGTTGTGTCGCCCAGGCCGATATACAGGCCGCCGCTGATCGATACTTCGTTGGCGGCCGAGTAGGCCAGGCCGGGCGCCAGCAGCGCACTCCGGTCGTTCAGGTTCCAGAGCCACAATCCGTTGACGCTCCAGAGCGGGTGAAACTGATACGACGCCTGCAGCACGGTCTCGTCTCGACCAAGCACCTGGAACTCGCCACGACGAAACGGGTTCGACAAGACGATCTCCAGATACTCGCTGGGGTCGGCGGCAGCCAGGTTGTCACGCTGATACTCAACGATGAGGAACAGGTCTCGTCCGCGCACCTGCAGGATGCGGTCGAGTCCGATCGCGCCTCGGAAGACCACCGTGCCATTGATCTGGCGCACCACGCCTTCACTACGCACCGCCCAGGCGCCGAGCCCACCCGCGGCGCCGAACGCCCCGGCGATGTCGCCATACAGCGAGCCGCCCCAGGCAGAGAGCTCCCAGCTACCCCAGGTCGCCAGCCCACGTCCCAGGGCGGTGACCTCTTCGCCGACCTCGGTCCGACTCGGTCGGACGACCAGATCAATCTGGCTCAGTGGGCTTGGATAGATGCGCACGCGTGCCGCGTCGACACCGCCGCGAAATTGGCGGAAGGGGTCGGCCGGGCTGAAAGGCAGAAACGGGTCGGCCGGCGTCAGAAACAACGTCGTGCCCCATGACACCGCCTGACGACCGGCACTGAGATCGATCGATCGCGTCGGGCTCCAGGCGACATTGAGTCGGTCGAAACGGTGGCGCCAGCGGACGTGCTCCTCCTCTGCGACTGTCCATTCCAGGTCGAGCCACTCGCCGCCGCTCGGGATCACGCCGAGGCCCAGCCCGTCACCCGCGCTGCGTTGCCGCAGTGTCAACCCGTGCTCGTACGCGACCTCGAAGGAGACGGCCCCGAGGACCGGGCGGGTCGAGAGACGAAAACGGCCGAACCCGGTGAGGTTGCTGTCGCTGACGTCGGTCGCGCCGCTGAAGAGCGGGACCCCTTGCAGGTAGCCGGTCAACCAGCTCGACTGCGCCTGCGCGGGCGTGGCGGCGCTCAGCATGATGAGGCCGACAAGCGTCAGGCGCATTGCCCGGGTCATCCCGCGCGGGTCTCGTCGGAGTCGATCCGGCCGTCCACCATCCGTACCAGCCGGCGTGATCGGTCCATGACGCGCGTGTCGTGGGTGGCGAAGACGAAGGTGACACCGAGGTCGCGATTCAGGTCGAGCATCACGTCGAGCAGCGCCTCGCTCGCGGCCGTGTCGAGGTTCGCTGTCGGCTCGTCAGCCAGGACGAGCGCGGGGCGGCTTGCCACCGCGCGGACGACCGCCACGCGTTGCTGCTGCCCACCCGAGAGCTTGCCCGGGCGCCGGTCCTCGAGCCCCGAGATGCCGGTCCGTTTGAACAGCTCGCCGATACGCGCGGCCCGTTCGTCGTCGGCGATCCCCTGCAGCAGCATCGGAAACTCCGCATTCTCCATCGCGGTCAACACCGGCAACAGATTGTAGGCCTGGAAGACGAACCCGACCTGGTCGAGACGCAGCTGGGCGAGCTGCTGATTCGACATCGCGGTCACCTCGTGTCCGGCCACCCATACCAGACCGCGTGTCGGTCGCGTGAGCCCGCCGATCACGTTGAGTAAGGTC
>Ga0310122_10002723_pt1 | contig 11233 bp, 13 predicted proteins | sample CB6_Bottom_1051__FD_203503 | JGI IMG/M metagenome (GOLD analysis project Ga0310122, IMG submission 203503) | Marine microbial communities from Western Arctic Ocean, Canada - CB6_Bottom_1051 | ecosystem: Environmental > Aquatic > Marine > Oceanic | place: Canada: Western Arctic Ocean | collected...
GTCAAAGCTGAACTCACGCGCATTGCGGCAGAGTCGAGTGGGGCTGCAGTCCTCGTCCAAGTCGCCAAGCGTCTCTTCGCCGTCAGAAATACCCACTCGACCCAAGGCTTCGTCCCTGTCGTGTTCGAGTCTCACTAGAAACCTCCCCTTGGACACATCAGGTAAGAACGCCGACACCCATCCGAACGGGGTGCCAACTGATCTGCGGTTCTGGCGAAGGCACTGCACCCGAGAACTGACCGCGGCTCTCCCACTACTGCCCGTCGGGTGCGTAGCCCACGGCCTCGTGAAGCCGAGTTCGCCTGCGTGTCATAGCGGGTCTGGCCGGATCGGGCGGAGCCTCCGGAGCAGGCTCGTAGGTGGCCCCGACCACGATTCCCTCAGCCATGCCGTATAGAAGAGGCATTGCGCCGGCAATCACCCTGCCGGTCTTGTTGATCCGTTCCACACCGGGTTCAATCGCCTCCGCATTGTGTTTGATCTTCCAGACCAGCCCGGCGCACGCCTCAAGTTGGTTGGCAACGCGCGTCAGTTGGGACCCGACGACGAACAGGTAGACCGCAAGCTCTGCCACGAGAACTGCGATGGAGAGGACCGTCAACAGGAGCAGGAGAGTCATGATCTCACCTTGTTCAGAACCCGTCCGAGAAACAGGTGATGTTCCAGGCCCTCGAACAGCACCGCGTCCAGTCGAGTGGCTGTCTCGGCGATCAGTGCAGTATCTGAGGTATTCGTGGCCGCCTGCTCGAGCGTTGAACGAATCAGGTCAACCCGCTTCTCGATAACGCCCACGAGCACGATGAGAATGGTCAAGAGAGCCGCGACTGCGAAGATGACGATTAGCCCGAGCCCCAGCGTGACCCACCAGAGGCTCTCATGAGTTGAAGCGAGTATGTACATGGTCAGCCTCCCAACCGGTTACGACCGCGTGCCAACCCGGCGACAATGGCCTCGGCTGCATCATTCGTTGCGTTGAGTTCGCTCAACGCAGCGGTGTGATCCACCGACTTCTCCAGAGACCCATTGATGTCCGAGGCCTGGCTGCCGATCTGTTGGGCGAGGAGGAGGATCGGCACCACCAGAGCGACCACGGCGAGGACGACGGCAATGCCAACCGACCACCCAATTGTCCAACCGACGGTTGATGCTTCCACAAGGAGAAGTGAAGTCATGGTGTCATCCTCTAGATCAGAGCGTGTCGCAGAACTCGCGAACGGGGCGCAGGCTCTCGTTCACCGAGGGCAGGACTATCGGTACCGTGCTCGTTTTTTCAGCTATGACCTGTACACCGCCCAAGAGGTTCCCCAGTGTTCGCTTGACGGCCACAAGGTGGAGAATCACGCGGATCAATCCCAGTGCCAGGGCGGCGATGATTAGCCCGGCAATTGCGACGGTGAACCATGCGACGGTTGCCATTTGAAATCCTCCTATTCAGTCCAGTAACTTTCCGACCGAGCCCGCATACCTGACTGCCCCATCCGCTACTTCCTTGATGATTTCGTCAGTAGTGGCCAACAGTTCCGGTGTGGTCTCAAGTTCCCCTATGAGTGCCACACCAGCAGCCAAGGTATCTTCGGCTGCTCCGCGGACCCGCTCCAGCGCCGCGAGCACCCGGTTGAGCAGCGCTACAAGTACCGGTACCACCACGACCAAGAGAATGACATTTCCGATTGTCCACATGGGAATCCTCCTGATCAGTTGGGTTGTGGTCGGTATGGCAGGAAGAAGCGTCGAAATACCCTGACCAGGGCCATACGAAGCGCACGTATCCCGATTACAAGACCACCCGCTGGCTTTGCTGCCGAGACCCCGCTGGGGTCGAGGCCGCTCTGGACAGCGCTCAGGTGGTTCTGCATGTTCATCGCGAAGTCGTTGAGAAGAACAGAGGTTACGTCAGCGATCATTCCACGCCCGTACTGCGCTGCTGCGCCAGCCAACTGCAGATCGAGGGAAACATCAATGTTGGTTCCCAGAGACGATGGAGAGAGGGCAACCTCAAGTTTCAGCGCTGCTTGGCCTCTGCCTTTCTTGTCTGCCCCCGATGCATCCACGACGATCGTCTTGTCTGCATCGTCCCGTGCCGTTACCTCGGCTTCTCCGCTGAACTCAAGTTTGACGGGACCCAGTCGGATGGTAACGGTTCCCTGATAATGATTGTCAGCGGTCTCGTCCGTCAGATCTGCCCCAGGTAGACAGGCGGCAACACGTGGTATATCTCCGAAGAATTCCCATACAGCGTCAATCGACTGGGCAGTCTCGAAACTGTTCCTTATCAACATGTCGTATCCCCTGCCAAAAGAGCCTCAGCGACGTCGTCCTCGTAACGAGAGCGGCAGCCGAGACAGCAGAAGTAGAAGATCTCACCGTCGACCTCGAACGGGTGGTTTGCGTTGTCGGCTTTGACCTTCATGCCACAAATGGGATCCACGGCTTCGGTGGCTGATGCAGCGGAGTCAACTTCTGTTGGTATGGGCCTGAGGGTCTGGCGGAGCTTGACGAGTTCGGCCAGCACGGCCACAGCAACCTCTCGGTGGCTTACCCGGCCGAGATCGAGGCCCGCAGGTACCCTTATCAGACCAAGTAGATCCTGAGAGATGTGGCGGTCCGCCAGGTAGCCGAGGAGAGCCTCGCCGCGCTGCGACGATCCGATCACTCCAAGGTAGGCAGGAGTGGCAGCCAGAGCGTCCTCGATCACCCCCTCATCACCGTGGCCCTGGGTGGCAACCACCACGAGCGAACGAGAAGAGACGGCACTGCTCGAGAAGTCGGGGCCATCAATGAGCTGGGTGTCCCAACCGAGGGCGTCGGCCAGTTTGCAGAGGGTCTGAGCCATCGGTGATCGACCGACAACTACGAGTTCAGGGACAGAAACAACCGGCTCAATGAAGATCTGGAGGGCACCGTCGCTCTGACAGGAAATGGCGATGGCAGTCACACTCTGCGGCAGGTCGCCGAAATGGTTGGAGGCTCCAAGCAGCAGCATGCGCGGCTCGCGTGTTTCAAGGGCCCTCAGCGCTTCTCGGATGAGCACCGGTTCTGCGCACGCTCCACCGATCCACCCGATGGTCTGGCCAGAGGCGGTAACGATGGCCCGCGACCCCTGTTGCCCAGATGAGGGCCCCTTTCGCCACACCACGGTGGCAAGTACGAACTCTTCCCCGCGTTGGCGTAACTTGACGGCGTGCTCGACCACGCCCCAACCGTCGATCACAGGTTCGTCTGTCATCAGTCTGTCCTGAGCGGGGGTGCGCCCGACACATCGTGACCCTCGGTCAGTGCCTCGTACACCCGATCGGGTAGCAGCGGCATGTCGATGTTGCGAACGCCGGTTCCCTTCAGCGCGTCCAGGACAGCATTGACAAAGGCGGCGGGTCCACCAACGGTGGCGCATTCGCCGACGCCCTTTGCGCCGATCGGATGGTGTGGGCAAGGTGTCACTACCTCGTGCAACTCAAATCCCGGGGTCTCCCACGCCGTCGGGAGCAGGTAGTCCATGTAGTTGGAGCCGACACAGTTTCCTTCGCTGTCGAAGGTGATGAACTGCATGTTGGCCATGGCGTAGGCCTCGGTGAGGCCACCCATGATCTGGCCTTCAACGATCATCGGGTTGATTCGTACCCCGCAGTCATCAACTGCGACGACGTTCAACACGTCCCAGACGCCGGTGAGCGGATCGACTTCCACGGTGGTGATGTAGCAGCCGAACGGCCAGGTCAGGTTGGGCGGGTCGTAGTAGGCGTTGTTTTCGAGGCCCGGTTCCATCCCGTCGGGAACATTGCTGTAGGCCGCCATTGCACATTCCTGAATGGTGACTCCGCTTTCCGGTGAACTCCTGAGATAGAAGCGACCCAGTTCCCATTCAATGTCCTCCTCGGAGACCTCAAGCAGGTGAGCGGCGATCTTTCTGGCCTTGGCCCTGATCTTTCGTGCGACCATCGAAACGGCAGCACCGGCAACAGGCGTACTACGTGAGGCGTAGGTGCCCATTCCGAATGGAGCAGTGTCCGTGTCGCCTTCCTCAACGACCACGTCGTCAGCAGGGATGCCGAGTTCATGGGCGACGATCTGGGCCCAGGTCGTCTCGTGTCCCTGGCCCTGCGACTTGGCGCCGGTGCGAAGGATTGCCTTGCCGGTCATGTGGACGCGCAACTCGGCAGAGTCGAACATCTTGATACCGAGGATGTCGTATTCACGACTGTTGCCAGCTCCCAGTGGTTCGGTCATGGTGGAGATGCCTATCCCCAGCAGGCGACCGTTCTTTCTCGCCTCTTCCTTCTGCTTCAGGAAGTCCTCGTATCCGATTGCCTCCAGTCCTATGTCAAGGCACTTGGCGTACTGCCCAGAATCTGTGAGGAAGCCAAACGGCGTTCGGTGGGGAAAGTCGTCGTCCTGTACGAAGTTGAGTCGGCGGATCTCCGCCTGGTCGATGCCGAGATCATCCGCTGCTGCTTGAACCATCCGTTCCTGGAAGAACATTGCCTCGGTTATCCGGAACGAACAGCGGTAGGCAACACCACCGGGTGCCTTGTTGGTATAGACACCGCGTGATGTGAGGTGCGCCACTGGGATGTCGTAGCAAGCGAAGGCCGCGTGCATCAGGCCGATCTTGAACTTGCTTGGCTGTGCATCCGAGAAGAATGCGCCGTGATCAGAATCCGTGTGCATGCGCACACCAAGAATCTTCCCGTCGCTTCGCAGAGCCAACTGCCCCCGCAGATAGATGTCGCGCCCGAAGCCGGTCGAGATGAGGTTGCCTGAGTTGTCCTCTATCCATTTCACAGGGCGTTCGAGCAGGATCGAGGCCAGAATTGACACTACATATGCCGGATAGATGGGAACCTTGTTCCCGAACCCACCACCCAGGTCGGGTGAGACTATGCGGATCATGTGCTCGGGTAGTTCGGCAACCATCGCAACGGCGGCCCTGATGATGTGGGGGGCCTGCGTTGTCATGTACACCGTGAGCTTTGAGGTTGCCCGATCGAAGTCGGCTATCGAACCGCAGGACTCGATGGGTGACGGATGTGAACGCGGATAGTGCAGTTCAAGCTCAGACACCATGTCGGCAGCGGCAAAAGCCCGGTCAGTGCCTTCCTTGTCGCCGACCTCCCAGTCGAACACCACGTTGTCGTGCTGGTTCTCCTTGTCGTCGCGGATAACCGGCGCTCCGTCCGCCATTGCCTGGGTCGGGTTCACGATTACCGGCAGAGGCTCGTAGTCGACGACGATCGCCTCGCACGCGTCCTTTGCTATGTAGGGGTCGTCGGCAACCACGCAGGCGACTTCCTGCCCCTGGAATCGCACCTTGTCGGTAGCCAGAACGGCCTGGGTGTCATAGGAGAGCGTGGGCATCCACGCCAGGTTGCGGCTGGCCAGCAACTCTCCAGTGAGCACCAACTGCACCCCCGGCATGGCCAGCGCCGCACTCGTGTCGATGGACTTGATGCGTGCGTGGGCGAGAGGGCTGCGTAGGACCTCCATGTGCAGCATGCCGGGCAAGGTGATGTCGTCGACGTAGTTGCCCATGCCGCGAATGAAACGGTTGTCCTCTACACGGGTGCGTCTGGCTCCGAGGCCGCCGATCTTGACTTCGTCAACGGTCATGGTGCCTCGTCTTCCTCAACGTGGTTGTTGGCCCGGAGTCTGGCAGCCGCCAGGAGCACCGACTTGACGATGTTCTGGTACCCGGTGCACCGGCAGAGATTGCCCGACAACGCCCACCGCACTTCGTCCTCGGTCGGGTCGGGATTCTCGTCAAGCAGAGCCTTCGCTGTGAGCATCATTCCGGGAGTGCAGAACCCGCACTGGAGGCCATGCTCGTCTCTGAATCCTTCCTGGATGGGGTGCAACTCGCTCGCAGACGCGAGGCCCTCGACCGTGGTGACCTCGTGTCCGTCCGCTTGCACGGCAAACATGGTGCAACTCTTCACTGGGGCGCCGTCGATCAACACCGTGCACGCTCCGCAGTTCGTGGTGTCACATCCGATGTGGGTTCCGGTCAACTCGAGACCTTGGCGAATCATATGGGCAAGCAACAGTCGGGGCTCGACATCCAAGGTGTGTCGCTTGCCGTTGACGCTTACCGTGATGCGTCGCACCGGAGTGTCATCTGAGGACTCAGCCGGCACCACCGCAAACAGGCTGGTCATGTCAAGCCACCTCTTGGGTCGTCCGCTGAAGGTTCGAGAGGATTCGCATCACGAACGTGGCAACAATGTGTCGCTTGTACGCTTCGCTGCCCCGATGATCTGATCTCGGTTGCGAAATCTCGGCGGCGAGTGCGGCGGCACGGTCAATGCTGGCGGCGTTCAGGTCCTCTCCAACAAGCACCTCTGCCGCCTCGTCGGCACAGATCGTCGATGGACCGACGCCGGTGAGACCGATGCCGGCTCGGGCCACCTGGCCACCCGAGAATTCCAGCGAGACGGCCACGCCGACGGTGGCGAAGTCGCCCACACGGCGCTCAAGCTTCAGGTATCCGCCCGCCCGGTTCCCCATGGGGGCGGGAACAAAAGCCTCAACCGCTATTTCATCGAATGCCAGGACGTTCTGGAACGGGCCGTTCGTGAAGTCGATGCAAGGGATGGAGCGTCGGCCATCGGGGCCCTGGGCAACAATAGATCCACCCAGAGCGCTCATTACCGAGGCCCAGTCGCCCTGGGGGTCGGAGTGGCAAAGCGATCCAACCAACGTGCCGCGGGTGCGCACTATGGGATCTGCGATCAGTGGGGCAGCCGCTGCCATCGTGGGTTGTTCCGAGGCGAGGTTCCCGTCCTTTTCCAGGTCAACATGACGGCACAAGGCACCGATGCGATAGGTGCCGTCAGGATCGGCGCCGTGATAGGCGAGGCCGGGGATGTTGTTGATGTCAACCAGGGTTTCGGGCGAAGCGAAGCGGAGTTTCATCATCGGCACCAGGCTCTGTCCTCCAGCTAGCACCTTGGCCTCGCCACGCGCCTCTCGCAGAAGCGCTACAGCGGCATCGATGGTCTCAGGTGCCTCGTAGGAGAATTTGGAGGGGTACATGTCGCCAGAGGTCCTTCCCGCTACCTACGAGTTGCCGTTTGACGACTGGGGATCGGGAATCGCCACCGGGAGCGACTCCGCATCAGGGTCGGGTCGACGCTCCTGGTGCGGCGGCCACGGCCCCTGTACGGGCTGGCTGGCTACCTTGAGATGCTCAATCAACTGCGGCCATGCCCACACCGTAGGGCTGGCACCCGTTTTGGGAGAGTCCTCTATGAGCTCAAACTGTCTCGGGTTGCCTCGGCTATGTCCAGATGATTCAATCGTCACTACCGACCCCCAGCGTCAGGTGGACAGTAGAGCATCTGAGGAAAGGTGTCGAATCCGTAATCTCTTGCAAGAGGGGTGACTAGGGGCCGCATTTCGTCAGCAACGACGGTGCGGTTACGATGAGCCGGCTACAAGGTCGGAGAAACGGGGGCAGGAAGTGTCGACTCCGGTAGCCAGGAACGCCAACTCTCTCGCCTGGCTCGTCGTGGTGGTGGCTGGCCTGGTGGTTCTGGCCATAGTCTGGGGACTGGAGTTGTTCCCGCGCCTTGATGCAGGCCAGCGGGTCCTGGACGGAGCCCGGCCAGTGTTCACCGAAGAGCGTGTGGTCGGTGACCGGGTCGGCATCACCATGATCGACAACGTCACCAACATGTTGGACCCGATTGTGGACGCCCAAGGTGGAGCGGCCGGCGAGGTCGGCACTCTGGTGGAGTTGGTCTCAGGGGCTACCGGACTTGCTCCGGATGAGGTCCTTGCTGCCATCGGGGCCAACTTTCCCCACACCTATCATTTGCTGTTGACCCTCCCGCTTGACCAGGTCAGCGCTGAGATCCCCGGCCTGCTGACGTTCGTGGCCGACAACTCGAGTCTGGCCGACGCCGGCGCTGTGCTTGCCGCCATCGGCGAAAACACTCCCCGCCTCGCCCAGGCCATCACCAACCTCATGGTGGTAACTGAGAGCTGGCGCGACGTCGCGGGAACGAATGGAGTGACAATGTTCGACGGCGTCACGGCTGTCGACTCCGTTCCAGAGATCCGTGACTTCTTCGTCACCGACGTTGTGACGGCCATTGAGACTGTTGCGCCCGACTTCAGAGGTCTTGACGAGCCATGGCCGAAGGTCGGACTGATCGCAACCATCCTTACGATCATCGGAGGGGTGGTCGTGGTATTCGGCCTCCTTATGTTCGCCCTTACCAGAACCGATGCATACAAGCGGAACGTACACATCATGGGATGGTCGGTTGTCACCCTTGTCGGCGTTCTCGTGGGTGGCGGGGTCCTGATTCTCGGTCTCTTTCCACGGCTTGATGGAGGACAGCGGGTGATCGATGGCCTTCGTCCTGTATTTGTAGAGGAGCGTGTCGCCGGCCTGGAGGTAGGCGTCGGCATCGTGGACAACATCGCCGACATGGCAGATCCGATTGTGGACGCCCAGGGTGGAGCGGCCGGCGAGGTCGGTGCTCTGGTGGAGTTGGTCTCAGGGGCTACCGGGCTGGCTCCGGGTGAGGTCCTTGCTGCCATCGAGGCCAACTTTCCCCACACCTATCATTTGCTGTTGACCCTCCCGCTTGACCAGGTCAGCGCTGAGATCCCCGGCCTGCTGACGTTCGTGGCCGACAACTCTGATCTCGCCGACGCCGGCGCTGTGCTTGCCGCCATCGGCGAAAACACCCCCCGCCTCGCTCAGGCCATCACCAACCTCATCGTGGTCACAGATGGATTCCGAGAAATTCCGGGAATCGAGCTTCTCACGAGGTTCGACGGTTCGCCCGTCCGGTCGATTCCGGAGTTGAGGGACTACTTCGCCGACGACGTGGTCCCCGGTGTTCGGGCGGTCACCGAGGACTTCCGCACCCTTGACACGACGCCACCTCCGGTTGACGCGTTTCCGCCGCTTCTTCTCATCGTCGGGATTCTCGTAACCATCTACGGGGTCGCGATGCTCTCGATCACCAGGACGGTCGCACCGGATGACGCGGAACCTGACATCGAGGCCGAGGAGCAGTCTGCACTGGTCGCCGTCTGACCCTCACCTTTCCAGCACTCCCCTGACAGACCGGGGCCTGTCGACGTTCCAACCCCTCCTCGGCGCCTTCTGCACGCCGATCGGACGAGCCTGATCCGGCCAGTCAGGCCCTCCGAGAGCCCACCTGTACCCTGACCAGAGGTGGTCGACCGGGTTTCGCGCCGGGTTTCGATCCGCCCTCGGATCGCTATCTCATCGGGTAGAGCAGGGGACTTTTAAATCACAGAAATCTGTCCGGAGCGTCCGCCTGGGCCGCTAGCGCCCGTGGATTCAGGGATGTGTGTCTGTCGGGTAGGTCCGTGTCCGTCTGGTTGCGTGCATTCTGTGCAATGAAGTGTGCAACGCGTAGAGCCGACCAAAAGGGCCTAGTCGTCGAAGAACACTCCGGTGGCTTGAGGTCCAGAAACACTGACGCCAGCCGGGTCAGTTGCGGTGATGGTGGCGGTAACAACGGTGCCGGTTCAGGCGGTGCCGGTGGTGGCGGAGCAGGAAACACAGGCGGAACCGATACGGCTGGAACTGTGAACACAGGCGGCGGCGGAGGCGGCGCTGGCAACAACAACAGCGGAACCTACGTCGGTGGCGCTGGAGGTTCAGGTAAGGCGTGGTTCGTCTATGAGATCTAGGAGATGACATGGCCCACTTCGCTGAACTGAATGAATCCAACGAGGTCGTCAACGTCGTCGTGCTGGGTGATGACAACACCGCCGACGCCGACGGTGTTGAGGACGAGGCCATCGGAATCGCTTGGCTACTAGCGAGGTTCCCCGACAGCCAGTGGGTGGAGACCTCGTACAACAACATCCGGTTTCGGTACGCCCGAATCGCATGACCTTCGACGCAGGGCGTGACGCCTTCATCGAACCGTCGCCGTTCCCGTCGTGGATGCTCAACGACTCAACGACCGAGTGGGAGGCACCCACGCCGATGCCCGACGACGGCAACGTCTACTACTGGGACGAGGACACCACGTCCCGGGTCGAGGTGCCTGACGCCTGAACCTGACTTGGCGCCCCTGGCGGGATTACTATGGGCGGTGCCGGTTCAGGGGTTGTATCCCGCAGTCTCAGCCCTCGCCGAGGTAGGAGGCCCGCAACTCCGGGTTGGCCAGGAGGGCCTCGGCCGTGTCGTCAAGCACCACCCGGCCGGTCTGCAGCACCCATCCTCGGTCGGCGATGGACAGTGCCATGTTGGCGTTCTGCTCCACCATGAAGACGGCCATGCCGTCGGCGTGGATCTGCTGGATCAGCTCGAAGTTCTGCTGCACCAGCGCAGGGGCCAGGCCCATCGACGGCTCGTCCATGAGCAGCACCCGGGGCCTCGACATGAGCGCCCGACCGATCGCCACCATCTGCTGCTCGCCACCCGAGAGCGTCCCGGACTTCTGCGAGAGACGTTCCTTGACCCGCGGGAAGAGGTCGTAGATCTTCTCCAGGTCCTCGGCAATGCCGTCCTTGTCGCTGCGCAGGTACGCCCCCAGCTCGAGGTTCTCCTTGACGCTGAGGCGCTTGAACAGCCGACGGTTCTCCGGGACCATCGTGACGCCGTTGATGACCCGGTAGCTGGTGGGCTTGTCGTTCACGACCTCGCCGTCCAGCACCACCTCGCCTGACGTGGGCGTGACCATGCCCAGCAGGGTCTTGAGCGTCGTGGACTTGCCCGAGGCGTTGCCGCCCAGGAGGCAGACCAGCTCGCCCGGGTAGATGGCCAGGTCCACGTCCTTCAGGATGTGGACGGCCCCGTAGTGGGTGTTGACCTTCCGGAGCTCCAGGAGCGCCGTGGCACCGTTCTGATCGGTCATGCCTTGGCCTCCACCGGGCGGCCCAGATAGGCCTCGATGACGTTCGGATCCTTGGACACCTCTTCGTAGGACCCCTGGGCGATGGGCACGCCGTGGTCCAGCACCACGACCCGGTCCGACACATCGCGAACCACCTTCATGTCGTGCTCGATCATCACGATGGTGAAGCCCCACTCGCTGCGCAACCGGCCGATCAGGGCCGTCAACTCAGCCGTCTCGATGGGGTTCATGCCGGCCACGGGCTCGTCCAGGAGGAGCAACTTGGGTTGGGTGGCCATGGCCCGGGCGATCTCCAAGCGACGTCGGTTGGCGTAGGAGAGGGCGAAGGCCGGCTGGTCCAGTCGGTAGCCGACCAGTCGGTGCCCGAAGAAGCCGAGGACCTCCTC
>Ga0310122_10002726_pt1 | contig 11227 bp, 6 predicted proteins | sample CB6_Bottom_1051__FD_203503 | JGI IMG/M metagenome (GOLD analysis project Ga0310122, IMG submission 203503) | Marine microbial communities from Western Arctic Ocean, Canada - CB6_Bottom_1051 | ecosystem: Environmental > Aquatic > Marine > Oceanic | place: Canada: Western Arctic Ocean | collected...
GCGCGTCGGGACAGTCGGCCGGGCGATCCCCGATGTCGAGGTCAAAATCATCGATCCGGCAACCGGCGAACAACAACCAGACGGGGTCGCCGGAGAATTGTGTTCTCGCGGCCACAACATCATGTTGGGCTATTACAACCAACCTGAACTCACGGCCAAGGCAATCGACGCCGACGGATGGCTGCACACGGGTGATATGTCACTGCGTGAACCCGATGGTTATTACCGCATTACCGGGCGCATCAAGGACCTGATCATTCGCGGCGGCGAAAATATTTCTCCCCGCGAAATCGAAGAACTTTTGTATCAACATCCCGCGGTCGAGGACGTACAAGTTGTCGGTGTTCCCGATCAAAAGTTCGGCGAAGAAATTCTGGCGTGCATCAAACAACGGTCCGGACAATCGGCCACCGAAGACGAAGTCCGCGACTTTTGCCGCACGCGTTTGGCACGTTTCAAGACGCCCCGTTACGTCTGGTTTCTCGATGATTTCCCAACAACCGTCACGGGCAAAATTCAGAAATTCAAGCTGCGTGAACAAGCGATCGAACACTTCGAATTGCAAGACGCCGCCGACATCGAAACGGCATGATTGTTTCGGATCGTTTAACGGCAAGCCGCAGGCGACGGCGCGTACCAAATGCAATACAAACCATGCAACATCGTCGCCTTCGGCTTGCCGTTAATCGAGGAACTAATGCTTGCACAGTTGCTAGTTGATTTTCAACACCTGCTTTGCGGCATTAGTGATCTGAACGTTGTGATTCTTCTTCACACGATACAATGCCTGCGTAATTCGGTCGGCCGATTCCGTCAGGAACAATTTCGCGGCTGCGTCACTCCACGTTGGTGTGACCACGTGGTCGGTTAGTTCCGCGTCGCGGCGGCTCAGAACGCATGCGGATGCGAACAGTTCCATCGCCGCGATTGCAATTTGCTCTTGCACAAGCTGGCGTTCCAGAATCTCCTCGCGGTGACGGATCAGCGCGCGTTGGACCGTCGCCGCGAATCGGTTGATCAATCGGCCGAGCCTCGCCGCCGCTGTACTCAATTCGGCAGCTTGAACTAGTATTTTCGGACGAGCGAATGGCCTCGCCAATTCTTGTCCCACGAACTTCGCCAGCAAGCCGAAATGATTCCACGGGCGATGCAAGCCGTCCCAGACGGCTCGCAAGCGTTCGCCAGGACCTCGCATGCCGACCAGCCCGATGAACGACGTCAAGACTTCGTTCGCGCCTTCGCCAATCTGATTGATGCGCGCGTCACGCAGCATGCGTTCCAACGGGCAATCCGTGAAGTAGGCCGCGCCGCCGTGAATCTGAAACGCGTCATTGACAATCGTCCAAAGTGTTTCGGTGCTGTAGACCTTCAGCATGGCGGTTTCCAACATGTAGTCGTCCAACCCACGATCGATCAGTCCGGCGGTGACGGTTGTCATCGATTCCATCGCATAAGTCCACGTGGCCATGCGAGCGAGTTTCTTCTGAACCAATTCGAATTCGCCCAGCGTCCGGCCGAACTGCCGGCGTGTGCGAGCGTGCTCGGTTGCCAGGCGCAGGCTCGACTTGGCGGCTCCCGTGCAGCAGGCTCCGAATGTCGTGCGCCCGAAATCGAGAACGGTCAACGCAAGCCGCAATCCCTTGCCCACGGGACCCAACACGTTCGTGCTGGGAACGGCCATGTTTTCGAATGCGAGTTTCGCGGTGGCCGTGCCGCGGATTCCGAGCTTTTCCATGCGCGGTTCTACAACATGAAAGCCCGGCGTGTCGGGAGTCACAAGGAAGGCCGTCACTGCCGATCGGTCACTGCCGGGAACCGGCGTTTTAGCCATGACGGTCAAGACATCGGCGATGGCTCCGTTGGTGATGTATCGTTTCTCGCCGTTCAGGACATAGTGCGACCCGTCGGCGGACGGAATCGCCTCGGTCTGCACATTGGCCGCGTTGGAACCTGCTTGCGTTTCGGTCAACGCGAACGCGGCCAGCTTGCGTCCGCTGATCAGATCGGGCAGCCATTTCCGTTTCTGTTCGTCAGTTCCGAACAACAACAACGCCCGCATGCCGATCGAATGATGCGCGTTGACAAAAATGGAAGTCGCACTGCAACGACTGCCCAATTCTTCCAGGATTTGGCAATAGGCCAATTGAGAAAACCCGCGTCCGCCAACCGATTCGGGAGCCGTCATTCCCAGCACTCCCAAGCGGCCCAGCCCGTCGATCACGTCGCGTGGTATGTCGGCCTGCCGGTCGATGGCGTCGGGATCGAGATGCGCGTCGCAAAAGTCTTGCAACTCGCACAACGCCGTTTCGACTCTTGGCCGCTCTTCAGCCGTCAGTCGCGGATAGGGAAACACTTGGTCGGCCACGAAGCGTCCGAAAAACATCTCTTTCGCAAAGCTCGGCGAGTCTTGTACCGTGAACAGCAATTCTTCCGCCTGCCGGACTTGGTGCTCGCGCAAATCCAACCGATCGGGTTCTCCGTCGTTGGTTTCGACACTCAGAATGGAATCGCTCATTGAGGTTCTCCGGCATTCGAGAGCGGCATTTGCAGCAGCACTTGTCCGAGTGCTTTTCCTTGCGCGTCCGAGCGGAGCGGATTTTTGAGGATGCGGCGAACGACAAAATTCAACGCACTCAGATTCGGGAGTTCAAAGCGTTCAACGCGGTTCACATCTTCGATGCCGAGCCATTCGGCAATTCGTTGCGGCGTCAGTTCGTCGCACAGTCGATCAAAGTCCGCGGGCTGGCGTGCGATGACGCCGATGTTTGCGTGAATGCCTTTATCACCGCTGCGGGCACAGGCCATGTCGATCAACCGTGAGGGTTTGCCGGGAGGGCGAGGCTCGCGCCGCGCTGTGGGCCGAGTCGAGCGCGGCTCGGCGGGAGCCTCGCCCTCCCAATTCGTCGGGTCGCTGTTGATGTCGGGATTGTCGAGGATCCGAACGTCCGCCTTCACGCGTTCGCGATCGATCAGGCAGGGCCAATAGCGGATCACGGGATGGACGCGCGGGCGGCCTTCCGCGTACCCGGTGGTCCCCTGTGGGCCAGCCGTGATGAGCGCCATCACAGCTCGCGTGAACCGCTCGACCGATTCCCGCGACTCGTCTTCAACGGCGATGCGAAGTACGGTTTCCTTGAGTTCCGGCAGCTCCATCGACGTGGGATGGCACGCACTGCTCCCCAGACATTCCACCAACGTGTTGCGAAATTGGATGCCATCGTTCTCCAACTGTTGCAGCACCATTTCGCCAGCACGGCGGGCCTTTTCGACAGCACCGGTTCCGTAGATCGTCAATTGCCCGGCAGCGCGGAATCCGTCGCGGTATGTCGCGCTGACTTTGTAGCTGTCGGGCGGCGGCGCACCGGTCCCGCCGCTGACGCGCACCCGGTTCGGCGCCTGTTGCTCGACCTGCAATGACAAGAACGAGACCGTCGCGTCGGGAGACAAGTACTCGGCCGGATCGCCGATTTCGTAGACCAATTGTTCACGCACTGTGAGATCGGTGACGATACCGCCACTGCCGCGTGGTTTGGTGACAACACAGCTTCCGTCGTCCGCGACCTCGACAATCGGAAAGCCGATTCGTTCGATGTCGGGCACGTCCAGCCAGTCGGTCGAGATGCCGCCGGTGACCTGAGTTCCACATTCGATCAGATGTCCGGCAACGGTCGCGCCGGCCAGACGATCGTGGTCGTTCCAGTCCCAAACGAAATGATGCACGCATGCCGCAACCGTCAGGCTGGGATCAGCCACTCGGCCGGTGATGACGAGGTCGGCTCTTTGAGCTAACGCGTCGACAATCAGTTCCGCTCCGAGATAGGCGTTCGCGGTGATCAGCCGATCGGCGACGTTCGAGAGGGGTTCGCCAGTGTCGAGGTTTCTGGATCGGTCACTGTGAACATCGGCCGCCGCGTCGGTTTGCAGGACTTCCAGCATGTCGTCACCCGTCACGACTGCAATCGCAAGGTGTTCGCAACCGGCCGCGCTGAGTGCCTGCTGGCACGCCATCGCACAACCCAGCGGATTCAGACCGCCCGCATTCGTGATGACGCGGCACTTGCCACCGGACTTCCAGTACCCGGCGAGAGACGTCACGACGTCGACAAAGTCGCGGGCAAATCCGGCATCCGGATCACGCTGACGTTGTTGGGCGAGGATCGACATTGACACTTCCGCCAGAAAATCGAGCGTCACGTAGTCGAGATCGGGTTCGAGCGCCAGCATCTCGGCCGCCGCGTCAATGCGGTCGCCCCAGAAGCCATGTGCGTTTCCGATTCGGACGGCTTGTGTCATTCTCGAATCCTCGCCACGCCGGTAGTTGCTCGATGTAAGTATACCCCGAATGTTTTTAAGCGAGCGGCATGCGTCAGCTTGCCGGATACGCCGACAAAGTGAAAAGCCGGCAAGCTGACGCATGCCGCTCGCCGGCGCCTCTTAGACCTGTAACACACCCGTTCGAAATTCCGTGCGATCGCTCATCGGCGGGATCACGTTCAACGCTTCCGCTAGCCAGCGTCGCGTTTCGCCGGGAGCGATGATGGCATCGACCCAACCGCGTGCGGCGCCATAGCGAATGTCGCTTTGTTTCTCGTATTGCTGTTGTATTTCGTCTCGCAACCGTTGTTTCTCTTGCTCGGAGAGTGGTTGGCCGGAACGTTCAGCGTCGCGGACTTTCAGGCTGAGCAGCGTGTCGGCCGCTTGATCGGCTCCCATGACGGCGTACCGGGCGTTTGGCCACGCCAGCATCAGCCACGGATCGTACGCCTTGCCACACAATGCGTAATTACCGGCTCCGAACGAGCCGCCGACGATGACGGTGAATTTTGGCACAACACTGTTGCTAACGACGTTGACCAGTTTCGCTCCCGACTTAATGATGCCGGACTGTTCGGCCTGCTTGCCGACCATGAAGCCCTGCACGTCTTGCAGGAACACCAGCGGCAGCCGCGTTTGATTGCAGTCCATCACGAAGCGCGCGGCTTTCTCGACGGAATCGGGATACAATACTCCGCCGATTTGTAGTTCGTTCGAACTGGTTTTGCAGTGGCAGCGTTGATTGGCGACGATGCCCACGGCGTGACCGGCGATCTTCGCGAAGGCCGTGACCAACGTGGGTCCGTAGTCGGGTTTGTATTCCTGCATCGATCCGGCATCGACCAAACATGCCAGCAGGTCCCGCACTTCGTACTCACCACGGCCATCGGCCGGGACGATGTCGTACACATCCCGCGGATCGCGTTCGGATCCCACGGTTTCGCCCGAGGGCTGAGTCCGCTCGTCGGGAAGCAATTCGATCAGCGACCGCAATCGTCGCAGACACGCTTGGTCGTCGGGTTCCACAAAATCCACGGTGCCGCTGATCTCGGCGTGCATTCGTGCTCCGCCCAGTTCTTCGGGATCAACGGTTTGACCGATCGCCGCTTTGACCAGAGCAGGCCCGGCGAGACAAAGTTGACTGCCTTCGGTCATCAACAGCTTGTCCGATAGAACGGGCAGGTAGCCTCCACCCGCCACGCAGTTGCCCATCACGGCCGAGTACTGCGGGATTCCCATCGCCGAGATGACCGCGTTGTTGCGAAAGATGCGGCCAAAGTCGTCTTCGTCGGGGAAAACTTCATCTTGAAGAGGCAAGAACACCCCGGCCGAATCGACGAGATAAACCAGCGGCAGCCGAAAGTGCGTGGCGATTCGCTGAGCCCGCAGAACTTTCTTGACGGACTGCGGAAAAAACGCACCGGCCTTGACCGTCGCATCATTGGCCACGACTAACATCGGCCGTCCGTGGACGCGGCCGATACCGGTGACCACTCCGGCTGCGGGAACGCCGCCCCATTCGGCATACATTTGCCACGCCGCCCACAGCCCGAGTTCAAAGAAAGTCGATTTCGGATCGAGCAATTCGTCGAGCCTCTCACGCGCGGTCAATCGGCCACGCCGCCGCTGCCGCTCGCGTCCCGCCGCGCCGCTGCCGACGCGCAGTGTTTCTTCTTGTGTATTGAAATCGTGCGCCAATTCGCGGAGGCTGGCCATTCCGTAACTTCCCAATTGCGGCGTTGTGAAACCTCAATCGAATGTTGAACTCTCATGGCTGGTATTATACGCACGGTTGTTGAAAAAGCGGGTGTTTGTTCATGCGCCGGCCACTTTGGCACCACACGTGGGTACCATGGCTTGGAACAAGCCGTGCGGCGCAGCCGTTGGAAACTGCGAGAACGGCTTCAAACAAGAACCGGCACGGCCATCGGTATCGGGACGCCAGGGACTGGCTGAGACTGGTTTTTCGAAACTTTCTGGCCTCGGAATGCACAGGCGAGGTTTCCGGCGGCTGCGCCGCACGCCTTCTGGCGAAGGCGTGGTACCCAGTGGAGCGGATCGGCACCGACACTCTAACAGTATGCGTTCACAGGTCCATCACAGCCTCGATGTCGGGCGCGATCGGCTTTGGGCGCGAGGCAATTGAGATTACGAAAAACAACGTTAGCGAAACCAGCAACGAAAATGCTCCGCCATGAAATCCATGCGGCAATTTGATTCCGAACAATTCCAACCCGAAGTTCACTAGCAGGCTGGACACAATCGCGACGTTGCACGCCATTGGTGTCGCCCGTTTCCAATTAAAGCCAATGGCCACGGTGGGCACGATGGCTGCCGCGAAAGTTGCCCAACCGAATGCTCCCAGCAAAGCCACCAATTCGCCTGAATAAAGTGCGAACACCGCGGCGGCGAATGCGATTACCGCCGTTGCAATTCGCGCCCAGAAAAGTTCATTCTTCAACGACCGCCCTCGCACGGCCCGGGGAATATCGTGGACGACGGCCGCCGCGCCGATGTTCAAGAAGCTGTCGGCGGTCGACATGATGGCTGCGAACAATGCGGCGAACACGATGCCCGCCAGAAACGGGTGCGCGTAATGTTGCAAGAATTCCGACGCGGCGTCGTCCGCGTTTGTAAGCTCGGCGTGGACACCTTGCAGCACCAGCGCACGCATCGACAAGCCGATGCCAATCCACAACAGTGCCGAGATTCCATAGCCGAGTACCGAGATGGGCAACATGTGCCGGGCGTCTTCCACGCGGCGTGTCATCATCAGTTTGGTGATTACGTGCGGCTGACCGCAGGCTCCGAGTACGAAAACGAAATACCACGACAAACAGCCGACCATTCCCAGAGTGCCCCAGGGACTCATCGCTTCCGGATCATCAGCGAGGATTGTCCGCGATATGCCAGCCAGTCCGCCGTCGACGGTGGCAATGGCCGTCAACAACACCAGTACGGCGGCGACAACCATGATGATGCCTTGAGCCAAATCTGTATAAACCGATGCGATGATCCCGCCCGTCACACAATAAAAGACAAGGACCATGCTGCTGATCGCGACACACACTTCGATGCGCAGTTCTCCCACCCACGACACTTCGGCGAGAATGCTCTGCATGACCGTGGCCATCGCCAGAATCTGTGTGGCGAGGTATCCCATGACGCCCAGCAGAATCGCGACCGCCGTCAGCAGGCTCGTCGAGCGGCTGTCGTACCGGGCGGCGACGGCATCGGGCAGCGAGATCGGTTCCCGAAGCTCGGCCAGCAAACGCAGCCGTTTGCCGAGCAGAAAAAACGAAATGCTGACGCCGATCAACGAGGCCACGACCATCCAGAACGAGCTGGTTCCCATTTTGTAAACCAATCCCGGGCCACCGACAAAACCAAAGCCGCTCATCGTGCTTGAGAAAACTGCCACGCTGGCCACGATGATGCCCAAGTGGCGTCCGGCCATGAAGAAGTCCTGCGTACTCTTCGTTCGGCGCAAGGCCCATAAGCCAACGCCAATACACATCGCCATGTAAGCGGCGACGCAGGACAATACGATCAGTGAACGATATTCTTCCATGCTGACACGAGTGCTCTATTCAGGCCGGCGAGTCCGTCGTGCCGCCATTTTGTGGACCTTCGTCGGGCGCGATCGCTTGACTAACGAGTCTTGCAAATCGCCGCGCATTTGCCGGCGGATAGATCCAGCGGTCGTAGGAAACCACATAAACAACGACAAAGAATGTTGGAACGAACCAGATTCCAAACAACAACCAGGTAACACCGGCGGGAAACGGGCCCACAAACGCGACGTCGGCACTCGTTAATGAATCCCGATACGCCAGGCACATCATCCCGAACGCGGCTTCGTAAAGCAGCCCGCCGATCAGGAATACCAGCCATCGACGATCAGGTTTTTGAGGGTTGCTCGGTTCGGCCGTTTTCCGCGCATCGGGCGGGCCCACGGTGCCCCAGGCAAGCAAACTGACGAAGATCGCGATCAAGACGGAACCCAACAGCCAACCGGCCAGCAGCAAAGAAGCATGTCGCGCGGCTCCGTCGCCGCCTTGATCCATCACCTTGTAATCCGCGTGAGGCAATCCGTGCCCATTCGAAGTTTCGGGCGTCAGCAGAATGATGATCACCAAAACCCAGGTGATGGCCAACAGGATGGCGGGAAACCAATATTTCATGTTCGGACATCTCGCGTTTCTTATTGACTGGCAGGTTTAACCAGCGAGAAATAATGATCTGACAGTCCTTGGAACTGGCCGATCATCAACTGTCGCATCGTCGCCTTTCGCTGCGCGAAAGAGGCGCTACTTTTGCGGAGCGAAAGGCGACACTAATTGGTCGGACAATCCTTAGTTTCATTGGCATTGTGCGATCGCCGATTCTGGATTTCAATTAGCGTGCGACGGCTAGCTGATTCACGGAGGGTTTTGATCTTAGCGTGATCGTCCATGAATCGCGACGATCACTTTGTTGCGGTGGGGAATGCCACGGTCGTCAACACCACTCGTGTGGATTAGAATCGCGACCGGTTCATTACCCCCGTTAGCGTCGTTACCAAGGAACAATTCCGTGAGCACACAGTCCATCCATCCGCCAACCGTGTTGACAATTGCCGTCTTGTTGCTTGGCAACCCATTTGCCGCCGCAAGTGACCGAATCGAATTCGAACCGGCTAGAAGTTTCCTAAAACTGCCGAAAGACGCCACGCTCGGCCAATGTTCGGCTGTTGACTTTGACAGCAAAGGCCGGCTGTATCTGTTTCATCGTGGCAAGCATCCGATCATGTGTTTTGACAGCGGCGGAAAGTTCATTCATTCATGGGGCGACGACTTGATTGGGAAGGCTCACGGCTTACGAGTTGACCGGGCCGACAACATTTGGGTGACCGACATTGGACATCACGTCGTGTTCAAATTCAGCCCACAGCGAAAACTGTTGCTGGCTCTGGGACAGTCCGACAAGCCGGGCCTCGGCAACGATCAGTTCGACAAACCGACCGATGTCGCCTTTGGTTCCAAAGGCGAGATCTACGTTTCCGACGGGTACGGCAACAGCCGCGTGATGAAATTTGCTTCCAACGGAAAATTCCTGGCCCAATGGGGAACACCGGGCAAGGGGCGGGGCGAATTCAATCTGCCTCACACGATGGTTGTCGACAAGCAGGGCCGAGTGATCGTCGGTGATCGCGAGAACGATCGCATACAGGTTTTCGATTCGAAAGGAAGGCTACTTGAAGTTTGGCCGGGTTTCGCGCCGTACGGATTGGAACTCGACGCAACGGGAACGCTGTTTGTCGCGGATGGACGTGCCAACAAGATCCTGCGGCTGAATTCCAGCGGCAAGGTGATGGGCTCGTGGGGACGGAAGGGCAGCGCGCCCGGCGAATTCAATCTTCCGCACATGCTGGCCGCCGACAAATCCGGCAATTTGTTCATTGCCGAGGTTGGCGGCATGAGGCTGCAGAAGCTGCAACGCCGCCGTCCGTCTGAATAGAGATCGTTTCAAGACCCAGTTGTCGCCAGAGAGTTGGAATCCGTTCCATCCTCGACCGTCAGCCCGATTGAATATCGTCACTGTGGAACCGCACTTCAATCAGCGTCGTGACACCGCGGAGCGATTCGGGATTGTATCCCTTGCGGAATTGAATGCGCCAGACCAGTTCGCCTTTCAACCGATCCAGTCCGTCCTCTTCCGTTGGAATATATGTTTCAAGTTTTCCGCCGGGTTTGACATCCTGGCCAATTGTCTGTCCCTTCAGGTTCCAATCGCTTGACGACAAGACGTAGGGTGTGTTGTTGAACATCAGCACCTGAGAATCGAGTTTACCCTTGTCGTTCAATCGGCAGACGAAGTTGTTCGCCCGGAACCTCCCGAATTCCTTTTGTTTCTTGTCCTCGACACTCTTCATCACCAACAGACGGTCCAATGGAGCAAACACTTGGTCCCGGCTGACATTTTCAAATCTGAGCCAAAGTTTGAGGACGGGCTGCGACGGTTCCCTTGTCTGGGATGTATCTCCACTGTAGTACTCAAAAGTGATTGGGCCGCGCGTGACCCTCAGCGGAGTGACCTTCACGTTCCCGTACCGCTGAGATTCACCCAGCTTCAGCGTGTGTCCGGCGTTCATTGACTCGCCTTCGCCGATCAACCTCAGTGCAATCTTCTTGTTCTTTGTCGGCGGTTTCAGGTCCGGCAAATGTTCCAACTCGCGACGGATTGCCGCTTCTCCGCCATTGAACAACAAATACAAGCAGAAGAAAGTCACGGCACTTGCGTAGCTGACAACGATAATGAATAAAGATTTCGGGACGAGATTCCGTCGATTGGCTGCGGTAGGCATCATGGTCGCTACCGTTGTTTCGGCTGGCTGATCGGCGGATTCCGTTAGAGTATCCGAGGTTTCGCTGACTGGTTCGGCCGGTGGAACGTCATCGGCTCCGACAGTTTCGTCTGGATTGAGAACAGCCGCCGATTCAGAGGCTGTTTCATCGTGTGGCTGGAACGCGGTGTGAGGCTCTTCGGTCTCTGTTTCGTCCGAATTGTCCGAATCCGACGCGGACATCGGTTCCGCCGCCGGCGCGGCGGTTTCGGCCTCGGTCGCATCTGTCACGGTGATGTCGGGGCTAATGTGGAGTTCGGGGTCCGCGTCGTTGTTGTCGTTCGATTCCACGGATTCCGTTGTCGGTGCGGCTTCCGTGCTTGACGGCAGATCGATTTCGCTGAAGTCAGGGAATGCCATGCCTGCCGATTCATTAGCATGCGCATCGTTCGGCAGCTTGGCGGGAGGCATCCATGCGGGAGATTCTTCGGGCACCGTGCTGTCGGTTGAGGCCGATTGTTGGGCGACGTCATCCACGGGCGGGGCGACTTTGTCACGCGTCTCAGTAACCGTGGTTGGTTCGGGTTC
>Ga0310122_10002727_pt1 | contig 11225 bp, 11 predicted proteins | sample CB6_Bottom_1051__FD_203503 | JGI IMG/M metagenome (GOLD analysis project Ga0310122, IMG submission 203503) | Marine microbial communities from Western Arctic Ocean, Canada - CB6_Bottom_1051 | ecosystem: Environmental > Aquatic > Marine > Oceanic | place: Canada: Western Arctic Ocean | collected...
AAATATAAGCTATTCTATTGAAAAGGGATATAGAACTTGGGAAAAAAAAATAACTATATTTGAGCAAAAAGAGAGAATATTCAAAGGAAATTTTAAATATAGCGGCGGAGAAAGAAATTTTTTGGGTGTTATAAGGTCAAACAATAAAGATTTTTACTGGGTTTCACCTAAAGGAAAGGGTTATATTCATGGTGAGATAATTAATAAAAACACTATTGAAGCATGTTATATTGAAGCACATGAAGGTGCTGCTGTAGGTTGTTCAATATTAAAAAGAAGAAAACAATGAAAAAATACAATGTTTTAGTTATAGGTGGCGGACATGCAGGATGTGAAGCTGCAGCAGCAGCATCAAGGCTTGGTTGTGCTACTTTACTAGTAACTAATAATAAAAAAAGTATTGGAGAAATGTCTTGTAACCCTTCAATCGGGGGGCTTGGAAAAGGACATTTAGTAAAGGAAATTGATGCTCTTGATGGAATAATAGCAAGGGCTGCAGATCAATCAGGGATACAATATAGAATGTTAAATGCTTCAAAAGGGCCTGCAGTACAAGGATTGAGGGTTCAAGCTGATAGAAAACTTTTTAAAAAAGCAATAAATTTAATTCTAAATAGTTATAAAAATTTAACAATTTTAGAAGAGGAAGTGGTTGATATTAAACTTAATTCAAAGGAAAATAAGGTTTCTGGAGTAATACTATCTAATAAAAAAATTGTTTCATGTGAAACAATTGTCTTAACAACTGGAACTTTCCTAAATGGATTGATACACATAGGAAGCAAAACAATAAAAGCAGGAAGAGTTGGGGAAAAAGCAACATATGGGCTATCAAAAATGTTTAAACGATTAGGATTTAAACTTGGTAGAATGAAAACAGGAACTCCGCCAAGAATAGATAAAAAATCGATAAATTTTAAAGGTTTATATAAACAAAATAGCGATAAACACATCAAACCTTTTTCTTTTATGACAAAATCTATAAAAGTGCCACAAATTCCATGTTATATAACGAAAACAAACATAAAAACACATAGAATTATTGAAAAAAATATCAAAAAGTCGGCAATGTATTCAGGTCAAATACAAAGCATTGGTCCAAGATATTGTCCATCAATTGAGGATAAAGTAGTTAAATTTAAAGATAGGAACCAACACCAGATTTTTTTAGAACCAGAAGGATTAACAACCGATGTTATATATCCAAATGGAATTTCAACATCACTTCCAGAAAATATTCAAAACCAGTTTGTAAAATCGATCAAAGGTCTTGAATATGCAAAAATTCTTCAGCCAGGATATGCAATTGAATATGATTATATTGATCCAAGACAATTACAACCTACACTTGAAACAAACAAAATTTCAAATTTGTTCTTAGCTGGACAAATTAATGGAACAACCGGGTATGAAGAAGCAGCATGCCAAGGTTTAATTGCAGGGTTGAACGCAGGTTTAAAAGTACAAAAAAAACAACAGTTAACCTTATCCAGATCAGATGCATATATTGGCGTATTAATTGATGATTTAGTAAATAAAGGAGTAACTGAACCATATAGAATGTTTACTAGTAGAGCAGAATATAGACTTTTGCTGAGATGTGATAATGCAGATCTTAGGCTAACTCCTGTTGGACTAAATATTGGATGTATATCAAATGATAGAAAAAAAAGATTTAAATCAAAGATTAAACAACTTTCTTTAGTTAGCAAAGAATATATAAATAAGAAAAAAAGTCCAAATGAATTATTAAAGTATGGAATAAAAATAAATATGGATGGAAAGAAACGTAATGTATTTGAATTGCTTGCCTTTAAAAATATATCAAAGGTAAATCTTCAAAAAGTTTGGCCCAAAATAAAATTTATTTCAGAAGATATATTTAATGAATTAGAAATTAATGCAATTTACAAAGGCTACATTGAAAGACAAAGAAAGGATATAAATGATTTTAAAAAAGATGAGGCACTTAAAATTCCTTTAAATATTGATTATAATAAAATTCCTAATTTATCAAATGAGGTCCAAGAAAAGCTTAATTTTATTAAGCCTACAAATCTTGATGCAGCATCTAGAATTTCTGGCGTAACACCAGTAGCTATAATGTCTTTGTTACGGTTTATAAATAGTAGAAAAAATAATTTAAAAATTAAAAAGTATAATTAAGTGTTTTGTAAAACTGAACATGACTTTAAAAAGATAACAAATGTTTCATATGGAACAATCAAAAAACTGAATAAATATTTGACTTTACTAAATAAATGGCAACTAAAATTTAATTTAGTAAGCCATAAATCTTTAAATAACATCTGGAATAGACATTTTCTTGATTCTTTCCAAATATTAAAATATATAGGAAAAAATAAAAAAATTTTAGATTTTGGATCTGGAGCAGGTTTTCCTGGAATGATTTGCGGAATTTGTTCAAGCAATGATGTTTGTTTAGTTGATTCAAATAAAAAAAAAATTCTTTTTTTAAATGAAATTAAGAAAAAGTTAAATTTAAACAATGTTTTCATATATCATGGAAGAATTGAAAATTTAAGTTTTAAAAATAAATTTGAAGTAATATGTGCAAGAGCAGTTACTTCAGTAGAAAATTTAATGGATTTTACCATAGCTTTTAGTAATGCAAGTACAAAGTTTATATTTTTAAAAGGAAAATCTGCACATAAAGAAATATCTTTAAGTCAAAAAAATTGGTTTTTTAATTTAAAATGTGAAAAAAGTATTACTAGTAACGAAGGAAAAATATTAATTTTTAAAAATTTAAAAAAAAAATAATTTTTTTTATTAATAAATATTTATAATTACAGATAGGAAATAAAAGAAAATTGTCAAAAATAATTGCAATTGCTAATCAAAAAGGAGGCGTTGGTAAAACAACAACCGCAGTAAACCTAGCAACAGCCTTAGTTTCTATAAAAAAAAAAGTATTATTAGTTGATTTAGATCCACAAAGCAATGCATCTACAGGAGTGGGTTTTGGACAAAAAAAAGATAGAATTAATATTTATGATGTTTTGCTTGATTCTTTTCAAATTAAAAAAGCTATTTTTAAAACTAAAATACCTAGGTTAAAATTAATACCTTCTACCATTGAATTATCAGGTGTCGAAGTTGAATTAGCAAGAGAACAAGGAAGAGAAATAAGATTAAGAAAAGCCCTTGACCATATAATGGGCGAATTTGATTATATTCTTATAGATTGTCCACCAGCATTAGGAATACTAACAATTAATGCTTTTACTGCTGCTGATTCAGTAATTGTTCCAATGCAATGCGAATTTTATTCGCTAGAAGGATTAAGTCATTTAATACATACGATTAATAGAGTTAAAAAAACCTATAATCCAGATTTAAATATACGAGGACTTGTTCTTACTATGGTCGACAAAAGAAATTCATTAACAGATCAAGTTGCAAATGATATTAAACGTTTTTTTGGAAAAAAAGTTTACAAGACTACAATACCAAGAAACGTTAGAGTATCAGAAGCACCAAGTTTTGGTAAGCCAGCATTGATTTATGATATTAAATGTAAAGGTTCAAAAGCATATTTACATTTAGCAAAAGAATTCTTAAAACAAGATAAAAAACAAGTTGTTAATGAATAAAACTTTATAAAAAAAATGAAAAAAAGATTAGGAAAAGGATTATCAGCATTAATAGACGATGTAGATGCTTCAAATAATTTTAATAAAAAAGAACAAAGTAATTTAATACCACCCGAAAAAATAAATTTAACAAATTTTCAAACTAGAAAAAGATTTGATAAGGAATCTTTAGAACAACTAGCTAGATCTATTAGAGAAAATGGTTTAATACAACCGATTATTCTTAGAAAAAAAAATAATAGTTATGAATTAATTGCCGGTGAAAGAAGATTAAGAGCAGCACAAATTATAAAATTAGATAAAATTCCTTCAATAATTTTAGATGCAGATGACAAAAAAGCTTTTGAGCTAGGATTAATTGAAAATTTACAAAGAGAAGATTTATCACCAATTGAAGAAGCTAATGGATATAAAAGGCTTATGGATGAATTTAATTACACTCAAGAGCAATTAGCAAAAGTTGTTTCAAAAAGTCGAAGTCATATTGCCAATTTATTAAGGATAATAAATCTTCCCGAGGAAGTAAAAAAATTTATTTTAAATGGGAGTATATCTTTAGGACATGCTAGATGTTTAGTAGGTTATGCTAACGCTGTTGCTCTAGCTAAAAAAATTATAAAAGATGGGCTTACAGTTAGATATATTGAAAAATTCTTTGAGGAACAAAACGATAATAATTTAAATCTAAAAAAGAATTTTAAAGAAAAAGATGCTGATACTACACTTTTAGAAAAAGAATTAAGTTTAAAGTTAGGTGTTAAATTTTCTATTAATGATAAAAATAATAAAGGAAATATAAAAATAGAATATAGAAATATCGAACAAAGAGAAAAAATAATTAATAAGTTAAAAAGAGACTAATTTCTTATATTTTATAGAAGAGATATTACGAAGTGTACGCCAGCATATTATCTTAGAAATTTTTGAATTTAATTTACAAAGGCGCTCTGCATCGAATATTCTTTCAATAGTCTTGTGGCAAAGATTTATCCCCCACGACTTAACATGTTGTTTGAATTGATTTATGTAAAGAAAGAAAATTGGAGGTTTTAAAAGTTTAAGAGAATCATTCATATTTAAACCATTTTTTATTTTTTCATTTATAAATAAGATTTTTTGAAAATGCCTGGATGTCGCTCTTAATAAAGCTATAGGATTTATGCCTTCAAGGTATAATTGATTAATTATTTTATCAAGATAAATTAAATTTCCACTAGATATGCTATAATTTAAATCTTCAAAATTAAAATAGTGATTATCACTTAAACAGTTTAAAATATCTTTATCATTAAACTCTTTTTTATTTTTTAAAAATAAAATTATTTTATTTAATTCGTTTTTTACTATATTTCTTTCTGTTCCAAGATGGCTAACCAAAATTGATTTAAGATTTGTTGAGATAGGAATGTTATTATTCTTAAAGGCTTTTTCTACTAACTCTTTAACATCATTTTCGGTATCATAATAACAAGCCAATATGCCTAAAGTTTTTTCTTTTTCAAATAATTTTCTTATTTTTGAGTTTGGAGTTAGTTTTTCAGATTCAAATATCACTAGGCAAGATGGGTTTGGATTTATTGTTTCAGATATATTATTTATAAGATTGTCTTTTGTATTTAAAACATGCAATAATTTCTTATTTCCTGTTAAAGAAAAAGTGTTGAATTCATTATATAATTTTTCAGGATTTTTTGTAATATCATCATTATCTAATTTTACAATTTCAACATTCTCGTTTTTTTTATTGAAAAAGTTTTTTATTTGATCAATTTTTTCTTTTATTAGTCCTTTATTTTGTCCGTAAATCAGATAGCTGCAAAATTTTGAATTTTTGACACTTTCTTCTATTTGATAGTCTTTTATTTTCATTTATTTTTTATATTATTAAAATAAATTGCTAATTCATTTACAATTGTATCACTAATAGTTTTCAGTCCTTTAATTCTGGCATCCTTTTCAGCTATAATTGTAGCATAAATAGATTCAACAACATCATAACTAGATATAACTTCAGTTGATCCCTTTAAAATTGTTTCCCCATCATTTATATTTTTGAGATTATAATCTACATTAATTACTAGATTAGTTCGCGTTGCTGACATGTCTTTTCTGTAACCTAGTTCTTCTTTATTTTCGTTAAATTCCACAAAAAGATAATATTTTGATATTGCTTTTTTATTTTGAGGATTGAGTTGTTTAGACAAATTATTTCTTAATATTTGGCCAGGCCTATCTTTAATACTTTTAACACTTACATATAACAATTTTTCATTATTCTTATTAGTAGATGAATATATAGGTTTATAACCACAATTAGAAAAAAACAGTAAAGTAATTATTATTAAAAAAAATTTAATTTTATTCATTTAGATAACTATATTTATTACTTTATTTTTAACCACAATAATTTTTTTCGGAGTTTTTTTTTTCATTGTTTTTGTAACTGAAGGCAAAGTTAAGGCTGTTTTTTCAATTTTTTTTTCAGGTGTGTCTATTGGTAAATCTATGGTATCTTTTAATTTTCCATTGATTTGTACAGCTATTGTTGCAGTAGTAGTTTTTAAAAATTTGTCTTCTGCCTTGGGCCATGAATTTTGAATAATGAAACTTTTATTACCAATTAAAAACCATATTTCTTCAACAATATGTGGTGTTATTGGAGCTAGGAGTTTTATGGTTGTTTCTATTGCTTTTTTAAATAAGTTTTGTTTTTTTTTTAATTCATTTTCCTTTTCAAAAATTATATTTGTAAATTCTCTTATTCTAGCAACAGCTCTATTAAAATGGAAATTTTCATAATCATGAGTAACATTATGAATTGTCTTATTCATTGCCATCAAAATTTCTTTATCATCAGAATTTTTTGAGTAACTATTTTTTTTTTGTTTTAATAACTCGATATTACTAATAATTAAATTCCAAAGTTTATTCAAATACTTAAAAGCACCATTAACTCCTGTATCAGCCCATTCTAAATTTCTTTCTGGAGGACTATCAGATAGCATAAAAAGTCTGGCAGTATCTGCTCCATATTTTTCTAACATAGAATCAGGATCAATGACATTTTTTTTAGATTTACTCATTTTCTCACTTTTACCTACAATAATTTCAGGTATTTTTAGGCCTTCATTTGGGTTATACCAGTTTCCATTTTTATCTTTATAAGTTTTATGACAAACCATACCTTGCGTCAAAAGATTACAAAAAGGTTCTTGAATATTAATTAAACCACAATCATAAAGGGCCCTTGTAAAAAATCTTGCATAAAGAAGATGTAGAATTGCATGTTCAATCCCTCCTATGTATTGATCTATTGGTAACCAATAATTAGCTTCTTTTTTATCTATAATCTTAGATGAGTTTGGAGAACAAAATCTGATAAAATACCAAGAAGATTCAAAAAACGTATCAAAAGTTTCAGTTTCCCGTATCGCAACTTGTCCCGTTTTAGGACATTTTGTATGTTTCCATTTTGGATGTTGTATTAAAGGGTTGCTAGCTTTTGAAAAATTGATATCTTCGGGGAGAGTTATTGGTAAATCTTTTTCAGGAACCGGTATCATTGTTCCATCTTCCAAATACATTACAGGAATAGGACATCCCCAATATCTTTGACGTGAAATACCCCAATCTTTTAACCTATAAATAGTTTTCATTTTGGCCATGTTTTGGCCGATTAAATATTTTGATATTTTTTTTTTTGCTTCTTTTACATTCAATCCGTTGAGAAATTTTGAATTAATCAAAGTACCATCGCCGGTATATGCTTTGTTTAAATTTTGATTTTTAGGAGTTTTTATTACTTGTTTAATTTGTAAATCGTATTTTTTTGCAAATTCGTAATCTCTTTGATCTTGTGCTGGACAACCAAAAATTGCACCTGTTCCATAATCCATAATAATAAAATTTGCTATAAATACAGGTAATTTTTCTTGAGTTATGGGATGAATTGCATGCAGTTGTGTTTTAAAACCAATTTTTTCTATTTTTTCAAAATCTTCTTCTTTCAATACTAAATTTTTTTGACAAGTTTCGATAAAGTTTTTAATTTTAGGCTCCTTTTTTGATAATTCTTTAGAAATTGGATGATCAGGAGCTAAACCAATAAAAGAAGCACCGAACAATGTATCAGCACGTGTAGTAAAAATTTCAATAATTCTTAAAACCAGTAGATTTTTATTGTCAGTGTGAAATTTAATCTTAAGACCCTCAGATTTTCCAATCCAATTTTTTTGCATTGTTTTTACTTGATCAGGCCAGAATTTTAAATCTTTTAACGATTGTTCTAATTCTTCAGCATATCTAGTTATTCTCAAAAACCATTGTGACATTAATTTTCGTTCAATGGGTACGCCAGATCTCCAACCTTTTCCATCAATTACTTGTTCATTGGCTAAAACACATTTTTCGGTTGGATCCCAATTTACATAACTTGATTTTTTATAAACAAGGTCATTTTTTAGGAATTTTAAGAATATTTTTTGTTCATGATAATAATAATTTTTATCACACGTTGATATTTCGCGACTCCAATCATAACTAAGACCCATTTGTTTTAATTGAGTTTTCATAGTATTTATATTTTTTACTGTCCAAATTTTAGGATGAATATTATTTTCTCTGGCTGCATTTTCTGCAGGCAAACCAAACGAATCCCATCCCATGGGATGCAAAACATTAAAACCTTTACTTCGCTTAAATCTTGCCAGCACATCACCTAACGTATAATTTCTGACGTGACCCATATGCAATTTTCCTGATGGGTATGGAAACATTTCTAGAACATAATATTTTTTTTTATTTTTATTTTGAGTGACTTTGAAAACTTTATTTTCATCCCATTTCTTTTGCCATTTTTTTTCTATTTTCTTAAAATTATACTTTTGCATTTTTTTATAAAATTTAATTTATTAAAAATAATGATTTTTGCCTTTCTATTATTCAATCTTATTCAGCTTATAAACGCTTGGCTTTAGTGATTATAACTTTTTCTAAATTATTATTAAAAGAACTGCTCATATATACTTTTACCCATTGACCGTTAACATTGTTTTCTTTATCAGCAACAATTCTGATATTTTCATCAAGCATCTCTAAACCTAAGATATAGATTGTAATTCTAAATCTAGTATTAGGATTTTTGTTTGAAATTATCCATTCTGTTGAAATAAATCCTTCTTTAAGATTGGTTTCAACATTTGGATATTTTGATAAAAAAGATAGAGAGCTTTTCCACAAAGGTTCATTTACGCTATATTTTTCAAATTCATTTTTTGATTTTCCAAACCCAAAAATATTTAATTTACTACAGTTTGAAAGAAACATACATGATATAAGAATTATAAATATTTTTTTCATTAATATCCTCTTTGAAATGCAAAACCGATAATTCCTGACTTTTTTAAGGATTGTATATTTTTTAAATTAATTCCGCCCAAAGCATATATTGGTATTTTGCTTTGATGCACCCATTGAATTAATTTGTTTACTCCTAATTGCGTGTTATTTGGATGACTTTTTGTTGAAAAAACAGGTGATAATAAAAATGCATCAATTTTATGTTCTGAAACTTTGAATAATGTTTTTTTCTTATGAGCTGCAGCAGTAACTAACCATTTAAACTTTTGTTTCCATATTTTAAAGTTTTTCCAATTAATTTTACTTTGATTGTAAATCATATATTCTGGTAGGTGAACACCATCTGCTTTTATCTCCTTTGCCATTTTTACATCGGATGAAATTAATAGTTTTAATCTTTTTATCTTACAAAATTTTAAAAGCTCTATTGCAATTTTTTTTCTATCTTTTATTTTATAAGATCGTAATAAAATAGCAGATCCTTTTGGTATTTTTAATAACTCAAATTTTTTTTTAATAAATTTCTTCTCATTAAAAATAATTATCACTTTTGGTAATTTTTTTTTTTTATTTTGAAGCTGTAATTTATTACTAAACTTTAAGAGTTTGTTAATATCTGTATGTGGATAATTTAATTCCATTTATAATAATTGTAATAAAAAATATGGAAAATCAAAAAGTTTTAGAAAATATTAATTTAGTTAAACAAGAAGTTATAACGGCTTGTACTAATTCTATTAATGCAAAATTAAAAAGAATTGATAATGTTAAAATTATTGCAGTGACAAAACGCCAACCTTTAGAACGCATTATTGCTGCCTTAAACGCTGGACACAAAGTTTATGGCGAAAACCAAGTACAAGAATCTTTAAGAAAATGGCCCAACTTAAAAAAAAAATATAAAAACATTGAGTTGCATTTAGTGGGCCCGTTACAAAGTAATAAAGCTAAAGAAGCAATTCAAATTTTTGATGTTATCCAAACCGTAGATCGAGAAAAAATAGCAAAAGTATTAAAAAAAGAAGAAGAAATAATTCAAAAAAAATTATTTTATATGATTCAAATTAATACTGGAGAGGAATCTCAAAAATCAGGTGTTATGCCTAACGAAACCGATAATTTTGTTAATTACTGTAGAAATGATTTAAAACTAAATATTCAAGGTTTAATGTGCATTCCTCCTATCAATGAAGATGCGACTATTCATTTTGCTTATCTTAGAAAAAAAGCAGAAGAATTTAAGCTTCCATATTTAAGTATGGGAATGAGCGAAGATTATAAGGATGCTATTCATTTTGGAGCAACCCATATCAGAGTAGGAACGGCAATATTTGGAAAAAGACCAGAGAAATAGTTAAAACAAAATAAAGACAAAAATGTTTATTGACATATGAATTGAGAATGATTATCATTATCATATATAGGCGCAGGAGTATGTCGCCTTAATCCACATGCACCGTACTTTTTTAATCTTGCAATAAGCAAGATGTTCATTAGAAATTAATCAATGCGTAATATTTTATTATTTTTATTATTTTTTATTTTCATAGCACCTTCTTTTGCTCACCACAAAATTTATAGTCCACGTGTTAAAAAAGGCGAATTAGCATTAGAATGGAGAGGACACTTTGATATTGATTCTAGGAGTAATAAAAATAAGTATCACCATCATGTTTTAGAAGCCGAGTATTCGTGGACTAATTATTGGCAATCAGAAATAGAAGTTCATTTACGTGACAAGGATGATAATACTTTTCGTTGGTTTCAAACAGAATTTCAGAATCAATTTCAAATTATAGACAAAGAAACATGGGCTGCTGCTTTATACTTTTCCTATAACTGGGTTAGAGAAAAAGGAGAAGCAGATGCTATAGAATATAAAATACTTTTAGAAAAAAATTTATTTGGATTTACTAATATTGCAAATATAGTTTTTGAAAATGAATTTGGCAGTAAAGCAAAAGGAAGCACGGAATTTAAAATATCCTATCTTTCTATGTCTAGTAAACCTATTTATAAAGGAATCAAAATGGGCTTTGGTGGAATAAGTAATTTAGGTCAATTAGATAATTTTAATTCCCCTGGAAGGCAAAAACATCAAATTGGCCCTGGTTTTAAAAAATCGTTTCATTTAACCGATAATATAGAATATGATTTTTTTATTGCCCCTTTAATAGGCTTAACCAACGCAAGCGCTGATAGAACGCTTTTGTGGAATATGGAGTTAGAATTCTAAAATTTTTGAGGTAA
>Ga0310122_10002728_pt1 | contig 11223 bp, 9 predicted proteins | sample CB6_Bottom_1051__FD_203503 | JGI IMG/M metagenome (GOLD analysis project Ga0310122, IMG submission 203503) | Marine microbial communities from Western Arctic Ocean, Canada - CB6_Bottom_1051 | ecosystem: Environmental > Aquatic > Marine > Oceanic | place: Canada: Western Arctic Ocean | collected...
CTCGATCTGCCGCTGGCATCGGGTGAGGCGTTTGCCTTCTCGACCGAAAAGGCAGCCGAAGCGCGCTCCGAGAGCCATGGTATCGGAGATGTCGAGGAGCTGGTGGGACGTCCTCAACCGGCGATCTACTCTGGCGATGCGAGTCTCTACGTTCTGGATGCGGGAATTGTTCTCATCGAGCGCGGGCTGGCTGATTTCTGTTATCTATCACTGACCGACTTCATGCAGCATGCCCATGAACCCCGTGAACCTGAAATGCTCGATTTCATGGCGGGGATCGACGCGGCCATCGGGAAACTGCTCGAACTCGATTGCGTGGTCGCGGCGACCGCTGATCACGGTATGAACTACAAGGTAAATGACGATGGCACGCCCAATGTGATTCATCTCGAGACGATGCTGACCAAACAGTTCGGCGACGGTGTACGGGTGATCTGTCCCATCACCGATCCTTATATTGCTCATCATGGAGCTCTCGGTTCGGCAGTGACGGTGCACCTCGATGATTCTCTTGACCGCGTCGAGGTGGCGACCTTCATCGGTTGTCTCGATGGGGTCACCGAAGTGCTCGATCGACAAGGTGCCGAGCGAGAACTGGAGTTGCCGGCCGATCGCATCGGCGATCTGTACGTACTTTCCGGCCAGCATGTGGTGCTCGGACGCAGGCCCGAGGATCATGACCTGTCACAGCTCCATGGTCGCTTGCGTTCTCATGGTGGTCGCTTCGAGGAGCAGGTACCGATGCTGGTTTCAGAGCCAGTGACTTCCGAAACTTCTGATCTGAGGAACTTCGATATCTTCGACCTGGCGTGCAACTTCCACCTGTCCCGGGAAGAGGCGTAGCGATGACGACCACTCCGATTCCGCTGGTTCCCTGTCGCATCAACGGTGAAGTCGTCACATCCGATGATCTGCTCGAGGTGCGCTACCCCTACACCGGAGAAGTGGTCTCTCATGTCCCGATGTTGACTCCCGCCGACGGCGGGCGCGCCATCGAGGCGGCGCTGGCTGGTGGACCGATGGAAGATCACTACTCGCGATTTCTGGTGCTGGATAAAGCGCGACAACTGCTCGAACAACGCAGCGATGAGTTTGCCGATTACATCCTCAAGGATACTGGACTGTGCAAGCGTGAGACTCGTTACGAGGTGGGGCGTTGTCTCGATGTACTGCGCTTTGCGGCGATGGAATCGATCCGTGACGAAGGTCAAGTGTTGTGCGGAGATGTTTCTCCTCACGGTAAGAAACGCAGAATCCTGACGGTACGCGAACCGTTGCCAGTAGCGTTGGCGATCACCCCCTTCAACCATCCGCTCAACCAGGTGGTCCACAAGGTGGCCCCTGCGATCGCTGCCGGGACACCGGTCATCCTCAAGCCCAGCGAAAAGGCCCCCACGGCCGCCATCAAATTCACCGAACTGCTTCTGGAAGCAGGCCTTCCGGGTCACATGATCGCGGTTCTGCTGGGGCCAGTGGAGACCACCGTCCGCTCTCTCATCGAGGACGACCGGATCTCGCTGGTCTCCTTCACCGGAGGGACCGATGTCGGCAAGGCGATCGCTCACATCGCTGGTTACAAGAAGTTGTGTTTGGAACTCGGTGGCAATAGCCCGCTCATCGTTCACGCCGATGCGGATCTCGAACTGGCCGTGCAACTGGCTGCGGAAGGCTGCTTCCGTAACAGTGGTCAGCGCTGCACTGCGGTGAAGCGATTGCTGGTCGATCGTTCCATCATCAATCCCTTCACCGAGGCGTTTGTATCCGTTGCTGCGACATACACCTGTGGTGATCCCGAAGATGAGGCGACCCGTGTCGGCACCGTCATCGATGAAGACTCAGCGAAGTTACTGGAGCAACGCGTTCGGGATGCAGAAGCGATGGGAGCTCGTGTGTTGCACGGTGGAAGCCGTGATGGCGCCCTGATGGAACCGACCGTCATCGCAGATGTGCCGCGTGATGCGGAGATGGTGCGCAAAGAGAGTTTCGGGCCGCTGGCTCCGATCCTCGTGACCGATGGCATCGACGATGCCATCGCGCTGGCCAATGACTCGGCCTATGGGCTTTCGGCCGGGGTAGTGACCACCGATCTGTCGGTGGCGATGACGGCAGCAAAGCGCATCCGCACCGGCACCGTCAATATTAACGATGTGCCCGGCTGGCGCACCGAGACCAGCCCCTTCGGCGGGGTCAAGGACAGCGGCCTGGGCATCAAGGAAGGGGTGGTGGAGGCGATGAAGGTGCTCTCCACCGTCAAGAGTATCTCCCTGCCCTGGTAACTATTCTGTGACTGTTTAACGAGAGGGTGGGGCGGACTCTCATCATTTTTGTTCGGTAGCGGGTTGTTGCGGTCGCATTGGGGCGGGATCCTTCACGGCGGAGGCTTCGATGAGTGACGCATCCAAGACAGGCATCTGCACCTTGATGGTTCTGCGTCATGCCGAGAAAGACGCAGGGAGCGATCCATCTCTCAATGCCAAGGGCAAGGAACGAGCCAAGACGCTGGCGAGGCTTCTTTGTGGGGTGTCGGTCACTCGTTTGCTCTGCACCGAATATCGCCGAACTCGTGAAACCATCGAGCCTCTTGCTGCGGCGGTAGGGTGCGAGATCGAGACGATTGCTGCAGAGGACTCACCCGCCTGGCGAGCTGCCCTTTCCGGGGTCAGCGCAGGCCAATGCGTGGTGATCTGTGGCCACCAGAATACGGTGCCTCAGTTCGTCGCGGCGGTCGGCGGCAAGGTCAGCGGTACCGACAAGGTCTCGGGTCAGGCTTGGGTTCCTGGACATGTCTTCGATCGACTGTATATCGTCTCGTGGCCCTCAGGGGAGCCGATACCGGCCATTTCCGCGGTTTCCCTGGAGCTTCGTTATGGCGCATCCAGTGATCCACAGAATTCTTGATCGGCCGCCTGATATCGATATCCTCGATGATAGCATTGTATTTTGCTCGGACCTGGGTTCTGGGTCGATCTTACGTGAGGAATCGAGGCCATTGATGATCCGTGTTTCATATCTAATCTTGTGTGTCTGCTTGTTTACCAGCGGCGCTCCCGTGATTGCGGGAGGGCACCTCTGGGACATCAACGAACTGTATTCCAACTTCGATGGCACGATCCAGTTCGTGGAACTGCACGTGCCGATGGCGGCTCCCAATGAGCTCCTCATGGCCAACAAGTGGATCCGCAGCAGCGTGACGCTTGCCGAATTTGTCTTCCCCGAGAACCTGACGGGCTCTACTTCTTTCGCTCATCTCCTCATCGCTACCCAGGGATTCGCTAACTTGCCCGGAGCTCCCACCCCCGATTACATCCTGCCCGACAATTTCATGGCAGTCTCCGGTGATACCGTCACCTGGTTCGTCTATGGCGCCTGGACTTATCCGACCCCCGCGTTACCCATCGATGGTGTGATGTCGATCCAGAAGGATCTGGCAACTGGGGATTTGATCGTTGCAGCCAACACTCCGACCAACTTCAGCGGTGTTACCGGTAGCGTCGATGCAGGTGGACCGCCACCAGTGCCGACGGCCAGTTTCTCCATCGATGTGACCAGTGGTGATCACCCGCTCAATGTCGTCTTCACCGACACCTCGACAGGCATCGTCGATTCCTGGTCCTGGGATTTCGGCGACAGCAACGGCTCCACCTCGCAGAGCCCAGCCCATACCTACACGAGCACGGGGGTTTACACGATAACCTTGACCGCCACCAATGTAGGTGGTTCCGATACCTCCACATGTACCGATTGCGTCACCGTCACCGATCCTCCGCCCCCCTCTTCGCCTGACTTTGTCCGTGGTGATACCAACCAGGACAATTCCGTCGATATTTCCGATCCCATTTTCCTGCTGACATACCTGTTTGCCAGTGGCACCATCGATTGCCTCATGGCACTCGATAGCAACGACGACAACGGTGTTGATCTGGCGGATGCCATCTTCTTGCTCACTTACATCTTTGGCGGTGGTACAAGTCCTGCCAGTCCATTCCCCGATTGTGGGCAAGATCTGACATCAGGGGGAGTTCTCGATTGCGCGGCCTTCAGCGGTTGTCCCTGATCGGGAGTGATCGGGCGGCCTGGCCCCTGATCCTCATCCTGTTTCTCGTCGGCTGCCAGCTGGGGAGTGAACGCTCCTATTCCCTCATCGAGACCGATTGCTCCGGTTGCATCGAGGCGTTATCCGTAAACGGCTGGTGTGATCGCTGCGACCATGGTCTCGTCGCCGGCCTTGTGGTTCCATCTCGAGAGTTTCATGATGCTCTCGATGCTCACGGACATGAGGTCGATACCGAGACGATCCTGTGCAACTTGTGTCGGCAGGTGGCGCGCGAGGATCAGTTCTGCCCTCGTTGTCGCCACGGATTTGTGGCTGGTCAGTTGTACTTCTCCGAGTTGACCTGGGCGCTTGCGAGAGGGGAATCTGCCCCCACTGACATCCGTTGTGGAGGTTGTCGCAAACAGGCCGGCCGACCCGGTCGCTGTGAGGTCTGCGAGACGTACTGGGTGGGTACGGTTCGCTTCATGTCGGGGCAGGATGCCCAGCGAGCCGAGGGCCAATACCGACGATTACAGGTTGCCCTCGATCGGTTGCCGAACTGTAGCGAGTGTGCCGTCGCCGGTTTTTTCGGATTTTCGTGCCGATCCTGTGACAGCGACCCGATCCCCAACCCCCTTCAATAGCCTGATCCAGACCAAATAGGGCGGTTCAGGTGAATTATAATTTTTACAAAATTCCCGGTCCGATGCGGCTCTCGGTCCGGATCAGTGGGCATGGGAAGGGGGGGCGCCGAAGGCGGGCTGGCGATTCCCCCCGACCCTTGCTTAAAACCAAAACACCTCCTCACCGGAGCCCCGGGGCGTAACGTCCGGGGGCTCCGCGTCTTTTTCGTGGTTCATTGCTCGTAATTCATCTCTGGGTGTTCATCTCGTGCGGCAATCCTCGAGAAGTGCGAGTTCTCGGCTCCTGCTCTTGTCATCGGTTCTATGGGTTCTCACCGCTGGCGGTGATCGGGACCACATCTCCGCGTGCCACTCTCTGCTCGAAGATGGACGGATATTCCTCCCGGATCCATGCGCGTAAATCCGCAGGGGCTTCCTGCTCGATCAACTTGCGGAACCGATGAGGTCCTTCGTGTTTCGGGCGACGATGTCCAAACGGAATGAAACGAAGCTGGCGCCATGCCTCAGGGATGCTCTCTCCACAGACGAGGTGACGATAAAGAGCGGACCCGAAACCGGTCTTGTCTTTGCCCCTCTTGCAATAGAGCAGCAGTGGACGTTCCGCTTCTTCGAGCAGTTCGATAAATTTGATGAGCGGTTGTGGATGCGGCAGATCGGAGGATCGCAGGTGAAGGTTGTGATAGTCGATTCCGAGAGAGTCGAAATCGATCTGTCCAGCCGCCTGGTCGCTCGAGTTCGCCCGGCGAAGATCGATGGCAGTACGGATACCCAGTTGCTCGAGGATGACCTGGAAATCTCCAGCGGATCGAGATCCCCGGGCGATCCGCCAGGCTCGAGGAGGATCGAGAGGATGCAGGTTCGAGCACAAGCGGTGATACCAGAATCTTTTCAGCGGGACTGGCAATCAGGCCTCCTTCACCAGGGAGGATAGTCGTGACGGGCTGCTGTCGGAAGGCTTCTGGAGACCGGGTGCCGCCGGTAGGTTACGATCGGCCTCGGTTTTTCATCACTGGAATTGAGGCGAACATGATCCCGACCATTCTGTTGGCGTTTCTGCTGGTAGATCCCCTGGGAACGGGAGTGTTCACGGCAGACAACAGTTCGATACCAGTGCAATCGGCGCAGATCTCGAAACTGACGACGCCGAACCTGATCATTGGCAAGGTTCCCGAGAGCCTCCCGGGTATGGGTGCCATCTTCGATCAGTACATCTCCGTGTTCGGGGTTCATGTCCTTGCGACCCGCGGTTTTTCCAAGAAGAAGATGCGTCATGTCGCGGCGATGCTCGCCGAATATCTCGACAACGATGAAGACGGCAAAGTAGATAACCCCAAGGTGGTCGAAGCGATGTCTTCGCGGGCGATGTCGATGATCCTTTTTCGTAACGAGAGAGAGATGGAAAGGGTCGAACGCTCATCAGTGGAACTATACGGATACCGTTACATGCAAGGGCAATTTGCCGAGGAGACCAATCCCCCCGGCGAGTTCGATGCCACCATAGAGGAAGTTCTTCATCTGGTGACCACCGGATACTCGGAAGCTTACCCGCGCATCTTCGGCGCACTTCCGGGAACGGCGCTGGGTGATTGTCTCGACCGTGCGCGAGGAGGTCGATTCGGATCGGTCCCGAGGCGTTATCCCGAGCAAGCCTGGTTCCATTATGACGATCGCACCTGCGACTACTCCTGCATGACGGTCGAGTACCTTTACTGGGCGCTAACCTCTCTGCTGGGCGCGCAAGATGATCCGGATCGGAAGCGCCAGATCGCCGATGAGTGGGAGTTGGCCACGGCAGAACTGGTGCGAGAGAAAGACCCGTGGATCACGGCGTTGCTCGAGGATCCGCAGTATCACTGGGCAAATCGCCTGCCCGATGGTCACTATAAGCCGGCCGAGAAGGCAAAAAGGGAACCGACCGTCGACGACAAGGGGCAAGGCCGATGAGTGGACCGAGAGCCCTGGTGACGGGGGGCAGTTCCGGAATCGGACTCAGTTTTGCGAAGCAGCTGGCGCAGCAGGGATACGATCTGGTGCTGGTAGCGCGTCGTCGAGAACGTCTCGAACAGATTGCCCAGCAACTCACCCGCGATCATCAAATCGACTGTCGTGTCGAAGTAAGAGATCTCGCCGATCCCGATTCGATCGAGGCTCTGGTCGACGCTCTGGATCAGGACGGGGTCGAGGTCGAGGTGTTGATCAATAATGCAGGTTTTGGCCTGGCGGGCGCTTATCTGTCCCAGCCATGGCAACGACACGATCAGTTCATCCAGGTGACGCTCTTGGCGGTGTTTGAACTGACCCATCGATTGCTGCCAGGGATGAAGCAACGGGGCAAGGGCAGGATCATCCAGGTCTCATCGATAGCCGGATTCTTGCCGGGAACCGCGGGCCATACTCTCTATGGAGCGGTCAAGGCGGCGCTCAATCTGTTCACCGAATGCCTTTCGCTCGAATGCAAGGGCAGTGGTGTTCATGTCACGGCAGTTTGTCCCGGTTTTACCCACACCGAGTTCCATGATGTGAATGGAACCCGGGAACTGTTGTCAAAGACGCCCGGTTTTCTGTGGCTCGAGCCGGACCGTGTCGCACGGGAGGCACTGGATTGCTGCGAAAGGGGCAAGATCTACTGCGTGCCAGGTCTCGTCTACAAGACCCTGCTCGTGCTTTTGTGGTTGACCCCGGCACCATTGCGTCGATGGCTGATTGCCCGGCAGGGCTCATCTTTTCGCGATGCATCCGAGACGCCGGTCAAGTCCCCCTGAACTGTCTTCTCGCCTGTGATCTGGCATTCACTTCTTGTCGAGCAGCACCCGGTCGTAGAAGAGACCCGCCGCGATGGCCCCCAGTACCGGTCCCACCCAGTAACACCAGTGGAACTGGAAATCGCCCTGAATCAGCGCAGGTCCGAGGGAGCGAGCCGGATTCATCGAGGCGCCGGTGATCGCTCCGCCAGCGAGGATGTCGAAGGCGACGGTCAGCCCGATGGCGAGAGCTCCGAACTTGACGGCTCGACCTCTTTCGTCGATGGCAGTGCCGAACACCGAGGTGACGAGCAGGAAGGTGAGGATGAACTCGCCGAGGATGATCGTCGTCGGGTTGGCAAACGCCTCACCCGGAAGAGGAATACCGAGGTTTGCCGCCGCCACCACTTCGGTACCGGTGAATAGCACCTTGCAGAGATATGCAGCGAACATCGCTCCGAGGATCTGGAAGAAGATGTACTTCAGCGCCAGTTGCAGCTGGATCCTCCCCGTCACCAGCATGCTGATGGTCACCGCCGGGTTCAGATGTCCGCCGGAGATCCCTCCTGTTACCGAGACTCCGATGGACAGTGCCAGCCCGTGAGCCATGGCGATGATGAGCAATCCACCGGAGTCGTCTCCCCAACCGTTCATCGTCACGCACAAGATGGCGGCGATTCCGGCAAAGCACAGGTAGAAGGTCCCGAGTGCTTCCGCGGCACACTTTTTCAGATCTGTCATCTGTGAGCCCCTTTGTAGTGTTGAGGCGATCCGGAGGAGTCTTCAATCCTCGGTTGCCTCGATTTCCCCTGAGAACGTCATCGTGATACTCGATCCTGGTGCCTGATCGCAACCATCTGATGCCGATCTCCTCAGCTGGTGACAGCGCCCAGCACGGCATCGAAGTCGGGTTGATCCGCCACTTCTGTCACGTACTCGACGTGTTTGAGGACCCCGGCCGTATCGATGACGAAAACCGCCCGCGCCAGACAACACTCGAGAGGTCCGCTGCTAATCTGGACCCCGTATGCCTCGCCGAAGGCGCCAGAGCGATGACAACTGAGAGTGGTGACATTCTCGATGCCTTCCGATCCGCACCAGCGCTTCTGGGCGAAGGGAAGGTCGGCACTGACGACCACCACCTCGACCGAATCGTTAGTGGCGATGTCATCGCTGAAGCGCTTCGTTTCCTGCTGGCAAACCGGTGTGTCGAGAGAGGGCACCGTCGCGATGATGAGCACCTTGTCAGAGAAGGAGGAGAGAGAGACCTCCTCGAGGTTGGAGTTCTGCAGCAGAAAATCGGGTGCCATCGTACCCACCTCGAGTCGGGGACCCTTTACATCGCAGGGCGTACCTTTGAGTGTGATGGCATCGGCTCTTGTCTCGGACATGATTCACCTCCTCTTACGGGTTCTGGCGGGATTGATGGGGGGCACTCTCCCGGATCATGGATGATGAATCAAGATGGCAACTGCGCCCGTGTCGCTGTAACGCTTCCACAACGGATCAAAATATCGGTGAGATTGTCTATAATTAATGTTTAGTCAGTTATGACAGGTGTTCGATTGTTCGAATTGCAATGAAAGTCCTTGTTTGCTAATCCCTTTGTGGTCTAAGTGGTCATTGTAAGTACGGACGGAAATTTGCCAGTGTGTTTGATTCGCTAATCGTTATTCCGTATAGGAGGGTAGGTAGTTTAGACTATCAAACTTGCTTCTTGAAATTTGGTTTGAAATGGTTTCAATCGTATAGTCGCATGAGATCTCTGTTCCTTCGGTAAATGGGTCTAATTTCGAGATAGAGTGTGACGCGCACTGATTGAATAGTATTTATTTGCTTTGGATTAATATTATAAGTGTGTTTATTGAGCGGTGGCTCGCCTCTGGTTTCTCTAGGTTATCCTACAGGCGATTCGGGAGCCTCAACCTCTCCCTGAACGTCCCGCCAATACACATCGGGGGAGAGACTCGATGGCTTTTTCGAAATATTATAGGGATTTGAAGGTTCCTGGGATTACTTCTCGAATCCTCGCATTACTCTCGGTCTTATGTCTGGTGGCTCCATTCGTCGTGGGGGTACTCCAGGTCGACAACTCCGGGCTCGTTCCTCTGATCATCGGAGAAGATATTGATGAAGGCCTCCCGCATGCCAACGCGGGTGCCTTCGAAGGTTCCGGATCGGATGACCCATCGCTGACCACTGGGAACAATGTGATACCAGAGGACCAACTGATGGAAGATCGAAACTTCGATCTCCCCACTGGCGGTCCTCCAAGTCCCCTTTTCGGAGCCACTCCCTTCAGTCAAGTGCTGCTTCGCTTCGAGGAATTCGGCACGATGAACAACGAGACATCGCTGCTACCTGCGGTTCCCTATCCGGGTCTCCAGGATCCTGATGGTGACGGCCTCACGGGAGGTGATCTGGATCAAGATGGACTGCCGATCTCCGGCGGCCTCGAAGCTCATGACTGCCCGGACGGTGAAGAAGTCGAACTATTCCTGGATCAACCACTCACGCTACCTACCCTTCGCCTCAGTAACGAAATCGATCAGAATCCCTGGAGATGGCGCATCGAAGACTACCTTGATCGACCCTGCTCCGATTTGCCCATCGACGGCCGTCCTCCTGGAGAAGGGTGGGCTCACCAGCGCTGGGAGGAATTCCCACCACAACGTGTCTTACAGACGATGATCACCGGCGCCAGAACAAATCTTGGTTTCCGTGATGACATGCAAGACCACTTGTACCAGCACGGAGTCCTGGCGGGGGATGCTGGGGATTGCGAGTTCGGACCCGGTGGCCTTTATAACGAAACCTACGACGAACCCGACGGATTCAGTTCTGGTACCACCAACGGACTCGCCGTCAAATTCCATCCGCTGATGCCTACTCAGGATCCGCTGGCACTGTGGACCTTTGATGGCACATTCCCGCCGAAACTGCTGCAGGTTCGTTATGGAGAATCGGTATTGCTGCGCGCCTGGAATGGCTTGCCCATCGATCCGGCCGCCAATCGTGGGTTCGGGCTGCACACCCTCTCGATCCACGAGCACAACGGACATAACCCGGCAGAGAGCGATGGATTCACCAACGCTTTCTTCTTTCCGGGTCAGTTCTACGACTACCGCTGGCCGATGATCCTGGCCGGACATGACACCATCAACATCAACGCCACGGACCCACGTGCCGGAATGCCCGACGGTAATGGCGGCATCATCAACATCCCCGGAGACTACCGGGAGACGATGAGCACCCACTGGTTTCATGACCACATGCTCGATTTCACGGCACAGAATGTCTACAAGGGCGTCGTCGCCATGATGAACTACTACAGTTCCATCGACCGCGGTAACGAGTCCCTCGATGATGGTATCAACCTTCGCTTGCCCAGCGGTACCAGCCTCGACTGGGGAAACCGCGATTACGACGTGAATCTGGTCATCTCCGACAAGGCCTGGGACGAAGATGGACAGCTCTGGTTCAATCCCTTCAATACCGATGGTTTCATGGGTGACCAGTTGCTGACCAACTGGGTCTACAAGCCGTACTTCGAGGTCCGAGCCCGTCGTTACCGCTTCCGCATCCTCAACGGTTCCGTCTCTCGCTACCTGAAGATCGCACTGGTCGATCAGGACGGCGAGCCGGTCCCGTTCCACATGATCTGCAACGACGGCAACATCATGGAGCATTCTGTTGCCTTCGACGGAACTCTCGGTACCGAGGCCGGAGTGCTTCCCACCCAGGGCATCGCCGAACGCTATGACATCGTCGTCGATTTCGGCAATTTCCAGGATGGAGACACCCT
>Ga0310122_10002729_pt1 | contig 11223 bp, 9 predicted proteins | sample CB6_Bottom_1051__FD_203503 | JGI IMG/M metagenome (GOLD analysis project Ga0310122, IMG submission 203503) | Marine microbial communities from Western Arctic Ocean, Canada - CB6_Bottom_1051 | ecosystem: Environmental > Aquatic > Marine > Oceanic | place: Canada: Western Arctic Ocean | collected...
AGTCCGATGACCAGCAGAGTCTTTCCCTCGAGTTCAATACCGACCAGGTTCTCTCGGTCCCATCCTCCAGTTGACATCCTGGCGTGCCCCTGGGGAATGTTCCTGGCAAGAGCAAACATCAACCCGATGGCGTGTTCTGCTGCCGCATTGGAATTCGCTGCAGGAGTGTTCATGACCAGAACCCCTCGCTCAGCAGCCGCATCACAATCGATGTTATCGACACCGGCACCTGCCCTGCAAATACATCGGAGGTCCGGAGCCTTATCGAGAAGTTCTGCAGTGATCTGGGTTCCGGAACGCAGGATCCAGCCTGATATCGATCCCAGGCTCGACTCCACCTGATCGACACCCTCTATCACCTTCAGACCAGCCCCCACCAGAATCTGTTTGGTCGCAACTGGAAGCGGATCGGAGATCAATACGGTTGTTTCGGAGGCATTCAATTGAGGGGGTCCTTTCGGGGGAGATGAGCGCCTATTCGCGGGATATGGAGCAGATCAATCCTGGAACCGTCCAACGCAGAGGCATGCGTTGTGCCCTCCGAAACCGAACGAGTTCGAGAGAGCCACTTCGATCTGGGCTTCGCGTGGTTCGTCGGGAACAGTATCCAGATCACATGCAGGATCAGGATCTACTTGATTGATTGTTGCTGGCACTACACCCTCACGGATTCCAAGAGCCACGGCAGCAAGTTCGACTGCTCCCGATGCACCCAGCAGGTGTCCGACCTGCGATTTCGTCGAACTGACCATGAGCCGTTCGGCGTGATCTCCGAACAACTGACGAATCGCAGCCATTTCCATCACATCATTGAGTGGAGTTGAAGTGCCATGGGCATTGATATAATTGACATCCTCGAGGTTCCTGCCGCTTTGATCGACCGCAGCCCTCATCACCTCGATGGCCATCTTCGAATCCGGATCGGGAGCGGTGATGTGATGAGCATCATCAGTACTTCCGAATCCAAGAACCTCACAGTAGATCTTTGCTCCCCGACGCCTGGCATGTTCCAGTTCCTCGAGGAGGAATATTGCTCCCCCCTCGCCCATGACAAAGCCATCACGACTCGTCTGGAAAGGCCGCATGGCGGTGGAAGGATCGTCATTGCGAGTCGACATCGCCTTCATCGCGCAGAATCCACCGATTCCGAGAGGGGTGATGGCAGCCTCGCTACCACCTGCGAGTACCGCATCGCAACGGCCAGAGATCACGCTCTCCAGAGCCATTCCGAGAGCGTGCTGGCTGGAGGCGCAGGCCGAAACGGTGGAAAAATTGGAGCCCTGAAAGCCGTGCTGAATGGCGATCTGCCCGGCACCTGCATTGAGCATCATCTTCGGGACGAAATATGGTGAAATCCTGCTGGGGCCTCGATTCATGTAATTTTCGTGCTGCGTCTCCATCACGCCGAGTCCACCAATTCCGGAACCGGTGATGACTCCGTATCGACTGGGATCGCCCGAGGGGTCTAACCCGCCATCTTCCATCGCCTCGGATGCAGCCACCATGGCGAACTGGGCAAACCGATCGAGTTGGCGGAGAGTTTTACGACTGATGGAACTTTCGGGATCGAAATCCGAGACTTCCATGGCAAAACGGGTCCGGAACTCCGATGCATCAAAGAGGGTGATGGGGCCGACACCGTTACGACCCTCCAGGATGCCATTCCAGAAGGCCGCCAGATCGTGTCCGATCGGCGAAACCACGCCGATTCCGGTGATAACGACCCTTCGCCTGCTCATCGTGAAGATCCTCCGAAGGAGTCGATCACTCCTTGACGATGTGCCCGTCGATGTAGGCGATGGCGTCTCCCACCGTCTTCAACTTCTCTGCATCTTCATCCGGGATTTTCATGTCGAACTTATCCTCGAGATGCATCAGCAATTCGACAATATCAAGGCTGTCAGCTCCGAGATCTGTCTGGAGGGCTGCCTCATCCTTGACCTTGTCCGGTGCCACATCGAGTTTTTCCGCGATGATTTCCTTGACCTTATCTGCAACACTCTTGGCAGATTCTGGTGTTGCGGAGTCGGGCGTTACCTTCTTGAGACGGTTCGTCTCCTGTTCTTGCGTTGCTTCCGCCGAGGGTTCTTCGGCCGAAGGTTCTTCTGCTGGATTCATCGGGTTCCTCCTTCTGACGGGCCGACCACATGCAGTGCTCGGGGGGTTTCCTGATTTTTCTTGGAGCCCGACTCCTCGCCAACTGCGGCGATGGAGATAGCCCCTGCAATCGTCACGATTCTAGGCATCCATGCAGAATCGTCCAGTATCAAATCCGCAGGTCAACAGGCAAGTCCACCATCTACCCGGATCACCTCTCCTGTGACGTAACTGGCCTCATCGCTGGCCAGAAATAGCACGGTTCCAGCCACTTCCTCGACGGTTCCGGGACGTCCGGCAGGGATTCTCTCTATCAGCACCTGGCGCGCTTTTTCGGGTAAATCGGCCAACATATCAGTATCGATCATTCCCGGTGCCACCGCATTCACGGTGATGTTGCGGCTGGCAACCTCCTGGGCGAGCGACTTCACGAGGCCGATCAATCCAGCCTTGCTGGCCGCATAATTGCCCTGACCCGGATTCCCGGTCAGGCCAATCACACTCGTCACGGCGATGATGCGACCACTCCGATTTCGAATCATCGGCAGCACCGCTTCCCGAACACAGAGGAAGGCTCCCTTGAGATTGGTGTCGAGGACTTCATCCCAATCCTCGTCCTTGAGAGCTATCACCAGTTTGTCACGAGTGATTCCGGCATTGGCCACCACCACATCGAGACCTTCCAGGATCTCGAGGGCAGCGGCGAAAAAATTCTGGACGCTGTCTGTGTTGGTAACATCGAGCGCCAATCCATGTACTTCGCCATCGATTTGGGAGGCTACCTCAGCAGCGGTCTCGCCATTTCTGCCGGAGATCACAACGCGAGCACCTGCGGCCGCGAATGCTGTTCCAATCGCTCTCCCGATGCCCCGGGTTCCTCCGGTCACGATGACCGATCTATCTTTGAAATTCATCATGTGACAGTTCCTTCCAGGATCTCCTCGATGCTCTCTCTTGCCAGGAGGGAATGGGTAGGGATGCTCCGATCGACTTGCTTCACAAGGCCTGCGACGACCTGGCCGGGCCCCGGTTCGATCACTTCATCGAGTCCATCTCTGACCAACGCACGGAGAGTCGGCTCCCATAGTACCGGGGATTCGATCTGCTGAAGCAAGCACTGTCGAATCCGTGACGGATCATCGATCGGTTGCCCGAGTACGTTGGGGTAGAAATGCAACCTGGGTGGCTGGATTTGCAGTTCTTCGAGCAAAGGTGCCAGTTCCTCGGTGGCCGTGGCCATCAGTGGAGAATGGTACGCCCCGGCCACCTCCAGTTCGACGATTCGGCGAGCTCCCATTTCGCTGGCCGCATCGGCGGCTTTCCTGACCGCCTCGACCTCGCCACTGATCACGATCTGGGTGGTGGCATTGACGTTGGCGATCGCCACCACGCCCTCGGCCTGAGCGTCCTGCACCGCCTCGCGGACCTGATCCAGTTCCAGCCCGAGGATCGATGTCATCGTTCCCTCGACCTGATCACAGGCGCACTGCATCGCCTTGCCGCGAGCGATCACAATCTCGAGAGCATCCTCGAAGCGTATCGACCCCGCGAACACGAGAGCGCTGTACTCGCCGAGGGACAATCCCGCCGTCGCCTGCGCCCGCAACAGATGGCTGCCACCAGACTGTTCGAGGACCTGTATGACTGCCATCGATGCAACGAAGATGGCCGGCTGGCTGAACTCGGTGGAATTGAGTCTCTCGCGCGGACCCGATGCACAGATATCGGCAAGGTCTTCCCCCATGCGGTCGCCAGCGACATCGAACAGTTCCCTGGCGACCGGATAGGATTCCACCAGATCTGCGGCCATGCCGACGAACTGGCTTCCCTGTCCGGGGAAGAGAACCGCTCTCCGATGAGCGGGTCGGGCTGCGGAAGGACCCGTCATCCTGACTCCATCCCTGGAAGAAGAGTGATTATCCCCTGGGGCTCTCGAGGCTTTCGGCTTCGGGGCGTTGATTCTCGATCATCTCCATCTCTCGCTGGATCGAATCGATCACCTCCTGCTGGACCCCGGTCTCGATCATACGCAGAGTCCACAGGATCCCGTTGGAGACCGCTCGTTCATCGCTACGGCCATGACCGATGGTACAAACCCCTCGAGGTCCCAGAAGCGGGGCTCCTCCGTATTCGGCATAGTCGAATCGGGTCCGGATCTTGTGCAATCCACGTCGAAGCAGTGCCTTCAAGGGTCCGAAATCGATCTCGGATTGATCGAGTTGGGATCCCATCTCGTTGGAGATCAACTGAAACAGTGCTTCCGAGAATCCTTCTGCGGATTTGAGCACGATGTTGCCGACGAATCCGTCGCAAACGACCACATCGACATCGGCATGGAAGATATCTCCACCCTCGACGTTGCCGCAAAAGTTCATGCTGCTGTTGGCCAGCAACTGATAGGTCTCCTTGGCAAGAGTGTGTCCCTTGTCCTTTTCCGAACCGACGTTGAGCAGACCTACTCTGGGATTCTCGACACCGTAGGCACGACGAAGAACGGCCGACGACATGATGGCATTCTGCAGCAAATGGATCGGCTTACACTCCACATTGGCACCACCGTCACAGAGCATCACGGGACGCTCACCACACGGCAGTGGCAACGCGATGGCTGGACGACGCACTCCCTCCTGCATCCCGAGTTGCACCGAGCAGGCAGCGACCATCGCCCCGGTATTTCCGGCGCTGAAGATGCCATCGGCTCGATTTTCTTTCAGCAGTCCAACCGTGACCGCCAGGGAGGAGTCTGGTTTGTTACGAAGAGCATCGACCGGAGAATCTTCCATCGTGACCCACTCGGAGCAGGGGACCACCTCGAGACGATCGTCCTTGAAGTCGACGGAATCGATTTCACCCTGGACCAGTTCCGGAACTCCTACCAGAGTTACCTGGAGTTCTGAATTCTCTCTGAGAGCACGGATGGCACCACGTACAGAGACGGCCGGAGACTGATCCCCACCCATGGCATCGATTGCGATGAGAGGCATGTCACTCCCTCCCGGGAGAGCTTAGAAATCTTCGACTGCCAGCAGCGTGCGGCCTCGATAGGTGCCGCAGTTGTCACAGATGCTGTGGGGCAGGGTGAGAGAATTGCAACGAGAACAGTGCGTGTGGCTCACCGGACGAATTGCATCATGCGCCCGTCGCTTGCGCTTTCTGGCTTTATTCGTCTTGCGCTTAGGTACTGCCACGACTACTGCTCCGTATTCAACTTCAGGGGCCGATTTCCGGGCTCGCAACCTGGCAAACCGCCGATTGCGAACCAACCGGGATGGTAGGAGTGGCAATCAATTCGGTCAAGGAGAACCGTCGTCGATCAGGAGCCAATTCCGGCGATGGAATCCTGCAGCGAGCGAGCCATCGCTTCCAGGGCCTCATCGAGGCGCTCGACCGCCTTGCCCCCCGCCTGGGCCATGTCAGGGCGCCCTCCACCCCCTCCGCCGAGGATTCCGGCCCCTTGCTCCGCTACATGGCCGGCGTGGATCGTTCCGGAGGGGAGCGCTTCCGAGGTTCCGACGATGAAGCGGATCCCATCGTCGCCGCTGGAAGCGAGGATGAAGGCCCTCTCTCCGGCACGGCGTTTCAGCGCGTCGGCTACCTCCAGCAGTTGCTCCTGGGGAGCGTCCTTCCAGGTCGCGATCACCACCTCACCTGAGCCGACACTGCGCCTCTCCCCGTATCCCGAGTCCAGTTGCGCCAGCAGGTCACGATCGGTCGCCACCCCTTTGCCGCCCTTGAGAGCACGGTTCTGCTCGAGAAGATCCTCGACCCGATGCTGAAGATCTTCACGAGGTGCGCGCAGCGTCGTCGCCAGTCGTTGCAGCAGATCCTCATCGGCACGCACCCGGCGCGCGCCCTCGACCCCGGTCAACGCCTCGATCCTGCGGACTCCCGATGAAACACTCCCTTCGGCAACGATCATCATCGGCCCGATTTCTCCGGTACGATGGCAATGGATTCCACCGCACAACTCCAGCGAGAAATCAGGGATCTCCACCATCCGCACCCGGTCGCCGTACTTCTCACCAAACAGTGCTATCGCTCCGCGCTTCTTGGCTTGTTCGAGCGGCACGTCGTCGTGGATCTCTACCTCGGCATCGCGAAGGATCCAGTCCTGCACGATCCCCTCGACCTCGGCCAGTTGCTCTGAATTGATCTTCTCGTAGTGACTGATATCGAATCGCAATCGGTCTGGAGCCACCAGGGATCCTTTTTGCTGGACATGATCTCCCACAACGACTCGAAGAGCCGCATGGAGAAGATGAGTGGCGGTGTGATTGCGCACAACATCGGATCTTCGTTCGCCGTCGACCTGGCAACTCACCTCTGTACCCGGTGAAAGTTCTGGCAGTTCACCTTCGACAGGGTGAACCACGTGCACGAAAGTGCCCTCGGAGTTCTTCTGGCAGTCGATCACCTCGAGACGACAACCGGAAGCTTCGATGACACCTGTGTCTGCCACCTGGCCACCCGATTCGGCGTAGAAGGGAGTTCGATCGAGAACCAGCAGCGACTGGTCCTCTTCCGACATGAAGGAGACCACGCTGGCTTCCGATTCCAGCTGGTGATAACCGAGAAACTCGGTCGCTCCCAGTCCCGTGCAGGCAGCGATGGCACTGTTCGTTTCACTGCTGAGGACAACCTTGCTCCCCTGGCGACTTCGAGTTCTTTGCTGTTCCATCAGATGATCGAAACCTTCCTTGTCGATCTCGAGATCCACTTCACGTGCCATTTGCTCGGTCAAATCGATGGGGAATCCACAGGAGTCATGGAGAAAGAACGCTGCCGGTGCAGGGAATTGCTCGCCTCCTGCGGAACGCAACGTGTCCACCTCTTCGTCGAAACGATTCATCCCCGCCTTGAGTGTACGCAGAAACTGCTCCTCTTCCGATTGAATCAGTTTTTCGATGAGCCGACGACGCTCCATGAGTTCGGGATAGGCCTCCCCCATCTCGGAGACCAGATGAGCGACCAGTTCGTGGATGAAAGGGCGTTCCATTCCGAGTTTGTAGCCGTATCGGCTGGCACGACGAAGAATCCTCCTCAGTACATATCCGCGTTGTTCGTTGGAAGGGAACGCTCCGTCGGCGATGGCGAAGCATAAACTCCGCAGGTGATCGGCGATCACCCGGTGTGGGGTTCCCTCCGGGCCTTTCGATGGAGCCACTCCCGTGATCTGGCCGACGTTGTCGATGATCCCCTCGAGCAGATCGGTCTCGTACACGTTGTCCTTGTCCTGGAGGATCAACGCGAGTCGTTCCAGACCCATGCCAGTATCGATGCTCGGGCGCGGCAATTCGATTCGTGAGCCATCTGCTTGCTGCTCGTACTGCATGAAGACCAGGTTCCAGAACTCCATCCAGCGATCGCAATCGCACACTCCGAGAGCACAATCGCTGCCACAACTGCGTCCGGCACCGCGATCGACATACAGTTCAGAACAGGGTCCACAGGGCCCCACATCTCCCATCGACCAGAAGTTGTCCTTCTCACCGAGACCGACGATGCGTCGCGGATCCACTCCGATCTGATCGGACCAGATTTCTCGCGTCTCGTCGTCATGCTGGTATATGGAGATCCACAGCTGATCGGGATCGATGCCGAATCCCTCGGTGACCAGTTGCCACGCCCAGCAACAGGCGTCCTTCTTGAAGTAATCCCCGAACGAGAAATTGCCGAGCATCTCGAAGAAGGTCAGATGGCGGGCGGTATATCCGACATTTTCCAGATCGTTGTGTTTCCCTCCCGCCCGGATGCACTTCTGCGAGGAGCATGCGCGGGTATTTTTTCGAGTCTCGCGACCCGTAAATACACTCTTGAACTGATTCATGCCGGCATTGGCAAAGAGCAGGGTCGGGTCGTCAGCGGGGACCACCGGACTGGAAGTAACTACCTCGTGCCCGTTGTCCCGGAAGAACTCCAGGAACCGACTCCGGATCTCAGCGACTCTCATCTTCGATCTCATCTCGCAACTGAGGAACTCCGACCAGATGGTCAGGGAAAAGCAACAGCGGCATTCTGGTCAGTTCCGAGGAAAGCTGCAAGAGGAGCCACCGCTGAAGCAGCCCTGTCCGTGTTTGTCGTTACTGGCCCACCAGAGGAATCCCGTCGATTTCACCGGAGAGTTCTCGCTGTGGGTCGAACAAGAGCGGATAGAACTCCCCCCCGAGGGATTCACCCTGAGGAAGGATGGGGAAGTTACCCGTACCCGGACCCTGCAACGCCTCGGGATTCGACCACACACCATCGGCGACGAGATTGACGACCGCTCCGCGACGAGGAGAAGAAGAAATGTTCTGAAACGAGCCATGCATCGTCAGTGGGTGGTGAAACACAGCCTCCCCGGCATGCAATTCGACCGCCACCTGGCGATCAAAGTCTTGCTTCTGGGAAGGATCGAGATTTTCACGAACAGAGTCCATTTCTCCGGACAGACCGGTAACCGGTAGCAACCCCCATCGGTGGCTTCCGGGGATGTAATGAAGGCAACCGTTGTTACGAGTCGCATCATCGAGGGCGATCCAGCATGTCAAGTGAGCCATCGGCTGGGTCCAGGTCCAGTATGAAAAATCCTGATGCCAGGAAACTACCGCGCCATGCTGAGGTGGTTTGCAGAAAAGTTGGTCGTGGAAGAAACGCACCGCAGAAGCGAGTAACTGGTAAGAGACCATCCGGATGACGGGGCTAAACAAAAGATCATGAAAACCCTTCTCGATACGCCAACCACCGAGAGCGTGAAATAGAACCGTATCCGGGTCTTCCGATTCATCGACGTGGTACTCGTAGAAGAGAGAGTTTCTCGGATGGTTCGGATCCATCAATCGGTCGAGTTGTTGTCGAAGATATTGCACTTGATCGCCGTCGAGAACGGGGATCCCCGCGATGAAGCCCTGCTGTTCGAAGGTTTTCACTTGCTCTGAAGAGAGCGCGAGTTGCAACCAATCCTCGTGAGAATCCGGTTGCTCGAAAGTATCCGTGATCGGTTGGTGGTAGATGGCTAGATCTTCGATGGAATCCATGCAGCCGACACAAATCTACCGATCAGGGTACCTACAGAACAACCTCCACCGGCCCCAGATCGAGCATCTGCCGATAGTTGTCGAAGCGCTTCTGCAGCGCAGTCGCGCCGACACCAAGAAGGCCGTTGACGCCGAATCCTGCACAACAGAAGGAGGCGGTGACGGTTCCCCAGGCAACCGCAACCTTCAGTGAATCGAGATCGGTCCGGGCACTTTTCACCAGAGATCCCATCATCCCACCGGCAAAGGAATCTCCGGCCCCGGTAGGATCCACGAGGTCCGCCAGTGGTAGAGCAGGGAGAGCCGTTTCTCCCCCATCGTGAAAGATCATCGCTCCGTGCTGGCCCTTTTTCACGATGACGTAGGCCGGCCCCAGTTCGCGAATCTTCCTGCCGGCGAGTACCAGATTCTTCTCAGAACTGAGAAGCTGAGCCTCCTCATCGTTGAGAACCAGAGCATCGACTTTGCCGACCAGATCTTCGAGATCCGCACGGGCAGTGTCGATCCATAGATCCATCGTATCGACCACGGTAAAGGGAGAGCCCTTCATCTGATCGAACACACTGGCCTGTGTCAGTGGCGGGCCATTGCCAAGAAAGAGGAAAGTCGCATCACGATAGGATTCGGGCAGTGTCGGCCGGAAATTCTCGAACACGTTGAGATTCACGCTGAGAGTTTCGCGACGATCCATGTCCTCGAAGTATTTCCCTGACCAGCGAAAAGTGTTGCCGCCGGATATCACCTCGAGACCGCGAGTACAAATTCCGCGGTCTCGAAGAAGTTGATGACGATCCTCAGGAAAATCCTCTCCCACGATTCCGACCAGTTGGACCGGTCCAAAGAACGCAGAAGCGAGGGAAAAATGAACCGCAGATCCTCCGAGAGTGTCCTCGATGGATCCAACAGGAGTCTCGATGCTATCGAAGGCAACACTTCCCACAACGACCAGTGACATGTTGTGCTACCTCCTATTGGTCCTCGTCGTCTTCTTCCGCCTCGAGCCGCTGGGACACCTCCCGCACGCGGACCTCTGCTGCCTTCAACTTGTCACCGCAGATTTCGAGCAACTCGGCGGCACGTTCGACGTCATCTGCAAGAGCATCGACGTCGATCTCGTCGGCGTCATCGATTCGACGCAAGATTTCGTCGATCTCACGGGTCGCATCCCGATATCCCGGTACTTTCTTGGCACTCATCGTGACCTCGTTCCTCTCCTTGCCCTCCAGAAAACCAGTCTAGCCACGATGAAGCTATCGGGACAGGTCCGCCGGAGGATCCCCTCGTGATCTTTCAACCCGTGCATCGATGACCCCGTCCCTGATCTGGACCTCGAGCATCTCTCCGGTCTTCGAATCTGCGATGGTGCGGATCGTTTGTCCCGATTCCCCTCTCACCCAGGCGAATCCGCGTGAGAGAATTCGTGCGGGATCGGCAGCACGGACTCGTCCACCTCGAGCGCTCCACCTCTCTCTCTCCAGGGCAACACACTGGCGTGCACAGTGCACCAGCGAGACGGTGGTTCGCTCCAGTCGATCCTGCTGAGTGCGAAGAGATCTTCCTGCGGCATAGTTCAGACGATCTCGATCAGCCTTCAGCCCGCCGCGAGCCTCTCCGATATGACCAAAGGACGAGGATTTCAATGCACTTCCGCGTGCCAGCAACGATCTCTCTTGCTCGTGGATCGCAAACTCGATCTTCTGGGACACTCGACTGCGCAGCCACTGCAACTCGGATCGTAGGATCTGTAGAGACCGACTTGCCGCCAACATGATCTGTGCGACACGATTCCTGAGGGTCTGCCACGAATCACTGACGCGCTGGATAAGGAGTTGTGCGACCGCGGTCGGGGTCTTTTCCGAGTGAGCCAACTCGTCGAGCACCGATCGATCCGCCTGGTGACCGATCCCGATGACGATCTTCAATGGATGTCGTGCCACCGCCAACGCCAGTGGTAAACTGTCGAAGGCGAGCAGATCGGCACGAGAACCGCCACCTCGTACCACCAGCACGACATCGTGGTCCTTGGCATGCTGCTCGAAGTACGACAGCGCTGCGAGTACATCGCCCTCGGTATGCTCTCCCTGGACATGAACGCCGAACAGACTCACAT
>Ga0310122_10002730_pt1 | contig 11222 bp, 11 predicted proteins | sample CB6_Bottom_1051__FD_203503 | JGI IMG/M metagenome (GOLD analysis project Ga0310122, IMG submission 203503) | Marine microbial communities from Western Arctic Ocean, Canada - CB6_Bottom_1051 | ecosystem: Environmental > Aquatic > Marine > Oceanic | place: Canada: Western Arctic Ocean | collected...
CGTCGGTCTTGACGACGTAGGGCTGGTCGCTGTAGCTCTCGGTGGGGATCTCCCAACCGTTGCGGATGTCCCGCCAATCAAAATTACGTGCACCCACGCGCTATCTCCTTATTCTCTGTTTTCGCAGATCCCGCCAGTTTCAGGCTACCTTGTTCAGCGGTACTGTTACAGCCGGAAGTAGGTTCCAGCAATGAACTTGCGCCCTCCGTGCCACGGCACGTCCGGGTCGTCGTGCTGCCAGTAGTAAGCGGTGCAGATGCGGCCGTCGTCAAGCTCGAGGGCAAGGGGATATCCTCCATCGACGACGCCTCTGGGTCCGGCCGCCACGGTGTCGTCTCTCAGACAGACCGGCTCGGACCAGGTGAGGCCATCATTCTCCGAGACGATGGCGTACAGACCGGTGGGGTCGGGATTCCGGCGCATGTAGACGACGACGATACGGCCATCTTTGAGTTGGAGTGGGAAGGGCGACACCGACCACGCGTGAATTCTGCGGGGGTTGGACCAGTTGAGCCCTGCATCGTCGGAGTGGCAGACCGAGGTCCAGCGCGTGCGGGCGCCGCCGGCGATATACCAGGCGCCTACAAAACAGAGCCAGCGGCCCGACGGCAAGACGACGACCTGCGGGTAGGAGTAAGCGATGCGTCCATTCGAATCGCAGCAGATCTCACTGAAAAAGTTCCAACTCTCGCCGTTGTTTTCAGACAGAAAGAGCTGAGGCGCATAGAGTCTGGCCCTGGTAACTCCCTCAATTCCGTCGCATCCCACGACCCAGCACATCACTCGAGAGCCGCCGAGTTTCAGGGTATTGTTGGCCAACTCCACAACGGCCTGCAGGTGATTGGGCCATACAATCGACGGGGCATCTTCCCAGGTCCGCCCTCGGTCAGGGGAGCGGAAGCAGTAGACGACATTGCCTCGATGCACGACGCCGGTTTCGGTTCTGTACTCGTCGCCACACCACGCTCGTCCCATCATCAACAGCGCGTCCGACGACGAGATGGCTATATCTTCACGCGGCGGGCCATCGTCCTGTGGTGATGGTGCTCGCACAACTGCGCAAAGGAAAAAGCGAATTTGAAGTGAGGGAGGCAAGCGGCTGTCGCGGGCAACGCTGCACGTGACCGGCACCAGCTCCCCTTCCGGGCGACGGCCTCGACTGAAAGCTTGCGATGAACGGTTGCGAGTCCGTTTTTGGTGCGTCAGGACTCCTTATCCCTGATTGGCCACCCAGAGAGGCCCCATGGAGAAAGCCAAGCCGTACAGTCGACAGCAGCTCGCCGGCACCCGATCCCAGCGAATCTTTGAAGGTCAGGATCTCCTGCAGATCGCCATGCCCCTCGGCGGCTTGGGAGCAGGTTGTATCTGCTTGAACGGTCAGGGAGGGCTGCAGGATTTCTCCATCCGCAACCAGCCCGCGACCTCTGGCGTAGCGGACGGGCACGGCACGACGGACGCGGCCTTCGCGCTGCTGCACATCAAGGGCAAGGAGCCAGTGACAAAGTTGGTGGAAGGCCCCATGCCGGTGGAGAAGAAGTACAACCTCGGAACCAAGGCCCAGGGCTTTCGCGAAGGCGGGCACGAGGGCCTGCCGCGTTTCGCCAAGGCCGTCTTCACGGGGGAATATCCCTTTGGCAAGGTCAAGCTCACCGACCCGGACATTCCCTTGCGCGTCGGCATCACCGGCTTCAACCCCTTCATCCCGCTGGATCAAATCAACTCGGGCATTCCCTGTGCCATCCTGGAGTACACGATCGAGAATCGCTCCAAGGCGCGGGTGGACTACGAGCTGTCCTATCATCTGTCGCATCTCGCCGGCGGATCGGATCGGGGTGAACGGTCGACGAGGAACCAGATTATCCCCGGGGGGGTGCATCTTTACAATGTCGAGCCGGAAGGTACACAACAAGCCGGAAGCGCGTCGCTGACAGTGATCGGACATCGACCGGCCGTCAAAGCGATGTGGTTCCGCGGCGGCTGGTTCGACGCGATCTCGGCGCTGTGGAGGGAAGTTTCATCAGCTAGCTTCAAGTCCAACAAGGGGACCGATGCCCAGGACTGTTCCGGTCGCAACGGCGGATCGATCCTGTTGAAAGGATCGCTCAAACCGGGGGAGCGGGTCACCTACCCCATCGTCATCACCTGGCACTTTCCAAACTGCCACTACGGCTCGGGAGCAGACAAACCGGTGTGGCGTCCGTTCTATGCGTCTCAGTGGGATGATGCGGCGGCAGCAGCGGCCTATGTCCGCAAGCACTTCTCCTCCCTGCGCACGCGGACCCAGGCCTTTCACGACGCCCTCTTCAAGTCCACGCTGCCCTCGTATGTCCTGGATGCAGTCTCCGCCAACCTCGCCATCCTGAAGTCACCGACATTGCTGCTCCAGGAGAGTGGGAACGCGTGGGGGTGGGAGGGCTGCTTTGTCAGCCACGGCTGTTGCGCGGGCACCTGTACCCATGTCTGGAACTACGCCCAGGCTTTGCCGCATCTGTTTCCCCATCTCGAGCGCACTTTTCGCGAGACCGAGCTGGAGCGTTCGATGGATCGCCGCGGCCACATGACATTCCGCTCAACTCTACCCGACGGAGAGGCCAAGCACCAATTCCACGCGGCCTCCGACGGTCAGCTGGGCGGCATCATGAAAGTCTACCGGGAATGGCAGATCAGCGCTGACGAGGGTTGGCTGAAGCGCATGTACCCCCTGGTGAAACGCAGCATCGACTACTGTATCCGCACGTGGGACCCGAAGGGTCGCGGCGTCCTCGAGGAACCGCATCACAACACCTATGACATCGAGTTCTGGGGGCCGGACGGTATGTGCACGAGCTTCTACCTCGGTGCGCTGGCAGCGATGGTGGAGCTCTCCAAGGATGCGGGCAAACCGGGCCATGCCGAGCGCTACGAGAAGCTCGCCGAGAAGGGCGCCGCTTACCTGGATCGCCATCTCTGGAACGGGTCTTACTACGAACAGCGCGTCACCTACCGCGGCCTGAAGGACAAGTCCTTCGCCAGGCTCGTCGACAAGGTGACGACATCGAGCGGGGAAGTTGACAAACTGCTCAAACGGGAGGGTCCCAAGTATCAGTACGGCAGCGGCTGTATATCGGACGGGGTGATCGGCAGCTGGATGGCGGCGATCTACGGTATTGACTCACCCCTCAACCGGCGCCATGTCCGGCGAAATCTCAAGGCTATCTTCGAACACAATTTCAAACCGGATCTCAGCAATCACGCCTGTTCCCAGCGTCCCGGTTACGCCTGGGGGAAGGAGGCGGGGTTGCTGTTGTGCTCCTGGCCCAGAGGCGGTAAGCCGACGCTCCCCTTTGTGTACTCCGATGAGGTCTGGACCGGGATCGAGTACCAGGTCGCTTCGCATCTGATCGAAGAGGGACTGGTCGACGAGGGCTTGACGATCGTCAAAGGGGCCCGAGATCGCTACAACGGCCACGTGCGCAATCCCTGGAACGAATATGAATGTGGCAACTACTACGCGCGCGCCCTGGCCAGCTACGCGCTTCTGGGGTCGCTTTCCGGATTTCGCTACTCACACGCGAAGAGGACTCTGTGGCTGGCGCCAAAACTGCCGGAGAGTCCCTTCACCACCTTCTTTTCTTGTGCCACGGGATTTGGGACGGTTACGCTTACCGAATCGGCATTGAGCTTCGATGTGGTCGAAGGCGAACTGGCGGTGGAGATGATCGAACTCCGGGTCAACGGCAAGCGCCGGCGGATTCGCGAGGATATCCGGGCGGTGGCGGGGAAGCGGGTGTCGGTCAAGCTTTAGCTACACGACGACTGGAGCTTCCAAACATCCGCTTCGAAGTTGTTTCCCGTAACCATCCACAATGCATTGTCGTGGACGAACACGCTGGCCGCGTGCCTCGGGGCCCAGGGGGTGTCGGCCAGCTCAAACCAGCTGACACCATCCGAAGAGTACCAGACATCATTGTGGTTTGCGTCGCCTACGGCACCCGGTTCAAACCAGCCCTCAGGGCCATAGCAACCTTCCATGACCCAAAGTTTGTCATCAAAGACGGCTACGTCATGGTATTGTCTGCCGTGCCACGGCGCGTCTTCGAGGTGCAATTCCCAGTTGCTGCCATCCGCTGAACTCCAGACTTCGCTGTAGAGGATTCGCCGCGGATGACGTGGCGTGTCATAGGTGCCGCCGCCCAACAGCCAGATCCTGTCCTTGAACACCGTGCTGCCGCCGATCATCCCCCTCGGCGACCAGTGCGCTCCATCAGTCGGCACAGATTCCCAGAGGATGCCATCGGTCGAGCTCCAGACGTCGTTGTAGAGTCGTTCTGGAGCCGGAGCAAACTGGGGCGTGGTCTGGCCGCCCATGACCCACAGCTTGTCCCTGAAGGCGACGGTATAGTGCAGGGCGCGGGGGCCCCAGGGGGCCTGACGGGTCACACAGTTCCAGTCTCTTCCATCGTTCGAGTTCCACACATCATCCTGATAATGGCCCTGCAGCGGATCGCCTCCGACGATCCACAGCTTGTCCTGGTGTACGGCGTATCCCGCCGTATGGCGTCCTTCCCAGTCAAGTGTTGGATCGAAATCGCCATCGAGGAAGGTGTTGGCCTTTTCCAAGGTCCACTCTTCCCCGTTGGCCGAGCTCCAAACTTCGTTGTTGCATTTCAACGGGAAATGGATCTTGTCGGGTGGATTCCAGCCGCCAATTAGCCACATGCGGCCGTTGTGGGTGAGCGCGCCGGCGCCGTCACGGGGCGCAAAGGCGGCGGCTTGGGTCACGTTCTGCCAGGAATAGCTCATTGGGTCAGCTCCGGATTCAATTGCCTTGAGGGAATCAGTCGAGTGACGAGATCGCTGAAGCCGCCGGGGGTGGTACGGCGATGAACATGCCCGCGCCGATGAACATGCCCGCGCGACCGCACATCCGCTTCGATCATGCCGACGTCGTCGGCGGGCGCCGTCTCTTCCCTTTCCGTCGTCCCCACCATCGTCTGGTCATGCTCCGGTTCCGGGATCACAAAGAAGATGCGCTTCGACGTTGTCTGCAGAAACATCGGGTGCGGAGTCAGGAGGCCGTCGAGGAAGAGGTGGATACCACTCACCTTGCGAATGCCGAAGCGCGCGGGAAAGTGCAGCCGTTCGATGACTTCATCGATCCACGGCCCGGTGGCATTGATCACGGTTTTCGCTCTGTGCGTGCCTTCACTGGTGTCGATCTCGACGATCTGGTCGGAGACGCGAACCGCCTGAACCGGTGTCTGTTCGTAGAGGCGACATCCGAGGGCCGCCGCATCTTGCGCCACTCGGCGGGTCAGATCGAGGTCGTTGGTCTTCCCATCGTAGTAACGCAGGACGGCGCGGAGTCGATCCTTGCGGATATTCGGGAATGAATCTTCGAACTGGTCGAAGGACACGCGTCCGGATCGCGTTTTGTTGTTCCTGCCGGCCAGAACGTCATAGAGCTTCAAGCCCGTCCAGACCGTGATTGGATGGCGCGGGCTGTCCTGGTACAGCGGAAGATAGAACGGGACGAGTGAAACCAGGTCGGGATAGGAACCCACGAGCTCGGTTCGATCGTGCAGTGCTTCGTAGACCAGCCCGAGATGGAGGTGTTCCAGATATCGCAGCCCCCCGTGAATGAGGCGAGAGGATTTCGACGACGTGCCACCGCCGATCTCGCCTTTGTCGAACACGGCGACCGAGTGGCCGCGTTTCGATAGCTCGAGGGCGATCCCGCATCCGTTGATGCCCGCCCCGATAATCAGGGCATCGTATTCCTTAGGTGGACCAGTCATAGGACCTGATTATAATGATAACTGGAAAACCATGTGCTGGAGAACAACCGTCGACCCGCTCATACTTTGACAACCGGAGGACATCATGAGTGACAAGCTGGCCCTGAATGGTGGGCCCAGGACCAAACAGACCCCTTACACCTTGACCAACCGCTACGGCGAGGAGGAGGTCGTCGAACTGCGGCTGGCGCTGGAGAGCGGCAAGCTGATGGGGCCAGGGGGCATCGTCGAGGAATTCGAGGGCGAACTGGCGCAAGTCTTCGAGGTGAAGCACGTGGTCACGGTGACCTCGGGCACGGCGGCCCTGCACACGGCGTTGTGCGCTCTGGGTGTCGCCGAGGGAGACGAGGTGATCACGACGCCGATGACGGACATCGGCACGGTGGCGGCGATCCTGGCGCTGCACGCGGTGCCGGTCTTTGCCGATATCGACCTGGAGACCCGGCTCATCGATCCGGAGGCGGTGGGGGGGAAAATCGGCTCGCACACCAAGTGCGTCATCACCGTCCACATGTCGGGAATGCCCTGCGACATGGACACCTTCATGGCGCTTGGTGCCGAGTCCGGAGTGAAGATCCTCGAGGACTGCGCCCAGGCACATGGCGGCACCTACAAGGGACGCAAGCTCGGCTCCATCGGCGACGCCGCCGGTTTCAGCATGAACGAGTCGAAGCAGATGACGACGGGGGATGGCGGCTTTGTCACCACCAACGACGACGATACAGCCCGCATCGCCAGCCTTTTTCGCGACAAGACCTACATTCGCGACGGCTCGGTCGGACGCGGCGGGCAACCGATCCCGTTCTTCGCCCTCAACTACCGCGCCAACGGCCTGCACGCGGCGGTGGGACGGGCACAACTGGCGAAGCTGCCGGCTCTGGTGGCCAGGCGGCGCGAGATCGCCGCCCGCTATTACGTCGAGCTCGGGGACCTCGCCGATCTCCATCTACCACGCATAGTCGACGGTGGCGACCCATCGTGGTGGCCGATTGCCGCCCGCTACACGGGCACGGAGCCCACCCGCGACGCTCTGGTCCAGGCCCTGCACGCCGAGGGGCTGACCATCAGCACCGGCATGTCACCGGCGAACAACATCCTGCGCACCGACCTGGTGCAGGCGAAGCGCTACTATCCTCTCACCGCTGAGGTGCCCGCCTTCTGGCGCGACATCGACTACGATCCGGACTCCTGTCCGAATGTCGACGAACTGCAGCGCACGGTGATCCGCCTGCCGGTGGACGAGCGCTATACCGATGAGGACATCGACGACACCATCGCCGGTGTGCGCAAGGTGTGGGCGCACATGATAGGCTGAGGCGCCGCTGGGCGCACCTTATCTACACCGGGGCCACCGCTGGGGAGCCCCGTGGCGTGACCTGCGGAACGGGCGAGCGAGCCTTCGCCTTACTCGGACCTCAATGCCACCACCGGGTTCGCGCGGGCCGCTTTGACCGCCTGCCCACCAACGGTCGCCGCCGCCACCGACAGGATCAACGCACTGGTGCCGACCAACGTCCAGACATTCACATCAATGCGATAGGCGAAATTCTGCAGCCACCGCTCCGCCGCAAAATAGGAAATCGGCCAGGCGACTAGATTTGCCAGCAACACCAGTTTCAGGATATCCCAGCTCAGCAGGGAAGCCACGTCGAGGGTCGAAGCGCCGAGCGCCTGGCGCACTCCGATCTCCTTGGTGCGCCGCTGGACGGCGAAGGAAACCAGGCCGAACAGTCCCATACAGGCCAGGAAAATAGCCAACGCCGAGAACACCCCGGCAACTCTCCCCAGTTGTTTCTCTGACTCGTAACGCCGTTCCAGGGCTTCGTCCAGGAATTCGTATTCAAAGCCGCGTTCGGGACGCCGCGCTCTCGTCTTTTCGCGGATGAAGGCCATCGTTTCGGAAACCTTTCCTGCCCGGATCTTGAGCGCCAGGCTATACAGTCGGGACCTGCACAGGAAGACTGGGGCGATCTCCTCGCGCAGCGATTCGATGTGGAAGTCACGCATAACGCCGATGACTCTACCCTCTCTATCGTCCCAGCCAAACCGCTTGCCGATTGGATCGGTCCAGCCCAGCGCCCGGACCGCTGCCTCATTGAGCAGGAACGCTTCGGTTCTGTCAGTGGAAATCTGCTTTGAAAACCCTCGGCCAGCAACCAACTCGATGTCGAAGGCGTCGAGGAAGTCTTCATCCGCGCTCAGCAGGCGCATGTGCCAGTCCGTCCCCTCTTCTCCTTGAGGGCGTACTATCTCCCGCATACCGGCGTCGTACATCGGATCCCAGGTTGCCGTCGCCGCCAATATGTCCGGATGGGCGAGATAGATCTGTTTGACCGCATCGACGTCGTTCCCCATCCGCGGCCATATGACCACGAAGTTGTCCCGGTCGAATCCGGGTCCCCTCGCTGTATATAGGTCAGTTGCCTGTATACAACCGCCGTGCCGACGATCAGCAGGGTGGAGAGAGCGACTTGCAAGATGACCAGGCTCTTTCTGAAGTGCCCCTTCCCGGTGCCGTCCCCTCCTGGAAGGCTGCCTTTGAGCACGTCCGTCGGCCGAAAGGCAGAGAGATAGAGAGCCGGGTAGAGCCCGGACAGCAGGCCAACCAGCAGCGCGATACCGATCGAGCCTGGTAGGAGGGACAGGGCGGACCCGGTATCCAGTGTCAGTTCAAGCTCGAGAACACTGTTGAAGGCCGGTAGGAGGAGATTCAACATACCAAGAGCCGCTAGCAGGGCGAGAAGCGCTAGCAACAGAGACTCGCCGAGAAACGGACTCGCCACGTGCTCACGCCGCGCTCCAACGGCCTTGCGCACTCCGACCTCGCCGACTCGCTGCGCCGATCGGGCCGTCGTCAGACCGGCGAAGTTGGTGCAGGCGATCAGGAGAACAAGCAAGGCGACGGCGCTGAGCAGGTAGAGCTGTGTGACGTCGCCGTACTCAGAAGAGATGACGCCGTAATCCTCCCGGGAATAGAGATGGACGCGGGTGAGAGGCTGCAGGCGATAGGTGTGGCGGGCGGCGATTTCGGCCCCCATGTGGCGTGCCGTGAACGCCGCCAGTTGACCCTCGAGCTCCCGGGCGTCGTAGCCCTCGGGAAGCAGGATATAACTGTTCATAATGCGGAACTGCTCGGGCAACCAGGTGTGCCACCCGGTTTCGGTGATCGGTGTCCGCGTAAAGGTGAGAAAGTCGAAACTGAAGCGGAAGAAGGCCGTCTCGGGCAAGTCCCGCATAATACCGGCGACCACATAGTCAGCTCGCAGCGGCCGGTTCTCGGGCACGACGATCTTGCCGATCGGGTCCTCATCACCGAAATACCTCACGGCGGCGCTTTCTGTGATCAGAACCGAATAGGGCTGCCGAAGGATCGTCTTCGGGTCGCCCCTGACTAGAGGAAGGGTGAAGACCTCGAAGAGATTGCTGTCGGCGACGCAGAAATGCTGATAAAACCCTTGTCGCCGTGGCCCACCCATGTCCGCCAGCGGTTGTGCACCCGCACGGCCTCCTCAATCTGGGGAAAGTCGTCGCTCAACGCTGGCACGAGCGCGCCCGAGGTTCCCGGCATGCTGATCTCGGTGCGGCCGTTGCCAAGACGAGTCTCGCGCAGAACCCTGTAGATGCGTTCGGCCTTTTCGTGGTGGCGATCGTAGCTCAGCTCGCGCTGGACATAGAGCAGGACGAGTAGGGCGCCGGTCAATCCCACGCTCAACCCGGCCAGATTGATCAGGGAGTAGAGCTTATGGCGCAGCAGGTTTCGAACCGCTACAATCAGGTAGCTCTTCAGCATGCCCGGATCTTGAGAGTCGCGGCAGCACGGCGCACCGCGACATGAGGATCGGCCGCCGCCCGGCTCTGCATCTGGGACGTCAGACGATCCCAATGATGCAGCAGGCGTACCGCGGCTTTGCGCTCGCTCCAATCTTCCGATTCGAGCATCTCCTCGGCCAACGCGACGAGGGGTCCCCGCGTTCCCGTTTCAGCAAGCAACAGAGCGGCGGTCACCCGCTCTTCGAGCTCCCCTTGAGCCGCAAACGCCATCAGTGTCTCTACCCCTTCCTCACCGCATCTGAGCAATAGCTGAGCCGCCCTCCTACGGCTTTCGCCATGTGGCGCGCCGACAAAAGCCCTCCGGCAGATGCCAACGGCTGGCAGCAGCTTCTCTTCGCCAGCCAGCCGGAGCCCCTGATCGAACACTTGTGGGTCGCTGTCCGCGAGTGCCTCTCCGACTACCGCCAGACCTGCCTCCCCACCGATCCTGCCCAGAGCCCGCAGGGCGTAGACGCGAGAACGCGTATCCATCGTAGAGTCGTAGAGTCGCGGAAGACCGAATCGAAGCGGGCACTGGCTTCGGCGTCGTCGCCCTCTATCGTCGCCAGCGCCCGGAGAGCCGTCCAGCGCTGTCTCTGGTCGCCCCCCGCCGCCGCTTCCAGGAAGGAGGCGCGCAGGCCGGGAATCTCCATCGCTTGCTCAAGGTGGGATCGACTGGGTGTCCAATCGGGTGCGTAGAGCAGCCGCAGCACGTATTGAAGGCCGTGGCAGTCCCCCCGATTGCACAGGGCGACGGCCGCGGCCCGGCGCACCCCGTCACGCTGGTCATCCAGGGCGGTGCGCAAAGGTTCGACAGCTGGCTCTCCCAGAGCGGCCAGACGGCGGAAGGCTTCCCAACGGCCATCCCGACTCGCGGCGATGGTGTTGAGCAATCTCTGGATCTGCGCCGCGAAGTCTGTCCTCAATCTATTCTCCTTGAAGTGCTTCTCCACCATTCTCCATTCCTTGCGCAGCGCGACGCGCGCCCGCTGCAGCCGGCCCTGTACCGCGATCTCGGTCACATTGAGGAATACGGCGATCTAAGCGTAGGACAGGCGTTCGACGTAGTGCAGGCTGACGACTTCGCGATTCTTGCCGGTCAACCGCGCCAGAGCCGACTGCACCATGTCGCGCGCCCGTGCTATCTCCCTCAGGCCGCGGTGCGCCATATGTCTGACGATGCCGCACACCCAAGCGCCAAACCGGGTTGAATCCCTGAGACTCTCCAATTCCTGATACGCCGCCAGAAACGCTTCCTGTACCACATCCTGCGCCATCTCAAAGTCAGATAGCACGCTGATGGCCGTCCCGTAGGCGTAGTGCTGGTGGCGGTGCACGAGGTCTTCGAAGGCCTCCGTGCGGCCGTTCAGCACATCCGCGACCAGCGTCGCATCGCTCTTCTCAGTCATAGTCATCAGCCTAAAGGTGCCTGAAATCCGGATGGCCTAACGGCTTTTTCTGGTAAGAATTACTCTATCTTGGACCTGAAGTCTTCATATAGAGGGATTTGGGGGTATCCATTTAAGTGGACCTCGTGGCCGACGGCCAGTTCGAGCACCCGGTAGAACACCATGCCGCGGCGGCGGGAGCGGCGGCGGTTGAAACGGAACACGAACTCGTCGAGATAGCTGACCA
>Ga0310122_10002733_pt1 | contig 11214 bp, 10 predicted proteins | sample CB6_Bottom_1051__FD_203503 | JGI IMG/M metagenome (GOLD analysis project Ga0310122, IMG submission 203503) | Marine microbial communities from Western Arctic Ocean, Canada - CB6_Bottom_1051 | ecosystem: Environmental > Aquatic > Marine > Oceanic | place: Canada: Western Arctic Ocean | collected...
ATGCCGAGCAGGATCTGAGCGAGGATCGAGGCGACGAAGTAGCCGATTCCGTGGCCTCGTTCGTTCTTGAGAATCACGCGATCGACGAAATGGCCGACGATTCGCGAGAGGAAGATCACGAAGGTATTCACGACGCCCTGGATCAGCGCGAGGGTGACCATGTCACCATTGGCGATGTGCGCGATCTCGTGACCCAGCACGGCGTCGATTTCATTCTTGCGCATCGAGCGCAGAAGACCGCTACTGACGGCGACGAGCGCCGAGTCGCGGCGCATGCCCGTGGCGAAGGCGTTGGGTCCGTCGGCGGGAAAGATGGCGACTTCGGGCATTCGGATACCGGCCGCTTCGGAATGGGCGCGCACGCGGGAGACCAACCATTGGGCTTCCGGATCACGCGGGTCCTCGATCACCTGGGCGCCCGTCTGCCATTTCGCCATCCGTTTGGACATGGCGAGTGAGATGAAGGAACCCGTGAAGCCGATTACGGCGGAGAAGATGAGCAGCGCTTCGAGATCGAGATCGACCCCTTGATCGTCGAGCACGTTTCCGATTCCGAAGACAGAGAAAATGATGACGATGACCGCCAGAACGGCGATGTTGGTCAGCAGAAATAGGCCCATTCGCTTCATGCAGAGATCCCTGTGGCTTCGAAGTCGTCGATCGTGACGACCTGTGGTTCATCGGTAGATTACCATTCCTGATCGGGCCTGGTCTGGCCGTTCCGTGAGGGTACGGAGGCGACTCGATTCTACCAGCGGATTGATGCAGAGTGCATCAGTCGACGGGGTCCGATCGGCTGCATGATCGACTCTGAATCGAGTTCTTGGCGGGAGGCTGGAATGGGCGACGCAGGATCGATGGAAGCCAGCGCGGTCGATGCCGACTATCTGAGCGGATCGGCCTGGGATGAGCATTTTCATGATCGGGCGCGCTGGCTGCGAGAGAATCGGCCGATCTGCTGGTCGGAGAAAAGCCAGCTCTATCTGGTGTCGAAATACGACGACATCGTCGAGATCTCGAAAGATCCGACGCTCTACTGTTCGGGCGAGGGCATCCGTCCAGGGATTCCGATCCGGCAGGCGTTGATCGACGAGGATGATCCGAAACATTGTCAGCTTCGCCGCACGATCAATCGTGGCTTCACACCGCGGATGGTGAAGACGCTCGAGGAGAAATTCGAGACGATCACGCGCGAAGCCATCGACCTCGTCGCAAAAGATGGGCAATGTGATTTCGTTCAGTCCATCGCCGTCCCGCTTCCGCTTCATTTGATCGCGGAAATGATCGGTATCCCCAGATCCGAACGCGAGAACTTTCACGAGTGGTCTGACGCGATGATGCGCGCCGACGGCCACTACGATGATCCTGAAATCATGGGTCGCGCAGCGCGTGCGGCCCAAGCCTATTCCCTCCTGGTCGGAGAGATCATCGAACAGAGGCGACTCGATCCGCGCGATGATCTGATCAGCGCCCTGGTCGGGGCCAAGGATGGCGGGTTGATCGGACATTTCGATCTCGAGTCGGTCGAGGCGCATGGCGCCGACCCGGATGATGCGTTCGAACTCGCGAATGATGAACTCGTGATGGTCTTGATCACGCTCATGGTCGCTGGCAACGAGACGACGCGGAATGCGCTTTCGGGTTCGATGGAGATCCTGATTCGTCATCCGGAAATTCGCGACCGATTGATCGCCAGGCCCGAGGCCATTCCCGATGCCGTCGAGGAATTCCTTCGCTTCGTATCGCCCGTCCATAGCTTCGCGCGTACGGCGACGCGTGACACCACCCTTCGCGGTCAGCGGATCGAAGCCGGTCAAAAGGTCTTGATGCTCTATCCTTCCGGCAATCGGGACGAGGATGTTTTCGAGGCTCCGGATGAGATTCGAATCGACCGGAAACCGAACCATGTCGGGTTCGGCGTAGGCCACCATTTTTGTCTGGGAGCGAACTTGGCTCGGATGGAGTTGCGAGTCGCACTGCGTGAACTGCTCCGGCGAATTCCCGACATGCGTTTTGCCGGGGAGGGCCCGATCGTCGAGGGCCACGCACTCGTGCGGTCGTGTTCGCGCATGGATGTTTGTTTCTCGCCCGAATCGGTGTAGGAGACTCGAGTTGACGGAGCGAGCTCGCATGTTCAATGACCTGTCCATGCCACTTGGAGGTGTTATGCGTATCCTTTTTCGAATCGTCATCAGCTTCGTTTTCGTTGCGGTCTCTGCCCACGCAGTCGAAATCCCTCCGCGCAATCCCTTCCTGGCGGATTCGGTCTATCCACTGGGGCACGGTGACTCGGCGCAACAAGACGCTCTGCCGGTTGCCGGGCCCGAGGATCCGGGCGCCACCTTCGAATCGTCTGAAATCCACTATGCGGCGACTGGACCCGCGCAATTCGGTGCCAGCACGTCGGGTCCCTATCCGGATGGTCGCCGCGTCTACTGGAGCAATGGCCTCGATCGGATCGTCAAGGTCGATTTCGATCGCTTCGAGATCCTGGCAACTCGCTGGGTCGAGGGGGCCAGGCGCTGGACCGACGCGGACGCGGACACTTCAGTCGCGGAATTCGATGATTCGAATGATGGTTTCTTTGCGCTCTGGCATGCCTTCCAGGATGCGAGCAAGCTGCGAGATATTTCGAGCGTGTACACGGTTCTCGACGCGGACAACACCTACTACATTGCGGACAAGTCCGGCAAGATCACGGCGTATGGCGACGCGGATCCTGCTGATCCAGCTTCCGCGATCGTTGAGAAACGGTCGTTCCAGCTGCCTGAGCCCGTGACCGGCTTGACGGTCGGGATGAATATGACCTTCGATGGATGGTTGATCGTGCCGACCGAGCATGGCTATGTCGTCGCGATCTCGCGAGATTTCGAGAGCCATCGCGTCGTTCGAATGCGCCATAGCGAAGGCGCTGAGGAGAAGGCGACCCGACCCACGGGCTATGGATGGGTTCGAAACGGAGCGGCCGTCGACTCGGACGGTGGAATCTATGTCGCCTCACAAGACCACATGCACAAGCTGGTCTGGACCGGCGATCGCCTTTCAACGGATCCCGCCGACGGAGCCTGGACGGCACGCTATCTCAATGGTTGGGGACATGGCACCGGTGCGACGCCGAGCTTGATGGGCTTTGGCGCGGAAGATCGCTTCGTGGTCATCACGGACGGCGAGGATCTCATGAACGCCGTGCTGTTCTGGCGCGACGAGATTCCGGCGCAGTGGAAGACGCTGCCGGGCTCGCCCGATCTCCGCATCGCGGGAATGCTTCCCGCCGACATGGGCGACCCGACGCTGACCGAAATCCAGTCCGAGCAATCCGTGGTCGTCGCCGGTTACGGTGCGCTCGTGGTGAACAACGTTCCCAGAAATACACCCTGGTACCTGCCCGATCGAGCTCGAACACTCCTGGTCAGCTATCTCGGCAGCAATCCCGAATACCAGCCCTACGGGGTCCAGAAATTCGAATGGAATCCGGACGATCGTGAGTTCAGGCAGGCCTGGGTGAATCGCGACATCAGCTCCCCGAGCTGCGTTCCCATCGTGAGCTATCCGAGCGACCGGGTCTATTTGATCGGAGCGCGAGACAATCGCTGGACGCTCGAGGCCCTCGAATGGAGCGACGGAAGCTCCGCTTTTCACAGTGTGATCGGCGGACAACGCTACAATCCGCTCTTCTCGGGAACCTTGATCGACGAACGAAGTCGCATCCACTACGGATCGCCGTGGGGCCGGGTTCGGTTGGCACCGGACGTAACAACGAAGCCAATCGGAGACTGAACAGATCATGAGTCTGACAGACGGATACGACCTCATCGCACCCGCGGCCTATTCGAAGGCGGGCGCTCCCCATGAGCTGTGGACGCGTCTGCGGAGCGAGTCGCCAGTTCATTATTGCGAGCCCAAGGGCTACGAGAATTTCTGGGCGATCACGAAGCATGCGGACATCAAGTCGATCTCCAAGCAGCCGGACAAGTTCCTGAATGGCCGCGGCATCACCGTGATTGACGATCTGCGCAAAGAGATCATCGAAAGTGGCGAAGGCTTTGAGGAGGCGCGAACCATCATCGTGATGGACCCGCCTGAGCATCGAAAATTTCGCAAGGTCGGGAGTCCGAGCTTTACGCCGCGTGCCGTCACGAAGATGGAGGAGGCGGTCCTTTTGAGCGCCCGTGAGGTCGTGGACCGACTTGCCGGAACGATCGGAGATGGAGAATGCGATTTCGCGACGGAGGTGGCGGCCGCCCATCCCCTGCGAATTCTGTCGACGATTCTTGGCGTTCCGCGAGAGATGGAGCCCGACATTCTTCGGCTTACGAATCAGCTCTTCGGGGCGGACGATCCCGACCTGCAGCGAGGCGGCGACGATCCGCTCAAAGCGATCAAGGAACTGGGGCTCGAGTTGTTTCAGCTCTTCGCGAGAATCATCGAGGACCGTCGCTCCAATCCGCGCGATGACCTCGCGACGGTCCTTGCGACGGCGCAAGTCGACGGCGAGCCGATGGGGCCGATGGAAACGGTCGGCTATTTCCTGATTACCTTCACGGCCGGCCATGATACGACGAAGAACGCGTTGGCGGGCGGGATGAACGCCTTCCTCGACCGCCCCGATCAGCTCCAGAAGCTGAAGAAGAACCCCGATCTGGTCCGATCCGCGGTCGAAGAGATCGTTCGCTGGACGACGCCCGTGAATTACATGAAGCGGACGGCGGCCTGCGATGTCGAGTTGAACGGACAGAAGATCCGCGAAGGCGACGCACTCACGCTCTTCTATGCGTCGGCCAATCGCGACGAGGACGTCTTCGGCGACCCATTCGAATTCCGCATCGATCGCGATCCGAATCCTCATATCGGATTCGGAATCGGCGAGCATTTCTGTCTGGGTGCTCATTTCGCCCGACAGTCACAGCATGCGCTCTGGAATGAATTCACCCGTCGCCTCGAATCGGTGGAGCGCGCCGGCGATCCCCAGCATATTCAGTCGAGCTTCGTCGTCGGATTGAAGAGTCTCCCCATCCGATACCGGCTGACCCCGGCATCATGAGTCTTCAACCCGACAGGCCCCTGCGCGATCTCACTCCGGCCGAGCTGCGCGCCTTCCAGGACGATGGCGTCGTGGTGGCAAAGGGATTGTTTCCGGAATCCTGGCTCGCCCGCATGGAAAAAGCCGTCGATCGGATCGTTGCTCATCCGACGGTTTTCGGAGGCGCAGTCTCGGATCAAGGAGGGGGTTTCTCGGGCGACCTCTTTGTCTGGAAGCAAGATGACGACTTTCGAGATTGGGTCTTCGAGTCCCCGGCGTCGCGGATCGCCCAGCAGGTTCTCGGTGCGAAAAGCGTCCGCCATTTCTACGATCAACTCTTCGTGAAGCCGCCGGGCTGTCATGTCCCGACGCCCTGGCATCAGGACATCACGTTCTGGCCGGTCGATGTGGAGTCACGAGCCCTCTGTTCGATCTGGATTACTTTCGATTCGGTGAAACGGGAATCGAGTGGGTTGGAATTCGTTCGCGGATCCGGTCATTGGCCGAATCGGTACAAGGCTGTGACGCCCACGTATGATCCATATATGATGGATTCAGATTTCGAGGATCCGCCCGACATCGATGCGCATCGCGACGAATACGATCTCTACTGTCCAGACATGTCGCGCGGCGATTGCCTGATCTTCGACGCGCATATCCTGCACGGATCATCGAGCAATTATTCGACCGAGAACCCGCGCCGAGCGTTTTCGACTCGTTGGGCAGGAGAGGGTGTGCGATTCGATCCGCGTCGGGCCACGATGCCTCTGCTCTGGCGCCATGGTCTCGTGAGCGGCGATGAGATCGGGGGCTCGCTCTTTCCTCGAGTTCTACCGGAACGAATTCCCGAAGAATCGACGGTTCGCAACGAAGGTCCTGAACCGCCGGATCTGTCGATCTTGAAAGAGATCGCCGAGTCGACCAAGAGCAAGGCGAGCGCTTCAACCTGATCCGCACGGTACCGGGTACTGCTCCGGGTACTGCGCCGGACAACCGCTGACTCGAAAGGAACCGGCCATGCGCGACATCCATCCGGCGCTTGCGGCAGCGCAAGCTTCCTGGCGCTGCGTCCAGACAGATGACAAAGAAGGCTGGCTCGATCTGATGGCCGACGATATCTGCATCGAAGATCCGATCGGTGTGGCCCCCACCAATCCAACTGGCGAGGGCGTTCGCGGAAAGCTCGAAGTCGGCAAGTTCTACGATTCCTTCATCGGCCCAGCCACCATCAGAGTCGAGACTCACCAATCGCATGCGGCCGGAAATGAATCCGCACATGTGCTCACACTCAACACGACCCTTCCCAACGGCGTCGTGACGCGCGTGACCGGGATTTTTACCTACCGTCTGAATGATGCGGGCAAACTTTGCAGTCTGCGTGGCTACTGGACAATGGCGGACAGGGTCATCCATGAGCCTGCGGATTAGGAGTGATTTCCGGCGATGACGAACGAGATGGATGAAGAACGTCTGGTTTCAGGCGAGGCATGGAGAGATTTCTGCGATCGACTGAAGGCCACGGGTGAAGGCATCCTGCAAAGTGGGTTTCCAACTGCGCCCGGCGACCGAGCCGAAGGCTTCCGCTGGCTGACCCGCCTGATCAGCCATGCGACACAATTGGAAGTCGAAGCCGGCGACCCCCAATTCCCGTTCTTCATTCGATACGAAACGCCGCACAATCAATGGGGCGGGCCGAATCCCGACAACATCTACCTTCGAGCGAATCTGGATCCGACCCGCGACTATCGGGTCTGGGCCAATGTCCGCGACGTTCGGCAAGGCATTTTCTCCCTGAATGAAGGGGAGATGCAACTGGGCGAGTTTGGTGTCTTCAGCGAGCGCTCTCTCGATCAATTCGAAATCAGCGAGGACGGTCAGCTCGAAATCTGGATCACCAAGGACGAGCATTCCGGCAACTGGATGCCCACGCACCCAAAGGGTCGGTTGCTGACGATTCGGATCTTTCAGAGCGATTGGGTCAATGACGCCGCTCATCCCTTCCACATCGAGCGGATCGGCGCGGAGGGCATTCCGCGGCCGCCGCTCTCCGCCGAATTCATGACGCGTGCATTGGATCGATCGGCCACCTGGATCGAACGGACCGGTGCGTTCTGGAACCAATACACGACGGCCGGCTGGAACCGCGCAACGCCGAACGAAATCGCCGCCGCAAAGCCGGCGCCCGGCGGAGCCGACAACATTCTCTATGGAAGCTGTTTTTTCGAACTCGAAGTCGGTCAAGCCATGGTCATCGAGTGCGAACCGCCCGACGCCGAGTATTGGGGTTTTTCACTGCACACCCTGGCTTGGCTCGAGAGCGGCGATTTTGCGGATCGGCAAACCAGTTTGAGTGGTCACCAGATGCATCTCGACGCCGACGGACTCATGCGCGTCGTTTTGTCGCAGACCGATCCCGGCGTCATGAACTGGATCGATATCACGGGTCGTGAACGAGGCCTGCTGGTCTACCGCTGGGTCTGGTCGAAGGACAATCCGAAGCCGAAGGCATCCGTGATGGCGATGGATGAGGTGAGAGCCGCGATGCACGTCGACCATCCAGTCGTCGATGAAGCCGCGCGCAGGATTTCTCTCTCCAGACGTCGCGAAGAGGCTTGGAATCGATTCCTGTAGATCGTGAGTAGATAGATCGTGAGTAGACAAATCGTGAGTAGATCGTGAGCTGGCAGACACCCACGAGACCTCGCTGGGCCGAGAGACTGATCGAACATGGTCATGCAGTGGGAGGTGCGTGCAACATCGTCTCTCTCTTGCCCGATGAACTCATCGATGTCGCTCGATCCTCCACGGGGCTGGGTGACTTCGGCGAAGGCCGCTGGCGGGAACACTTCGAGATACTCGTCCGGGCGCTTGACGAGGAATCGGATCTTCATCTACTCGGACGGACGGTGGTCCGTACCGAAATCATTCAGGCGCTACGCAACCGCCTTCTCTTGACGGAGCTATGGCGCCGACGACCTGAAATTCTCGGGGATGAGATTACCCAGCCCGTTTTCATCGTTGGAAGCCCGCGCTCGGGTACGTCGATCCTTCACGAACTCATGGCGCAGGACCCTGCGAGTCGCACCCCCGCCTTGTGGGAAATGAATCATCCGGTCGAAGCGCTCGAAGCCAAGGGTCCGGACTGGGCCCAATCGGCCGATCTCGTCACGCAATTTTGGCATGACCTGCAACCAGAGTACGAAACCATGCACGCCAATTCGGGCCACCTGCCGAATGAGTGCATCTTCATCACACTGCACGAATTCCTCTCTGACCACTGGTCGGGCTGTCACAACGTGCCCAGCTACAGTCGACACTTGATCGCAAGCGACCAGCGACCCGCTTACGAATTTCACAAGCGCTTCCTGAAGACCCTCCAACAACGAGAACCCAGTCGACGCTGGTTGCTCAAGGCCCCGAGTCATCTCTTCCAGATGCGGGCGCTCTTCGATGTCTATCCAGACGCCCACATCATTCGAATGCACCGAGACCCGCGGAAGACCCTGGCTTCGGCGATCAGCCTGATGGGCACTCTGAAATGGATGCGTTGCGACCGTGTCGACATGTCGGAAGCTCCGGGGCAACTCGCTTTTGGCTTCGCAACGATCTATCAGCGCGAAATCGAAGAACGCGAGAAGGGTCTGCTGCCGGACGAACGATTCATCGATGTGCAATTCCAGGACGTCGTGCGCAATCCGGTTGGATGCGTCGAGGAGATTTATCGCCGACTCGATTGGCCCATGACGGACGAGATTGCAAAACGCATCGGCGACTATGCCGAGAACAAACCCAAGGGCTCCCGCGGCAGGCACGAATACTCACTCGAAGAGATCGGTCTCGATGCAGACCGCGAAGGCGAACGCTTTCGTTTCTATATGGAGAGGTTCGAGGTTGCGAGTGAGTAGAGTGCGTGGCCGGCGAAGCGGGATGGCGGCGGCTCCACTTGATCTGCGAGCCGCGGTCGCCGAGCGATTCTCAATCTCGCTCCCGTAGTCGTTCGACCGAGATCGCCCGCGGCCGATAGATCTCCTTGTTCTCGAGCAGTCTTTCGAGTACCCGAAGATCTTCATTCTGCGAGCGCGAGTACAGATTGCAGACATAGGTGGCGACGATCTTGTCCGGTGACGAGAACTGTGGATGGGCCTTGCCCGCATAACAAAACAAACCCTCGCCTACGATGTCCGATTCCGAAAGATCATTTCGGTTCGTGGTCTCAGGAATGGCGAAGAGGGTTTCACTCTCGGACCAGGGCCCTGTGAGTTCTTTCGCCCTTCGAATGCGAACGAAGTCTGGTTCCCGGTTTGCACGACCACGGATCGGGTCGACATAGACTGCGAGCCACGTCTCACTCTCTCGATCAAAGTGGACGCTCATTTCAGAACTATCATCGTCCATCAGGATCATGGCGCTTTCCGGTTCGAATCCCGAGACCCAACGAGAGTCGTTCGTCCAGGTTTCGAATTCACGCGAGAGATCGGCTTGCCATGCGAGGAGTGCGTCGGTCTTCAGTCGGCTGAGCATGCGGGGGGTCTTTTGGTCGCCGCGATCGAAGAAGGCGAAGGCATAGAGATGGGACGGGGTCTCGACGAAGGCACTTCCGGGAAATGCGACCGTGCTCGTCGACAGGGTGGAAAGCTGAATCTTCCACTCCACCGGCTTCTCGCGGAAATTTTCGATTCGAGCAAGATCCATTCCAGCGAGACGAAAGGGCAGGTTGAAAGGGCCGCGAGGTGGCGATGCAACGACCCGCAACAGTCCGACGAAGAGCGTGTCATGGGCGATGAAGCCGTCGAAGGGCCAATAGTATGCCGCGTGTGAATTTTCCCTGGCTCGACGAACCCAACCCGATTCGCGGCTCGGGGAGAAGAAGGCATGGGGCGATCCATTTGGATCGCGCTGCCAGAAAGTTTCGAGTCGCCAGGTTCCATCCTCCGCGCAATGGGAGAGTCCGATCGTGTTGTGGACAAAGGGATAGCGGCGACCCGCGCGAGAGCCCGGGCGTGCCACGAAGGAATCACCGAAGAGCCAGAGGCTGACGCGACCGTTTTCTTGCGGGAGCGGAATCGAATAGGCGGCGTCGCCACCATACCAGCCGTTTTGATCGGGGAAGTCGGGGACACACGCGGATTGGCGCCCGGCGTACGATTCGAGAGGCGCGACCGACTGCAGCGGTGGCCCTGGCTCGCGCCCATGGCAACCGAGCGCCAGGGCCAGTAGCCCGACAAGGCAGAGACAGGGAGCGATGGTTGTCCGAGTTCGTGGTCGCATCGAAGAATCTCCCAGAATAGAGTGCGCCGGTGACTCCCGCTCTCGTCTGACTCATCAATCTCGGAAGTCTGATCTCAGACCGAGGCCGGGCATCGCGTGACGAGTACAGATCCCTCCTCGTGAATAGAGCAGCGCGGGGCCGTGGACCTGGAAAGTCCGATCGATTCCCTCGGTCTCGACTCACTCATGACCATGGAGCTCTTCATGGGGATGGGCCGCGATCTTCAACTTGAGATCAAGGCGGATTGGTTCGGGGTCGGTCCGACGCTTGGACTCATCGCGGTCGTACTGATGGAGCGTTTGGAAGAAGCGACCCTGGCTGAGGATCGCGCATGATCTCGGGAAGGAAGCGAGGACTCGAACTCTCCTATTCCGATCCGCGTGGGATCGGCACGCCGGTTCTACTCGTGCACGGTTTCTTTCACAATCGTTCGGTCTGGTCGGCGCTGCGAGCCTTGGAATGCCCCGTTTTGGTCGTGCGCGGTGGCGTATCGGCAATCCTTCGTGAGAAGGTCGCGCTGGAGATGGTGGAGGAAGTTCTTCGGGCGGGGCGACTCGTGACCCTGCCGAAGGCAGGTCACGCCGTCATGATCGATGAAGGTCCGGGCCTGCTCGAGGAGATTCGGAAGTTCCTGGAGCCGCTTGCCGTCACCGGTTGATTCAGGGACTCGCGGCTATTCGAATTCGCTTCGCAGCGCCTCATAGAAGGCGTCGATCGATCCGAATTGCGGCTCCTTCTCGAAGTCGCGCCGCGTCTGTGCCTCGATCTCTTCGTTGCTTGCGTCGCTATTCCAGGTCCCTACCTGGGGCTGGGCGACGTGCCACGGCGAGTCACAGAAGACCTCGACGCCATTTCCTTCCGGGTCTGTGAAGTAGACGGACCAGGCATTTCCATGCGTGAGCGGGCGGATGTTCTGCGCGCGACC
>Ga0310122_10002735_pt1 | contig 11206 bp, 13 predicted proteins | sample CB6_Bottom_1051__FD_203503 | JGI IMG/M metagenome (GOLD analysis project Ga0310122, IMG submission 203503) | Marine microbial communities from Western Arctic Ocean, Canada - CB6_Bottom_1051 | ecosystem: Environmental > Aquatic > Marine > Oceanic | place: Canada: Western Arctic Ocean | collected...
AATTACCGATATCTGGAGACAGCGCCGTCAGCTAGTTACTCCCTCTTTGTTCTTTAAAAGCTTAATCGGGAAGAAAGCTATAGGTCGGGTATTCCCATTGAAACCGACGTGTATGGCCCACCAACGGCCTTGGTAAGATGTCCTTGGCCAGTCATATCTTCGGCGATGAGAACATCCCCAGCTTGGAATTGCCGGACTGAGCCATCCGCCACCGAGACCTCCATCTGCCCACTCACAACAATCAGGTATTGGCGCCGGGTCGGATTGTGCCACTCGACGGGTCGATCCGGTGCGCTCCGCCGGAATACCAGGTCCTCCCCTGGTTTGGTAGCGATGCGTTGAACGTCGGACTCTGGCAGGCCCAAGTCCTCAAAGTGGGATTGACCATCATCTCCGGTATAAATTCTGACCAACATACCTAAACTCGCTCCAATCTGTGTGAATGAACTGGGACTGTTCGCACACTAGTCCATGACGCCCCAGCATAGCCCGGCCCAAGTATAGACGATTGGCATCCAATTTGAAGCCATATACCACTTTCCGAACAGGTTACCTGTTCCCATTGGATAGCCGCTTTTTGATTGCCCTGCCTATCTCTCGGTGGCGTAGATCATACTTTCGTCTTCACTAACTACCCACGAACAGCCGCCTGGTGCGCCGGGAAGTCAAGAGATTCTTGCGGATCCGCTCAGAACATGTGGGTAACGGTTGTCTTGGGCACATAGTCAAGCCTATACTGGCATCGATTTATGAGGTCCATTAGCAAGCATCAATGAACAAATAGGAGGCCATTCGATGCCTACTTATGTTTATGTCGCAGCGCAAGACGACAACAAGGTTTCTGTATTCACCATGGATGCTGGGACCGGCAAGCTGACGCCGAAGGCTGAAGTGCCCATTTCCGATGGGCCACACTTGCTGGCGATCAGCCCAGACCGGAAAGTTATTTACGTCGGACAACGCGGCCTTCCAGGGATATCCAGTTGGCGGATAGACCACAACACGGGAGATATTACGCAGAATGGGTCAGTATCGACTGACGGCTGGTCTGCCTCTTTGTCCACTGACCGCAAAGGGAAGTATTTGCTATCCGCTCAATATCAAGCCGGTCATGTATCAATACACCCCCTCGGTGATGACGGATCGTTGGGAGCCCCTGCCACCGAACAGCTGGCGACAGACATTGGCGCCCACGCTATCTATACCGACCCATCCAATAGATTTGCTTATGTGCCTCACATCGCCCGACTATTCGATAACGTATTAGAACCCGCTAAGGACGAATTAGGGCCAAATGTGATTTATCAGTTCCGGTTCGATGAAAACACCGGCCATCTGACTCCAAACTCTCCTCTCAAGGTTGAACAGGATGGGAACCTCGGACCCCGTTACTACTGCTTTCATCCAACCCGGGACATAGTCTACTTTTCTGATGAGCAGGGCTGCAGTGTCACCGCGTATCATATGGACTCTTCTGCCGGAACCCTGTCTGCCTTTCAAACGATAGCGACCCTTCCTGAGGGTGTCACCCAAAGGAACACCTGCTCTCAGATTCAAATCTCTCCTTCCGGCAAATTCCTTTATGTTCCCAACCGTGGTTACAACAGCATCGCGTGCTTCTCCGTCGACGCCTCCACCGGTCGCTTGTCGGTAATTGGACAGGTGCCGACCGAAGCTGTGCCCAGTGCGTTCAGCCTCGACCCTGAGGGAAAGTTCGTCTTCGCCGCTGGCTCGGCGTCCGGCCGCCTTGCTGCGTACCGTATAAACAGCGATATGGGTGGACTTACACCATTGGAGACCTATTCAGTGGGCGAGAGACCCATGGGGGTGCTGGTCACAAATTTCGGAGGTTAGCTTGCATCAAGGGCTAGCAGACACTATGACCTGATAACGAGACCGGCAAGAGCTTCCCAACCTGGCACCGGACGAATACGCCGTGGTGAATTACGGAAGGGAGTTCTTCCAGACTCGCCGTGTCAGCCAGGCTACGTTTGATGCCGCGCTGGCTCAGTTCGGAGTCCTCGGGCTCACCGAACTTACCAACCTCGTGGGCTACTATGCCATGCTGGCCTTCAACGTCAATGCCTTTGGAGTTGAGCTGCCTGCGGAAGGGACCGAGGAGGCTCTGCCTATCTAGCGCGGTTTCCCAGGACCATTGCCTTGTTGTAGTATCAGTCAGGCTATCTCCGTATACCAGGCGTCAAGGAGAATCTCATGCCGGTCCCAGGAACGACTCTCAGGAGCTTCCGGCCCCAGATCCAGGGTGTCAATGGCGTCGTCGTCTCAAGCCATCCCAGCGCCTCCATGGCTGGCCTTGATGTATTGAGGCGGGGAGGTAACGCCATAGACGCCGGTGTGGCGGTGGGTCTGGCCTTGAACATAGTCCATGCCGACGATTGCGGGTTCTTGGGGGTCGCTCCCACCATCATGTACCTGGCAGATCGGATGGAAGTGACGACCATCGATGGTCTGGGGGTCTGGCCCAAGGCAGCTTCAGTGGAATATTTCCAACGCAATCATAATGGCCAGATGCCCAGTGGGATTCCCCGGGCCCTGACGCCTGGCGCCGCCGATGCATGGTTCACAGCATTAGCCCGGTACGGAACCATGAGTTTCGCGGAAGTAGTCGGTCCCGCCATAGCACTAGCGGAGCAGGGATTTCCCATGTACCGCTACCTGGCGGACCGGCTTCGGGATGCCTTCGACCTATACGCCGCATGGCCCAGTAACGCGGAGATATTTCTGGCGGGAGGCCGGGCACCGACCGTGGGAGAAATGTTCTACCAGAAAGACGCGGCGGAGACCTTGGCCCAGTTGGTTGCAGTGGAAGATGCCAACCGTGCCCAGGGTAGAGAAGGCGCCTTAATGGCGGCTAGGGATTTCGTCTACAAGGGGGAATTGGCCCAAAAGATCGTCTCGTTCTATCAATCCCAAGGAGGCCTTCTGACCATGGCCGACCTGGCCGAATACAAGGTCCGCATCGAGCCGCCGGTAACCGTCAATTATCATGGCTACGACCTGTATTGCTGCGGACCATGGTGCCAGGGACCGTTGCTTCCCCAGGCACTGAAAATCTTGGAGGGCTTCGACCTGAAGGCCATGGGCCACAACTCCGCCGAGTACATTCATGCCGCGACCCAGGCACTGAACCTGGCCTTCGCAGATAGGGAGCAGTATATTGGCGATCCTGCCTTCGTGGACGTTCCCATAGATGAAATGATGTCTGAGGCCTACGCTAAAGAACGCCGGACATTGATAGACCCAGAGCGTGCCTGGCCTGTGATGCCGCCGGCGGGTGACCCGCGCCGGTGCAGGGCGACCCTGGACGGCGCACCCCGGTCACCAGCCGAGGCGGTTCCTGCGGTCGCGACTGCAGGAGAAGAGGGTGGGGGCACGTCCTACTTCGGAGTCATCGATAACGACGGCAACATCTTCTCCTCTACACCCAGTGAGGGAATGAAAGGCGGTGGTCCAGTTATCCCTGGCACTGGTCTATACCTATCCCAGCGAGGTGGCCAGTCTAAACTCCAGGACGGCCATCCCGCCTCTGTTGCCCCTGGAAAGCGGCCGCGCCTGACACCCGCCCCGGCGTTGGTGTTGCGGGACGGCCAGCCGGTGATGGCCTTGGGTGCTCATGGCGGAGACCACATCCCGCAAGGCACGCTGCAGATCTTTCTCAACGTGGTGGAGTTTGGGATGGACCCGCAGGAAGCAGTGGAGGCGGCCCGTTTCTACAGCTACAATTTCCCCTCATCCGGGTTTCCCTCGGCGAATCGGCCCGGCGTGGTGAGGACCGAGGGGAGGATTTCTCAAGAAGCGGTAGATGGACTTCAGCGGAGGGGGCACACGGTGGAGCGCTACCCGGATTGGTGGGAGGGCTCTGCTCTTTACGGAGTCATCACCCGCAATCCAGAAACCGGAGTGCTCCAGGGAGGCGCCGACCCCAGGTGTGAAGCCTACGCCGTGGGATACTAAGCCCCAACATTTGGTGGAAAGGAAGAGTGATTACCAATTTCGGCAGCCTTTACGCCGGCCACGTGGATTTGGTTCGAAGGTCGTAGACCTTGCCGTGGTGGGGAAAAGATTGGTTGTTGTCGCGGCGCATAAAGGTGTGGCTGGGCAGGCGGGGCTACCAGGTTAGCCGGAAGCGGGTCCAGCGTTTAATGCGGACCATGGGACTGCAGGCCATCTACCGGCGGCCTCTTCTAACAGTTCCCGGTTGGCGTCGCTGTCGGCGTTGGTGCTGGGAGCGCCGTCGCCCTATCGCCGCTAAAATCGAGTGCACTAAAGGAACTTCCTACGGGTGGAGCGTGTTTACTGAGCCATGCATCGACATCCTCACGTAATTTGGCCACAGGGTTGTAGGCTCGATGTTCCCGTGGAAACTTTGAAGGCATCGTCTTCCATTTCTCAACCGGGAGATGCCGGGCAAACCGATCGAATAACGGTATCAGGTGGTAACTGTGGCGGTGATTAACTTGATTGCGCGGGTAAGGTCCACAGGCGTAAATCTCCATTATGCCTGGTTCATCGTGGGCATGGCCACCATCTTGCAGCTTACCACCAACGTGGTCAGCCAAGCTTTCGCCATTTTACTGGTCGTAATGCAGGATAACTTTGGCTGGACCCTGACCACCATCACGCTGGCTTACTTCTTCCGCAGCATTGTCGGCGCCGTTCTGTCACCCGTGGCGGGGTGGCTCGGTGACCGGTACGGAGCACGGCCGGCAATGATATCAGGTGTGGTGCTGTATGTGGCGGGCTTGCTGCTTCTTAGCACCATCAGTCAACCATGGCAGCTATACTTATATTATTGCCTTGTCCTGGGGATCTCACAGGCCCTCTTCCGGGTCAATATACCCACCACAGTGGCCGCCTGGTTTAAGACGCGGCTGGGGCTGGCTGTGGGCTTACAGCAGTCGGCCGGAGGGATGGGTTCCTCGATCTTGGCTCCCAGTCTGGCAATCATGTTCACCAAACTTGAGTGGCAAACATCTTTCTGGATCATTGCGGCGGTCGGGGGTGTGATTATCCTGTCGCTGCTGTGGCTGTTCCATAGCGAGCCGGCAGGGCGAGGGATGAAACCCTACGGCGCCACTGAAGATGATCCGTCCCCAACGCGCCCACCCGATCCGGAAATGGCGAAATTGCGAAGCAGGGTTTTCCTGCGGCACGCTCGACGCACCAGGGCCTTTTGGAACTTACCCACCATCCACCACCTGGGATGCGTGGGCCACGCAGTCGTAATGGTCCATGTGGTTTTCTACGCCACGACTCGTGGTATGTCCCTGGAAGGGGCGGCGTTGATCGTCAGCATTTATTCGCTGTCCAGCATTGCTAGCCGGTTCATGACTCCGGTATTGGCGGAACAGTTCGGGTCTAGGGGAGTGATGACCCTGGCCTACTTTCTTCAGGGAATCACGGTTGCCCTGCTTTTCTGGACCCAGGAAGCCTGGCAGTTTTACCTGTTTGCCGTCCTGTTCGGGATCGGGTTCGGTGGGGAAATGTCGGCCTTTCTGGTGATCAACCGCCAGTATTTCGGTATGGGGCCAGTCCGGACTATCTTCGGCTTCCAGAGTATGGGCGCGGGCTTAGGCATGGCCGTGGGTGGCCTGTTTGGAAGCATCATTTACGACACTTTGGGCTCATATGATGTAGCCTGGCTATTCTCCATAGCCGCCAGCTTGGGAGGCGTAGTGTGTATCCTCCTGCTGGAGCCCACTTCTCGGGTCCTGATTCCCGACTGGGAGGAGTCCCTACCCCCCGAGGCCCGTGCAGCGGCATCAACACGATAGGGAAGATCCGCTTAATTCTGGGAGGTGAATCGTCAGGGCAAGTGGAATATCCCCCAAGGACCTCACGGTGCTGTTGGATGGCAACTCCCAATTTGCTTCGGTCGATGGCGCCAAATGCTGTACCTGAGTCTGTTTGAGGATGAGAGTGGGGAGTTGGTGTTTGACGGCCTTCTGGCCCACGTCGCCGGGGCACGCCGTGGGGCAGCCAACTGGCGGTTCGAACAGCCCTCCTACATCGGACCTCCGGCGATGCGCCCTATTTAATTTGGGATTCTTGGTTGGGTTCGACCCCACGATCGACGGAAAGCGCCTGACCTTCGCGGAGGTTGGGCTGCTGGGCGGCGTCTTCAGGATGCAAGACCATCAAACGGGCACCATCTGGACCCACTTGGACGGGAAGGCGATCGCCGGCCCCCTGGTGGGGCACCGTCTCAAGATGGTCCCCATACCCCAGGCCACCTGGGCCGGGTAGAAGTCCGGGAACACGGAAACGGTGCTGGGACGGCGCCCTAACCCGCCGAGGCCCAACGCCGTCATGTAAGCGTCTTGCCAGGGCTTTCCTGCGCCCCGGTCCAGGTCTAGATAATCTCTTTGAAAGTCTTTATCGCTTGTATGTGCTCGTCGGGCGTATGGAAGGGCGCCCGCGTCGTCCCAGCGGAGATTGCGTCCACACCCAGTTCCTCCCACTGCACCAGCGCCGTCTTCCACTCCTCCGGCGTACCCGTTAGCTCGATCCGCCCTTCAATCTTCAGGTCGTCGGGGTTGCGGCCCGCTTCTTTGGCGTAGCCTTTGACGGAGTCGATGAGGGACTTGGCTGTGTCCCCGGCTTCGGTCAGCGGGAAGAACCCATCCGCGAGCCGGCCGACGCGCTGGAGCACCCTATTGGGGCCGACGGGCTTGCCGGGAGCCCCGGCCCCCATCCATATGGGTATCGGCCGCTGGATGGGCAGGGGATTGATTCCCGCCGCCTCTATATGGTGCCACTTGCCGTGAAATTCAACGGGATTGCCCGTCCACAGCAGCCGCAATACCTCGATCTGCTCCTCGATGCGCCGGCCTCGGTTGCTGAAGTCCTCCCCCAACGCGGTGAACTCCACCGGGTTCCAGCCGACGCCCACGCCCAAACGAAGCCTTCCTCCGCTCAAAACGTCAACCTCCGCCGCCTGTTTCGCAACCAGGATGGTCTGGCGTTGCGGTAGAATTATGATTCCAGTGACGAGTCCGATGTTCTCGGTGAACCCTGCTATGTAGGCCATCAGGGTGAACGGTTCGCGGATGACGCTCTCGTGGGTGTAATAGAATTCGGGCACCTCGGGATGCTTCTCTGGGTTGGCCCCGACCACGTGGTCGAGGATGCGGATGTGGCTGTAACCCAGGTCCTCCGCAGTCTGGACGAATTCGCGGACGGCCCCTGAGTCGTGGCCGATGCTGGTAGTGGGGAACGAAACGCCAATCTTCATGATGTCTCTCTTCCTGATGTTGAGGGATGTTTGGTGGATGTTCAGCCTCGAACTTTCCGGCGGTGGGGACTACTATACCCCAGTAGACCCAGCTTCGGCGAGCCGTTGTGAAGCCCGCACTTTCCCGCCGGCCCGCTGATACCACCTGCTACGGCCAAGGCGTTCCACGTCGGTCAAACCTTCAGCATGCCAGGAATCGATTCCGGCAGCCGCCACGAAAAACAAGTTTAGATCAGTTTTTCATAGGATATTTGCAAAGAAGACCAAGCCGTATTATCTTGACGCCGTAAGTGCTAGTTAGTGGGTTGTGAGACAGCCGGAACTCCCCTGACAAATCTAAACCTGTGGAGGCAGCTATGAAACGATTAAGACTCTCCGAAATAGACAATGTCCCCGTCGATACCGCGACCCCAATCCCTGGCTGGACAGGCGGGGAGGTGCGCCGGACCCGTCAACCGTTGTTGCCGGAAGGCGCCAGCAAATTTTTTAACAGCAGTGTTGTAAACTTTGGAAAGGGTGCCACCACCGGGTGGCACAAACACCAGACCGATCAGATATTGGTAATCACTTCTGGAAACGGCATAGTGGCTAATGAGACCGAGGAACTTGAAGTGGCGGTGGGCGACGTCGTTCAGATATTACCAGACGAGAATCACTGGCACGGCGCTACGAAAGACTCATCTATGGGACATATAACTATTACCGGAGTTGTTAGCTAAAGCTCCGGTGATCAGGTAATCGGGTAGGAGGGGCCTCACGGCCCCGTCCTCCCACACCCGGACGTACTGCTCTACCGCACGTTGGGTAGTAGGCCAACCCAGCGGTAACAGCCACGTTTACCCCTGGGTAATCCGCCTCAATTCGGGCCGAAGGCCCAACGAATGAGAAAGCGTGTTCATCAGCACACTCTGAACAGAACCCGGGCACCTTGTCCGGCTTAACCTGGGAATGCTGCACCCACGCCCTGGACCGGTTTATTTTCTTACGTACACCGGCCATGCTGGCCTCTTTCGTAAGGTATTTAGACATCTCCAGGGCGACGATCTCGGCCACCTCCGCCACGCTTCTGTGCCAGGCGTATACGCTTGGTTCTTCGAGGACCTACCGGGTAGCGTACCGGTAGGCGGATGCGTCACCAAAGATTCCTTAACCCTGCTGCGGAATGGGAGTGCCAGGAATCTTCATGCGCATTGTGAAAATTGAATGCCGGGCGGTGAAAAACATTGTCCGGTTATCCGGTCCGCCCCAGGCGCAGTTGGCCGGTATCTCAGTCAGCCTGATAATCCCGAGATGGTTACCCTGGGAATCGAAAACCCAGACTCCCTCGGGGCCTGTGCAGTAAACCCTGCCTTCCATATCGACCTTCATTCCATCCGGGACGCCATCTTCTGCCGAATGCATGTTGGCGAACAGCCTGCCGCTGCTCGCGGTGCCATCGGGAGCGATGTCGTAGGCATTGATAAACTGATGGGTGCAGACCTCACCCCGCTCTTTTTCCTGCTGGCAGTCATTGTCTTTTCGCGTGTTAGCTACATATAGGGTTCTTTCATCTGGAGAAAAAGCTAGTCCATTGGGATACATCGTATTTGTGACGACCGCAGTAACGGTGCCGTCGGGAGCGATACAATGGACGCCGGCGAAGTCTATCTCCCGCTCTGACGGGTCAACACGACCGGATGGATTGGTGAAGTAAAGGTTGCCATTGGAGTGGCCAACTATGTCGTTGGGCCGGTGTAGCCTCTTCCCTTCCCATCTGTCTGCCAGAACCGCAATGCTACCGTCGGGCTCCATTCGGGTTATCTGCCGAGTTTCCATTTCGCACATGACCAGTCTTCCCTGAAGGTCCAGGGTCATGCCATTGGTCATCCCGCTGGGCTCGCGGACAGTTTCCACCTGCCCGCTAGTTCTTAGGCGGTAAATGATGGCGGGTTCCCGAAACAGATCCACGAAAAGCCAGTAACCCTCTGGATGCCAGAGTGGCCCTTCTGTGAACACGAAACCGGTACCAAGCTGTTCCGGTTGATTAGATTCAATAACCTCGTGTAGCTGATCCGGCATAGCAACAACCTCTTTAACTTTTACTATTTATACTATTGGTGGGCTATCTCTGGGACGTGGAGTTGCACGGCGACGGGTCCAAATTCGGATACAACCCCGCCCCGAGAGGCCACGATGGCGTCGAAGGCGTCAACTTGATCCTGGGGCACCGCGTCGCGGGAGGCTGTGGGAAAGCGTGGCATGGTCAGGCCTCCTTTGTCGTTTACAGTGGGTTTGGCCAGTCATTGACAGTTGGGAATCACCTCTTCGCCAAACAACTGGATGGCCTCCATGATGCGTTCATGGGGCGGTCCACCGGAATGGGCGTGGCGCAACCGGAGGAGGAAATAATCGGCGCCGGTGGCTTCCTTCCAGCGGTGAAAATCGCCCACTACTTCCTCGGGCTCTCCGATGATAAGTCGGTCGGGCGCCATGTTGGTCATGTTAATGTCGGATTCTACAGTGTGTCGGCGAAATTCGTTGAGCCCATTGCGCCAGTAATATTTGTAAGCGTCAATCACCGCCGGCCCGTAAACCAGCTCCGCTTCGGCACGGGTGGGAGCCACCCACGAATCCCGCATTAGGCACAATACCGGCTCCTTGCCTGCCGCCTGGGCGGCCTGCTGGTAGGCGGAGGTCAGCGTGATGGTGCTTTCCAGGTCGGTGCTGGGACCAGCCACAAACCCGTCGGCGATGGTGCCTGCTCGACGTGCGCCGGGAGCCCGGCTGGCCCCAATCCACAAAGGCGGGGATGGGTCCGAATACGGGCGGGGTGTGATAGCAACGTCTTCCAGGTTGAAATGTTCACCAGAAAAGTCAAATCTTTCGCCCTTCCAGCACTGGCGAATTATCTCAATCTCTTCTTCGAACCGGCTGACTCGCTGCTCGATGGGAATGTCGAAGGTGCGAAAATCCACCGGCTGATAGCCTAGCCCAACTCCCAGAATGAACCGCCCCCGGGATACGATGTCCAGGGTGATGACCTCCTCGGCTAGCTTTACCGGATGATGCAGAGGCAGCAGAATCACCGAGGTTCCCAGGTTCAGCTTAGTGGTCTGGGCCGCCACGGTGGCGGCCACGATGAGCGGGGCGGGCAAAAATCCGTCTGTGTCCTGGTGATGTTCGCCGAAGAAACAGGAATCGAAACCCATCGATTCCGCCAGCTTAGCTTCCGCCACTACCTCTTCAACCCGCAGCGCCAGGTTCTCCCCCGCCGGCGGGTCCGCAATGGAACTGTAAATTCCGAATTTCATAGCTTGGCCACTTCCTGCGGGCCTCGAATAATCGTTCTCCCGATGATATCAAATCTGGCAATCCCGATGTCATGTCTATGCTGTGTATAGATATGAGTATCGTTCATTTGAAGTTCGGCAGCACCCGGTTAGAGACAAACTCCAGCCAGGGCGAGTGGTGGTACAAACAGGAATACCTGTGCGAGTTCGTGGACACGGTCGACCAGGTGTTCAGCTACGAGTCCGTGATGGGAGATCACGCCGGAAGTGAAGCCGCTGTTTGGCGCCGTGCCCGTTGTATGAGTTCCTGGTGGGCTTGGATCTCGGTCAGAGCCAGGACTACACGGCCCTGTGCGTGGCGGAGCGGGTGGAAGCCCCCACCGGAAAGCCCCATTACCACCTCCGCCATCTGGAGCGGTTCAGGCTCGGCACTTCCTACCCGGCGGTGATGGATCGGGTGGGAGAAATGCTGGCTGGTTCGCCTCTCTGGGGATGCAGCCAGTTGGTGGTGGACGGGATCGGGGTAGGGGCGCCGGTGGTGGATATGTCTGACCTGCTTCCCTTGGTGACCTGAGCGGGAGACGGTAACTGCCATCGTCAGCGACCCGGATGGCTTCGTGGTCCAATCCGACAGCGGGTCCGGCGCTTAGTGATCGGTAAATTGATAACAGAAGCCCCCCTC
>Ga0310122_10002737_pt1 | contig 11204 bp, 4 predicted proteins | sample CB6_Bottom_1051__FD_203503 | JGI IMG/M metagenome (GOLD analysis project Ga0310122, IMG submission 203503) | Marine microbial communities from Western Arctic Ocean, Canada - CB6_Bottom_1051 | ecosystem: Environmental > Aquatic > Marine > Oceanic | place: Canada: Western Arctic Ocean | collected...
CGCGGAGTTGCGCGCGCCGCCTCGAGCGCGAGGTTGTGCAGCACGTAGGTGTCAACCGTGATGGTGCGTTTGTCGTTGCTTCGCTTCTCGTCGGTCGAAATGTATGCCTCTGCTTCGATATCGTAGACGTAGTCCTCGTCGTCAGGGACGTTCCAGTTGAAAGTCACGGTCGCGGTCGTGCCCGCCGCCAGCGACGAGATGGTCTTCGAATCGGTGTGGTCGTTGGCGCTGGTGTTGCGACAGTCGATGTCGAGGTTCACCTGCACGTTGGTCTCGTCCTCACCGCCACGGTTGCGCACGGTGACGTTGATGACCTGCGTCGCGTCGGGCTCGACGGTAGCGCTGTCGGTGGGTGAGTTGAAGCGGCTCAGTGCGACGTCGTGGTCCAGCTCCTCGAGCAGGTATTCGATGATGCGGTCGGCCAGGTCGGCCCGGTCGCTCCCCTCGGCGATGTAGGCGAATTCGAACGCCATGAAGACCAGCCCGTAGCCCTCTTCGGTGCGGAGTGCCGACCAGAGAGTGCCGCTGGTGGTGTTGAAGATGCCGTGGAAGTCACTGCGCGGCGCGATGTCGTCGCCGTAGTCGTAGAAGATTGTGTCGTCCGTGAGGTAGTCCGCCCCGTTAGTGACGGGGTCATCCTCGACGCCGCCGACCGGGTTGGCGGTGCCGTTGTCGTGGTCGATATAACCCACGCCGAGATAGTCGTATTCCCAGTCGCCCGTGGAACGCGAGCCGGTAGCGCTGTTGAGGTCCCACAGGATGTCGTGCCCCGTAATCCAAGCCGAGCCCCCGTCGTCGAGGTATTCGGCCAGCGTGTTCTGGTCGTTGGCCGTAAAGGTGGTGGAGAGGTCTGCCCCGACAAACCAGACCACGAGGCCGTAGTTGGCGAGCGTATCTGCGTCGGGACCGTCGTCGCCGCTGTCGACCCGCAGCAGGTCGTAGGCGACATCGAGCGTATCGAGAGCGTCGGTGTAGTAGCCATCCACGTCAGTCCGCGTGCCGCCGTTGTTGCTCCCGCCATCGTCGTCAATCACGACTATCGACGGGTAGCCGACCGTGATGGATTCAGTGCGCTGGTTGTTGTTCTCGTTGGATTCCTGCACATTGTCTTCTTCGTCGGCGATGACGGTGATATTGTGCGTGCCGCCGACCGCAGTCCACTCGACGCTCGCGTCAGCCGACTGGCCGCCCGGAATCGTAACGGAATCCTGCCCGATGTAGTTGGAATCCCAGTAGAAGCTGACGTTTGTCGTCACTGATTGCAGCCCGCTCGCACCACCGTCGTTGGCCACTTCGGCGGTAATCGTGATTTCGTCGCCGCCGGTGGGTGAATCGTCGCTGAAGCTGATATCCTCGACCGTCAGGTCGGGGTCGTTCTCGTCGCCCAGCACGGGCGGTAGCAGCATCAGAAGTGCCAGCAGGAGGGTCAGGGGCTTGCGGGACATGCTTCCGGGGTGGGGATTCCCGCACGGTATAAAGCTGCCCTCAGCCGCGCCGCCAGCGTTGCAACCGCAGCGCCGGCTCGTCGGGGTGCGGCTCGACCGTGTCGGCGACCCATCCGTCGGGGATGCGCGGGAAGAGCACGCTCCCTTCGACCGGCACTGCGTCGGGGACCAGCACCAGGTCGATGCAGTCGGCGCAGCCCAGCGCCTCAGCATAGAGCCGCGCACCGCCGATGAAGAAGAGTTCGCCCTCGGCCGCCGCGACCGCCTCCGCCAGCGTCGCAAAGCACTCCACCCCGTCGAGCGGGCGCGAGGTGAGCACTAGGTTACGCCGCCCGGGGAGCGGCTTGCGTGGCAGCGATTCCCAGGTGCGGCGCCCCATGATTATGGTGTGACCAAGTGTCAGCCGCTTGAATCGCCGCAGGTCGCCCGAATAATGCCACGGAATCCCGCCGTCGCGGCCGATAACCCAGTCGGGCGAGACCGCCGTCAGGATGGTCCCGCTCACACCGCGACCTTGAAGGAAATCGCCGGCTGCGGGTCGTAGCCGTCGAGCCGGAACGCGCCGAGGATATCGTCGAGGTCGGCGTCGCAAAGCGCCAGCACGTCGTCCAGCGTTTTGAGGTGGGGACTGATAGCGAGTCGCGGCAGTTGCCGCGGCTTGCGCTGCAACTGCTCGTGCAAGCCGGGAATGTGGTTGTATTCGGCCATCGAGCCGTCCGGCTTGGTAGTATAGATGTGCGCGTCAACCAGCGAATGGCCGAAGGTGCCGGCCCGCATCCCCGCCAGATGCGCGAAGAGCGAGAGCAGGAAGGCGTAGCCGGCGATGTTGTACGGAACGCCCAGCGCCACATCGCAGCTGCGTTGCGTCAGATGCAGGCAGAGGTACGGCTCACCGTCGGCGTCATACTGCACGTTGAAGATGAACATCAGGTGGCACGGTGGCAGCTGGCTCTGCTGTGCGTTGCCGGGCGCCCAGGCTGAAATTACCATGCGGCGACTCGCCGGGTTTTCGCGCAGCGTCCGCAGCACGTAGCGTACCTGGTCGTTGAACCCAGTCTCCCCTTCGGTGTGGACCGGGAAATGGCGCCAGAAATTGCCGTAGGCGCTCGGCACGAAACCCTCCGCGTCGGCCCACGGGTCCCAGAACTTGCAGCCATGCTTCTGCAGCAGCCCGATGTGGTGGTCGCCCGAGAGGAACCAGAGGTTCTCGACGACGATGTTTTTCCACGAAATCTCCTTGGTTGTCAACAGCGGGAACCCCTCTGCTAGGTCAATGGCGTAGTTGACGTTGAACGCCGAGATGGTGTCGACGCCGGTGCGGTTTTGCTTGCGCGTTCCGCGGTTGAGGACCTCCTCAACCAGCTCCAGGTACTGTTTCACGCCGGCCTAATTCGCCGCAGGGTTAAGGCGTTGGGGCAAATTCGAAACTGATAAATAGATATCAAGTCTGGGGGCGGTATGCCCTTCCGAATCGTGGACCACGAGAGTGGCGAAATCATGCTTGAGTCGCCGCACGTTTCGGACCTGATTGAGTACATCGACAAGCACGCCGAGAACTACGAAGTCAAGGACCTCACGATTACCTGAAGCGGTATTCGGAACCGCTGTTCAGCGCCGCAGCCTGAGCGCGAAGTAGGCGATGGTCAGCAGCAGCGTTGCGACCACGAAAGCCATCAGCCACGGGAAGTCCTCCACCTCTTCTGCAGCCGCCTCGACCGTCAGCACCAGAGCCTTCGCGTTGTTGGTCTCGTCCTGCTCGCTGAAGAGTTCCTCCGGGTCGACCTCGACGCGGAAGCTGTGGACACCTTCGCTGGCGACCCAGGTCGCCTCGACCACCGACTCGCCCTCGCCGTCGAAGGCGGCGCTGGTCATCTCAATCAGCTCGTCGTTAAGGTAGAAGCCGACCTGCGGGAACTGCTCGCCCGAGCCGGCAATGGTGTTGGCGACGGTCGCCTGTAACGTAACCTCGGTCCCGGGCTCGATGTTGTCGGGCGCCCAGGTCACTTCGCTGATGCTGAAGTCGGGTGGTGGCCGCTCGGTCGGCGTCACTTCCAGCTCGAAGTCGAAGCTGACGTCGTCGTAGAGTTCCTGCCCTTCCCAGAAGAAGCGGACGTTGAAGTTGCGGTAGACGCCGGGAATAACACCGTCGCCTGGCGTGATGTCGAGCACCAGCTCGCGGCTCTCGCCAGGCCCCACGCTCACATCAGGCGCCCGGAAGATAGCTGTCCAGTTCTCCCCGTTGCCTGTTACCTCGGCCTGGAAGGTGGTGGTGCGGTGGCCGGTCCCGGTGAAGTTGAAGGTGAAGTTCACCGACTGCCCGACGGCGGCTGGCGCCGTGAGCCGGTCGACGGCGACGTCGGCGCCCCGCAGCAGCTGCCGCTCCAGTTCGAGCGTGGTCGCGCTGCCGTCGTCGGCCAGCGCCAGCGCGATAGCCTCGTCGAGCACGAAGATGCGGTCTGGTGAGCCATCGAGGACTTCCAGCAGTGCCGTGAGGTTGTATGCGCCCGGCGGCAGGATGGTGGTGACCGTCCCGTCCGTGGGCTCGAGGTGCAGCAGCAGCTCGTCGCCGGCGCGGAAGCGCACGTCGTCGAAGGCTACCGGGCTGCCGTCGTCGCTGGCGATGAAGTGCCATTCGTATTCAACTCCGCGCTCTAGCGACAGGTTGTAGTCGCGCGAGCTGTTGAAGTCCAGTGATTCAATCAGCGTGTAGGCAGTACCGCTCCCGGAGAAGGCGCGCAGGAGGTAGTTGTCCGGCTTGAGGTAAATCAGGAAACTGCCGCTGCCGTCGGTCTCCAGCGATTCCAGCACCGACTCGCCGGTGCCCAGCCGGATTTCGACCGTCGCGCCCGCCAGCAGTTCGTCACCATCCGGGGTCCCGTCGAAGTTGCGGTCGTAGAAGACGCTGCCTTGGAAGCGCGCCTTCCAGGTCGCGGGGTAGTCGAAGAACTGGTGGCCGTCGCCGGGGCGGAGCCGCAGCGTGCGCTCGAGGTAGAACTGGTCGGCACCGTCGTCGAGGTAGTCGTCGACACTGACGTCGTAGCGTGCCGGAACCATCTCCGGCAGCTGGATGGTGCCGTTGGCGTCGCTGGTCCACGTTTGCGACCAGCCGCCCTCACGGCTGAAGGTCGCCGCGACTCCGGCGAGGGGCTGCAGCACTCCGTCGCCGTCGCGGTAGGTCAGGTTGAGCGTCAGCGGCAGTGTTTCGGGAATCATGTCGACGTTGAAGTAGGAGCTGCCGGCAACCTCGACCGGTGCGCTGTAGGACTGGAAGCCCGGCAGGGTGATTTCGAGATGGTAGCTGCCCGGCTGCAGGTCGAACGGCCCGTAGTCGCCGTCGAGGCCGTTGCTGCGGGCAATAGCAGTCCCCAGCTCGGAAATGAACATCAGCGTCACGTCTTCGTCGACCAATTCGCCGGTCGGCTCTGAAATCAGCGCGCCGTTGATGAAGTGCCCCTGCGCCAGCGGCAGGTCGCGTAGCAGCGCCGGTGCCGACAGGTCGAGTGTCGAGAGGTGGCTGTAATGCGAGCCGCCGCTCGCACCCTCGAAGGTGACCCAGTATTCTCCGGGCGGCAGCCAGCCGTGGTAGCCGCTGAAGCGGGTCGCAAAGAGGCGCGTTACGTCATACGGCGCGCTGGTGCTGGTGAAGAGCACTTCGCCCTCCTTCAGCTCGCCCTGATGGAGCGCGCCGCCGCCCACTTCCAGCAGCAGGTGGGTCGCGACCTCACCGAGGCTGACCGGCGCACCGGCGAGCGGCAGCGTGAGCGACCCCTGCGCGAAGTAGCGCTGGCCCGCCAGATCGGACGTGAAGCTGTAGACGTATTCGTGTGGCGGGAGCTCGACCGAGAAGTCACCCTCCTCATCCGCGGTAAAGTTGAGGAAATAGTCGCCGATGTGGTCGGCCGGGCTAAATGAGAGTTGCGCGCCGGGCACCGGCACGCCGTCGTAAACGACCGTTCCCGTGACTGTAACTGGCGTGCGCACCAGCCGGAACTGGAGCTCGCCCATCGCGAAGTGGTCGTACTTGTCGTTGGGCGGCAGCGGTTCGTAGCCGCCGCGCAGCATGGCGGGCTGGTAGCTGCCGGACGGCAGCGGAACCATCGTGCCCATCTCGTCACCCCAGGTGTAGACTGTCCCGGTGGTGGTGTCGAGCGTGAAGAACCCCGAAATCGGCATTTCCACACCGAGGTGTTCCTCGATGAGGATGACGAACAGGTCGTGCCCGGGCGACATCGGCAGGTCGCTCTGCAGGGTCCCGTAGTCGAGCTGCATGCGCTTGAGGCCTGACAGCTTGTCGTCCATGTCGACGTAGTTGGCGTAGGCAGTGTAGTCGCCCGGCGGCAGCACCACGTCGTATTCGCCGCGATTGTCGCTGCGGACGGTGATGCGGCCGTTGACCGATTCGAAGCGCAGTTCGGCGTCGCGCACCACGGTTTCGTCCCGCGTCTCCTCGAACTCTCCGTTGCCGTCGCGGTCGTTGAAGAGCAGGCCGGTAATACGGCCTGCTGGCTGCATCGCCGCGTCGAGCAGGCCGCCCGGCGCCTCGCTGTCAATCCGCGCCAGCCACGCCGCGGTGGCGTCGGAGTGGAGCGCGTAGAGGTCGTAGGTTCCCGCGGGGAGGATGGTTGTGAAGTAGCCGCTGGCGTCGCTGGCGACTTCGGTCGCGTGCCGACCGCCAACGTGGGTGATTGAGAGATATTCATCGGCGACCGGTTCGCCCTGCCAGCTGAGGACGCCGCTGACGCGCGTGCCCTCGGTGAGGGTGGTGTTGTGGTGACTCTCCTTACCTGCGGCGAGGGTGAAGGCGACAGTGTTGTTGTCCCACTCGCTGAATTTGTTGTCGTTGTCGAGCCGCAGGGTGTAGTTGCCCGGCAGCAGGTTGTCGAAGCGGAAGCCGGTCAGCGCCTCGCGCTGCATCAGCGTGCCGTTGGTGTGGTCCTCGAGCGTGAAGGAGACCATTCCGGGAATGTAGCCGATGCCGGGGTCAATCAGCCCCAGCACGCTGGCGGGGACGACTGCGCCGTCAATCTCCAGCGACTGGTCTGCCCGCAGGCCGGCAACGCCCTTGTAGTTCGCCAGCTCCAGCTCGTGCCCGTTCAGGTCGGCTGTGACGCGGTATTCGCCCGGCGCGATAGCGTCGAAGGCGAAGCTGCCGTCGGCGTCGCTGTCGACGCTGAACTCGCGCCCCGTCGCGGTCTGGGTTGCTGTAACTGGAATCCCGGCAATTGGTTTGCGTTCACCGGCGTCCCAGTAGAGTTCGCCGCTGAGGCTGGCCGCCTCGACCTCTATGTCGATGCGGATTTCCGGTTGCGTGGCGCGAGTCGCCTGCGCCTCCGAAATCAGGATGCCCACCTCGCTGGCGAGGATGTTATTGGAGGTGAGGCGCAGCCGCTCGTGATCGGAGCCGAACTCGCCCATCGAGACAGTCAGTGTGTGGTTGCCGGCCGTCGCGACGACGCTGTAGCGCCCCAGTGCGTCGGTGACGACCGAGTCGTGCGGCGTGCCGCCCTCGTCGAGGAGCGTGACGGTCGCGTTGGGGATTGGTGCCCCCTCCTCAGTCTGCACGACGCCGTTGATGGTCGCGCCGTCGTAGTATTTCAGGATGCGCAGGCCGTTGTTGGCGTACGCCAACTTGAAGTGCTTCAGCCCCCAACCGGGGAGCGGTGGCAGGCTGGTGTCGGCGCCGATTTCGCCGCTGATGCCGGGGATGCCGTCGGTCGCCTCGCGGCCGATATCAGGCCCGGACCAGCCGATGAAGGCGCGGTAGAACATGCTGTTCAGGAAGCGCGGTTTGTAGTCCAGCGTCTGCGAAGTGACGGTGAGAGTAGGGTCGTTCCGCAGCAGCTCGTCCGCCTCCTCGTAGGTCACGGTCTGGCCGTTGGAGAGCCCCAGGCTCACCGCGACGAAGTCGTTCAGCTCGTAGTCCGCCAGCGTCACTGGCGCGTAGAGGATGCCGGTGTTTTCGGCGCTGTAAGGCATCAGCCGCGTGTCGGCGCCGAAGTAGCGAATCGAGTGGCCGGTCGCCTGCTCGACATCGTAGATTGCGTCCGCCAGCTCAGTGAGGGAGGCGGACGTCAGGATGGGGCGCCCGGCGCGAATCGCCGCGTTGCGCTTGTTGATGTCCTCACCCTCCGGCACCTGTTCGCCGGGGTTGGCGATAATCTGCTCGAGCGCTGTAACGTTGTCCTCGGAGTAGTAGGTGAGCATGATTTCGCGAATCGCGGGCGAGAAGCGGTCGCTCTCGCGGTCTACTTCGGGCTCGACTAGCCGGTAGAGCAGTAGCGCCAGCGCATCCTCCTCAGACTGCGCGGTGATGAAGTTGCCCGCCAGCTGGTAGCCGAACTGGAAGTTGTCGGCCACGGTTGGGTGCTCGCCGATGTCGATGGCCCAGAAACCGTAATCCCACCATGAGATGAAGCCGGGGCGGTCCTCCTGCGGCAACTCGGTATCCTGCTCCGCCAGCCACTCCAGCCCGTCTATCCAGTAGCTGGCGGGGAACGAGGGGCCGGTGATGCCCATATACCAGAGCTGACCGCTCGCCGTGCGGTTGTACATGCCGCTGACGCCGTCGGGGTAGAGCGAAACGTTGCTGCGCTCGTTGTACTGGTATTCCTCCGGCCGCAGCAGCGAGTAGCGTAAGAAATCGTAGACGCCGGTGTCGTGGTCCTTCTTGTCATCGAAGGGGACCGCGGCATCGTAGCCGTAGAAGGCGTTGGGCAGTAGCAGCAGCCCCACCACGACAAACGCGATGGCGGGCCGCTTGATTTCGAAGGCGCGGCGCAATCCGCCCAGCCGGTCGCGCAGGCTGTACTGGTCCTCGCCCGCCGCCATGTGGCCGATGGAGAGCATCAGCGCCAGCAGCAGGATTCCGACGAGGAAGCCGACTAGCGGGCCGACCGTGAAGAAAGTCAGGAAGCCGACTAACAGCGACCCGAGCGCGAGGAACAGGATGGTCGGTCCGTGGCGGCCCCAGTAGTGGCGCCACACCTCAAGGACGTCGCCGAAGCCGGCGCGCTCAATCAGCAGCCAGGTGACCCAGCCCGAGAGCAGCGCCATGACCGGCGTGGCGTTGAAGATGAAGCGAATTGCCGACTGTGCCATGTAGAGCGCGACGGCCGCCCAGATGAGGATGAGGAGGTAGTCCTTCTTCCAGAGCCGATTGGCGAAAAGCTGCCACGCCATCCAGATAAGCCCGAAGAAGCCGAACCAAACCGAGACGAGGCCGAAGGAGAAAACGAAGTTCGCGAACGTCGGCGGCTGCGCCTCGGCAATAGTGTCAAACAGCTTGGTCCGCACGAAGTAGCCCTGTCCGCTGAAGAGCAGGAAGCCGAGGTCGGTGAAAACGTAGGTGAGCAGCAGGTAGCCCAGCGTGGCGACCGTCACGGTACCGCCCAGCACCAGCAGCCACGGTAGGTCGCGCGTCGGCACTAGCAGTACCGAGGCGCCGATGAAGGCGAGCAGGATGTAGGCGGGCGCGTCCCACCAGGGGCTGATGAAGTCCATGCTCCAGTAGTAGGGGAGCGCGAGCAGGATCGGCAGCGAAAGCGTGACTATTCCGAGCATTGCGGTCGTCAGGCTGTCGACGCGCCGGAACTGGTTGATAACCATCTGGGAAATCAGGTAGATGACCAGAATTACCATCAGGTAGGGGAACCCTTTCCAGCTCAGCGCGACCAGCACCAGTGTCATCCCCGCCAGTCCCGCGTAGCCGAGCGCCAGCCGCTCGCTCTGCAGGAAGTCGGCGAAGCCGCGCTTGATGCTCTCGGCGGAGCGCCAGTCGGCGACCCAGCGCGCGTCACTCCCTTCTGTGAGGGCGCGCATGAAGAAGAAGAAGGCACAAGTCCCGAAGAAAATCACGTACGAATCGTGGTCCGCCAGCGAGATGGTCGAGTGGGAAATATGGCCGGAATTGACCGCGATGAAGAGCGCCCCGAGCAATCCCGCTTCGCGGCCGAACTGCGCGCGGCCGATGGCGTAGACGGGGAAGACAATCAGCGCGCCGTAGACCGCTGGCAGCACTTCCATCGCCCACCAGGTTGATTCAGCGGCGTCGCCGAAGAAGGGCGCCAGCACCAGCCCCGCAATCGCAATTGACCAGTCGAAGAGCGGCGGCCGGTTGTTGTTGGCACCGTAGGGGTAGTTGAGCATCTCGTCGCGGACGAGGTGTTCGCCATTTTCCATGACGTAGTCAACGACCCGCTTGTGGTAGTAGGGGTCGCTCCCGCCGGTGAGCTTGAACCCATCCTCGGTCGCGGCATCCAGCGTCCAGGCCGAGCGAATCGTCAGCGCCAGCAGGAAAATCCCGAGCACCGCCAGCAGACTGGGCCAGTGGACTGTCGTCGACTCGGCCTGTCGCTTTTGCGGGGCAGCGGGAGCAATGGCGGCAGCTGCGCTGGGTCGCTGTAGCGGGCGACTGCGTATGCCATCACGGCGCCTGCGCGTGCTTCGAGCCATGTTGAGTCCCTGGATGCCCTTCAGAACGAAGGACGGAGGGGGCGCCACTCGCTGGTTTATATAAGCGCTATCTCGAACGCGCCGTGCGCGCGAGGGGTCAGTGCGCCGGCAGCAGCTTTCCGCTGCATTCGCCGAAGCCGATGCGGTAGCCGTCGCCCTGGCACCAGCCAGTCAGCGTGACGGTGTCGCCGTCCTGAATCGAGCCGCGCTGTTCGCCCGAGTCGAGGGTCAGCGGCTGCTCGCCGCGCCATGCCAGCTCGAGCATCGAGCCGCGGCTGTCGTCGGTCGGTCCTGAAATGGTGCCGGAGGCGAGGAGGTCGCCGGTGCGCAGGTTGCAGCCGCCCGAGGCGTGGTGCGCCAGCTGCTGCGCCATCGACCAGTAGAGGTAGCGGAAATTGCTCTGGCAGAGCCGCGTTGCGTCGCCGCTGTCAGGCGCGAGCCAGACTTCGAGCGCGATGTCGAAGGCGCCGTCGCCATCGCCGCACAGGTTCTCCAGCGGCGCCGGTTCCTGCGCGGGGCCGGCGCAGCGGAATGGCTCCAGCGCGTCGAGCGTCACGACCCAGGGCGAGATGGTGGTGGCGAAATTCTTCGCGAGGAACGGGCCGAGTGGCTGGTATTCCCACTTCTGGATGTCGCGCGCAGACCAGTCGTTGACCAGCACCATCCCGAAGATGTGCGACTCGGCTTCCCCGACGGGGACTGCATCGCCCGATGCGTTGCCAGGGCCGATGAAGAATCCCATCTCGAGCTCGAAGTCAACCATGCGGCTGGCGCCGAAGACCGGCGGCTGCGCGTCGTCGGGGCGCGTCTGCCCCTGCGGTCGCCGCACCGGGGCGCCGCTGACGATAATCGATGACGAACGACCGTGGTAGCCCACGGGCAGGTGCAGCCAGTTCGGCATCAGCGCATTCTCGGCGCCGCGGAACATGGTCCCGACGTTGGTGGCGTGTTCGCGCGACGAGTAGAAGTCGGTGTAATCGCCGACGTCGACCGGCAGCTGCAGCTCGACCGCGTCGGCCGGCAGCAACGCCCGCCCGCGCAGTTCCGCGTCGTCGCGCAGCTCGCCGCAGTCGTCGCGCAGCAGCCGGCTCAGCACCTGGCGGATGGCCGACCACGCTTCACGGCCGAGCGCCATGAAGGCGTTCAGCGTCGGTTCGTGGAACGCTTCGGTGCCGGCGACCGGCGTCTCATCGAAGGCGCCGGATTCGTCGAGCACCGCTAGGTCGAGCACGAAATCGCCGATGGCGGAGCAGACGCGCAACTCTCCACCTGCCTTGGGGCAACCGACCCCGAACGGCAGGTTCTGGA
>Ga0310122_10002739_pt1 | contig 11199 bp, 8 predicted proteins | sample CB6_Bottom_1051__FD_203503 | JGI IMG/M metagenome (GOLD analysis project Ga0310122, IMG submission 203503) | Marine microbial communities from Western Arctic Ocean, Canada - CB6_Bottom_1051 | ecosystem: Environmental > Aquatic > Marine > Oceanic | place: Canada: Western Arctic Ocean | collected...
TTAGTGGTCTCTTACAAGCTTTTAATTTTGGAGCCCCTCCCCACGGCGGCTGTGCTCCTGGAATTGATAGAATTGTAATGTTAATTGCTGGTGAGCCAAATATTAGAGAAATAATTCCTTTTCCATTTAATCAAAAAGCTGAAGATTTAATGATGAATGCACCTACAGAAATTACTGATGATAGATTAAAAGAATTATCTTTAAAAATTTTGGATTTAAAGAAAAAAAATTAATTAATTATTTTTTTTTTGTTTTTTTTGTTTTTTTTGTTTTTTTTTCTTTTCTAAGTCTTTTTCTTTCTTAATTTCAATTAATTCAATTGCTTTTTCTAAACTTATTGTTTTTGCATCTATTTCATTTGGGACTCTAATACTTGTAATGCCATTTTTTAAAAAATAACCAATCCTGCCTTTTTTACTTACACTAAGTTCTTTATTGTCATGAAATCCTATGGTTTGTTTTTCTATTTTTTGAAAATGTTCTTCAATTAAAACAATTGCTCTATTTTCTCCAACTGTATAAACATCATCTTCTTTTAATGAAATAAAATAATCTCCAACTTTTAAATAAGGACCAAATCTTCCATTATTTGCAATAATTATTTCATTATTTTTTGGATACTTACCAACTTCTCTTGGAAGCGATAATAATTGTAAAGCTTTTTCCAAGTTTAATTTTTCTAATGGTATATTTTTTGGGATAGAAGCTCTACGAGGCTTTTCACCTTCTTTCTCCTCCATTTCAATATAAATTCCATAAGGGCCGTGTTTTATTGTAATTGGTTTATTTGTTTTTGGATCTATACCTATTTCTTTTGGAAGAGAAATACCATTACCATTTTGATTATCTCCACTAACGTTAGAAGTTAATTGTGTAGTATATTTACAATCTGGATAATTTGAGCATCCTATAAAAGGGCCAGTTTTTGCAAGTTTTAAACCTAATCTTCCATCATCACATGTTGGGCATTTTCTTGGATTTGAATTTTTTTCATTTGGTTGAAAAAAATGATCTTCTAATTGATTATCGAGCTTGTCAATCACTTCAGTAATTCTAATTTCTTTAGTTTGTTCAATTAATTTGTAAAAGTTCTTCCAAAAATCATCTAATACATTTATATAATCCAATCTTCCACTAGATATATCATCTAATTTATTTTCCAGATTTGCAGTAAAATCATAATCTACATATTTTTCAAAAAAATTTGATAAAAAAACAGTAACTATTCTACCCCTGTCTTGCGGAATCACTCTTCTTGATTCAATATCTACATAACCCCTAGTTTTTAGAACTTGAATAATAGGCGCATAAGTAGATGGTCTTCCAATTCCTAATTCTTCTAACTTTTTAACTAAACTTGCTTCTGTATAACGAGGAGGGGGTTGAGTAAAATGTTGTTCATCAATTACTTTTTCAATCTCCACATCTTCTCCAGGATTAATATTTGGTATAATATTTGTTTCATCCTCTTTACCGTTTTTTTTCTTTTCATAATTATAAACTTTTAACATTCCATCAAATACAGGAGAAGATCCTGTCGATTGTAAAAGAACTGAATTATCATTTGCTTTTATAGTAAGTGTAATTTGTTTAAATACTGCACTATTCATTTGAGATGCCACTGTTCTATTCCATATGAGTTTATATAATTTAAATTCATCTGGACCAATTTCATTTTTCATTTTTTCAGGAGAATTACTAATATTGGTTGGCCTAATTGCCTCATGAGCCTCTTGAGCATTTTTTGCTTTTGATTTATAAACTCTTGGTTCATTTGGTAAATAATTGTCACCAAAATTACTTTTTATATATTCCCTAGATTGGTTTATTGCATCATTTGATAAAGCTATACTATCTGTTCGCATATAAGTTATAAAACCACCTTGGTATAATTTTTGCGCTCTTCCCATTGTTGATGCTGCAGAGTACCCAAACTTATTACCCGAATCTTGTTGTAGTGTTGAAGTAGTAAAGGGAGCATATGGATTTCTTTTTATTTCCTTAGATTTTAATTCATCAACTTTATAAGTTTTAGAATTAATTACATCTACATATTCTTTAGTTATTGCTTCTGTTCCAATATCTAGTTTTTTTAGTTTTTTATCATTAATTTGTTTTAGAGATGATTTGAATGTTTGATTGTCTTTAGACTTTAGTAAAACATCAATAGACCAATATTCTTCCGTTTTAAAACGTTCAATTTCATTTTCTCTTTCACATATAATTCTAAGTGCCACTGATTGTACTCTTCCAGCTGATTTGCTTCCAGGAAGTTTTCGCCACAAAATAGGTGATAAATTAAATCCAACAAGATAATCAAGAGCCCTTCTTGTTAAATATGCATTAATTAAATCATTATCTAATTCCCTAGGTTTACTAATCGCATTATTAACTGCTTCTTTTGTAATTTCATTAAATGTAATTCTTTTAACATTTACATTTTCTAATTTTTTCTTTTCTTTTAGAACCTCTTCTACATGCCAAGATATTGCTTCTCCTTCTCTATCTGGGTCAGTTGCTAAATATAAATTGTCTCCTGTTTGAATTGCACCTGCTATTTCTTTGATGACTTTTTTTCCTTGAGGAGATATTTCCCATGTCATTTTGTATTGGTCATCAGTATTTACTGAACCATTTTTAGGTAAGAGATCTCTTATATGACCAATACTAGCCATGACTTTATAGTCAGGACCAAGATATTTTTCGATGGTCTTGGCCTTCGCCGGGGATTCTACAATAACAATATTGCTCATTATTTTTTTATATGCTGTATTTTTGAGATAAATGTAACTTTTTTTTTAATTTGTCAACAAAAAACTAAAAAAAAATAATTTTATGTTCTTTATTATTTTTAATTCTTTCAAAATTATCTTTGTGTTTATAGGCAATTAATATTGTTATAAATAAGAAAAAAATAAAAAACTTATTTAAAAAAAAGAAGCTGTAAAAAACTAAAAAAACTAAAGATATAATAGATCCTAATGCAACATACTTAGTAAATAAAACCACCAAAATCCAAACCAATAGTATTAAAAAGAATATTTCTTTTTGGCCATATGCTGCTAAAATTGCAAATGCAACTCCAAGTGTTGTTGCAACTCCTTTTCCTCCTTTGAAACTTAGCCAAGGTGAAAATATATGTCCTAAAATTGTTGCTGTTCCCATCATTATTGTATAGGTATGATCAGATACATCGCCTTGAATGTAAGTATGAAAATAAACTATCGTTATAAATCCTTTAGCAGTATCAATTAAAAGAGTAAGTAAACCCAAAAACTTACCACCATATCTTAATACATTAGTTGCTCCTATATTTCCAGATCCAAATTTTCTTATATCTCCAATACTTTGAGTTAAAAGATAACCTGTTGGAATTGAACCTATTAAAAAACCTAACAAAAAATAAAAAATATCAGTGTTAAGCAGCATAAGAGACTTCACCACTGCAAATTGTTTTTATGACTTTTCCTTGTGATGGTTTTTTATCAAATGGTGAATTTTTAGATTTACTTTTAAACTTTTTTACGTCAACCACAAAAGGTTTGTTAGGATCAAAAATTAAAAGATCAGCTTTGGATCCTTTTGATAAAGTACCGTGTTCTAAATTTAAAATATCTGCAGGATTTTTTGTAAGTTTTTTAATTACATCTAACAAACTTAAAGATTTGTTATGATAAAGTTCCAAACTTAAAGGTAACAATGTTTCTAATCCTATAATTCCTTTTTCCGCGTGATTAAACGGCAGTCTTTTATTATCCTCATCTTGTGGAGAATGATCACTTTGTATAGCATCAATCGTTCCATCTTTTAAACCATTTACAATTGCAACTCTATCTTTTTCTGATCTAAGAGGAGGGGATATTTTTGCAAAAGTTCTATAATCTTCTATTGCCATTTCGTTTAATGTAAAATATTGAGGAGATGTATCACAGGTGAACTTTAATCCTTTTTTCTTGGCATTTCTTATTACCTCAACTGATTCAGCTGTAGAAACACAAAATACATGATATTTTGCACCTGTTGCTTCAACCAATCTTAAATCTCTTTCTATGGTAATTACTTCAGCAATAGATGGTATTCCAGCAAGACCAAGCCTTGTTGATATTTCGCCTTCATTCATTACACCATCATTTGCAAGATTTTTATCTTCAGGAAATTGAATTATTAAAGAGCCAAATGCTTTTGAATATTCTAAAGCTCTTTTTAAAACAGCAGAATTTTCAATCGACTTTGTTGCATCTGTAAACCCTATAACTCCTGCTTTTGACAATAATCCCATTTCGCATAAATTTTTTCCATCAAAGTTTTTTGTCAGTGATCCATAAGTATAAAGATTTATTTTTGATACTTTTTTCGCTCTATTTTGAATATATTCTGCTACTGAAACATTATCTATTACAGGATCTGTATTTGGGAGACAAACAACAGTTGTAATACCTCCTGCAAATGCAGCCTTACAACCGCTTTTAATACTTTCTTTGTGTTCTGACCCAGGTTCTCCTAACGAAACTCTCATGTCTAAGAGTCCTGGGCTTATAAACAAATTCTTACAATCATGAACATTTGTATAACTTTTCGGTTTATCTTTTTTATAAACGTTAGGACCAATATCAATAATTTTGTCTTTTTCTACAATAATATCACCAATAAATTCTTTATTTTTTTCTGGATCTAATATTTTTGCATTTATATATGCATCTTTCATTTATCTATACCCACAGTTAACATTTCTAAACATGCCATTCTTACAGCAACACCAATTTCTACTTGTTGATGTATTACACTTCTATCTAAATTATCGGCTAGCGAACTATCAATTTCTACTCCTCTATTCATAGGCCCTGGATGCATAATTAACGCATCTTTTTTTGCATTTTTTAATTTTTTATGATCTAAACCATAGAATTTAAAATATTCTCTTGTTGATGGTACATACAATCCTTTCATTCTTTCTGTTTGAAGCCTTAGCATCATTACGATATCACAATTTACCAAACCTTTTTCCATGTTATTAAATATTTCAACACCTAAATTTTCTATACCTTTTGGGATTAAAGTTGGTGGGGCAATAATTCTTATTCTTGCACCTAATTTTGAGAGAAGTAAAATATTAGATCTTGCTACTCTGCTGTGCAAAACATCTCCACATATTGCAATGTTAAGTCCTTTAATATTTTTTTTATTTCTTTTTATAGTTAATGCATCAAGTAAAGCTTGAGTTGGATGTTCATGTGTACCATCACCAGCATTTATTACTGCACAATTAACTTTTTTAGATAATAATTTTACTGCACCACTATCTGGATGCCTTACTATAAGAATATCTGCATGCATCGCGTTCAATGTCATTGCAGTATCAATTAATGTTTCACCTTTTTTTATTGCACTTGCAGACGCATTAATACCTATGCTATCTGCACCTAATCTTTTTGCAGCGAGTTCAAACGATGTTTTTGTTCTTGTAGAAGTTTCAAAGAATAATGTAATTACAGTTGATCCTTTTAATGTTTTTTCTATTTTACCCCTCTGCTTATTTGCATCTGCATAAAATTTAGCTTTATTTAATAAAATATCAATTTCAGGAATAGATAAATCTTCAACACTAAGTAGATGATGTTTTAGTAAGGTATGCTTACTATCTTTTAATGGCTTCATTAAAAGTTTAATATGGACCTAATTTTAGAAATGTTCAAGCAAGTTTTTCATTTTTTTTAATTTTTTAGAAAATCTAGAAAGGACTGTAAGAAATAGGCCGCTGCAAGCTTATCAATTACTTTTTTTCTCTTTTTTCTACTAACATCTTTATTAATAAGAATCTTTTCTTGAGCTAAAGTTGACAATCTTTCGTCCCAATAAATTATACTAATGTTAATGAATTCTAATAATTTTTTACTAAAGTTTTTAACTATTTTACATTGTTCACCTTCTGAACCATCCATGTTATAAGGAATTCCTATTAAAACTGCTTGAATATCATTTTTTTCAATAAAATCTTTAATATATAAAAAATCTTTGTTAGTTTTATTTCTTTCTAATACCTCACTAGGAAGAGCAATGGAGCATTTATTATCAGAAATTGCAATTCCAATTCTTTTTTCACCGTAATCAAGAGATAAAATTGGTCTGTTTGATTCTTTTTTTATTTTAAAATCTTCTTTGTTTATTATTGTCATTTGAAATATAAAATAACTAATATAATTATAATCTATGGATATAGATAAAAAATTAGTAAAAAAAATAGCAACCTTATCAAAAATGAAGATTGAAGAAAATGAGGTTGAAAAATTTTCCAACGAACTTTCAAAAATAATCAATTGGGTTGAGAAATTAAATGAAGTAGATACTAAAAACATAACTCCAATTACAAATCCAAGCGATATTAAGATTCCATTTCGAAAAGATAAGATTAATGATGGAAAAATAAAAGATAAAATTTTAAAAAATGCACCGGAAAAAAAAGCTGGTTACTTTGTCGTACCTAAAGTTGTGGAATAATAAATGACTGATTTAAAAAATATAAATTTAGAAGAATGTTTAGAACTTCTTAAAAGAAAAAAAATTAGTTCAAAAGAATTAGTTTCATTTTATCTTAAGGAAGCAGAATTAAATAAAGAATTAAATGCATATATTTCACTAAATTCTGAAAATGCAATTAAATCAGCCGAAGAAAGTGATAAAAGAATTGCAAGTAACACAACAAGGCCTTTAGAAGGAGTGCCACTTGCAATAAAAGATCTATTTTGTACTAAGGATGTTTTAACAACTGCTGCATCTAAAATGCTAAACAATTTTATACCTACTTACGAGTCTACTGTTACACAAAAATTATGGGATGCAGGTGCTATTCTTTTAGGAAAAACTAATTTAGATGAATTTGCTATGGGTTCATCAAATGAAACAAGTTTTTATGGACCATCTATTAATCCTTGGTCTAAAGATAGAAAGAAATATGTTCCAGGTGGCTCATCAGGCGGATCAGCATCTGCGGTTTCCGGTAATATTGCAATTGCAGCGACTGGTACCGACACCGGTGGTTCAATTAGACAACCAGCATCTTATTGTGGGATTGTAGGATTAAAACCAACTTATGGCAGATGTTCTAGATGGGGTATAGTTTCTTTTGCTTCCTCTTTAGATCAAGCAGGTCCAATGACTAAAACTGTTAATGATGCAGCGCTAATGTTAGATGTTATGGCTGGATATGATGAAAAAGACTCAACTTCTGCAAATTTAGAAAAAATAAATTTTTATAAAAATTTAAAAAAAAATAAAAAATTAAGAATTGGAATACCAAAACAATATAAAAATGATCAATTAAATAAAGAAATTATAAAGTTTTGGGAATTAGGAATAGATTTTTTTAAGAAAAATAATTGCGAGGTAATAGAAATAGATCTACCCCATACTGAATATGCTTTGGCAACGTATTATATTATTTCATCTGCTGAAGCATCAAGTAATTTAGCTAGGTATGATGGAATTCGATATGGTTTAAGAAAAGTCTCAGAAGATATTAATAATCTATATGAACAAACACGTTCTGATGGTTTTGGCGATGAAGTAAAAAGAAGAATTATGGTCGGAACCTATGTTCTCTCTGCAGGTTATTATGATGCATATTATTTAAAAGCTCAAAAAGTAAGATCAAAAATTATCAATGATTTTAATCAAGCATTCAAAAAAGTTGATGTAATTTTTACACCAACCGCACCATCTGATGCTTTTGAGCAAGGATCTAAAATAGATGATCCGATCCAAATGTATTTAAATGATGTTTTTACTGTTCCTGTAAGTTTAGCTGGACTTCCAGCAATTTCAGTTCCTATAGGCCTATCAAGTAATAATTTACCTTTAGGTTTTCAAATAATAGGAAAAAGATTTGATGAAGATAGTGTTCTTTCAGCAGCGAAAATTATTGAAGAAAATGCTAATTTTAAAAAGGAGATTGGTTAATAATGCAAAATTTAAAAGATTGGGAGACAGTAATTGGTTTAGAAATTCATGCTCAAATTATTTCTAAATCAAAACTTTTTTCAGGAGCATCAACTAATTTTGGTTCTGAACCAAATACACAAGTTTCTTTAGTAGATGCAGCCATGCCTGGAATGTTACCAGTTATTAATAAAAATTGTGTTAAACAAGCAATTAAAACTGGATTAGGTTTAAATGCACAAATAAATAAACGATCTGTTTTTGATAGAAAAAATTATTTTTATCCCGATTTGCCACAAGGATATCAAATTTCACAATTCACCCAACCAATTGTTGGCAAAGGATCAATTGAAATTGATTTAAAAGATGGAAGTTCAAAAAAAATTGGCATTACCAGATTACATTTAGAGCAAGATGCTGGAAAAAGTGTTCACGATCTCGAACCAAATAAAACTTATATTGATCTTAATAGATCCGGTATTGCTTTAATGGAAATAGTTTCAGAACCTGATATTAGATCTGCTGAAGAAGCACAAGAATATGTAAAAAAATTAAGATCAATTCTACGATATATTGGGACATGTGATGGAAACATGGAAGAGGGATCATTGCGTTGTGATGTAAATATTTCTGTTAGAAAAAAGGGAGAAGAATTAGGTACACGTTCTGAAATTAAAAATGTTAATTCTATAAAATCCATAGGACAAGCTGTAGATTATGAATTTAAAAGACAAATAGAAATTATTAATTCAGGTGGAAAAATTGACCAAGAAACAAGATTATTTGATGAAAAAAAAGGTGAAACAAGGTCTATGAGGACAAAAGAAGAAGCTCATGATTATAGATATTTTCCAGATCCCGATTTACCTCCGCTTGAAATTAAAGATGATTGGATTAATCAAATTAAAAAAAATTTACCAGAATTACCTGATGTAAAAAAAGAAAAATTAATTAAAGAGCATAAAATTTCATCTTATGAAGCCGCAATACTTGTTTCTGATAAAAATAATGTAGAATTTTTTGATAAAATTATTAATGAAAATAAAAAGCGAAATCCAAAAAATATTGCCAACTGGATAATTGGAGATTTGTTTTCATTATTAAATAAAAACAACTTAGAAATTAAAAATTCTCCAGTTAAAGCCGAAGATTTAGGAGAGCTTATAGATTTAATTGAAGATTCAACTATATCTGGAAAAATTGCAAAAAATGTTTTTGAAGAAATGTTTAAAACAAAAAAGAAAGCAAAAGATATAATTGAGAAAAAAGGTTTAAAACAAATAACAAACATTGATGAGATTGAGACTATTATTGATAAAGTTTTAAATAATAATAAAGATAAGGTTGAAGAATATAAATCAGGAAAAGAAAAATTATTTGGTTATTTTGTTGGACAAGTAATGCAAGAAACAGAAGGGACCGCTAATCCTGGAATTGTTAATGAGATTTTAAAAAAAAAACTTGCAAATTAAATCAATAATATCTTAATTAAACTATATAAAAAAGGTGAGATGGCTGAGTGGCTGAAAGCGGCGGGTTGCTAACTCGTTATACGACCTTGTGTCGTATCGAGGGTTCGAATCCCTCTCTCACCGCCACAATGACATGAGTCAGGGTAAAATCAAACACTTACATCACATTTAAAACTCCGATTTGAGCATTAGTGTCCATTTTAGTGTCTATATTTGACCTATTTTGTGCACTTAGAAAGGAGAGTGATATGCACTTAATAAAGCAAGGAAATATATACCATTTCAGGAGAAATATACCTTCTGATTTAGTTTCGTATTTTAATAAGAACAGACTTGTTCGTTCTATTAAAACATCTAATAAGAAAACTGCGATTACTCAAGTCGCATTATTAAACACATCCATAAACCAATTATTCTTTGAGATAAGACAAAAGAGAACTATGGGTGGATCGGATGAATGTCTATCAAATTATGCACGGGAGAAATTACTTAAACGACTTCCTGCTACTAAAAACTTTGCTAGAGACAGATTGATTGGCTCTAACTATCAAAAGATATCAGAGTTAGTTGAAATGTATCTCAAGGAAAGGAAAGATGCTTGGGTTAAACAAACTTACTTTCTGCAAGCCTATGCTTTGAATTTGTTTGTCGGAATAGTTGGAGATAAAAGGATTAATGAATTGGAGAGAGAAGATTGTAGGAACTTCTTCAATATTCTTAAAAGACTTCCGTCTCGTTTGGCTCGTTTCAAAAACCAAAGCATACAAAGAATATTGGATCTGAAACTTCCACCTGCACATCCAAAGACCATTAATATTAAAATGACTTTCATATCTGCATTCTTAAACTTCTGTGTCCGTGAGCAGTTCTTAAACTTCAATGTTGCTAGAGGCTTGGTCATTAAAACAAATGAACCGAGTTTTTTAGACAGAGATACTTGGAGTAATAAAGAATTGCAGATGCTCATCGGTGGCATTCAACAATACAAGGAGTATGAAACATATAAGTATTGGATTCCACTGGTTGGGATGTTCAGTGGTATGAGGTTGAATGAAATTTGTTGTCTAAGAGTTGAAGATGTTGTTGAAAGGAAATCTATTTGGTGCTTTGAAGTATCTCACGATGCTCATCGTTTAAAAACTAAAGGCAGTGAAAGAGTTGTTCCAATTCATCAACAATTAATTGATCTTGGTTTTTTGGATTACTTAAAAAGTGTTCATAATTCTAAGTGGCTATTTTCAGAAGTTAAGACTTCAAAGACAACTGGAAGTAGGAAGGATATCTTCAGCAAATACTTTGCACGATTCAAAAAGAATTACGGTTTCATGTTAAAAGATAATAAATTAATAGTCGGATATTGGGGGTGTCTTTACAGCAATAGAACTATAAATAACAAAAAAATTATTTTTGGAAATATGACAAATTGGGTTGTTCAAAAGAAATATAGGCAGCACAGTTTGAAATTACTACTTGCATTAATAAAACAAAAAAATTGTGTTATAACTAATTTTACTGCTAATAAGAAAGTTTCAAAAATACTAGAATTATTTGGGTTTAAAAAATTAGACGAAAGCGAAATAACTTTCAATTTTTTCTCAGGTTTTTTTAGAAATTTTTTTGACACAAAAACGAATATAGAAGATATAAAAAATTTTAATGTATTAAATAAGAATTTTAAAAAAATTTTAGAAGATCATAAAAAATTTAAGACCATCCCTTTAATATTAAATTACAAAGAAAAGAAAATATTTTGTCTATTTTTAAGAAGACCATCAGGAAAGTTTGGAAATGTTAA
>Ga0310122_10002740_pt1 | contig 11197 bp, 6 predicted proteins | sample CB6_Bottom_1051__FD_203503 | JGI IMG/M metagenome (GOLD analysis project Ga0310122, IMG submission 203503) | Marine microbial communities from Western Arctic Ocean, Canada - CB6_Bottom_1051 | ecosystem: Environmental > Aquatic > Marine > Oceanic | place: Canada: Western Arctic Ocean | collected...
GACCCAGCAGACGGTGGCGTCGGCGAGTGGCAGTGCGAACTTCGAGTCGAGGATCGATGCAACCCTCGAAACGAATGTATCCTATGTGCAACTTGATCAAGATGGCGAGGGCAGTGTCACGGTCATACTCTCTTCAGCCGACAGCGTCGAGCAACCGCTTCTGCGGGGAATCGTGGTGGAATGGTCTCTTGGCAACCAGAGCAACCAAGCGACCGCCAGCAACGGCCAAGTCAGCGTCGGAATCGATGGGACGGCGGAGATTCAGATTCACTATCCACAGGGTGGTGAGTTGGACCTCACCATCGGCACCTCTACCCTGCAATGGCTCGACCTCCCCGACAACGATGAGCGGGTCATCCTCCTCCCCCCACTCCAGGATGGTGGAGATGGCGGTGGTGGAAACCAAAACCAGCCCGACTCCGAGTTGCTCCCTCTCGAGATGACCTGCGACCAAATCACCTGGAACCTGCGAGAGAACGGCAGCGCCTCGACGCTGGATTGCACGGTCCGAAATCCGAACCAAGTCCAAGTCACGGTCGATGTGACGATCAGCCCGCCAACCGGGATGTCCATCTTCTTCGGGCCTTCAACCTCGTTCAGCCTCTCCTCAAACCAGTCTAAGGACAACATAGAACTGGAGATGCGCGCCCTCTTCGGTGCTCCAGCAGGGGACCGCCAATTGCAGGTCGTTCTCACCGCTTCGGCTAGTGGTTACACCAGTTCTGATAATACTACGATAATCGATTTCACAGTGATTCCACTCACTCCGCCGATTGACGGTGGAGGGTCGGGTGGCGGCGATTCTGCAGGAATGTCAACTACGATGATGGCCGCAATCGCCCTTGTCGTCCTAGCTTTACTGATTGGTGGATTCGTCGGCCTGCGAACCCTCACCCGCGAGGATGAGGAGGAGGAAGAGGAGGGGGATGACTGGCATGAGGACTACGATGACCCCGAGGGCTCCACTGCGGATTACCGACGCGCCCCACCGCGTGACACAAAGCCTCTAGACGACGAATACCGAGAAAGGCCCCGACCAAGAGGCTGGTCCGGTGATGAGGGTAGCCTACCGGCTCGTGGAAAGACCGGAGTGCGTCCTAGCAGTCGTCCTACGCCGGTGAGTGCGAGAGCCCACAGGCAGGAGGCGACTTGGGACGATGGTTACGAGGAGGAGGGTGGCGGCGAGGATGATTACACAGCCTCGGACAGCTATCATGTCGACGACGACGGAGTCGAGTGGTGGAAGGACGAAGTCGACGTCTGGTGGTACCGTTACCCCGACGAAGAGGAGTGGTCTGAGTTCATCGAATGATGTTCATTCGAAGGAATTCGATTCGACGGGTATTTGACGGATGGGCGGCGCGAAGCGGTTGGAAGGTGTTCGGATGAGTGGTGAAGGCGATGTTCACGGATTCCCTCTCGTGCTTCACAAGGATGCCGACGCAAATTCGACTGGCGGAGTCGCAGTATGCGGTTTTTCAACTGTTGGAATGGTTGGAATCATCGCTTCTAGCCACATCGTCAAGGCGCTTAATCTGACCCAGTTGGGGACCGTCATCGACAGAGAGTTCCCGCCTGTGGCGCTGGTTCAGAACGAGGTTCCAAAGCATCCTGTCCGGGTCTATCAGGGGGATGGCGTGGGCGTTTTCACCTCCGAGATTCAATTTCCCTCACACACGGACGTCAAGTTTGCGGAGACGGTCCTGAATTGGTTCGTCGAGGGGGGCTTCGAGACCCTCTATGTGATTGACGGAATCGTCACCAGTGATCTCGCTGACAAGGAGGAAGGGGGGCTCTATGGGGTATCCTCATCGGTATCCGGCCGTGCCAAGCTGAAGAGTGCGGGAATCGAGCCGATACGGGACGGAATCGTCTCGGGAATCGCTGGCTGGCTACTTTCGGAGGGTGACAGGAGGGGACTTGACGTCATAGCGCTGCTGGCGGAGTGCAACCCCATGTATCCAGATGCGCGGGCTGCGGCGATTGCCGCAGAGGCGTTCAGTGACATGACCGACATCGAGGTCCCGCTCGACGAGTTGATGGCTGATGCGCGTCGCATCGAGGAGAATGTTCGAAAGATGTTCGAGCAGCAGCAGAATTTGCTTCCGGCGCCCGACGCCGAGTTCGAAGTCGACGACAATGACGACCCGATGATTGGCTGATTGCAGGATAGCGTCTGTTGAATGGTTCTCTCTCAACGATGAGTACCGGCCATTATCCTATATGGCTGAACATATTGCGTCATCCTCATGCGTACGCACGCCTGCGCGAAGAGCCTCCTTCTCGCGACCCTCATGTTGCTGATGACACAGGCCGGTTCATTGTACGAGTTCAACGATTCAATGAATGACCAAAACCCTGTTCTCAACGAACTTGAGGGGGAATTTTTCGTTGGGGGAACTTCATTATCACCTGCTTTTACAAATGTGACGTTAATCAACAACACAGCAATGTCACCAATTACATTCAACTGGACAGGCAGTGGCATGACTTCAGGCGTGCCTTCAGCGATTGGGCCTCAAGGTCGCCCTTACCAGAACATGGCCTATGAAATGGATTCCAATGATAATCATCACATCATGCATTATGGAGGAGGCTCCCTGCATGGCCTCTACTACACAACCGATACAAGTGGTTCTTGGACGACCTCATTGGTTGAAGCTGGGTCGACTTACGGTCTTGGCTATCACAGCGATATTGCCATCGATTCGAATGGTGATTTACACGTTGTATATTCAGAAAGCAGTGCAGGGGGCATGAATTACACCTCATTCTCAAATGGCGTGTGGTCGACACCGATTACCATTGATGGGTCAGTGGGAAGACAGATGAAAATGGATATCGATTCCAATGACAACCTACACATTGTCTCCAATCGATATGCGAATGGAGGCGCGACGAATTACACCACAAACAGTGGAGGCTCTTGGTCGTCTGAAACAGTCCACATTCAGAATTCCCAATATCCTCAAGCAACAGATATTGCATTGGATTCAAATGGTGATATATTCATCCTCTTAGGCCAAACAAGGCACAATTCAAACTCAAGATATCTCTATTTAATCAATAACACGGGCGGTTCATGGAATTCACAAACCCTAGCTTCGGGTAGTTATTCCTATAATGTTGAACTCACTATTGATTCGAATGATGTCAAACATGTATACTACGATGCCGGTGGAGGTAATGGCTCTACTCAGGCGAATATAGTCGTCATAAACGATGCCAGCGGTTCATGGTCAGGCAACCTATTGCCACATCCGCAAGGTCAACCCATCCAACTGGGTGACATGACCATGGAATCAAATGGTACGATTCATATCGTTTACAAGTGGACTTGGCTTTCCACGACTTACTTCTATTATGCCACCAACATCAGTGGGTCATGGGTTTTCAAAGAGTTAACCAATACAACACACAACTCCGTAATCCCGACCTATGAAGTGCTTGAATTGGATAGTCAAGGGAATCTCCATTATTTCTTCAGGAATGGCTCTTCAAATGGAAATGGCACACTATTCCATCTTGTCGAAAATGGTGTCAGTACAGTTGGTAATTCGGGCGGTGGCAGCTCAGGTTCATCAGGCATTTACAACGGCAACAACACAGTATGGTTGGCATCTGACATCAATCCCACAGGTAATGGGAAACCATACTGGATGACTGTTTTGGGTACGCGATTATACTTCAGCGGTGACACCGGAGGCGGTAATGGAACCGAATTGATTGCATACGATCCAGCCAATAGCACATCATGGATGGTTGCTGACATCAATCCAAGTGGTAATTCCGAACCTCGACATTTGTTTGCTTTAGGTACGCGGCTATACTTCACTGCTGATGACGGAACTAATGGTCGTGAATTGTGGGCATATGAAGAGACTAACGATACAGCATGGATGGTTGCTGACATCGATCCCTCCGGCGATGGCGGGCCCACCGGTATCGTCACAATAGGTACGCGTCTATACTTCAATCCTACCGATGGAACTAATGGTCGTGAATTGTGGGCGTATGAAGAGACTAACGATACAGCATGGATGGTTAATGACACCGATTCCGGACCAGGTAATGGGAACTGGGGGCATCTAGTCGCATTAGGTACGCGAGTATACTTCACTGGTGATGATGGAACTAATGGCCGAGAATTGTGGGCGTATGAAGAAACTAACGATACAGCATGGATGGTTGCTGACATCCATCCCACCGGTGATTCATCGCCAGCTAATATTGTTACTTTAGGTTCGCGTCTATACTTCAGTGCTAACGATGGAACCAATGGAAAGGAATTGTGGGCATATGAAGAGACTAACGATACAGCATGGATGGTTGCTGACATCCGTTCCACCGGCGGTGATTCAAACCCGTCTGGAATAATTGCCTCGGGTTCGCGTCTATACTTCACTGCTAACGATGGAACCAATTGGCATGAATTGTGGACATATGAAGAAACCAACGATACAGCATGGATGATAACTGACGCAGGTCACGGGGATTCTGCGATTCAAATCGGTGCATTAGGCACGCGTATTTTCTTCAATTATGATGATCAATGGAATAGTCACAGATGGGATTTGTGGTCATATGAGGCAACAAATGATACAGCATGGAAGATTGGTAATGTCAATCAAGTCACAGCATATACAAGCGAAATGACTGTTCTTGACAATAGGGTATACTTCCGCGCTAACGATGGAACCAATGGAAATGAATTGTGGGCATACGATCCGGCCGGAATGGCGGTCAGTGGCCCAAACAACGGATCAATTTCAAATGCAATCTGTGAAATCTCACCATCTCTTCCGACTGGACTCACTCTCACTCAAGGAACTTGTACAATCAGTGGAACACCAACAGTTGTTCAGAACGGCACAACATACACTCTTTGGGCCAATGAATCAGGATACTCAGACTGGGCGACTGTGGTCATCTCAGTGATTTCGGATGATTCAGACGGTGATGGATATCCCGACATCATTGACGCATTCCCTAACGACCCGACCGAATGGATTGATACAGATGGGGATGGAATTGGGAACAATGCTGACCCTGATGATGACAATGATAGTTACAACGACACAATCGAGATAGATTGTTTGAGTGACCCGCTGGACAATGTATCAGTTCCATTGGACAATGACTTGGATGGTATCTGTGATGAGCTTGACCCCGATGATGACAACGACGGTCTTGAAGATGTGAATGAGACTGCTTCCTTACCGGCTACCGACCCATTCCTACCCGATACGGATGGAGATGGAGTTTGTGATGGGCCCGTGGCAATCAACGGGACCTGCACGGCAGGCCCTGATGCCTTCCCAACTGATCCTTCTGAATGGCTGGATACAGATGGTGATGGAATTGGGAACAATGCCGACACTGATGATGATGGTGATGGGCTCGATGATGTCATTGAGACGAATACTGGAATCTATGTTGATGCTAACGATACGGGCACCGACCCATTGCTACCCGATACTGATGGGGATGGCTATTGCGATGGTCCCATTGCTGTTGACCCGATTTGCTTAGCAGGCCCTGATGCCTTCCCAACAGATCCTTCCGAATGGTTGGATACAGATGGAGATGGGATTGGGAACAATGCCGACACTGATGATGATGGGGATGGTCTTGATGATGTCAATGAGACCGCTTCTCTTCCACCCACTGACCCGCTATTGGCTGATACAGATGGAGATGGTGTTTGTGATGGGCTCATTGCTGTTGACCCGATTTGCTTAGCAGGCCCTGATGCCTTCCCGACAGACCCTTCTGAATGGGTGGACACAGACGGTGATGGAATTGGGAACAATGCTGACACCGATGATGACAACGACGGCCTCGATGATGTGAACGAGACCAGTTCTGTACCACCCACTGACCCTCTTCTAGTGGATACAGATGGGGATGGGGTTTGTGATGGGTCCATTGCCGTTGACCTGATTTGTCTGGCAGGCCCTGATGCCTTCCCGACAGACCCTTCTGAATGGGTTGACACGGATGGGGATGGGATCGGTGATAATGCAGATGACGATGACGATGGTGACGGAAGGACCGACGGCAACGACACCTTCCCGTTAGATCCGACCGAATGGATTGACACGGATGGGGATGGGGTCGGAGACAATTCCGACCCTGATGTGGATGGCGACGGTCTGAACAACACCGATGAGTCGACAATCGGCACTTCACCACTGCTACCAGACACCGATGGCGATGGTGTCTGTGACGGGCCGAACTCGGTCCCACCCGCCTGTATTGCCGGTCCTGACGCGTTCCCTCTGGATGCAAATGAGAGCGTTGACACCGACGGCGATGGCATTGGGAACAATGCGGATGACGATGATGATGGTGATGGATACAGCGACCAGATGGAAGCGGATTGCCTGAGCGATTCGCTGGACTCAGCCTCAACTCCGCCTGACAATGATGCTGACTTCATCTGCGATGATGTAGATCCCGATGACGACAATGACCTCGCGAGCGATATTGATGAGATTGCCGCGGGAACCGACCCCTTCGACCCAGATGACTTCCCCACCGATGATGCCGATCAAGATGGATGGACGGATGCTCAGGAGCGCTCATGCAACACCGATGAGAACAACGCCACTAGCGTGCCTGTGGACACGGATGGAGACGGGTACTGTGATTTCGTCAGCAACGACGACGACGGGGATGGCTGGACGGATTCGGATGAGGATGCTTGTGGGACCGATTCACTGGATTCAGATAGTATACCAGAAGATGCCGATGAGAACGGTATCTGTGATGCGCTTGAATCATCCACTGAGGTGGAAGGTGAGGGCGACGAGGACATTGACCAGAATACAGACAATCTATCCAAATTCAGCATGTGGAGTTGCTGTATCCTTCTGCTTATTCTTCTGTTGATTTTCGCTTTAGTCGCTCGTCGCAGAGATGAAGAGGAGCAAGAAGATCTATCTTTGGTATTGTCCATCGATGAGACCTTTGATGAAGATGATGGAGTGGAAGAGCCCCTTGAAACACCCAAGAGCGAGGCTGTAGAATACGATGAGATTTACGGCTCTGATGATGATGCAGCAATTTCAGAGAAGCAAGCCGAGCTTGCTGATTTGGATGCACAGTTAGAAGCCAAAACGGCTGAAATTGGGGCTCTCGAGACTGCATCGAATGTGGATTTCGGCACCATCGGGGTCGCTACAGCATCCGACAAAGATGATCTCACGGCCATCAAGGGCATCGGCCCCGTTCTGCAAGGGAAATTGAACGATGCCGGTATCTTCACATTGAAACAACTGTCGAAGGTCACACCTGAAATTGAAGGTCAAATTGACGAAGCGATTGGAAACTTCCCTGGAAGACTGTCAAGAGCCGATGTGTTCAATCAAGCAAGAGAGTTAGTCAAGTAATGAGGTGAAATGATGGAGGTGCCAGAAGAAGTCGCACAACTAATCGATTGGCTGGAAACACTGCCTGCTATCGGTCAATTCGGCATCAGTATTGGTGTCAGCATCATCTTCCTCTCGTTCATCAAATATATCCTGTTCAAGAAATTGAGCAGTTTAGTCAATCAGACCAGAGTCGGTTGGGACAACGATCTGTACAGCGCGCTGGAACCACGAACGATGTTCTTCGCGTTCGCGCTATGTGTCAACGCTTCACTGGTCTGGCTATCTCCTGAGTTGCTCAACACGATATTCCCATTCCTGAACACCCTCTACATACTTCTCTTCACCAGCATGTTCAGCAGTTTAGTCAAGATAGTCACACCGCCGTTTATGACCTGGCTGAACTCAAACAATCAGGGAGTCTCAGTCACCGGTGGCAATCACTTCGTCAGCATCTTCGCGAGGATAGTCATCTGGTTCATTGGTATCTATCTCGTACTCACTGAACTCGAGATTGAGATGACCGGAATTGCAGCATCCTTAGCATTGTTCTCACTGATTATCGGCCTGTCTCTGCAGCACACGATTGGAAACATCCTCAACTCGTTCATGTTGGCCATGGACAGTCCATTCGATCTAGGTGACCGAATCGAGGTGGATGGAACCGAGGGGTTCGTCGTCTCGACGGGAATCCTCTCGACGAAGTTGCTTACTCATTCAGAAGAATTGGTCGTCATTCCCAACAACACGCTGGTTCAGTCCAAGATACGCAACATGGCTCGAGGCGGTGGCGATGGTCAGCCTCGTCGAATCAACCTGCTCATAGATATCGGCGCGGCCTATGGCGAGGAATCGCCTCATGTGAAGCAGGTCCTCAATGAAATCGCCAATGAGTGCCCATACACGGCGGATGACCCGTCCCCGCGGGTTTTGCTGACCAATCTGGGAGAGTATTCGATTGATTTCCGTATCTTTGCATGGATTGACAATTATGCCGACCAGTGGCCGGCTCGAGATTGGATCCTCGAGCGCGTATTCATTCGATTTGAGGAGGAGGGAATCCAGATTCCATTCCCTACCTCAATCGAATTACACAAACTGCCTTCAAGTGGTTCTGAGGCAGCGAAGAAGCGCAAGCGGACCCGTCAGAAGGCCGCCCGAATTCAGATGTCCAAGGATGAGAGGTTCTACCACGAGGAGCATGACACACTCAAGGCCTATGTCGAAGACCTAGAGGAGCAGCTCGCGGACACCTCTCTGAGTTCACGAGAGAAGGACCGGATTAGTGGCGAGATTGCCACATTGAGCACTACCCTAGAGCGATTCGATGCTGAGGATTGATCAAGTCATATCTAGAAGAATTTAGAAATAATAATGAATGGGCCCGAGGGAAATATGATGCCTAGTAGTGATTCCGAAATTGAATCAAACCCCGCTGGGGGTATACCGGCTATTGTATTCGTCATGATTGGTTTGTTCCTCATCGATGTCAGCCAGACCTTCCTACACCCGCTTCCAAGTAAGGCGGCCCAACCCGCCAAACCAACATCGACAGTCGACTACCACTCGTAGGTCCGCGCTCCCGGACTTGCTGTTGGCGCTGTTGAGAGAAGAGAATGCTCAGAGGATGTCAGACGACTCAGAACGGAGGAATGGCTTGGTCGACTGCGATAGGCCACAATTATCGAATGTAACTCCTGGCTTGCAAGGGCCGCCGGAACACCCACCACCCGAGGCCCTCACTCTGGCGATGGGAATCCAGGCGTTGGAACTGTTGCCTCCCTCCCCACCACATCGCCCACATGTAGGGGATGCCGCCATCTCATCGGAGTCATGGAGCCGCGCCGGGGCGTGAACCCCTCTGAACGCTGAGTTGAACCTAACCTGCTTGTCCATGTACCACTTACTGATTATTACAATATATTAACTATGTCGCCACTGGTAACTGGATAAAGCATGAGCGGAAAATAGCGCTTGTCCAATTAATCGTATGGCTTGTCCTAATGGTTCCAGTCTTAATGTTCTGATTAAGCGACCCAAATGTGCAAGAAGTTCTTCATTGAATTCTATGATTGGATTAACCTTCACAGCCTTTGGTGTAGGTTTGAATGAGGGAAACTGCTTAATCTTAGATGGATAGGTTCTCTGATACCCTTCTATTTTGAGGCCTACGGGATGTTATGTCGTGTCGAGTCAAGTGCTATTGAATCTAGTCCAGGTTCTATTAGAACTAGATACTGACAACTCCACACTCGCCCCGTCTCCAAGATACAACGATGAGCCCCCTCTTTTCGGATTCAGCAGCTACATCGGTGGCCGTGTGCCCACTTGGTGTGGCGCCACTGGGTCGGATGAGATATCAACACAGATCAGGGCGTTGGGAGAAAGCATTGAACGCTACTGCATCGCGAACTGGGATGAGAGCCTAGATGTACTCTCGACTGCGAAAGCGATGAAAAACTGTGTGCCCTTATCACGATTCGTAGATCAGCAGATAGTGGATCCCTCATTTGACCGGCCATTGTGCACTGCGAACGATGTCATCGGTTGGTATCCGGCGGTCGATCGCGGTGGTGAACCTATCTTTATCCCATGCCAAGTAGCACATTACGGTGGCTCTGAAGAGCCGTATATATGGGATTCAAATACCAATGGATTGGCATGTCATGGTTCAATTGAACAAGCAAGATTCGGTGGTTTATGTGAATTGATTGAAAGAGATGCGTTCCTAATTCGATATCATGCCAGGGTGCCTGCACCCCGCGTCCGCCTCCCCTCGAATGGCGAGATTGGTGACCTTGTTGCCATGTTCGACAGATATCGCATCGATGTCGAGGTGTACGATATCGACATAGGATTCGGTCTTCCGGTTTACATGGCGCTATTGCTAGATCGGACCGGTCATGCACCTAATATGGCCTTGGGGTTCGGCACCGATGTACTGGGCGTCGAAGCAATCAGAAAATCGATGTTCGAGGCTCACCAGGTTCGAACCTACTCCCGCTCTCTTGACTCAGATTCCAATCCCCCTCCTCTCGATCCGATCGATAGTCGAGCAATGTTGTACCACAATGCAACTAGGCGTTCGATTGCTCATATGCTTGATGAGAGCGACGATTTTGTCCCGGTTAGAGATCTGGATGTCTCCCCTGCTGATTTCATCAGGAGGTTCCCTTTGGATGTGTACTTCGTCAATCTCACACTTCCGGGAATGGCTGGGTTCAAGGTCATCAAGACAATCGCTCCCGACCTCTTAAATCTCTACTTCGATGACCGGACATCCCCTCTCAGGAATCATCGTCTATTGGAGCATGCTGGAGGAGAAGGTCTCCATATGATTAGTCACCCATTCGCGTGAGGGATAACATGGCAGATGATGAAACGAACGAAAACGAGAATATCCGGTTTGAAGACTGGATATCTGTTATTCAATACAAGACATATCCGAGGTTCGATGGTACGGAGTTACCATGGATTGCCCCAACTTCTGAGATAGATCAGTTCGCGTTGGAGCGACAATCTAGGAGGGAACCTTCGAATGCTCGGTTGGATGCCTATGTCCTGAGTGGGATATTGCGGTTCTCTGCTGGACGACAGAGAGAGGGAGAAGAGGCACGTTGTTACCCTTCGGCAGGCGCTCGATACCCTCTCGAACTCTATCTTCTCGTCTATGATGTAGAGGGTATGGAAGATGGTGCTTACCATTATTCGGTTCTAGATCACCAACTCACGAGACTTTGGAATCCACCAACGAGGGAGAATCTCCAAGCAGCGTGGGATGCCGAGGAGCCCGATTTGCGTTCAGCACGAGTAGTTTTCTTCTT
>Ga0310122_10002741_pt1 | contig 11196 bp, 10 predicted proteins | sample CB6_Bottom_1051__FD_203503 | JGI IMG/M metagenome (GOLD analysis project Ga0310122, IMG submission 203503) | Marine microbial communities from Western Arctic Ocean, Canada - CB6_Bottom_1051 | ecosystem: Environmental > Aquatic > Marine > Oceanic | place: Canada: Western Arctic Ocean | collected...
GCCGGAACCGTCAGCTTCCATCCCTGGGAGCAAGGAGAAATCACTCTCGACAAGATAGAGAGAAGCGGGGCGCGAGAAACACTTGGTATGCTCCAGGATGCAGTGGAACTGAACTACACCGCAACCGAAGCGGCGCGACTCTCCGAAGCGCTGGAGCGTCTCGGTGATTCCCCCGGTTCGACCCTCTGGGCCCGCGCCGCCATCCAGGAAGATCCTTGTGACCCGGCGGGCTATCTTGCGATCGCTCGGAGTTACTTGCGTCGCTTCCGCCGTCGAGATGATGCGGTGGCAGGACTTCATGCACTGAGATACCTGACCAAGGCGTGCCAGTTGAAGCCGGGTCACAGGGAGTGCCTGCGCTCCCTGGCGATGTTGTTACTGCTGCTGCGAGCTCCCGTCGCCGCTGCAAAGATCTTGCAGCCGATAGAAGTAGATTCTCCCGAGGATCCGATGGTGCTCGCAATGCAAGCCCTCACCTCGAGGATGCCTGCTGAAGGCACCACGAACATCCAGGAACTGTTCCTTCGCTGGGAAACCGGAACCACTCCCGTACATTTGCCAGACGGCATCGGGGCGATCCCCTGCCCGGATGGAGTGAAGGCCTGGGAGCTCGACGAAAATCGTTCCCTCATTGCAACCAGTATCGGTGCCGCCCAGGACGCAGTTACAGCTGAACTCTTCTCGGTACTCGCCGGAACCTTGACCAGTGCAACCTCAAGGATGGGACTCGGGGAGTTCTCGAAATTCACCGCTCGTGGCCACGGCAACCTCCTCATCGGCCTGGCCGCACCAGAGGGCATGATCTTCTGCCACACCGATCGGAATTCCCGTGAGGAATCGCTCTCCCGGTGGATCGAGAGCCATCGCAGCGGGGAGACGTACCGATGAAGAAACTCCTGCAGCAGGTCAACGATCTCCCCGGAGTCATGGGAAGCATGGTGATGACCGAAGATGGCCTACCGGCCGCTTCCCTGCTCGGCTCAGGACTCGACGAAGAATGCGTCGCAGCATTCGCGTCCAGTTCCAGACTCGCCGTGAGTCGCGCAGCAACTCATTGCGGCGAGGGTGAACCTCAAGAAGTTGTGCTGGAATCGGAAGGTGGCAACCTGCTCCTCATCGGTATCGATGGAGCAACGCTTGCGGTCATCACTCATCCTGGACTGGAGATGAACACTGGCCTTGTCGAAATCCGTAGCATCGCAAGGCGGCTAAGCGAAGCCCTGAAAATACGGATCTGAAAAGAAGATGAAACCAACGAAGATCTTGGAGAGTAAAAAATGGTACAGATCAACTTCGCGCTGAAGGAAGTCAATTGCAAGATCGTGTACTACGGTCCGGGGCTCAGTGGAAAGACCACGAACCTCGAGATAGTTCACCAAAAAGCACCCGGCAACAGTGTCGGTAACCTCACCAGCATCGCTACCGAAGGTGACAGAACCCTGTTCTTCGACTTCCTCCCACTGAACCTGGGACAGGTTGCCGGGATGAAGACGAAGTTCCAGATCTACACCGTCCCCGGACAGGTCTATTACAACTCGACGAGAAAACTGGTTCTTCAGGGAGCCGACGGGGTCGTGTTCGTCGCCGACTCCAAACGTGGAAAGATGGACGAGAACATCGAGAGTCTCGGAAACCTTCAGGAGAACCTGAAAGAGCATGGCCTCGACATCTCGGGCATGCCCATCGTCCTCCAGTACAACAAGCGCGATCTTGCCGATGTCTACAGCGTCGAGGAACTGGAGGAAGCGCTGAACTCATGGGAAGCGCCGCATTTCGAGGCGGTAGCTCGCGACGGCCAGGGAGTCTTCCCCACCCTCAAGCGACTCGCAGGAATGGTCCTGGAGTCCCTCAATGATCAGCACGCAGCGAAACGGAGCAGTTCTATCGCGATTTCCCGCGACCGCAGACCTGCCATCGCACACTCGGGTAGCGCCGCAACGGCAGTGGCTTCACCAGCAGCCCCGGTTGCTGCATCCGAGCGTACCGGAACTTCCAGGGTGTCCCTCACTGCTGATGCCAGCACGGCCCCAGCAACCAGGGTCCGGACAATGGTCCAGGAAGTCCCTGCCCGTCCAGTGGCCGCCGGGCCACGCAGCGCGATCTCCACATCACCGAGGCGCAGGAAACGTCGTGCGGGACTGCTGCTGGGACTCCTGTTCGCCACCGCAATCACGGCAACGGTGCTCCTTCATCTTGCTGGCGTCATCCGGATCTTGCCCTGAGTAACACGGAAGGAATCAGAAAATTGGTCACCGATAGCGATCGCCTACGAGATCAACGCCTCGTTTTCTACCGTGAAGACCTGGACCAAATCGACCAGGTTCTGGTGGAATTCCTCGAACTCTCCGGAAGCAAATGCAATCTCCTCATCGATAAAGAGGGTCACATGGTGACCTGCTGTGGAGATACGAAATCAATCGACCAACAGACCATCTCCGCACTGGTGGCTGGATCTTATGCAGCCACTCGCGAGATGGCGAAACTTCTCGGAGAAGACGAATTCTCGGTTCTCTTTCACCAGGGGAAACGCGACTGCATACAACTCTCCGTGGTTGGGAATCGGACCATCATGGCGACCGTGTTCGACGACCAGACCACGGTCGGCATGGTTCGCCTGTACTCCAAATCAGCCTGCGAGAGTATGGAAAAGATCTTCGAGGAGATCGGCACGAGACCTGCAAACAAGGCAACTCTCGACGCCGAGTTCGGAGATTCCGCCAGAGGAGCGCTCGACTTCTTCTTCTCCGAATAACGGAGGTCGCGGCAGCTAGATCCCTTCGCTCTCCTTGTGTCGTTCTTGTTCCTCGATCATGTCGAGCAGCAGTGCCCGGATGTCCCACTGACGATCCGCCATGTCAGCGAGAGTGTGACTCGCCTCGGACAGGAACTTGATGACCCCGAAACCGAACAACGACAGTGCCACGACAGCCAGGACCGCGGCGGTACTCCCCACCATCACGCAGGCTGCCATGCCCAGCCCCAGGATGATCCATGCGAGAATCATCAACATGTGCCCGAGGATTCGTAGGCGCCGATTCCTGGTTCCGGCGCGCCGCTGGAAATAGCGAACCGAGTCCTCGAACCCTCCCCGAACACCCTCGATGCGTTCCTGTTCTTCCAGGTCATGTAATAACTCGAGTCGTGATCGATACTCTTGCTGACGTCGTTCGTTCTGCTTGCGGCGCTCCTCGACCTCCCGTACTTCAACTTCATCGAGAACCCGGGTCTTCTTACCACAGGTCGGGCAGGTCACACTGGTTCCGACACTCGCATCGGGTGCGGAGAAACCAGCTTCACAGTGCTCGCAGATCGATCCGATCGCCATCAACACTCCCTCGCCAGATGCCATCGCGGTACCCGAACCACTCTCCCCACAGCTGCGCCCGCATCGTGACGGTCACGATGGCTCCCAACCAGTAGCAGGTAGCAAGAAAAACGGGGGCGAACCGAGCTTTCGGTTCACCCCCGCATCAGATCCCAACGGTTCGGGAAGTTACTCCCTGAAGACAGCAGGCTGGATGCCCATCACTCCCAGAGCCCTGGCAGCAGCTTCGATGATCCTCACCTCGCCGCTCTTCATCGCTGTGTTCACTGCATTCAACACGCTCTCCTCGACCGTCCCCGTTCCACGATGGATGTTGCCCAGAGCAATCAGGGCCATCTGGCGGAGGTCCACACTGGCATCATCGCCCTCCTCGATCACCCTGACCAGGGCCGCACTTGCAGCCGCCGGGCACAATGCACTCAGGACCGCACAGGTCGGGATCCTCACCGCATCGGCAGGGTCATCGAGAGCACTGATGAGTGCATCCGTGGTGGTGGAGAGATCGAACTGACTGCCCTTGCCGGACAGATGGCGCAGAGCCTGGGCAGCCTGTCTGGCAACAATTGCTCCCCGCGTGTCATTACTTCCTGCCAGGAGGCCAACCAGCAAATCGTTGCGCAGGCGCAACGGGTCGATGGAGCGGTTGACGACGAACACTCCCGTCTCCTCGTCACCATAGGTAGCCTGAGCCATGGAAAATCCATCGTCGTTGGCAAATACGATGATGGGAGTACGAGCGGTTCTGTAGTCGTTTCGCAACCTGCGGATCACCTCAGCTGCAGGAAACTGGCCGGTAGCCGACGAGATCGCGATGAGGTCCTTCGGGAAGGAGATCGCTCTCTCGAGGCCTCGCACTGGATCGTGGTCATTGAATGGTTCGATGTTGGCCCGACGCAGCAGAGAGCCGACCAGCAGTGCATCATCCTGGTTCGGGAAGATGGTCAAAGCGACTTTTCGATTTCCCTCGGCGAGACCTTCGGCGAGGTTCGGTATCACATTGTCGGACCCGATGAAGGACCCAGAAGGATTGTGGTATGCCACGCAGCGCGCGGCTGCGAATCGAACACCTCGCTGTTCGTAAGAAAGAGCCCTCTCCACAGCGGAGGATACCGGGGTGTCATTCAAGCCCCAGAGGAAGTCTCTCAATCCCGACAGGAGATTGATGGCAACCTGTGGACGACGGTCGGTAAGAGCCAGATCGAGTCCGGCTTCCAGGACAACCACGGGCATCGTGAATGCTGAACAACGGACACGCTCCATCTCCAGTTCTCGGGCACGAAGATCCGCCAGTTGTGATTCGTCGGCATCGCCCGCCTCCACCTGTCGGGAGATGACGGAGCGAACATCGCTGTACTCACTCCAGCGCGCCATCAGGTTGCAGACATTCAACGCCAGGGCAGAACCTCCATCTGCGGTGAGGGAGAGGGCATCGCCGAGCAGTTGCTCGGCACGTAATTCGTTCAGTTCCCAGCCCTCGACCGTCCGATAGGAGAGGGCGCCATCCGAGACGTTCCAGATCACAGGGTCATGGTAAGTGCGCACCATCATGGTGCTGTCGATACTGAACTTGTGAGCCTGATCGACCAGCATCGAATACGCATCGCCACTGCTACTGCCGGCGATGATCGAATCGGCCGCCGCACTTGCAGCCGCCTGGATCAGAGGATCAGCACTGCTCTCGGCGAGCCAGAGAAGGCAGGGAATCGCGGTCGGGTTCTTGATCTTCTGCAACGAAGCGATGGCACCGGTGACAACTCCTTGCCTGGAGGAGTGAAGGCAGCGAGACAGCGGCAATACTGCATCATCCGACATCCGGATGATCGCCTGGATCGCCAGCACTCTCGCCGTTTGCTCAGGCTGTCCCAGACGATCGACGAGACCCGGCAACAGATAGACACCATGGTCACTGATCGACTGGTAGAGAAGTTTCGTACGTTCGAGCAGATCCTCTTCACTGAAGTAAGAGTCGAGGGTGTCGGTGATGGTAGCAGCATCCATCGAACGGCGCTTGGTTTCGAGCGAGGTGAGCCGAAGAAGGGCTCCCATCTGCGCTCCGAGAGTGTCATTGCCCGATCGGATCACCCGGATCAACTGGCCGTAGCCCACTTGATCGACCCAGTCGAGAGCTTCCTCCGAGGTGATGTCGAGCAACAGAGCGCGTTCGAATTTTTGCTGAGCCTCCGAAAGTTTGCCCTGTTGAAAGAGGTTGATTCCCTCGTCCAGTAATTTTTGCACATCCGGTCGAACCTGTGCCGAAAGCGATTCTATCGACGTCATGGTGATGATGAGCGTCGCAAAGATCACGATCGCCATCTGGAGGACGCGGCGAATTCCTATCCGACGCTCCGTGACCACCTCGTTCATGCTCGTCATCCCCTCCTGGGCAACCCCGCTTCCGATGGCAAGCCGAATGACTTCCACAACAGCGGAGCACTCATTTCAAAGGTGTCTCAAAAAGAAACTTCTGGAACACAGGGAACAACCCGCAATAGCACCCCGATACCCCTGCTAGGGGCGAGGCAGACCCACGCGGACTTCCCTTTTCTACACTTCTTTCCGATCCAGCAACCCTCACCCGAACAAGGATGAAGATCGATCCGGGATCCGCCACGAATTGACCACCTCCCGGCATAATGCCCCGGGAGGTACGAGTCGATTCCTCGACGAGTCCATGTTTTCGCACAGGACCCCTCGCCTGTCGAGTCTTCGCCTGCAACTCCCGGGCTCTTCTTGGGCCTATTGGCCCCCAACAGCCAAAAATGAAGGGATCAGTCCGACACAAGTCGGTTGCATCGACCCGCTCTCCCCCTTAGCACTGAAGGCCAGATGCCGCTCGAAATAGAAAGTCGTAACCTACTTTCGATGAACAACTTGAAGAAATCCAATAGGAACCGTCTGTTCATCGATGCCTCACGGGGAATCGCCGGCGACATGCTGCTGGCGGCCCTGATCGACCTGGGAGTCCCTCCTGAGGCGATCACCGGGCCACTTTGTCAGGCATTACCACGCCATTCCCTCGAGTTTCACTCCGAATCGCGCCGCGGCATCGGCGCCTGTCGGGCGAGTGTCAAATCGGCGGAACAGACGCCCCCGCACCGCAAACTGCCCGATCTACTGGCAGCACTGGAGCATCCGAGCATCCCGGATCCGGTCAAGATCACCGCCGCAGCCGTCTACCGTCACCTTGCAGAGGCAGAGGCCAGGGTCCATCAAACCACTCCTGATGAGGTGCACTTCCACGAGGTCGGGGCTCTCGATGCCCAGGTCGATATCATCGGAATCCTGCTTGCACTGCACTGGATCGATCCGGTCGAGATCATCGTATCGCCCCCACCGCTGGGAAGCGGAGTCGTCAAGGCAGCGCACGGGATCATCCCCATCCCCGCGCCAGCAGTCGTTGAACTGCTGAAAGGAGTCCCGGTCTGCTCCGGTCCCGCCGGCAGAGAACTGACCACCCCCACCGGCGCAGCAGTGCTCACCACGATTGCGCACCGGTACTGCCACGCTCCCGAGGGCAAACCGATCGCCCAGGGCTGGGGAGTCGGAACCACGGTGGCTCCTCCCGATGACCCGCCCAACATGCTGCGTGTGATGCTGCTGGAGGCCTCCGGTGAGACCACCGAAACGGTCGCCATCCTGGAGACACACTTCGACCACCTCTCGGGAGAAGAAGCCGGCGGCATCGTCGATTCGTTGGTGGAATCGGGAGCTCTGGACGCAGTGCTGGTTGGCGCCTGGATGAAGAAGTCGCGACCAGGTCAGTTGCTGACCGTCATCACGCGTCCCGAGGATCGACAAAGATTGATTCGAGAAATCCACCTCCTCACGGGAACCCTCGGTGTCCGCGAACGGCTCCAGCAACGCAGCGTACTGCGCCGTGAGGACCATCAGATCGAGGTCTCCGGCGAGACGATCCGGGTCAAGAAAGCCTGGATCGGGGAACATCTCGTGTCGATTCGCCCGGAGCAGGACGATCTGAGGGCTGCTGCTGACAGGATTGGCATCTCCCTGTCGCAGATGCGACGCAGAGCCGAATTCGAGCTCGAGAAAGCAGGGCAATCGCAGTGAATGAACCTCCATCTCATGCGTCATCCCCTGTATCGGCTTCGTCAGGAAGCCAGCCCGCAGGGGGTTTAGTGGATGTGGAGCAAGACGATGAGGACCGTCGACTGGTTCGCTGTCACCTCTCCGGAGATGCCAGCGGCTTCGAGCAACTCTATCGTCGTCATCGCGAGAGGATCTTTGCCGTGCTGGTGCGGATGTTACGAAATCGTGAAGACGCCCTCGATGCAACCCAGGAGGTCTTCATCAAGGTCCACCGGGGGCTCGATTCGTTTGACCCATCGGGAAGATTTCTCACCTGGGCCTACCGCATCGCCACCAACCATGCCATCGACACGATCCGTAGAAAAAAGGTTCGCAAGGAAACGTCCATCGTCGAGGAAGCGGTCGATGCTGATGCTGATCTCCGGACCGGTCGCAGGACCAATCCAGAAGCCGGATCTCAACTGGAACGAGGAGAGGTCGCGACGACGATCGCCAGGGCAGTCGACCAACTCGGCGAAGCACACCGGATGGTATTCACTCTTCATTGTTACGAGGGACTCTCATACGGCGAGATCGCCGCGGTACTGGGCATCCCGGTGGGTACCGTGATGTCGCGTCTCTACCACGCACGACGCAAGGTGAGGGACGCGCTGCCGCCTGACTGGGATCCCGGTGGTCCCAGTCGCTCCCGAGGAAGGAGCCAGTAGTGAACCAAGATTCTGACCTGCAACGATTCCAGGAGCTGGTGGAGGCTTCCGCCCACCGGGAACTGACCGAGGCAGAGACCGCCTTCATCGGGCGCATGGGGTTCCAGTCCAAGGAGTGCCGCCAGTGGCTCGAGGCAGATGCCCAGACCGTCACCGCAGCGGTCGCGGAGGACCCCCTGCGCAACGTCCCGGCCCCGTCATCGCTCGACTGGGCACGCCTGGAAACGGGCCTGCGTCGTGCTGGAGCCCTCCCTGACACGAAGTCCCGGGTTCGGAGACCCTGGCCGATGCTGCCGGCTGCCGCAGCGATAGTGCTGTGCATCGGGGTCGTATATGCGATCCTCCGTGACGGTCTCTCCGATGCTCCGGTACACTCTTCCGAAATGGTTGTGGAGATTCTCGACTTGCCAGAAGACGATGGAAGTCTCATCTTTGACGGGGGCGAAGACGACGATGGCGTCTTGATGATTGTCATCTCGAATGGATAGGAAATCGGCATGAGAACGTCGCTCAACCTGATCGGAGTACTGATGCTGGTCACTGCCGTGGCCAACTCCACCGCCGTACAGGCACAGCAAATCGCCCAGGATGCCAACTCCTCGAGCGCTGCCGTCTCCCTCGAAGTGGTTCACACCAGCGCCAGCGACTCCGGCGGCATCCCCGATAGCCTCAAAAAATACGGCAAGTATCTGCGCCGTGCTGGTTCGGAAAACTGGAAGTTCCACTCCAGGAATTCGCCGAAACCGGTTCCCGGTACGCCAAAAACCGTCAATTTGCCGGCCAAACTGGGCAAGGCGATCATCTCTATCGATGCCAAGGGAGTGGCTACCGTCAAGATCCTGGACAGTCGCGGTAAAAGCCTGGGAATCTACCGTTCCAGCCGCTTTCCGCTGGTCATCGCCAACCAACGACTGCGCATCGACGGCAAACCGTACGTGCTCATCCTCGATCGATTGAAGAAGAAATAGCCTCTCTCGCCGGGATTCCATTGCAGGAGAACCCCTCTAGGTCCGATCTTTTAATAGATGGAAAGTTACAAGATCGCACTTCTGGGACTGGGCAACGTCGGGGGAGCCGTCGCAAGACTGCTCGCCTCAACTCGCGATGAATGTGCGGTGCGCGCCGGACGTTCGATCGAGGTCGCCCGCATCGTTGTGCAGGATGCTTCCCGCCCGCGCGATTTACCTGCTGACTTGCCTGGCAAGATCGAGATCTGTGACGACCCCTTCGTGGCGATCGAGGATCCAGAAATCGATGCCATCGTCGAACTCGTCGGTGGAACCGACCTTCCTTGCCAGTGGATCCGACTCGCACTCGAAAAGGGTAAGGACGTGGTGACCGCCAACAAGGCCGTGCTGGCGATCCATGGCGAAGAACTGTTCCAGGTTGCATCCGAACACGGTCGAAACCTCTACTACGAGGCTTCTGTCGCCGCCGCAGTTCCGATCCTCCAGGTTCTACAGCAAGGGATCCCCGCCGGTCCGGTCGATCGCCTGACCGGAATTCTCAATGGAACCTGCAACTTCATCCTGAGCCGACTGGAGCATCTCAGTTTCGAGGAAGCGGTGGCAGATGCTCAGCGAGCGGGTCTGGCAGAGGCAGATCCCACTCTCGACATCAACGGCATCGATTCAGCACACAAACTGGCACTGCTGGCCCGAATCCTGCTCGGCTGTGCCGTTCCCATCGAAAAGCTCAGAGTCGAGGGAATCGAGGGACTGACTCCGTACGACATCGAGTTCGGGAAGAGACACGATCTGCATTTGAAGCTGATCGGCATGATACGACGAGATGGAGAAGGCACTTCCATCGGAGTGATGCCCTGCTTCCTTCCCTCTTCCCATCCACTCTCGTCGGTCAAGGATGAAGACAATGCCGTGCTGCTCGAGGCAGAACCTTTCGGTTCGCTGGTGCTACAGGGCAAGGGGGCCGGTGGAATGCCGACCGCCGGAAGCGTGGTCGCCGACATCCTGCGGGCCGCTCGTGGCGATGCGATCACCTACCCCATCTCCGGTCCAATCGAGAAGATCACGGACCCCGGGGAGATCCCGGCTCGTCACTATCTACGCCTCGAAGTACCCGATCGCCCGGGAGTGCTGGCACGCCTTGCCGGAACTCTTGCCTCCCAGGAGGTCGGTATTGCAGCCCTCGACCAGCCTGACAATGTCGATTCGGTGAACCATCAGGTACCGATCCGAATCCTGACCCACTCGGTCGCAACCACCGACCTTGATCGGGCGCTTTCGAATCTTGATTCCGATCTACGAGCGATCTCGGAACCGATCCGGATCCGGATAGAGGAATGACGATGGCAGGCATCATCGAACGCTACCGAGATCGTCTCCCCGTCACTCCCGAAACTCCAGTGGTGAGTCTCGAGGAGGGATCGACTCCGCTGATACACGCCCCAGGACTCAGTTCCATCCTCGGTGGCGATCGTCAGGTTTTCCTCAAGTTCGAGGGGCTGAACCCGACCGGTTCTTTCAAGGACCGTGGCATGACGCTGGCGGTCTCCAAGGCGATGGAACAGCAGTGCCGCGGTGTCATCTGTGCCTCGACCGGAAACACCTCTGCTTCGGCCGCCGCCTACGCAGCGCGTGCGGGAATTCCTTGCTGGGTTGTGCTTCCGGCAGGCAAGGTCGCGGCGGGAAAACTCGCGCAAGCCATCGTTCATGGAGCTCGGGTGATCCCGATCGAGGGGAATTTCGACGAGGCGCTCGAACTGGTCGTCGAGATCAGCGAGAGGGAAGGCATCACCCTGGTGAACTCGCTCAATCCCTATCGGTTGGAGGGGCAAAAAACCATCGCCTTCGAGATCATCGACGAACTGGGCTGTGCGCCCGACACACATTTCTTGCCGGTCGGGAATGCAGGCAACATCACCGCGACCTGGAAAGGATACCGCGAATACCAGCATGCCGGAGGCACCTCGAGGCCACCGCGCATGATCGGCTGCCAGGCCGCAGGTGCTGCACCCATCGTTGGTGGTGCACCCGTCAAGAACCCGGAAACCATCGCCACCGCGATTCGTATCGGGAATCCCGCCTCATGGCAGGGTGCACTCGATGCCATCGAGCAATCGAGTGGTGACATCCTCGCCGTCGAGGACCGGCAGAT
>Ga0310122_10002742_pt1 | contig 11195 bp, 7 predicted proteins | sample CB6_Bottom_1051__FD_203503 | JGI IMG/M metagenome (GOLD analysis project Ga0310122, IMG submission 203503) | Marine microbial communities from Western Arctic Ocean, Canada - CB6_Bottom_1051 | ecosystem: Environmental > Aquatic > Marine > Oceanic | place: Canada: Western Arctic Ocean | collected...
CCGACGGCATCCCTGCCCCGACCGGGCACGACAAGACGTCGGTGGTGGTCTTCCAGCGGGCCGACCGGCCAGGCACCCTCCTCGGCATCCTCCAGGAGTTCGCCGCCCGATCGATCAACCTGACCCGCCTCGAGTCGCGCCCCACCAGGCAGGGACTCGGCGACTACTGCTTCGTGATCGACCTCGAGGGCCATGTCGCCGACGAGTTGGTCGCCGACTGCCTGCGCAACCTGCACATGAAGCACGGCCGGGTGAAGTTCCTGGGCTCGTACCCGGCGGCCGGCAGCTACGGCAACGAGGTGCGCAGCGAGGCCTCCGCCGCCTCGCAGGCCGCCGACGCCTGGTTGGCCGACCTCCGCGGCCGCATCGACGACTGACGGCCGTCGGCCATTCCCTGATGGCCCGGGGTTCGATCTGGCGGAGGGAGGGGGATTCGAACCCCCGGAGCCGTGAGGCTCAACGGTTTTCAAGACCGTCACAATCGTCCGCTCTGTCACCCCTCCGACGATGAGCGTAGGGGTTGGGCGGCCTCGGTCGGACCAGGGGGAGTGGAACTGCCGCTCCACAGGACGGTCTTCGCCGGTAACCTCACCCGGCCGAGGAGAGGTGGCCGAGTCCGGTTGAAGGCGCTCCCCTGCTAAGGGAGTATGGGCCCAAAAGCTCATCGTGGGTTCGAATCCCACCCTCTCCGCCAGCGTCGCCCGCCACCGGTGGGCGACGAAGGGCCGCTCGTAGACTCGGGCGCCTGCGCTCGTAGCTCAATTGGATAGAGCATCTGATTACGGATCAGAAGGTTGGGGGTTCGAGTCCCTCCGAGCGCGCCAGGCGAATCCCCGGTGAGCGGAACCCGGTCAGTTGACGGTGGCGGTGAGGGACGCCGATGCTGCTCCGACGCCGACGGCATTCTCGATCGACACCCGCATCGAATGCGTCTCGCCGGAGACGAGGCCTGTCACGGTGGCCGACGTGGTACCGGCGCCCGCCCGGAACGAGGCCCACGTGACGCCGTCGTCGTCCGAGATCTCGACGTGCACCGCCGTGATGGCGGACCCGCCGTTCGACGGCGTCACCCACGACAGCGTCAGGCGTCCGGTGCCCGACATCATCGACAGGCCGGTCGGGGCCTCTGGCACGGTCGCAGGCACAGCCGTCGCCTCTGCCCAGTCGCTCGTGCCGATGGCCGATACCGCTGCGACGCGGAGCCGGTACGACGTGCCGTTGGCGAGCCCGCCGACGACCGCCCCGGCATCTACCGAGACCCCGTCATCGAACGTCACCCAGGTGGTCCCGTCGTCCGTCGAGAACTCGACCAGGTAGTCGGTGACGGCCGAGCCGCCGTCCGCCGCCGGAGCCGTCCAGGCGAGCGTCACCAGGCCGTCGCCCGACGTGGCCGTCAGGTCGACGACGACCGAAGGCCGGCCGGGAACGCCGCCGATGACCGACGACCACGGGCTGGTGCCGACCCCGGTCACCGTCGCCACCCGGAACGAGTGCGTGACGCCGTTGGTGAGGCCCGTGACGACGGCGCCGACCTCTGCCAAGACTCCCTCGTCGTACGTCACCCAGGTCGTCCCACCGTCCGTCGAGGTGGCGACGAGATAGTCGGTGATGGCCGAGCCGCCGTCCGCCGCCGGAGCCACCCACGTCAGGGTCGCCTGGCCGTCACCCACCGTCGACACGGCCACATCCGAGGGGGCATCCGGCGTCCCGATGAGCACCGCCACGCTGCCCGAGAACTCGCCGGTGCCGAGATCGTTGACGGCGGCCACGCGGTAGTGGATGGTGCTGCCGTTGTTGAAGCTGTGCAGCACGACGCTGACCTCCGTCGACACGCCGTCGTCGATCACGTCCCAGGTCGCCCCTTCGTCACCGGAGAACTCGATGACGTAGTCGGTGAGCGGATGCCCGTCGGCCGTGAACGGCGCCGCCCAGGCAAGCGTGGCGCTGCCGAAGCCACCGACTCCCGTCGGCGTCGCCGTCCGGTCGGGTGGGCCCACCGGCGTCACGAGGACGACGGTCGAACCGGAGGTCACCCCATAGGCGTTCGTGGCCGAGACCCGGAAGGTGTAGGCCCGTCCGTTGACGAGGCCGGTCACGGTGTGGGCCGGATCCGTCAGGCCCACGATCTCCTGCCAGGGCGTGCCCACCAGCCCGGCGATCCAGGTGGCGTACCCGCTGATCCGGGTGGCGACGTTCGGGAAGGACCCGTCGGCACAGCTGCCCGTCAGTCCGTAGGACACCACACCGACGAGCCTCGTGGTCCCGAGCTCGGCGACCACAGGTCCCCCGCTGTCGCCCAGGCAGGCGCCGACACCGGCTTGTCCACCGACACAGAGTTCGACATCGGACTGGAAGTCCGGCCAGTTGCCGCAGACGTTCTCGCCGGGGCCGGCGAGAACCGTCGCCGCCGTACTCCGAATCACGGTCCCGAAATCCTCGCCGAGGACGTCGGTCGAGCCCCACCCCGAGAGCGACACCGGCGTTCCCGACACCGGTGCGGTTGCCTCCGCCTGCCACGGAATCGGTTCGGCCGCAGCCGCATCCACTGCCACGGCCAGGTACAGCAGGGCGATGTCGTTGAGCACCAGCCCACCGTCGTAGTCGGGATGCACATGGATGGTTTCGACGACCCGGCGGTCGCTGGCGCCGATGGCATCCAGGTCGCTGATGCCGGCAACGACATCGACCTCGGCAGCCGCGCGCTCGTCGACGCAGTGGGCGGCCGTCACCACCCACCGTGGCGTCACAAGGGTTCCCCCGCAGTACTGCGCCGAGAACCCGTCGGCGGTGCCCGCAGCGAGGATCGCGACCGTGTGGGGATGGTCGGCGATCGAAGCCGTCGCACCGCCGACGATGGACGGCAGCCGACCCGTCGGCGGGGGGCCCATCTGGAGGCCCCGGTCGACCACCGAGCGTTCCCGACGCTCTCCACGGGTTGATCCGGCCCTGGACTGCGTCTGTGCAGTGCCACTGACGTCCTCGTCGTACCACGTGACCCGGTAGGTGACGCCGTCGGATCCGGTCGCCGGCGCCGACCAGGTGAGCTGCACCTGGCGGTCCCCGGCAGCGGCGGCGAGGGCCGATACCGCATCGGGGGTGCTCGACGACAGTGGCGCCATCGCCACCGCCTCCGACCAGGGACCAGCACCGGCACCGTTGCGTGCCCGGACGACAACGTGGTACGTGGTGCCGTTGGCGAGGTCCGACGCCGAGTGGGTGGTCGCCTCCGCCGGGGTCACGACCATGGTCCAGCTCTCGGTGACGTCGGCGGCTGCTGCAGGCTTGATCCACACGTCGAAGCCGGAGATCGGCGAGCCACCGTCGTCGGGCGGCGACCAGGCGATCTCCAGGCGTCCGTCACCCCGGACCACCCCGGGTACCCCGACCCGACGCGGTGGAAGGCTGGCACCCACCGCCATCACCCATTCCCCGGTGGCGGAGATCTCGAGGAACCGGGTACCGGTCGCCAGGTTCGCCTGACCGGCAAAGGCGCCGATCTCGTTGATCGGCAGTGCGCGCGCCCGACCATCGGGTCCGTACTCCCAGACGATGAAGTTGGCGGCGCCGTCGTGTCGCGCCGTGACCAGGCCCGTGCCATCGGCCACCGAACTCGACAGGAGCAGCACGTCGTCCTGCATCCCCCCGGCCGTCGATCCCGAACCGAACGGTGTCGCCGACATCAGCGGCAGGAACGTCGCCGACCACTCTCCGCCGGCCACGACGGCGAGTGAGGCATAGGACTCCGGATCCTCGGCAACGACCTGCCCCCGGAAGGTCCCCTCACGGGTGACGAGGACCTCGAGCTCATTGCCGGCCACGTCGAGCGAGGCGACCCGGAAGGACCCCGTCCCGGCATGGGTGAACGACACGAGCTGATAGTCGGACGGCAACCCGGTGGTCAGGGCGACCGTCTCCGAACCCACGCCACGCAACGTCACCGGAACCAAGGCGTCCGCAGCCGGCAGGTCCGGGCGCACGATCTCGATGCCCTGGGCGCCGGCGTCGAGTCCGGCGAAGAAGCTCAGCAGCGCAGCCCCGAAGACCTGTGCCTGCTCGCGGCTGATGCAGTAGTGGTCGGCGACCCAGTCGAGCATCGCCAGTTCCTCGCCCACCCACTGGGACTCGTAGCGGCGGTTGCCGTACGGATCGATCAGGCCCCCGTAGTCGAGATCGCACTCCGGGTCGGTCCGACCCGAGATGTTCAGGATGAAGTTGATGACGGCGACACCTGTCCGCTGGAGCCCCTCGGGTCCCTCGAGGCCCAGGTGCTCGGCGGCCCAGAGCAGGTCGGGCACGTCGATCTCGGCATAGGCGGAACCGACCGGGTCGGCTGCTGCAGGATCGACGGCACCGCCGAGCAGCAGGATGAGCGACAGCACCGTGCCGACGGCCAGCGCCCCAAGCGTCTTCCTCAGATCCACGGCATCCGTTCCGCCCCCTGAACGCACCCTGCGCCCGTGGGTCACCCCAGCGTAGGCCCGAACACCACGGGTGCATCAGCGCCCACGCAATGTGTTCGAATCGGGGGTTCGAATCGGACGTTCGGCCCGAACGTCCACGCTGGACGGCGCCCCGTAGGCTCGCCGCCATGCACGAAGCCCCCCCGGTGGACGACGCCCTCGTCCGATTCGCAGTCGACATCGCACGCGAGGCCGGAGAGCTCACCCTCGGGTACTTCCGCAAGGCCGGGCTCGACGTGGAGGACAAGTCGGACGGCACCCCGGTCACCGTTGCCGACCGCGCCGCCGAGCGCCTGCTCCGTGAACGGATCGCAGCAGCCTTCCCCGACGATGCCGTCGTCGGCGAGGAGGGACCGGACACCGCCGGACAGTCGGGTTGCACCTGGATCCTCGATCCGATCGATGGCACCCAGTCGTTCATCCACGGCGTGCCCCTCTACGGCAACCTCGTCGCATTCGAGGACGAGCACGGCCCGGCCGTAGGCGTGGTCAACATCCCCGGCCTCGACGAATGCGTGTGGGCCGGCCGTGGGCGGGGCTGTTTCGTCAACGACGAGCCGTCACGGGTGTCCGACCAAGTCGGGATTCCCGGCGCATGCATCGTCACCAGCGGGGTCGACTACTGGCCGTCCGCCGCCACGCTCCAGTCCTTCGTGGCACCCGGCTCCGTGATCCGCACCTGGGGCGACGCCTACGGCTACGTACTCGTCGCCACCGGCAGGGCCGACGCCATGGTCGATCCGATCGTGAACCGCTGGGACGTGGCTCCGTTCCTCACGATCCTTCCCGAGGCCGGCGGCGTCTTCAGCGACTTCACCGGAGTGGTGACCGCCGACGGGGGCACCGCTCTGGCGGCCAACGCAGCACTCCACGCCGAGATACTCGACATCCTCGCCGACTGACGACGGCGCGCTCCACCAGGACCCGGCCGGCGGCTCAGGGCCGCGGGGGCAGTCCGGCGAAGGGGTCCGCAGGTGGCTCGCCGATCCCACCCGAGCAGGTGACACCCGGCTCCGGCGACGCCTCACCATCCCGGAACGCCTCCACGAACTCCAGGAGTCGCGGATCGTCGGTTCCCTCCAGCTCCAGTCGTCGCGCCCACGCCGTGGCGACGACAGCGGCCTCCTGGCCCGGGTAGGGCGACAACAGCACCTTGTCCCCGCCGGTGAGCAGCTCGGTCAGTGCCACGATCCCCGCGACCCCGATGTCCGGCCGGTAGGTGATCCAGACGGCGCCGTGCTCGAGGCTGTGCACCGCCGCCTCGTCGTAGAGCTCCAGGGTGTAGAGGCCGCAGTTGTGCCAGATCCCGAGGTGGTCGCCGCCCGCAGGCGGAGTCGTCGGATAGTCGACCTCGTCGTCGGTGTGGTTCTGACCGGCGATCGTCAGGACCTCGACGCCATCGGGGACGGCGGCCACCGCACGGGGGTCCCCCTCGCTGCTGCAGCCCAGGATCGACGCCAGACAGACCACCGCGGCGAAACCGGCGACGAACCGCCGACCTCCGTCAGACCACCGCATGTTCACCCTCGAAGATCTCGGGGACAACGCCCCGGTCGGCAACGTCGGCGAGGAACGCCGTCGGCTCCACCATCTCGGCGAGGCTCGCCATGCCCCGGACCCGGAGCCGACCGGCCAGCGCCCACTCGACCGTCGTGGCAGCCACCGCCGCCGCCGCCACGGCCGGACGTTCGGCGACTCCGAGAACACAGACGTCCTGGGAAACACCCCGACGGCCACGGACCTCGACTCGGATCGCCCCGATGCCGCCCTCGACGTGTGGCGGGCTCAGCATCGGCAGCGGAGCGGTCAGGCGATCGCGGCGCGTCGCTGCCATACGCACCGTGATGCGCCCGACCTCGGGAAAGGCATGGTGCAGCAGCACGGGGTCCGGGAGCGCCGCCCGGTAGCAGTCCATGGGACCCACGGGCTCGGGAAACCAGCAGAGTTCGCGTCCGGAGCCACCGGGTCGTCGCCTCCAGCCGCCTTCGCTCCAGTCGTACGACAGCCGGCTCAGGGCGCGGTGGTGGACGAGGGCACACGCAGGTCCGCCTGCGCCCGCCTTGGCGATATGGATCTCGTCGACCTCGTCGAACCAGGAACGGGCATGGGCGGCCAGAACACAGGACAGGCCGGGAGCGAAGCCGGCACCGAGCACCACGGAAACCCCCTGCTCGCCGGCACGGTCGGCCAACCGCGTGACAGCGACCGTCTCCGCCAGCCCGTCACCGCTCAGGACCACCGTCGATCCTGCCGCGAGGGCCGACTCGACCGCCGCCAACTGGGTGCCACGTGGCGTGGCGACGACGACGACGTCCGCATCGAGTTGCTCGGGGAAGGGAGCATGCTCGACCTCCACCCGACCCTCGGAAGCAGCGGCTTCGAGGACGCCCAGGGCACCGGTCAGGCGCTCAGGGTCGATGTCGCGCACGACGAGGTGGACCTCGGCCCCCGGGAATCCGGACGCAGTCCCGGACAGCAGGTGCCTGGCGACCCGCATGCCGACCGCTCCAGCGCCGAGGATGGCGACCCGACTCACGTCAGGTCCGGCCCGTCGAGCGGTCGCCAGCCGCCCGACTGTCGCTCTACAGGCTCCCCGCCGGCCAGGCGCAGGCCGGCTGCCATCGTCGCTGCGGCGGCGAGTGCTGCGATCGCCCGTCTGATCATCCGCATGGTCGTCTCTGGTCCATCGAGGGGTGGGTCCCTGCATCTGCCCGAAGGCCGATGCCGCGGCCCGTCAACACTGCCAAACTACTCGGCGACGAACCGGGAGCGGGAGTGTGGGGCTAGCTGGAATCGAACCAGCGACCTCACCCTTATCAGGGGTGCGCTCTAACCGACTGAGCTATAGCCCCGCGGTGCGGGAACGGTAGCGGGACCGCTGGACGGTGCCTACCCGCCGTCACCTCGTCCGGACTCCGCCTCTGATCGTCGACGACGACCCACCTTGTCGGAGGGCACGACGTCCTCTCCGATCCGCAGTCGAAGACGACGCACGGCGGTCTCCTCCTCGATCATCGTGAACCTGATACCGCCCATGAGGTCGCTGATCAGGTTGAACAGGACGACGAGCACCACCGTGAGCGCCGTCCCGCCGATGACGAGCACCAGGCCGGCCAACATGTACAGGCGGAAGATCTTGTCGGTGTCGAAGCCGAACGACTCGAGGGCGAAGAGCTCCTGGATGAACCTCTCGACCTTTTCGATGACCCCGGCAGTCTCGGCGGTCCGCCACAGGGCCTGGGAGGCGATCACGGCCATGCCCCAGACACACAGGTAGAACACCAGTCCGATCTTGAGCACGGACCAGGGTTCGATGTGGCGGATGAGCCGTCTGACCCGACGAACCCGATAACCGCGTCGCGGTTCCCTCGGCGAACGCTCCTCGGCGACCCGACTTCGCCCCCGTGGCGAGAACCGGGGAATCGCCGGACCCCGCCGTTCCTTGGGATCGGTGGTCGTGGCCGGAGTGGCGATCGTCGGGGCAGTCGTCTCGACCGTCGGAGGCGTCGTCGCCTCGTCGTCGGCCCGGCCGTCGAAGAGCCGTTCGAGCCGAACGCCGGTGGTGGCCGGACCGGCCATCACCGGTTGCGCCGCTTCGGTGGTTGAGACCTCAGGATCGTCGGCCGCCGCCCGGGCACCCGGTGCGAGGCTCGCCGAGGAGACCGGTGCCTGGCCGGTCGAGTCATCGGGCGTCGATGGACGGTCCGGATTCGACTGGTCCGCGTCACTCACGGGCCGAAGTCTAGGTCGGGTGGGTCACGGCGGACCGGTCGCTTCCGGAAACGACCGCCTGCGACGGTCACGGCGACCAGGTTCGGACCGTCTGGGCCCTGGCGGTGGCCCTGGCGCGACCCACGCGTACCTCGACGACCACCTCCCCGGTCCCTTCGTCGAACGACACGATCCGGCCGCCGTTGGCCACGGCCAGGCGAACGGCCTGGAACCGGGCCCGCTCCGGGGAAGCGGCAGCGGCCAGGGCGGCGGCGTCGGCGGCGGTCCGGGCCTGCGCCCGATCCACGGCGACCCGGCCCAGTTCGACGATCAGAAAGGCGAGTCCGGCGGCCAGGACGAGCAACAGCATCGTGAACGGCAGGATCTGGCCACGATCATCACGGCTTCGATTCGGGTGACTTCCCACGGGTTTCTCCGGTCGGCATCTGCCGATGGACGGTTTCGGGGGAAGGCAACGGTGCAGGTCGGGGTCCTGCGTCCGCTGTTCAGTCGTCGGGACCGTCCTCGTCGGGACCGTCCTCGTCGGACTCCGATTCGTCGGGACCGTCCTCGTCGGACCCAGACTCGGCGGGGGCACGGGAAACGGCGGCAACCTGTTGTCCCGCATCCGGCGACATGACCCGGACTCCGGTCGCCATCCGACCCTGGAGCGAGATCTCGGCGGCCGGAACCCGGATGATCACCCCTCCGGTGCTCACGATGAACACGTGGTCCTCTTCGGAAACGACGACCGCCCCTGCAACCGATCCCCGGTCATCGGTGGTGCGGATGCCCCGTATGCCAAGCCCAGCCCGGTGCCTGGTCGGGAACGCATCGAGCTCGGTCCGCTTGCCGAACCCCTCGGCGCTGAGGTGCAGCACCGTGCACCCCGGGCGGACCACGGCGCATGAGGCGAGTTCGTCGCCGCCACGGAACTTCATGCCGATCACACCGGCGACATTCCGGCCCATCGGTCGGACGTCGTGTTCGGAGAAGCGCAACGTCTGTCCGGACCGGGAGATCAGCAGGATCTCGTCGTCGCCGTTCGTGGGGACGACCTCGACGACCTCATCGCCGTCCTTGAGCCTGATGGCGATCAAGCCGGCCCGCAGCGACGAGTCGTAGGCGGTGAACCTGGTCTTCTTGACCCGCCCGGTGCGTGTGGCGAAGAACAGGAACCGGTGGGTCTCGTAGTCGCGGGTGTCGATGACCGCCTGGATCCGCTCATCGGGTTGCAGGGGAAGCAGGTTGACGACCGCCGTCCCCCGGGCGGTGCGACCGGCCATCGGCACCTCGTGGGCCTTGAGCCGGTAGACGCGCCCGCGGGTCGAGAAGAACAACAGGTAGGCATGGGCCGAGGTGTGGATCAGGTGGGCGACGGCGTCCTCGTCTTTGAGGCGGGTGCCGGCGACCCCACGGCCACCTCGACCCTGGGCGCGGAACTCGGAGACCGCCGTGGTCTTCACGTAGCCGGCGGTGCTCATGGTGAAGACGAGCTCCTCGTCGTCGATCAGGTCCTCGATGTCGAGGTCCCCGGGGTCGTACACGAACTCGCTGCGCCTCGGGTTGGCGAATCGGCCTCTCAACTCGGACAGTTCGTCCTTGAGCACGCCACGGAGACGGGCCTCGTCGGCGAGGATCGCCTCGAGTTCGGTGACCACGACGACCAGCTCTGCGAGCCGTTCCTCGAGGTTGGTCCGACCGAGTCGGGTGAGGCGGACGAGCTGCATGTCGAGGATGTGGTTCGCCTGGACCTCCGAGAACCCGAAGGGGTCGGCCATGAGGCCCTCGCGGGCGGCGGACCGGTCTGCGGACCCACGGATGAGGGCGATGATGTCGTCGATCGCACCCAGCGCCGCAAGGAGGCCCTCGGTGATGTGCGCCTCCGACCTGGCCTTTTCCAGGCGGAACTCGCTGCGCCGACGCAGCACCTCGATCTGGTGGACCACATAGGCGTCGAGGAGGTCTCGCAGGTTCAGCGTGCGGGGGATGCCGTCGACCAGCGCCACGGCGTTGACCGAGAACGTCGTCTGCAGTGGCGTCCGCTTGAAGAGGTTGTTCAGGATCACGAGCGCCGGTGCATCCCGCTTGAGGGTGATGACGATGCGGGTCATGCCCTGTGCCGACTCGTCGTTGACGTCGGCGATGCCCTCGATCTCGCGACTGTCCACGAGATCGCGGATCTTGGCCATGATCTGGTTGGGGCTGGCCTGGTAGGGAAGCTCCGACACGATGATGCGGGTGCTGCGCGGGCCTTCCTCGATGTCGGTCCGGGCTCGCATGCGAATCGTGCCCCGCCCGGTGCGGTAGGCGTCGGCGATCCCGGCCCGACCGAGGATCAGCGCCCCGGACGGGAAATCGGGTCCGGGCAGATGCTGCATCAAGTCGTCGGGTGTGGCCTCCGGATGGTCGATGAGGTGCAGCGTGGCATCGATGACCTCGCCCAGGTTGTGGGTCGGGATGTTGGTGGCCATGCCGACCGCGATCCCCTGGCTGCCGTTGACGAGCAGGTTCGGAAACCGCGCCGGGAGGAGTTCGGGTTCGGAGAACTCGCCCGAGTAGTTATCGACGAAGTCGACGGTGTCCTCGTCGATGCCGTCGAGCAGGGCGAGGGCGATGGGATCGAGTCGACATTCGGTGTAGCGGGCGGCAGCAGCCGAGTCGTCCGGCGAATAGCCGAAGTTGCCCTTCGGGTGCACCAGGGGGTGCCGCAGGCTGAAGTTCTGGGCCATGCGCACGAGGGCGTCGTAGATGGCCTGGTCGCCGTGCGGGTGGTACTTGCCCATGACCTCGCCGGTCACCCGTGCGCATTTCATGGTGGGGCGATCGGGGCGGGCGCCGAGGTCGTACATGCCCCAGAGGATCCGGCGGTGGACGGGCTTGAGGCCGTCGCGGGCGTCGGGCAGGGCCCGGGCCACGATGACGGACATGGCGTAGTCCAGGAAGGACTGCTCCATCTCCTCCTGGATCTCGATCGGTTCGATCGAACCCCCGGGGGTTTCCTCTGGTTGCGTGTCGGTCATG